>Ga0316202_10002666_pt1 | contig 11449 bp, 9 predicted proteins | sample 3monrhotite_MG_FD_204934 | JGI IMG/M metagenome (GOLD analysis project Ga0316202, IMG submission 204934) | Microbial mat bacterial communities from mineral coupon in-situ incubated in ocean water Damariscotta River, Maine, United States -... | ecosystem: Environmental > Aquatic > Marine >...
CACGAGTCTGTCAAGTAACGGGAAAGCGCCCGATGTCGGGTAACAATGTTTCCCACGCAAACAACAAAACAAAGCGTCGCTTTTTGCCGAATTTGCAACGTCGCCGCCTGTGGGTTGAATCTGAAAACCGTTGGGTGTCTATTCGCCTAACAAATGCTGCCCTGCGCACCATCGACAAAAACGGCATTGATGCCGTGTTGTTCGAAATGCGTGCGAATGGCGCAAAAATCTAAGAGGTAATAAAAAATGCGTGAAAAAATCAAACTAGAATCTAGCGCCGGAACTGGCCATTTCTACACGACTGACAAGAACAAGCGTACAACACCTGAAAAGCTAGAGATCAAGAAATTTGATCCAGTTGTTCGCAAGCACGTTATGTACAAAGAAACAAAGCTGAAGTAATTCGGTTTTGTCTCAATAAAAAAGCCCGCTCTGCGGGCTTTTTTATTGTCTACACAGCAAGCTCCATCATCAACCCCATATCCCGACCACGCATCAATCTCTCGATAAACAGCAGAATCAATATTCTCTGCTCTACGGTGCCCAGCCATAGTATTAACATTGGTCCAAGATCTTGTGCTTAGCATTGTTGTTCAGCCTTACCGGACGCTGGCAATCAGTTTAATTCAATCAGTAACGTCCGCTTTCGACGAATCTAAATCAGATATAACGTTACGAACTCGTGACTCATATCGGACAAAGTTAACTTTATGCTCGCAGTAACTATGAATGGCCTGATTAACATCCCATTCCTAAAACTTCCTGAAAAATACCAAATATATCGGGGCGAATTTACTGCATAGATGTTAGGTTGGTGTGACATCGACGGTGACGCGGCTAATATTGTAGAGCGAAACTTTTCCGCCGACAGCTTTAGCAGGGTCAAACAACGCGATATTCATACCTGCACTTACTGAGCTGCGATAGATGACGCCGTCCTTGCCGCTTTTCTTGATGAACTCACACAGATATTGACTGGGAATATAGTCGATGGCCGCACTTCTGGGTAAAACGGGGCGAGTAAGTTCTTCACCGAGCCGCTCCAAGAACGTGATATCGGCTCGCAACTGTCCGATTGCACTGGCATCAGCAAGGAGAAAGGGCGAAACCAACTTACGAGGGTTGCGTAGGTCAACCGCCTTCAAGGTGGCTGATACAGTGAAATCCGCCACGCACGCCACCTCGCCAGTGTGAGGACGCACCTCTGCTGCGGCAGTCTCTGGGAGCGAACCGAGATAGAGATAAGGGATTCCTGTCGGGTTTGCGCGGCCATGGGTTGCAAGATGTTTTGGTGGCGCGCCCATTTTTTCGATTGGATAGGCCGTGTCATCTGTCTGGATGCGAGCCCGATACCAGCGTTCCGGCATGTCGTCAGCTGGCAGGTGGTCGAGCAATTCCACCAGCCGATCCGTATCAAGTTTCACGTCGAGAAAGTAGCGATTTTTGTACATAAGCTCATCACGGAGTGTCTCCCAGCGGACAAGCCCCTCACTCTTGTATGTCGCTGATGGAGAGAATGTCTTTCGAACAATATCGCCATCGTCCAGAATTTCGCTGAGCAACTCCTTCGCATGTGCGACATCCATGAAATCGTGCGAAAAAAGTTGCCAATCTTCTTTCATCCATTCAACAAGTGTCTTACCTTCGGGGTCTGGCTCATAGATGCTTATCAGCATTTCAAACACATCAGCAAGTTTTCTAGGCTCGACTAGGACGACACCAGACGTACCACAGAATCCGCAATTTCCTCGATTCGAACTAAGCGAGGGAATAATGTTCTTGCGTAAGCCGCGATCATCAAAACACTCGGGACAACATTGCGCAGACATTGGCGTTACTCAGGCGAAAAAATCTGCTAGCGTTTCGATATGATGTTTTATCGATAGCTTTTTTACAGAACCAAGTCCGGGGAAATTACCATTGGCATGAATGCTGCGGAATTCCTTTATGGCTTCGCTTTCGAATATTTTGGAATCACCCGAGTTGAGCTTTTCGATAAATTTGCCAAGCGCTTGACCGAATTTCCCTGCCGGATCGGTAGGCGTATCTTTGGTGGTCGAGACGAAATGGTTGATAAACATCACATCGTCCTTGCCTGAATCGATGAAGGTCAGATGGATTGCAACGGCGTAAGCAGGCCCGCCCCCTTCGATGAAGTTGTCACCTACAATCAGAAAATCTCCGAATCCGTCCATGCCTTCTTCTTCGTAAGTGACATGGAGGTCGGAGAACTCTTCGACTGACATATAATCGGCATTCCGTTGTTGTTTTTTAAAACCATCACGCAAAAGAATCCGCCGACCTCCTTTGAAATGCTTGCGATATAGCTTTCCACAATACTTCTCGAAGAAGACATGCTGCGTATCATCGTTGTCAGCACCTAGCTTCTCTGCTAGCAATTTTGCCTCGGTAAAGCCTGCATGCACGAAGGTAGGATTGTGATCCTTATGTCCTTTGTAATAACCAAGCACAGCCTCAATACCCATACCTTCCTTAAGCAAGATGCCTGCTGAAATATTCTTGTTGGCGAGAAACTCCTCCTTGAGTAGCGCAGTTATATCTGCCCCATCTTCAGCATGGTCACCATGATAGGGGTTAACAATGACGACCGCTTTGCCATCAGCATCACAGATCGCCTTGAGCGCTCGATTGAGCCCGCTTAACGCCTCTTTCACCGGCTCGATTATTGGCACGAATCCAGACTTCGCCAGCAGTTCTGCTGTATCTCGGATTGTGATTAGTTCGAACTGTTTGCCTCGAAAATAAGGATGATACATATTGTATTTACACCCAAGTCATAGCTTCATCAAGCGGAGTGCGCACCGCCTTTAGTAAGCGTTCATGATCCACCTGCCGCACTTGGATCGAAAGGGCTGCTGGCTGAAGCGATGCTGGCAATTGGTTAACCAAAGTACTAAGTGGCGCAAGGCTACGTGTCCGCTTCAACGTCCTAACCATCTGATGATGTACCAGTGCAGGTTCAAGTTGCTCGAAGCATTCACGCATTGCACTATACAGCATTGTGCTGGGCACATTTGGAACTGATATGTTGAGGTTATGTAAAATTGCGCGAGCCTCAGCTAAACGCAACGAGTCGAAGATTGTTACCGGACATACCAAGTCAGGTCGATCAGCAGCTTCGCGCACTGTATGAATTTGGTTCCATCGCACGAGGCTCATAACCCCAATGTCATTGGGGGTGCTGCTAACTATTTCTTGAATATACTTGTCTCCTGCAATCACATATATCTTTGCGAATACTTTCCGGTAGTTCGCAATCTGATTGGACAAGCGAGCTAGGGAGTCTCGATCGGATTTGATTTCATATACAGTACCCGTTCCATTCAGGATAGCAAGATCAGCTTTACATGAGCCCGCACGAAACTCGGTGAGTATGCTTGCAGTGTTTAGTGAATGACGGCCTAATAAAATGTTATGTGTTAAGGCTGCGCGATATACATATTCGTCACGAATTCCAGGCTTTCGCAGAACAGCGAATGCGGCCTCAAAAACATCACTCACAGTTCCGTTTATTAGGTATTGTCTGGAAAGACCTGTCTGCTCAAACAATCGCGTAAACAAAGGCGACCGTCCCTTCCGAGCCATCTCGCGGAATACACCCGGCGAAAAAAGTCGAGACAATGCAGAAAGTTGAGTTGTGTTTTGCGCCATTATCTTAATTTGTGTGCCAAGCCATGTTGAAGTTTACCGTTAATTAGTGAGACTACACCACCATATATTACATTTGCTTGTGTTATAGCCCAAATAACAGTTCCTCGTACGCGTAATAGTACGGACGGAAGCGAATGTCTCCTATGGAGAAAAAATACGAACGACCGCAAATGGCCTTGGATTCAGCCGGTGGATGCTACAAAGCGGGCATCCATATCCAATAAAGTTTATCTGGCAAAAACCGACCGATTTAGCTAATAAACAGATGCTTACAACAATCGCCTCAAGGCTGTTCATGACCCAACTGAAACAGTCATAATCGTAGCAAGCCAAAGTAAATACTAATTTACGCTAAGTAGTTTTCCAACAGAATCAAATACACCGATTACTGATACCCGATTGAAAAAGGCCACAGATTTTTCTGTGGCCTCATCGCAATATTACTATTGCACATCAATTGCTATTACTCACTCACGCGATACTAGTCACGTTTTTAATCCACATGTGTAATAGCGCGGGCTTGTTATGTAACGCTTATTTCAGTTTTTCGATACCCATCATCTTGAGGATGCTGCCTTCGTAGAATGGTTCTGAAGTCCCTTTTTTCATTTTGCGAATGAAGTATTTCTCAAATGCAACCTTGGCAAGGTGTACCCATTTCCCTTCTGAGAACCAATTTACGTTACGAGGTGGAATCTGCGGAATCGCTACAAAGGCTACACCGCTATCTCCGAAGTCAGCAAGGCAGACCGCATTCCATGTTGCCTCGGTGTCCGCTGGTGTACCCTCAAGATCAGCCTGGATGTTGTGTACGGTAGCCGTCACCATTGATTCAATCATATAGCCGGTCTTAGGTGTGCCAACCGGAATAGGCGTTGCTTCCACTGGGGGAATCGCGACACATACGCCCACAGCGAAGATGTTTTTATATTTCGGATTGCGTTGATGTTTATCCACAATGACAAAGCCACGCGCCTGAACCAAACCCTCAATACCAAACACTGCATCCACACCTTTAAAGGCGGGCAACATCATGCTGTAGTTGAACGGCAATTCGTGCTTTTTCTTTTCCACGCCCATGTCGTCATGTTCAGTGACAAACATCTTGCCCGCTTCGACCTTGGTAACTTTGGCGTTGCAGATCCACTTGATGTGCTTGTCGCGCATGCCGGATTCAAGAATGCCATTTGAATCACCTACACCGCCCAAACCTAAATGGCCAATGTATGGTTCCGAGGTGACGAAAGTCATCGGCACTTTAGTGCGCATCTTGCGACGACGCAGATCCGTCTCCATGATGAAGGCATATTCATAAGCGGGGCCGAAACACGAGGCACCCTGCACCGCCCCCACCACAATCGGGCCTGGATTTTTGCAGAAATGTTCCCACTCGGCATGCGATTTCATTGCATGATCGACGTGACAAACAGAGTATGTATGCCCACCGTGTGGCCCCAGACCTTCAACTTCATCAAATGCCAACTTCGGGCCTGTAGCAATCACCAGATAATCGTAATCGAGCATTACGTCATCGTTGAGTTCGAGCTGATTGCTTTCGGGATGAACACGCTTAACACCAGTGGATATGAAACTAATTCCCTTACGCTCTAAATATGGACGTGCGGAAAATTCAATTTGCTTGCGATTTCTCCACTTCACACCTACCCATGGGTTTGACGGAACAAAATGAAAGTTTTCACTATTCGAAACTACTGTGACCTTATGTTTCTCATCCAGCTTTTCACGCATTTCGTAAGCAGCTGGCATACCGCCAATTCCAGCTCCCATGATAACGATGTGTGCCATGTTCTCCCCTTCCTTAAATGGTTGATAACACTGTCTTCTAGAGATAATTTAAGGTCGCCATATGCCAAAATGTGGCGCTTAATTTTTCACGTTTCTCTAGAGGCAAAGTGACGAAAACCACATATCGATGCAGCCTACGCCAACACCTCTATTAGGCGCAATCGTAGCTCCCAGTGTCTATAGCCATATCGGGTGAGGGTTGAATAACCCCAATGGGGTGGAATTGTTAACGAACTGCTAACGCGCTCTAATTGCTCGAATCATCATTCATGTGGCCTTGCTCTTTGGTAAACAGGACAGCGGCCTTTACCCGTGAAGAAAGATTGAGCTTATTGAGAATATGACGAACATGTTGCTTCACCGTGTCGTAGCTGATTTTCAAAGTTAGCGCGATTGCCTTATTACTTTCGCCGCGCGCCAACAGTTGTAATATTTCGCGCTCACGTTCGGTAAGCAGCTTGAGCGAATTCTTGGGCTCTTGCTCGGTCTGATCACCGCGCAACATGTCTATCATTTTCATGGTCATGGTGGGAGCAACCACCAATTCACCCGCCGCAACCCGGCGAATCGCGTCAACCACATCGTCCGGTGCCATGTCTTTAAGCAAATAACCGCGCACCCCAGCACGAATAGCTTTGGTCAGGTCCGCCTCAGAATCGCTCATGGTCAACATCACAGCGGGAGTGGTATAACCTTCACTGCGCAGTAATTGCAGCAGCGATATGCCGTCGAGCGGCTTCATGCGCAAATCCAAAATCAGCAAATCGGGTTTCTCTTCCAACAATTTACGCGCTTCTTCAATGCTGCCAGTCGCGCCCAAAACGCTAAAGTCGTAGCAGTTTGCCAGTAACTCACTTAGCCCACTTCGGCACAGACATTGGTCATCAACCAGTACGACTCTCAACTTATCACTCATTTGTTGCTCTCCAATCCAATGATGGTTCAGGGAAAAATAACTGCACCTGCGTACCCAATCCTGCCGCGCTTTCAACCTTGACCTTGCCGCCAATGCGGTGTGCCCGTTCACGCATAATCATCACGCCATAATGACCTTCTACAGGAGTAAAAGTACAAGCACCACTGCCATTATCTTCAATCGTAAACACGTAATAGCCAAACTCAGCATCGACAAACAGGCGTGCATGCGTCGCCTCAGAGTGACGCGAAATATTGGTCAACGCCTCGCGCACGACGTGGTACACCTGAATCTCATGCTCCAAAGGCAGTTCTAGCTCAACCAAACGGTTGTGATATTCCAGCACAATATCATTGCGTTTGCGGAACTCTGCCACCAGTGTGCTCAAGGCAGGAAGTAGGCCACCGGGGTTCATTTCGCAACGGAAATCGGTAATAAGTACGCGCACACTTTTTTGCCCAACTTCCAAAGCCTCATCTATATCGCTGGCATATTTTGCTGCGCTAACTTCGTTGCCTGTACGTACCGCTTCTTGCAACAGGCTAACGCGCATACGTGCATAGGTTAAGGTTTGTGCTATTGAGTCGTGAATATCGTTGGCGATTACTTGGCGTGCAAGCAATCGCTCTCTACGCTGAATTTCTCGATTAGTGCGTGTATGTTCAATCGCAGCACTCATCATCTCCGCGAACGCAGAAATAGTCTTTATATTGCTACTTGATACTTCACGGGGTACATCAAAGAAGATGGTCAATACGCCTAAGGGCGCTTCTGATGCATCGGATATGAGTGGAGCGGCAATTAATGATCGAAAACGGCAATTTGCGTAGCAGCAGTTTTGACGCGCCTCGCAGTTGCTAATGTCAGACGAATGAACAGAATCGTTGCTGGTCGCAATATCACTCACTTCACAATTCAGTTCATCGAAGCTTTCCGCTTCGCCTTGCAGTTCGCTTGAGAGCCCCGACGAACTGATAATTTCCAATGTACAACCATCCAGTGAGAGCAAGCGCACAACTCCCGCTGTGGCATTTACCGTTCCAATAATACTCTCTAAGAAACTTTCCAATAAGGTTCTGAGTTCACCCGCACGCGGCTCTGCGAATTCATGTGTCAGACATACGCCCACACCACCGTCTTTACCGGGCGGCGTGAAATCTGGTTCTCGTACCCATGAAAATCCAATTTGCTGGGATTCAGGGAAGTGAATCGTTTTCTTTTGCATATTCTTTGCGGGACTATCCCAAAACGTTACGAAGACTAAGGCGAAATCCCACAAACATCAACAAGATAAGTAAAAATTAACGCCTTCCCCCCCATGAGGGCTATACCTTTCCCCACCCGATGTGGGTATAGACATCTGCTTGAGCAATTGCGCCTAATAGCAAGGATAGCAAAGCATGGCTTAGAAATAGCTCTTTGTCCGAATTATGTAACGCAAAACCATTACAAAAATTGACCAATATGTCCTCACCCATACACGATCCAATCTCTTCGCCATCGCCCGATGCGAAGACTGAAACCAAAACCACCACATGCTATATGTGCGCCTGTCGTTGCGGCATCAAAGTACACTTACGCGACGGTGAAGTACGTTATATCGAGGGCAACCCAGATCACCCGCTGAACAAGGGCGTTATCTGCGCCAAGGGCGGTTCCGGCATCATGAAGCAATATTCTCCGGCGCGGCTAACCAAACCTTTGCGACGCAAGCCGGGCTCTGAACGTGGCGCTAATGAATTTGAGGAAATCAGCTGGGAGGAAACTTTCGACATCCTTGAAAAACGCTTGAGTCATCTGCGCGCCACCGACCCTAAGAAATTTGCCTTGTTCACTGGGCGCGATCAAATGCAGGCGCTAACTGGCCTGTTCGCGCGTCAGTTCGGCACGCCAAACTATGCGGCACACGGCGGTTTCTGCTCGGTCAATATGGCAGCAGGTATGATTTACACCATAGGCGGTTCGTTTTGGGAATTCGGTGGCCCAGATTTAGAGCGCGCCAAAGTTTTCTACATGATCGGCACGGCAGAGGATCACCACTCCAACCCCTTGAAAAGTGCCATCGGCGATTTCAAGCGTAATGGCGGACGTTTTGTTGCCATCAATCCTGTGCGTAGCGGCTATGCAGCCATCGCCGACGAGTGGATTCCTATCAAGCCTGGCACTGACGGCGCACTGATTCTCGCCATCATCCGCGAGATCATTGCGCTAGGTCTGTATGACCGCGAATTTCTGGCACGCTACACCAACTCTGGTCAGTTGGTAAATCAGGACGAGAGCAGCAATGATTTCGGCATGATGTTGCGTAACCCCGAGTGCGACCCCGTTAATCCACTGCGTCCGCACAATTTTTACTGGTGGGATCGTTTAAGTGACAAACCTGTTGATGACCATACCAAGGGAACAGATCCCTGCTTATTCGGCGCTTTTACCATGCCAGACGGCACCCCCGCAAAACCCGCATTTCAACTTTTGAAAGAGCGCGTCGCGGAATGCACACCGGAATGGGCGGCAGAGATTACTGGCATTTCCGCCGAGACAATCAAACGCATCGCCCACGAAATGGGTGTTACAGCGCGTGACCAAAAAATCGAGCTACCTATTCCATGGACTGACTGGTGGGGTGAAGAACACGAAAGCGTTACTGGCAATCCGGTAGCCTTCCACGCCATGCGCGGTCTAGCTGCCCACTCCAATGGCTTTCAAACCATTCGTTCGCTGGCAATTCTGATGTCGCTTCTGGGCACCATAGACCGGCCCGGTGGCTTCCGTCACAAAGCTCCGTATCCACGTGCAATTCCACCTCATGCTCGTCCTCCTAAAGGGCCCGAGGCTGTACAGCCAAACACACCTTTAGGCGGTGCGCCTTTGGGTTGGCCAGAAAATCCAGACGATTTATTTGTCGACAGCGAAGGCCAGCCAGTACGTTTGGACAAGGCTTTTTCCTGGGAACATCCGCTATCTGCGCATGGCATGATGCACAATGCCATTACCAACGCTTGGCGCGGCGATCCCTACCCCATCGACACCCTGATGTTATTCATGGCCAACATGGCATGGAATTCCAGCATGAACACCACGGAAGTGCGCAAAATGCTCGTCGACAAAAATCCCGATGGCGAATACAAAATTCCGTTCATCGTGGTATGTGATGCATTTCAATCTGAAACGACTGCATTTGCCGATCTAATTTTGCCGGACACCACCTATCTCGAACGGCATGACTGTATGTCGATGCTTGACCGTCCGATTTCGGAATTTGATGGTCCAGTGGATGCGGTACGTATCCCAGTAGTCGATCCAAAAGGTGAATGCAAGCCCTTCCAGGAAGTCTTGATTGAATTAGCAGGGCGCCTCAAGTTACCTGCATTTACCAATGCGGAAGGCGGACGAAAATACAAAAGCTATCCAGATCTCGTGGTCAACTTTGAGACAGCACCCGGCTCCGGCATCGGCTTTTTGACAGGATGGCGCGGCAAGAATGGCGATCAAGCGATGCGTGGCGAACCCAATCCGAATCAATGGGAAATGTACGAGAAGAATGGTTGTTTCTTCCAGTATCACCTACCACCTTCCAGCCAATACATGCGTAACTGGAACAAGGAATACATGGAATGGGCACAGCAGGCGGGTATGCGTCGTGACAACGACCCAATCATCATCCATATCTATTCCGAAATATTGCAAGGCTTCCGTCTTGCCGCCGAAGGTAAGCGTCCGGGCAAGCAACCGCCGGATGAGTTACGCGAGCGCGTCGCTACGTATTTTGACCCGCTACCGTTCTGGTATGCACCGCTGGAAGACGATCAAAGCAATTTAGTGAAGTATCCACTAAATGCCTTAACCCAACGTCCGATGGCAATGTATCACTCGTGGGATTCGCAAAACGCTTGGCTACGTCAAATTCATGCTTACAACTATTTGCACGTCAACACACGTACGGCTGAAGCAGCGGGCATCGCTGATGGCGGCTGGATGTGGGTTGAATCGCAATGGGGCAAAGTGCGTTGCTTATGTCGCTATTCTGAAGCGGTCGAGCCGGGCACGGTCTGGACATGGAATGCGATTGGCAAATCATCTGGGGCATGGAATCTCACTGGCGATGCCAACGAAGCCAAACAAGGCTTCCTGCTTAACCATCTGATTTCTGAAGAATTGCGCACCGAAGCAAACGGCAAGCGCTTTTCCAACTCCGACCCTATTACCGGACAAGCTGCATGGTATGACGTACGCGTGCGAATTTATCCTGCGGAAGCAGGAGAAGCTGAAGAGAGCTCGCCGCAATTCGACACTATGCAACCCGTTCCGGGCATGGAAAAACGAAAAATGGGCTGGCAAGCATGGTTTGCTGGCAAAAAGAAAGGAGCGCGAAAATGACCCAATTAGCGCTAGTTATTGATTTAAATGTTTGCGTCGGCTGTCACGCTTGCGTGACCAACTGTAAACAGTGGAACACCTCAGGTGCAGCCGGTGCTTTGACCGACCTCAACCCTTACGAAGCAGAGCCTAATGGCACCTTCTTCAACCGCGTACAAACTTTCGAAGTGGGTGAATATCCTGCTACCGAAACAGTGCATTTCCCCAAATCCTGTCTGCATTGCGAAGATCCCGCCTGTGTACCAGTTTGCCCAACAGGTGCGTCCTACAAGCGTGAGTCAGACGGTATCGTGCTAGTCGATTACGACAAATGCATCGGCTGCAAATATTGCTCATGGGCCTGTCCTTACGGCGTGCGCGAATTTGACGAAGAGCGCAAGGTAATGACCAAGTGCACCATGTGCGTGGATCGCATTTACGACATGAGCTTACCGGAAGACAGACGCAAGCCATCTTGCGTATTGGCCTGCCCTCCCGGCGCACGCTTGTTCGGTGATGTACACGATCCCGAATCCGAAGTTTCGGTCGCAATACGCGAGCGCGGTGGTTATACCTTGATGCCGGAGGCAAATACCAAACCGGCCAACCACTACCTGCCACGTCGCAAAACTACGCTCACCGTACGCAATGAAGAACTTTATCGCTCCGACAATCCACACAAAATCGATGGCTTGCCAT
>Ga0316202_10002667_pt1 | contig 11445 bp, 9 predicted proteins | sample 3monrhotite_MG_FD_204934 | JGI IMG/M metagenome (GOLD analysis project Ga0316202, IMG submission 204934) | Microbial mat bacterial communities from mineral coupon in-situ incubated in ocean water Damariscotta River, Maine, United States -... | ecosystem: Environmental > Aquatic > Marine >...
CCAGCAGATCCGGCAGGAGGTCCGAGACCAACACTGTCGTCAGACGAACCGGATCAAACAGCTCCGCGAGCCGTATGAGCACCTCTGACATCCACCACCTCCTCTGTCGCGGGCCGTAGACCCGGCGCGTGGCATGCAGCGGGAGCACTGCCTCCAAGACTGGACGTCGACTGGCGACGGCCTGCGGCCTCCTCGACGACGTAGAGCGCTCCGTCGAACAGTCCCTGGATGACAACCTTCGGAGCCTGGATCCCTTCGAGGTAGTCGATGTGCTGCTGCTCCAGCCGCTGCCCTGGGACCAGCAGCGGGATTCCCGGCGGGTACGGCGTCACCAGCCCCGCGCTGATCCGCCCCACAGCCTCGCGGAGCGGCACGATCTGCCGTCGACCGAAAAATGCCCGAGACGGTAGCTCCTCAAGCCGGATCGGCGGAAGCTGGATGGGAAGCCGCGCCCGGGGCGCCTGGCTCGACGGGCTCAGCTTGACCCGCTGCGAGCTCAGCCGCCGCAGCGCGTGGAACAGGCGGATCATCTTCGAGCGTGTCCCGCCAATCGTCAGCAGCACCAGCAGCGTCGATGTCGTGTACTTCTCCACCTCGATGCCGACCTCATCCATCAGGAAGCGGTGGACCTCGGTGGTCGGGTACGGCAGCTTCGAGATGTCGACCAGGATCTTCAGCGGGTCGTGCCCCACCTCGTCGGCGACGAAGTGCGGGAACATGCCGGCGAAGTCCGCCGGGCCGAGGATCGAGATGTTCTCCAGGCTGGCGACCGCCTCCTTCAGCTCTCGGACGTGCCCGAGGAGGCTGTGGAGGATCTTGTAGCCCTCCATCTCCATCTGCTTCTGGCAGACATCCATCGACGCCAGCAGCTGGTACTTCGGCGAGGTCGAGGTGTAGAGGTTGTAGACCTCTCGGAAGAAGTCTGCGTCGAAGTCCGGGTCGTTGACATGCAGGTACGACGCCTGCGAGAACGCCGAGAGCACCTTGTGGGCGGAGTGGGTCACGTAGTCCGCGCCCGCGTTGATGGCCGAGTAGCGCCGGAAGATCGGATGGAACAGGCTGTAGCCGAACCACGCCTCGTCGATGAAGACCTTGATGCCCTTGGCGTGCGCCGCCGCGACCACCTGGCGGACGTCGACAAGCAGCCCCTCGTAGGTGCAGCCGGTCAACACAATCAGCTTCGCGTCGGGGTTGTCTTCGATCGCAGAGAGGATGTCTGACATCGACGGCGGCGCAAAGAAGCCGTATGTCGGCTCGTAGCGGCTGGAGAGGTAGACCGGCCAGCTCGCGGCCTGGATGACGCCGTAGTGGATGGACTTGTGGCAGTTGCGGTCGATGATGACCTTGTCACCTTGCCGCAGGACGGTCTGGAGGACCATCTTGTTGGCCGTTGACGAGCCGTTGGTGATGAAGAAGGTTCGCTTGACCTCAAAGGTGTAGGCTGCTGCCGCCTGCGCGCGCCCGATGGCGTTGGAGGAGTCCCCCAAAGATCCGAGCGCTTCGACGGACACAGAGAGGTCTCCGGTGAAGACGTTGCGTCCGTAGAACGCATAGAAGTCTCGGATGTACGGAGAGGTCCGGAAGCTTGTGCCGCCGGAGTGCCCCGGCGTGTGCCAGGAGTCGTTCGACTCTGCGACGTACTTGCGGTAGGCCGTCCAGAAGGGCGTCTCCATGCGGTCGTCGATGTCGTTGAGCACGTAGCCGACGACCGACTCCGGATCGCTGAGGACGTCCTTGAGGTAGAAGAACGCCTCGATGTCTTCTGTCTCGTTGACGATCTGGATGCCGCGGTCATCCTCACCGAGCACGTAGACCGGAACCTCGATGCGGACAGCCTTCAGGTCCGAGACGAGCGAGGCAGGCATCTCTCCGGTCCACGAGATGACGACGGCCTGAACGTCGCCATCGTCGGTGACCATCTTGATCGCGTCTGCTGCGCTGGCGGCGCGCAGCACCTCCAGGTCGATGTCTGTGCGCTCGAAGTTCTCGACGGCGTCGGCGAGTCCCCTGCGCAGCAGCACGCAGCGCTCGGGATCGGAGTCGACAACAAGGATTCGGATCAGCGGCTTCATGGCATCCCCCCGTAGATGGGCGCGAGGAAGCGGTAGAACTCTCCGACCCCTTTCTCAAGGACCGGATCGACGAAACCGACGGCCTGGTCGCCGTGGGCTCGCAGCGCCGCGCGTCCCAGCTCTTGCTGCGCGCAGGCTTCGGCGTCTTCCGCTGCGACCTCGTCGAGCCACTCTTTTGCGGCCCTGAAGTAGGCCGGATCCTCGTTGTAGACCGAGGCTGGGTAGTAGTACTCCATGTGGTTGAGGCATTTCTGCGGAGACAGCGGGTAAACCGTGCTCATGACGATGACGTGGGGGTACCACTCGATCATGATGTTGGGGTAGATGTAGATCCACAGCGCCCCGTAGCGGGGGAGGTTGTCTCCGAATTGGCGCTTGATGGCCGCGTGCCAGGCCTGGAACGCTGGAGAGCCGACCCGGTCGATGTCCTTGGTCATCCCCGCCCACTGGATCGAGTAGTCGGCGCCCACGCTCCAGCCGAGGTCTCCCAGGTCGACGAAGCGGCGCAGGCCGGGATGGATCGCGAAGACGTGGTAGTCGTCGAGGTAGATCTCAGCGAAGGTCTTCCAGTTGTAGTCGTAGATCGCGCTCTCGACGCCTGCAAAGAAGTACCCGTCGAACGACAGCAGCTCTTCGAGGCCCTCTGCCTTGAGATCGAGCTCGGGCGTCCGCCCGTCAAAGAGCATCCCGTTCCACGCAGACAGGGGGCGGCGCTGCAGGCCCTTGCCCGGCATCGGCCCGGTGTAGTGTGGCGTGGTGCGGAGCTGGCCGTCATTGCCGTAGCCCCAGCAGTGCAGCTTGCAGACGATGCGCTTCGTGTTCCCAGAGCCGGTCAGCAGCCGCGCCTGGCGGTGCAGGCAGACGTTCGAGATGAGCTGGTGCCGACCGCCTTGTTGAGCGAACAGGATGTATCGATCCTGCATGGTCGGAGGAACCATGTAGTCGTCTGGGTTGGGTGCCATGAGTGTGTGCCCGACATAGCGGACCCCACGCGAGAACATCTCACGCAGCTCCGCGTCCATGTAGGCCTGCTCAAAGTAGCTCTCGACAGGAAGAAATTGCACACCATCCTCCAGATTTGGATATTGGGTTCACGTTCAAAGGCACACCCGTCCCCTGGTCACGCCTCTGTGACCCAACGAATCTGTGCTCGGACCGTCTCTACAGCGCTCGGGGCTCAGTAGTCCTCGTCGCCCCCATCCTCATCATCGAAGTAGTCGTCATCGAGGTCGTCCTCGTCGTCGAGGTCGTCCTCGTAGTAGGAGCTGCTCCTGCTGCTCCCGTCATCGCTGCCCTCGTCGTCCTCGTCATCTTCGTCGTCGAGGTCATCCTCGTCGCCATCCTCATCCTCGTCATCGAAGCCGGATGTCTGCGACCAGACGTCGTCGTCTTCGCCGTCTTCGCTGAGGGTGTTGAGGACTTCCTCGATGTCGAGGTCATTGTCCTCGCAGAAGCGGCTCAGCGACTGTCGAGGATCGACATCCTCGCTGTCCAGCTCGACCCATTCGAGCAGCTCCTCGAAGGCAGACATGTGGAGGATTTCACGGACACGGGTCTTGGGTGTGATGCGCATGCCAGCACCTCGGGCTCGGGAGAGTGCATCGGTGAGCGCGGAGACGGACCAGCCCACCTGGTGGGAGGGTGTCAGCGCGCAAGAGGCTTGTTGAAGAACGGGTTTGCAGCTTGATCTCTGGGAGATCTTTCAGAGCCCCAAACACACAGGGTGCTCTGCTTTCTGGCCTGTCCACGGGTTGTTGCCGGTGACTATTCGGTCCCGCCAGCGTGCGGTAGATAGATTTTCTCATTTTCAGCCACGATGACCACGAAAAGGACGTTTTCATCGGATCGGTGGAAAATATGCGCGATCTTGCGTCGTCGCTCTGGCACGCGCAGGGGGGCGGGTGTAGATTCCGGCCGCAAACCCCACCACGGAACCACCAAACCCCGTCCGTTGATGAACCGGTCCGGTGTTGTCCCTGGAGGAACCATGTCGCACGTCCAAGTCGTCTCTCCCGGCACGTTTGTCGCCGAGAACCACTTCTACCCGCGCGTCCCCAATGCGCGTCTGCACCCGATGGTGCGCAGCTTCCTGAAGCTCGGCAACGAGCGGATCGCGCTGCGCTACTCTCACCTACACCCCGAGGTCGATCGCGACGCGATCCGACAGCTGCTGTCCACGACCACCCGCCACTTTCGATGGGCCGGCGCAGACCTCTTCCACGTCACCGACGAGCGCGGCGTCCGGCAGAACGTCATCATCGAGACGAACTCCTCACCGTCCGGCCAGAAGTCGATGCCGCTGATCGACGAGGACGACGACCTGGGCGGCTACCGGCGGCTGCTGGAGCGCTCGTTCCTGCCGCTGCTCAAGCGGCGGGCGCTGCCCAAGGGACGCCTGGCGGTGCTGTGGGACAAAAACGAGCTGGAGACGACCGGGTACGCCGCCGCGATGGCAGAGCTGACCGGCGAGGACATCCTGCTGGTGCATCTGCCCCAGGACCAGCCGGAGCGCGCTCGTTGGGAGGCCGGCGTCCTGCACATCGAGCACGACGGCGAGTGGACGCCCATCCGGGCTGCCATGCGCTACGTCACCCAGAAGCCGTGGAACCGCATCCCGGCGGTGTGCCGGACCGCCTTCCTCAACCCGGTGCTCGCTTGCCTCGCGGGCGGGCGCAACAAGCTGGTGGCTGCCAAGGCGTACGACTTCTTCAACGCGCAGTGGGCGCACGCGGGGCTGCGGATCCGCACCCCGGAGACCATCTGGGACGTCACGCTCGAAGAGGTGCCGCTGTGGGTAGAGCGGATGGGCGGCGTCGCGGTGGTCAAGAACCCCTACAGCAACGCCGGCCAGGGCGTGTGGACGCTGACCAGCCCCGCCGAGCTGGAAGCCTTCATGGCGCTGGAGCACCCCTACAACCAGTTCGTCGTCCAGGGCCTCGTCGGCAACCGAAAGTGGACCAGCCAGACCCGCGGCCACCGCCTCTACCACGTCGGCACCGTGCCCGACCGGCAGGGCAACATCTTCGTCGCAGACCTCCGGTTCATGGTCGGCCAGACCCCGCAGGGCGCTGTCCCGATCGCTGTCTACGCGCGCAGGGCGCGCCAGCCGCTCGTAGAGGAGCTCGACGGCTCCGTCAGCTCCTGGTCGATGCTCGGCACCAACCTGTCCGTCAAGAAGTCCAACGGCTCCTTCACCACCCAGGCCGAGCGCCTGATGCTGGTCGACGAGCGCGACTTCTCTCGGCTGGGGCTGGGACTGGACGATCTGACCGAGGCGTACCTGCAGACCGTCATGGCCATGCACGCCATCGACCAGATGTGCGTGCGGCTCGTCAACGCCAAGGGCAAGTTCCGGCGCCGACTGTTTGCATCGATGAACGCCGACCCCGCGCTGGTCTCCGAGATCATCCGATGACGCGTCCACAGGTCGACATGCTGGACCTCGCGCGGCTTGGGCCAGGTCGCCACGAGTGCTGGCTGCACCTCGTCGACAGTGCGCTCGGAGAGCCTGAGCGGTTGCCGATGTTGGTCGTGCGCGGCCAGCGCCCCGGCCCGGTGGTTGGGCTCACCGCGGTCGTTCACGGCGACGAGGTCAACGGCATCGCGGTCATCCACGAGCTGATGCGGAAGCTGGAGCCGGAGCGGCTGCGGGGCACCGTTGCTGCGCTGCCGGTGGTCAACCTGCCGGCCTTCCGGCGCCACGCCCGCCTCACGCCACAGGGCAGCGACCTCAACCACCACTTCCCTGGTGTCACCGACGGCAACGACGTGCAGGTCTACGCCTACCGGCTCATCGACCGCTTCGTGCGGCACCTCGACGTGCTGCTCGACCTGCACACCGCGAGCCGGGGGCGGACCAACTGTTTGTACGTCCGCGCCGACATGATGCACACCGAGACGGCGCGGATGGCCTACCTGCAGCGGCCCCAGATCATTCTCCACAACCCGGCCAACGACCGCACGCTGCGCGGCGCTGCCGAGGAACTGGGCCTGCCGTCGATCACGGTCGAGGTTGGAAACCCCAGCCGCTTCCAGCGCGAGTATATCCGCCGCTCCGTCTCCGGTATCCGAGCGGTCCTCGCCGAGAAGCGGATGCTGCCGCGTCGCGCGATGAGCTTCGGCGCACCACCGCTGATCTGCTCGGAGAGCACCTGGCTGTACACCGACCGCGGCGGCCTGCTGACGGTCTTCCCCGAGACGACCGCCTCCGTGAAGGCCGGCGAGATCATCGCCGAGCTGGTCGATCCGTTCGGCCAGCGCCTGCGCAGCTACACCGCGCCGTTCGACGGCGTCATCATCGGCCGCGCCACCGATCCAGTCGCCCACACCGGAGCGCGAATCGTCCACCTCGGCCGCCTGGCTGGCGAAGAGGCTCCCTACGTTCGGAGGGACAACGATGCGTAGCGTCCTGTTTGTGATCAACGAGCTGGAGACCCTCCAGCCCACACAGAGCACCGCTGCCCTCATCGCTGCGCTCGCGGAAGCCGGTCACACTGCCTGGGTGTGCGGAACCAACGAGCTGTCGCTGACGCCGGGCGGCGTGGTTTCCCTCGCACGCCGGTGGTCGGGCTCCGTCTCGGCAACCCGCGGTGCCCCACGCGTCGCGGTTCCAGCCGGCGAGCTGGACGCGGCATGGGTGCGGACCAACCCGGGCCGCAGCACGTCCGGTCAGGCGTGGATTCAGCTGCTGTTCCAGCTTCAAGACGCAGGCGTCCTCGTCCGCAACGCACCCACCGGGCTGCTGAGGGCTGCGAGCAAGCTGCACCTGGGAAGCCTGCCAGCAGACACTGTGCCCCAGACCTGGGCAAGCAGCGACCCGGTGTGGCTGGGCAGTGTGCTCGACGCCCAGGGCCAGACGATGGTGCTCAAGCCAGCGCTGGGCACCCGTGGGGCCGGTGTGGTTCGCCTGCAGCCCGGTGCACCGGATCAGGCCGCGCTGCTGGCCACGGCGACGGCTGGTGGCCCGGCTCTCTTGCAGACCTATATCCCCGACGCTCCGGCCGGAGACATCCGGATGCACGTCGTCGACGGGGAGCTGTTCGAGGTCGATGGGGCCGTCTGCGCGGTTACGCGCGTCCCGGCGTCTGGTGAGTGGCGCAGCAACGTCGCGCTGGGGGGAACGCCCACCCGAGCCGCCATCTCGGACGCGCACCGTGCACTGGTCGCGTCGGTTGGGCCTGTGCTACGAGCGCACGGTTTGTGGCACGTCGGTCTGGACGTTGTCGGGAATCTGGTCGTCGAGTGCAACGTCTTCAGCCCCGGCGGCCTGACCGATGCGGCCGAGTTCACCAACACTCCCTTCGTGGAAGCCCTGGCCGCACGCTTCATTGACGCGCTGCCGTGAGCGTGGTGGCGAGCTTGGGTTCAATTGTCCGTCCCTTCCGCCCACGGTGCTCACACTGTTCGCGGTGATGAGCCCCTCTCCCGCAGCGGAGCCACCAGACCGCTTCGACCGTCGAAAACCCGCCCCTCAGCAGGCAGGTCGTTTGCGGAGAAGTCCATCCAGAGGCATCCGCCTTTGATCTCGCCGGCGCTCACCAAGCAGGCGGATCTGATCGCGGGGCTGCGGCGTGTCGCGGGTTGCCCCAGGACTCCACCCCGCCAGCCCTCGATTACAGGGTGGAGAGCCGCACCTCAGGGAGAAACAGGCAGCTCGTACCAGGCAAAGCTGCCGATACCCAGATCGTTGATCAGCCAGGGAATGTCTCCCGTGTCGTCCACGAACGACACCGTGGAGGCGCTGCTTGCAGCGGCCGTCGTCAACACCACCGTCGAGCCCGCCACCTCGGCGCTGGAGATCGCGGCGCCGTCGGATAAGCTGAAGAAAGCCTCGGCACCGGGCTCCAGGATCAGTCCGTTGCCTGTGTCGCCGAACTCGATCTCCAGCTCGGTCGAGCTGATCCAGGTCGCAGAGATGGGATCGGGGGCCTCGATGTTGTCGCCGTAGCTTGCCCCGTAGAGGTCGCGGTGCAGCAGGCGGGCGACGCGCTCACCCCACTCGGCGTAGGTGCTGTTGTAGAAGTGACACCCGTCGTGGCCGTCCACACCGGTGGTGCTCATGTGTCCGCTGACCTGCTTGAGGAGGTCCGGGAGGTCGCGGTGCACGTTGCGGTTCCAGGTGGGGTTTCCACACCCGCTGCGCACCTGCATCACGTAGACGCCCTCCACGCTCGGGTAGTCCGCGAGCCAGCCATCGTACATGGCCGTCCAGGCCCCGAGGTACGCGTCGTAGCTCGTGCTGCCGTCGGACTCGCCCTGGTGCCAGACGATGGCCCGAGCGGACTCGGCGACCCCTGCCTGCTGCGCACGCCACAGCAAGCGGCCGTAGATGGTGTCTACATTGCTCGGGTCTTCGGCCGTCCGCTGGTGCGACCACACCGAGGTCCCGCCAACGGCGCCGTTGATGACCAGGATGGGCATCGACTCCTCGCTGCTGAGGCGGTTGGCCATGCGGAGCCCCCACTGGCCGATGGCCGCGTGGGTGTACGCGGTGTCGGCCACCGCGACGCCGAACGACACGTCGCCCACAACGCTCGCGCCGTTGACCGCGCTGCCGAAGCTGCGCACGAAGGGGTTCCGCTCGAGGTCTCCCAGGCCCTCGCCGTGGTAGTCCGACGCCACCGCGTTCGACTGGCCGTCGATGAGAATCGCGTCGCCACAGACCACGCCCTCGATGGTCTGGGATGGCGTCCAGTGGCCGCTGTCGCTGTCCCAGGACACCTCGACGTCGTACAGGTGCAGTCCCGCGTCGATGGGCAGAGAGATGGAGAAGTCGTCCGCCGATGCGGTGCCCTCGCTGTGGGGATCGCCGTCCTGGGTGACCACCACGCGGACCGACGCTGCCGCGCCGACTCCGTTGCCCTCGACGGTGAGGGTGCAGGTGTCGCTGCTGAGGTCGCGCGCGTAGAAGTGGAGGGGCCCGGGACCGCTCACAATGTCGATGTCGCCGTACGGACAACCGATATCGACCTGTCCATCGCAGTCGTCATCGGCGCCATTGCAGACCTCTTCCGCGCCGGGAGAGACCGATGCATCGCGGTCGTTGCAGTCGCCGGGCTCACTGGAATAGCCAGATGGCTGCTTGCAGTCCGTGATCACCGCGGAGCCACCAACGGCCTCGGTCCTCACCCACAGCGACACCGCGCTGGCCGCCGGCCCGTACGCGGGGATGCCGCTGCTCCAGGCCGTGTGGGAGCCGATGGCGTAGAACCAGTTGTTGTGCCCGACCGAGCCGTCCAGATACGTCGAGGACGATGTCGAGAGCTCCAGCCCGGCCCAGTACTGGTCGACATAATCGACGTCCACCGCCTCGTACCCGACCACCGGAGCAGTCGTCGGGTTGGACGCCTGGCGCCAGATGTTCCGCCCGGAGATGCCAGAGTCGGGCCAGCTGATGCGCAGCTCGAGGAGGCCGTCCGGGCCCCGCAGGCGCTCCAGGTGCGTCAAGATAGAGTACAGCTCTGCGGTCGGGTCGGACTCGTTGAGGTGGTACGCGTCCTCGTGCGACACGAAGTAGCCCCCCGCCACGTTGTGGTGAAAGACCCGCGCCCAGCCGCCGCCGTCGGTGGTCTGGTCGCAGTACACCGTGAGCGGCGCCTCCTCCATCCCATCCGGCCAGATCTCGTAGACACCGTCGCCGAGCCCCTCCTCGAGCAGGTCGGAGCAGTTGGAGCCGGTCGGCCCGCCGTAGCCATCGCCGTCGGCGTCCAGCCAGTAGTTGTCGTACTCCAGCCCGTTGTCGACGACGCCGTCACCGTCGTTGTCGATGCCGTCGCAGATCTCCTCAATCCCTCCGGTGTCTCCCGAGTCCAGGCCGGCAGTGTCGTCCTCCGCGGAGGTATCAGCGGTGCTGGGTTTCCCGACTCTGGTGCAGCCAACCAGGAAGACGCAAAGGATGAGAGACGGAGTGTGGGCCATGTTCGGTCCTCGGGTTCCCAGCACAGCGACAACACCACTGCCGGAGTACAGAGGACGTACCGGGAACGGGTGTTCGCGGGTAGGAACCTGGATAAAATTTAAGGGTTCGTTGCCCGCGGGTTTTTAGCCGGCACCTTGCTCCACAGCGAATGTTGTCGACAGAGCTCACACGCCACAGGAGCCGCTCTACGGCTGGCTCGGGTGGGGCGTGTAGACGCGGTGTCTGACACGAGCAGATGGGATCAGTGTGTAGGCATCGATCTGAAGGAGGATGCCATCCTCACTGTACGAGAAGATCTGAGCGGTCTCTGTGATTCTGACATCGGGGTGGGTGGGCAGCGTGGCCCACTCAGGCTTCGTGAGTGTCCGAGCCTTCCACTGCTGGTCCGTGTACCTGGGAGCGGTCTCCAGGTTTGTCTCACGCTGATAGAACGCCACCGCTCGCTCGCCTCGGTAGACGATGATGCTCTCCTCCATGATGACGTGTTCTTCGTATTTTGATGAGGAGTACATGGGCGTGTTGGTGATGTGCCACCGCCGACTCTCGACCGCGATCGCCTCCAGCCCATCCCCCTGGTGGTGCCGGACCATGCCCTGCTGCCGCAGCGCGTACCCGTCCTCTGTGTCCTGGGTGATCCAGGGCTCCGCCCACCACCCCTCCTGCCGAGGGTCCAGGGTGAGGTTGCTTCGCTCCATGAACCCAAGCACCCCCACCAGGTCACCATTTGTGCTCGCGTAGGGGCCACGCATCGCCGCCCGAGACGACACCGCATCGGTGTAGACCAGCGGCCAGCCGGGTGCCTCCGCCTGTAGTCGCCGGAGGCTCTCGAGCTCCTGAGGGAGAGCTGATGTGTCGCTCCATTCCGATGACGCCTTCCAGACGACGCCTTCGGTGAGGAACGGATTCGCCAGCGCGCTGAGAGAGCACAACAGAATCATCTCATCGCCCAGGGACTGCCCGCTGGGCGAACAGCAAACCACCGCATGTAGGCCACGTCTGGATCCACAAATCCCTTTGTGTAGACATCTGGCTGACCATCGCGCTCGGTGTGTGCGCTGAGGACCCCGATGCCCGAGACGTGCCGCGGCCCCTCAGCGGAGGGAGAGCGCTCATCAAGGACACCCTCGCTCGTGCGAACCCGGTGAACCACGACGGCGTGTCCCGCAGCCTGGCTGGGCTCGCCAGGCTTCTGCTTCCAGTATTGGAGGAGATCACCGGGCCTGAGGTCGTTCTTGTCGGATACCTCGGAGCCCTGCCCAGACATGGTCAAGGCGGTCACGACCCCACCCATCCTCGCATCGTCGTTGTTGACCAGCACCATCAACTCCTCGCTTCTCGCCACTGGACAGCAGGCTCTCCTGCTCGCCACCTGGGATATCGAATTCGTCACGGAGGATGGTCTCGGCGTGGATCATGACGAAGCGGCGGGCCGTCGCGCGCTGCCCCTCCACCTCG
>Ga0316202_10002669_pt1 | contig 11433 bp, 12 predicted proteins | sample 3monrhotite_MG_FD_204934 | JGI IMG/M metagenome (GOLD analysis project Ga0316202, IMG submission 204934) | Microbial mat bacterial communities from mineral coupon in-situ incubated in ocean water Damariscotta River, Maine, United States -... | ecosystem: Environmental > Aquatic > Marine >...
GGCCGCATCAGAATAATGGTGGAGTCGCACCAATCCTGGCAGAAGAAAAACTTAAACTGCTGTCCGGAAATAGTTGACCACTACAATGCCCCTCTACTGGAGACACTCGGTTATGTTCTCTTTAAGGTCAATCCTAAAAGTGAAAATAGTAACTTCTTGACTCTTCATATGTTTTGCCGCTGGCGGGCTAGATCAATGAATGAATCAACGTCCATCAGCCAGTTCTGCTGGTCTGGTGTGTACGTGGGGTGAAGCCCTTTCGGGATTACGAGCTGCACCCGTTCGATCTGCATTTCGCTCGTCTGGGCTTTACTGATACTTGGTTCCAGCGTGATCAGGTGCTTATCGTCGATTCTGGCAGCCTCATTCAGTATTTGCCGCCATCTATCCTTGCAGGTTGTCTTGACTCCCAGCATGGTCAGTCTTTGTTGGGGGAATGTCTCATCATGATAATGTCCGATGCAGGGAAAAATGAAATCTGGCTTAAGTCTGTTCTCAGTGACTCCGGTTCGGGTGTATGTGATGCCGTGGTCGGTGAATACCTGTTCAAGATGGTTCTCAAACGCTGACCCTGCCCGGGATCTTCTGCGCTGCAACGTGCTTTGAATGAGCTTGATAAATGGTTCCGGGTCCTCAACTCCTTTTCGGGTAAGGACCCGAAGTTTTTCTCCCAGCAGGTGTTTTTCGAGTGTCCGGAAAAGGATTTCTTCTCTTTCCATCCACGCGACAAGGGCAACATCGGGATCGTCATGACTTGTCAGGTCACGAATGGTGCCTCGGGCATACGCGGAGAATTCGATGGTCTTGGGAAATGCTCCGTGAAATCTGTTCAGCATCTGGTCAAGGAAGTTGGGCGCTTCTTCTTCAATTTCCACCCCGATCTGTTCGAGAACGATACGCGCGGCAAATCCGATTCGATCCTGTTCAGTCTCCAGTTCCGATTTGATGGAAAAGCCGGGATGGGTAAGAGAGGAGAAACCAAAAAGCCACATTATCTGCCGTTCGATTGTGGTGTCTTTCTCTGCCACGATCGCCAGCAGCGTGTTGTCGGACCGTTTGGCAATAACCAGCAGGTCACCTTCAGCAGCGCATTGTGAAACGAGGTTGGTCGGGAAATAAAGCCGATACTCCCAGCGCATAACACCGCGCTCGATCCTGGCTTTCTGTCTAGCGTCATACCACGTCAGAAAGCCATCTTCGAGAACAGGTTCAGTGTCCTGATCGGTCAGATATAGGAATTTGGCATCAAACCTGACTTTTCCGTCCGGCTCTCCGATGATGTCGCGCAGACCTTCAACGCCGTTAAATTCATGCTGGTTTGACCGGATGACATCGGCTTCAACCGCGCTGAGACGTTTAAGAGCAGCACCTTCAAAATACTGCGACAAAAATCCCTGTTTCATCCCCTCTCCTCCCAGAATATCTGGTCACTATGCAACCATTCGCCAAGGCGATGGACAACACTGTCAATATCTTTCCCTGCACCGCGAATGGCGCATTCCCATACGACACCTACGCGCCAGCCCGCTTCCATAAGGGCTTTCCTGACCTTCTGGTCATTGGTTCTGTTCCGCTCGATTTTTTTCCGCCAGAAGTCCTGACGTGTGCTCGGCAATCTGAACAGGGAGCAGTCGTGACCGTGCCAGAAACAGCCATGAACAAGTATTGCCGCACGATAGCGCGGCAATACAATGTCTGGTTTCCCCGGAAGATCGCGGACATGCAGGCGAAACCGGAAGCCTTGACGATGCAGCAGGCTGCGGATCAAGATCTCGGGTTTCGTATTCTTCCCCCGGATGCCGGACATCATCCGGCTGCGGGTTGAGGGATCTACAATGTCAGCCACAGGTTCAGGCGAACAGAGGTTGTTGGGAAACGCCAGTAAGTTCCTGTTCTACCATTGCCTGTACATGCGGTGTCATGATACGGGCTACTTCCTTCATGACCGGCATGACAACGCTGTTGCCGAACTGACGGTATGCCTGGGTATCACTTACTGGGATTCGGAATGTATCCGGAAAGCCCATGAGCCTGGCACATTCACGCGGAGTTAGTCGGCGAGGACGTCTGTTTTTGCCCTGCCAGACCAGGATCTCTGAACCATCCTTGTAGTATCTGGCTGACAAAGTGCGTGTAACGCTGTCAGGATATGCCATGCCGAAGCCAAAACCGTTGCCAGCGGCTTTATGTTTTTTGGCGTAGGCCTGCAGATAGTCCCACAGCTTTGGTGTTAGTGTGTACTTGGGCTGTACAATGCGCTTTTTGTGATCAAAAAACCGGTCATCATCCCACGGCAGAACAGGTTCACTGGCATCGGTCTTGTGCAGAATTGATTCCAGACGGGGACCTTCTGCCGGCAACTGAAGATCATCCCACGAAAAACCTGTCTTCTCCCGGAACCCTACGATGATGATCCTCTCGCGATGCTGCGGAGTGAAATGCTGGCCGTCTATAACCTTGTAATGGACGTCGTAGCCCAATTCGTCGCGAAGAGTCTGGAGAATTACCTTGAATGTATTCCCCCTGTCGTGAGACAGAAGATTTTTGACGTTTTCCAGCAGAAATGCTTTTGGCTGCTTTGTCGCTATGATACGGGCTACGTCGAAAAAGAGAGTTCCTTGGGTTGTACATTCAAAACCATGCGGGCGGCCGAGCGAATTTTTCTTGCTCACTCCGGCAATACTGAATGGCTGGCAGGGGAACCCTCCGAGCAGCATGTCGTGGTCTGGTATCTCTTCGGCGGGAAAGGGTACGATGTCACCGATAAAGGGATGGTGGTCGCCAAAATTTTCAATGTAGGTTTTTTTTGAGAAGTCGTTCCATTCGCTTGTAAAAACACACTCGCCACCATGGGCCTCAAAGCCCAGACGGATGCCGCCAATTCCGGCAAAAAGGTCGATGAACTGAAAGCAGTGTTCATCCTTTTCAGCTCTAGTTGCGGGCGTTTGCAGTAGATCACGCAACGCTGGTTCCAGCATGGCAGGGCAGGGGGTCTCCCCCTTTTCCCAGCGTCTTACTGTTTTGGTGTCTTTACCGACGTGCTCAGCGATTTCTCTCTGAGTGTACCGGCTACGGGCCTGTTTCAATAGCTCAAACGGCTGTACTTGTATCATGAATTCCTCGCTGGGTAAATTTACGGACATTATGACCTGTAGTTGTCCCATTTATCCAGGTTTTTTTTGCTTTTTACCGGTTTTTTCGTGGCCTCGGCGGGGCCCCAGTTGTTTGGACAGTTCTCCTAGTGTGTAAAGTTCATCCCAGGCGAAGGGAAATTACCTATTTGAACCAGCAATATTCAGGAAATCCAATAAACAGGAAATCTGAATATGCCCTGCCAAGTAGATTGCAGATTCCTTCCAACTCCGCCAGCAGGGTTTGTGTCTTCCGCTTAACCAGCCCACTGGCTGCCCTGAACGTCCCCTGCGGCATAAAAGGAGCTTGACAGGTGTAAAGTAGAGTGTAAAATGGCTATAAACACCTTAAGGATGAAGGGGATTCTCCATGGGAGTAAAGTTACGTTCTGCACCTGTATTTTATACCCTCGTACAGTTTAAATTTAACTCTATCGCACAAATGTCCGAGTACGTCCCAAATGTGCAGGAAATGTTACGCCGCAAGGGGTATCCTGACTTTCGCCGAGAAAGCCAGATGGCGATCAACATTAGGCGACCAGATGATCCTCAGCCCGAGGTCCAGAGTTCACAACAAAGTCGCTGGAGCTTTACTAACTCTAAAGGAAGCGAAGGGTATTTACTCCTGTCAGATTCATTGGTTTTCCACACGACAGAGTATGATTCATTTGAAACGTTCTCAACGAAGGCTCTTGTCGGCTTGGGTCTCATCCATGAAGTTGTAGACCTTTCATATATTGACCGAATTGGCTTGCGATATCTTGACTCCATCGTTCCTAAACCTGAAGAAAAAGTAGAGGAATACCTGTCTCCAACCTTAGGAGGGCTTTCCTTGGCCATTGAAGGTTCCCTTGGCCACGCTTTTTCCGAAACAGCCATTCAAGTTGGCGGAGGGACCTTGATTGCTCGTTCAATAATCACAGGGAATGGGTTGGCAATGCCACCGGATTTAGTTCCACTAAGCCTGAAGTTATCATCAGAGCTCGCAGAACTGTCCGGAAGGAATGCTGTGATCGATATAGATTATTTTGTGTCTAATCGTATTGAGGGTATTGATCTGGAATTTATTAATTCACAAATGGATGCGTCGCATGAAATCATCACAAAAGCATTCAATGCATCAGTCACCGAACATGCCATTAACACTTGGAAGTGAGCACGATTTTATGGCTGTCACACCATACAATATCCAGATTCTTGTCCCTGGCGTCCAAAAGGCAAAACATGGAGTGGCTGCGGCCGTGCTTCCATTGCTCCTATTGGCTCCGGGTTCTGGCGGCGCAATGACTTCACGCAACGCCAACCAACTTAACCGTTGGGTTCACAACCCGATTATCAACATTGAGCACTCCATAGGCCAGAAGATTGACGTTCGGTCTCCTGCGGACCAGGTGTCAGCAATAAGGACTACATACGGTCTGAACATGTCAGAGCTGGCAAGCCTGCTGGGCGTCACTCGGCCAACTGTGTATGCTTGGCTCAACGGACAAGAACCAAAGCCTGATTCGCTGGTTCATATTCGGCGCCTCGTTAATGCAATTCACGAAATAAATGAACTTAAGGTTCCACGAATTGACAAACTTATACGTAGACCGGTTTTTGAAGGACGTTCTCTGTTAGACAAAATTAAAACCAACGACGACATCTTTGAGGCACTTGCAACTCTTAGGACAGTGGCTCAGAAAGAGGCAACTTCTCGCCTGAAGCAGAAAGGCTCGGGCAGGAGTAGGCGTTCTATCGATGAAGCAGGAGCCGACCTGTCAACTCCAGTTTATGACAGGAGTTGACAGCGATGTCGTGGTCCAGAGAAACTAAGTGGCGCCAAGGCAAAATGCTTTCACCTGAAAGCTTCCAGGCCCTTGCCGATATCGGTGAAGGATTAGATTTAGCGATGGCGATATCGCACGACTGTGATATCGCAAACGACAATCTTGACCTTGAGCCTTCTGTAGAATTTGTACTTGGAACATTAGTTGACGCTCGCGATGGCAATAAAGAATTTGGTAAGAATCCAAGGTTTCTCCATCTGAAACACCAACACGCTGATGGGCCTTTAATCGTTGAATTTCACGCCACCCGAAAAATCTCAATCCAAAAAAACATACTGTCTGAACACGAGCCAGACGATAGGTTTGATTTTGAGGATGCCGGGCTGGCGATATTGAGAGATTGGTTAGCAGTGAGATACAAAAGGCAAGCATTCCCTGACGGGTTCAATGAACGCCTAACTCCGATAGCAAAATTCCTTGAAGATCAAGGAAAGAAGTACGCTGCAGGGATAATTGGCTACTGGCTTGATTATCAGCCTAGGGATGTCGAGCTGGCTCAAAACGAAACATACGAGCTTTGGCTTTATATTGTCTATGCAGACGATGATCTCGCCTATGAGGATAATGCAAAAAAAGTTGTTGAAATGCTGAGGACCAAATTCAGCGATCTCAAGAAGAAGTCGGCAGATAAAGGTGACATAGAGCTTCGTGATTGTGAAGCATATTCAGAGAGAGAGTTTACTCTGGGGGATGTAAGAGACAATCTTCAATATCGTCTTGAATATCTTAGCCACAGGATAGATCCTCCAGGGCCTGTGGCGTAGATAACTGGGTGATCGTACATTGATTCAGGAAGTCCCGCTGGCACAGGAAACCCGATCCCGGTTCGTCAAAACAGTGCAATTTCTTCCCGGTTCCTCCGACAGGGTTTATGTCGACCACTCAACCAGTCCGCCAACTGTTCAGGAACTCGTCCCATCTCGACATTACGCTGTTCCAAAGTCAGGCCGTTGACCAGCTTGTGCCAGGCCAGTTTCCCCAGCAAATCCTCCGGTTGGGGGATGGAGTTGTAACCGAGAAACTCAATGACTCGGGGCAGAAAACGCAGATCAACCGACCCTCTGTTCTCCCAATTCCAGACCGTTGAGGAGGTGACGTTGAGCCTCGTGGCGACATCTTTTTGATACAAAGAGCCGCTGGCCATCGATTCAGGCAACGAAAGCAGGCGGTGAAATCTCCGGGGTAGTAAGAGTGGAGCAGAAGGCGGTAAGCCCTTCTGGATTTTTCCCGTAAGCCCATATGCCAGTGAGGGCAAGAGCTGATTAAATAAAAAACCCGGCGAAGCGGAGGGGGGTGCCGCGCCGGGTTTTCGAAGGACTTTTTATGCCCCTCTACGGCCTATAATCTTATAGAGGAGTCTTTTGGTCAAGGGCAAAAGGCCTCCGTAGGGAGCTTGTGAAGTATAGGTTCCGGACTTTGGCGGAGCGTAACCATCAAGGATTTCTTCCTTATCTTCAGGGTACTGCACCGGTTTTCTAGGGTCCTTGGCCATAATATCTTTGTATCTCGTCTTAGCCAGCTTTCGCCAGTTAGGTTACGCAGGAAATTCTCCCGTTCGGTAGCATTCGTTTGGAGCCGGAACCGCGCACATGTCCATGTTGACAATTTTACCGTCTCGCAGTTTCAGCAACAAGGTGGAGACGAGGTTGTCTTTCGTTCCCTGAGCCAAGACAACGCAAGGCCCCGCAGAGAATGCTTCCGTGTGGGCGATCTCGGCCCAGACGGAAGCGTTTGCTTTTCTGACCGTTTCCAGTTTTTCGGTGATGTAGTTGAGGTAAGCCTCTTTCCCGCTGAGACTCGCAAAGACCCGCTGGGAAGAATATGTCATGTCATCCGCCAACCAAGGCGTAAGGTGCGACACGTCAAGCGTGTTCATCATGCGGGCAAACCCTCGGCAGGCTTCCAGTTCCAAGTTATCATATCCTGAAAGTGTCATGCTGTTTATCCTCTAAAATAGACTTAAACCGTCAGTCTTAAAGACCAACCTGACGTTCGAGAATTGGGGTTCCTGCATCTCATTGTTGAGCAGAGCTTTTTCAAATTTGCCATACCTCTCTGGTTAAAACATCACATGCTGTCAGGCTCTGCCCAAAAACAGCACCAGTGTCTAAATTGTAGCGACCATGTTCGAAGTAGGGCTCACCAGATGTCGGTGTGTGGCCGACAACGTGAATGATACCGTTTTCTCCCGGTGGAGAATGCCGATCCATGAGGAGGGTGACTGGATCTTGCTGCTCCAGCGGAGTATTGGGCGCAACCCCAGCGTGGACGAATAGAAAGTTATCGTGCCGCCACCACAGCCTGGTTGACTCTATAAACTCCAGATGGGTCTTCGGTATGCCATCAAGGCTGGTCAGCCCATAACTGCGGAGTGTCTCATTGCCGCCGTTGGCCAGAAACATTTCCAGGTCCGAATTGTACAGTCGCAGCCCTGTTCTTTCGGGGATTTCTCCCTGACGGTCTCTTTCGATTTCTGCGAGTGAATCCAGCAGCATCTGTTCATGGTTGCCACGAAGAAAAATCGCATGGGGAAATTCGTATTCAAACTCCATGAGGCGCTCAATGACACCGCAACTGTTCTGGCCCCGATCAATGTAGTCACCGAGGAAGACGAACTGGTCGTTTTGTGCTGGTGATACCCAATTCAGGAGCAAGTCCAACTTGCTAAACTCCCCGTGGATATCACCGATAGCGATCAGTCGTTCGGGCCTCCAGTCAGCGGTCATAATTTCATGCTCCACCATGAGACAGCATAGGAAAGATCGCCTGGGGTGGAAGGTGGGGCGTATCCTGACTGGATGAATGTTCCTTACGCGCCAGGGCTATTTTCTTCTGAAGGTCCTTGTCCCCCTGAAGCCGGGCCATGACTCCATACCAGTGTAGTTCCCATGAAGATTGCTCTTCCATCTCCGGGAACTTTTTAGCGGCGACCTTGAGAAATTCCTTTGACGCAAACTCTTTGCCCATGTCGTTTTGAATCTCCGCTTTGAGGACCAGATAAGGAGCGCAATCCGGATCGTTCTCGATGGCCTGCTTGGTCGCTTCAATCGCCTCATCGTACAGCCCTTGCTTCTGCTTCATCAAGGCCAGGTTGAACCAGGGCGCACTACCGTCCGGCTCAATCTCGATGCAGAGTCGATAGTATTTCTCTTCATTCTCTTTGTCGCCCATATACCCGGCATAGAGTCCCATTCGGTTAAGCATGAGAGTATCCGGTTCATTGCGAACACGCTGGTATTCTGCCAGTCGTGCCAGGGCCTTTTCATATTGACGCAATTCCGAGCAATCTTCTGCCAGGCGCAAGATCGCCTCACGGCGCTGCCCGGCCGGGATTTCTCCTGTACGCAGTTTCTCCTCGGTTGCATCAATTCTGAGTTTGACTCGTTGTGGATTAACAACATGGGTCAGGGGATGTTCGCGCACCCCAATAAAGGGTGGAACATCATCGCGCTGCGAATGCGAAAGGCGCAACTGAAGAACCTGGTTCTGATCATAGCTGTATTCAAGCGAGACGTTCTCGGATTCTTCACGTGGGGCCGGAACATTCCAGACTTCACTGATCAGTCTCCGGCTGTCGCCTTTGTCTCCGGCTACGACCTCGACCCGGACGGAAACTGTTTCGGTTTCTTCGGTCTGAGGGATTTGCAGATCAATGGCCTGGCTGAAATTCTCATCACCAGAGTTGGGCAATTTGGTTCCCCTTGGAACTAGGTCGAGTTTTCCTTCCTGCGTGACGAGGGAGATGGTCTCGGCGCAGACAGGTTGCACAACGGGTAAGCCGGTCAGCGTCAAGGAAAGCGCATTGATAACCGCCCCTTCCGCAACGGCGAGTTGCATCTCATCGGCTGTTTCAAATGCAAGAATGACCGACTGGTCGAACCACTTCTCTACGGCGGAGGAGATGTAGGGATTCAGGCAGCTTCCGCCGACCAGCAAACACCCGGCAATGTCCTCCGGTTGAAGCTCGCAGCGTTCAATCGCATCAATGATCGGGGAGAAGATCGACAGCGTTTGTCGGTACTCCGTTTCGCGTGCGAACAGAGCGTGCGGATCGAGGAAGGGTCCAAGAACCTTGACCAGATCTTCAGATGTCAGTGACGGGTTTTCAAGCAGCAGCCTGCGCCCATCCGGGAGGACGCATTCAAATTCTTCGGGCAGAACCTGCTTTACCTCTGTGGAGGTATCCTTGAGACGTGAGATTTTTTCGCAGACTCGTATTTTCAGTTGTTCCGCAATTCCGATAAATGCGGGTTCCAGGATCGATTTCTTGCAGTCAAAATCCAGATCAAAAGGACTGATATTGTTTTGCTCCAAAATCTGCGGCAGCAAAACCTCGTAAAAGATGGCCTGGTCAATATCGACACCACCAAGACGGTGATAGCGGGAAACCGCCAGCGGTGAGATTGTCAACCGCTCGCCTTCTTCACCTTGCGCAATGTCAACAATGGCCACGTCACAGGTTCCACCACCGAAATCGAAGACCAGCATGGTTATGGGATCTTCAGAAATCGCATCGTCTATCTCTGAATAGCGGGCCATATAGCTGATCAGGGCAGCAACCGGTTCATCAAGCAGATCTCCACTCTTAAGGTCAAATCCCCCCAGCTTGGCGGCTTTGGCGGTGTCCTCCCTTTGTGCGGCTTGAAAAGAGGCCGGTACGGTGATGGCCGTTCTTTGCGGAGTTTGGGACTTCTCTTTGAGAGCGGCATTATGCAGATATCTCAGCAGCCGACCACTGATTTCTGCGGCACTGCGGTATCCGCTCGGTGCCATATGGTAGGTACGCTTCAGGCCCATGTCGTTCTTGACGCAGGAGAAGAGACTGCCCTGTTCGATCAATCCCGTTTCGTGACCTCGCTCACGTAATTGACGGGCTCCTTCGCCGATGATTTCTTCCCCCTCGTGAATGGCAAGAACTGACGGCACCAGAGGGTTCCAGTGACTGCGGCCAGCGGTTGGCTGATCGACTGGGATGCACCGGACAGTTGGTTCCTGCGGATTTTCCGGGTCATAGCAGATTTCCGCCAGGGTTGAGTTGGTGGTTCCCAGATCAATGCCGAGAACCCTGCACTGCAGCGTTTCATCGAGATTTACCGAAGAACTTTCTTCTGCGAGTCCTACGAGGTCACGTATTTTCATTTCCCGCCTCCTGTTTTAGGGTTGCCTGTCGTCTTTAGCCGCTACCAAGCTGAGAGCGATAATTCAGGTGCTCTCGGTTTCTGTGTGTGCCCCAAAATCTTGCAGGTATCTCGCCTCAGCGGAGTATCCCATCGAGAGGGCGTAATCCAGTCCGCTGTGGATTTTGTTGTATGACCTCTCAAGTTGCCAGACGGTAAGGTTCGGATTCGCTCCGTGTTCAAGTGCAAGCTTTGTGTATTCCGGTTGGTGCGCAACGAGAGCCGTCTCAAGGAGCAAATCAACAATCTTATTACTGAGAAGAGGTAACTGTTTTAATTCGATTTTTATGGGTTTTCTAAGCCCGGACTGACGTTCAATCCTGGCCGAGAGTGTTTGTTCGCAGCTGAGGATTTTTCTGAAGACTTCTGGTTGGCGATTAATGATGGCGTTGCAGGCTATCTGGCATGAAGATTCGGGGGTCAGGGTTATTGTCGAGAATTGACTGACAATGTCCTGGGCCAGTGAATCGTTGAAGCTTCGCTCCGAAGCCCCTGCGAAGTAGGCTCCACGAGCCAGGGGAGTTATGTCATCCCAGAATGTCCTCACCGTTTCTCTGATGCCCATGATTCCGGCGACCCAGGCATTTCGGTTGAGTATTTTTACCCACAAGTCTTTGTGGGCCTTTTGTCCTGATTCCGGCGGAGGGTTATCGGATATGCCTTGCCATGGTCCAAAGAGTATTTCGCTGAACTGCCTACCAAATTCTTTCTCGTGGTACCGAAAGAGATAATGGTTGTGAAGCCACCGAAAAAGGCCATGCGGAGGTTCCTCGTGCAGATTGGCGAGCAACTTCAGTTTTGCTTCACTTATATTCTTGTTCGACATTGGCCCCCATTTCCTGTCGTAAGACCTAGGATTTCCTCTCACATATCGAGAGTTTTAACCGTATGAATACCTGTGATTCTCCGTGTTTGGATAGAAACATGGAATACTGACAGAATAAGTCACATGTCTGTTTTCATAAGCCAATTAAGAATTTTCGAACTGACTTTGGGCGATGTAACAAAGGCGCTATTGAAAATGCACTGGTTTTTTGGTATATGTTATATAGAAATAACATTACGTGGAGAGAAGGGAAGAAGTTATGGCCGCAGAAGTTTTGCAGATCCGGGCTTACCGGGAGCAGGCCAACATGTCCCAGGAAGACTTGGGACATCAGATAGGGGTCACTGTCAATCGGCATTGAAAATTGACCCACCACCGGCGTCCAATTTTGACCCACCTCAGGGGGTTAGTTTTGGTCGCAATTCCTGTTTTTGATTCTCCAACTTTCGTTGCCAGTTTCGATGATTTCA
>Ga0316202_10002670_pt1 | contig 11430 bp, 10 predicted proteins | sample 3monrhotite_MG_FD_204934 | JGI IMG/M metagenome (GOLD analysis project Ga0316202, IMG submission 204934) | Microbial mat bacterial communities from mineral coupon in-situ incubated in ocean water Damariscotta River, Maine, United States -... | ecosystem: Environmental > Aquatic > Marine >...
TAACGAACAGCAGTCTAAGTTAACTACATACAATGCTACGGTTCAGCGCACTATACGCCAGACTGAGCTTAACTCGCGCATGGAAGAAGTCAACTTAGATGCAAGGCTTAAAGTTGAGTTGTCTGAACTTTCTGAAAAGAACGCAACAGAAAGAGCCAACATGACTACAGATCAGCAAATGAGACTTGCTAATCTTAATACTCTTGTAGACTTTAAGAAAGCTGATGCAGGTTTTGCACAACAAATGGAGCTTGCAAACTTAGGCAACGAACAGCAAATGGAGCTTGCAATGCTTCAGGAAAAGTCTGCTGTTGATGCCGCTAACTTTACTGAAGCTAACAGAGGCAGAACCCAAGAGCTTAATACTTACGTTCAGGTTATGTCGCAGAACGAACAGTTTAAGCAAAATGCGGACATGGCTAATCTTTCTATGGAAGAGAAGATTGAGCTTGCTAACCTTAGCTCACAGAGTCAAGCTGACATGGCTTCTATGTCTGCTGAGAATGTTCAACAGCTTCAAGTCTATGAAAAGAAAATGCAAGCGGGTCAAGTCAACGCACAGCTTGCACAGCAGATGGGATTAGCAAATCTTAGCAACGAGCAAGCCGCCGGAATGTTTAACGCTCAAATGAACGCTAATCTTGATGTAGCCGCAATGAGCAATGAGCAACAAATGGAACTCGCTAACAGCAAGTTTATGCAGAGCATGACAGCTACAAAGTTTAGTGCCGATCAGCAGACAGCAATACAGAATGCTACAGCCCTGACACAAGTAGACTTAGCTAATGCAGATGCAAGGACTCGTGTGTCTGTAGAAAATGCTAAGAATTTCTTAACTATGGACATGGCTAACCTTAGCAATGAGCAACAAGGCATTGTTATGGATCAGCAACTAGAGCAACAAAGACTGTTATCTGATCAGGCCGCTACAAATGCCGCAAAGCAATTTGGCGCAACATCTCAAAACCAGATGGATCAGTTTATGATTAGTCAGTCTAATAGCATGAGGCAATTTAATACAAGTGCGCGAAATGCTATGGAGTCTTTCAACGTCACTGAAGCTAATCGCATGGAGGCTATTGAAGCGGGTAATACCCTTCAGGCTGATAGTCTTACTGCACAGCTTGAAGCAGATATTAATAAGTTCAATGCTTCTATTGATAACCAACGTGATCAATGGAATGCGGCAAATGCACAGGCTGTAGAGCAATCAAACATTAACTGGCGCAGACAAGCTAACACTGTAGACACTGCGGCGGCTAATGCGGCTAATCAGCAAAATGTTCAGAATGCTTATAATATTTCTGCACTAGACCAAACTCAGATGTGGCAACAGTTGCGTGATGAAGCCGCTTACATTCGTCAAGCTTATGAAAATAACGAACAACGAGAAGCTCAGTTGCTTGCAACGGCTATTGGAAATGAAAGCGCAACAAGCAGTAAAGATACAAGTACAAGTACAAGTTCGCTAGTAAGCATTTTAACTAGATTTGGATATGGTGGAGGATAAAAATGGGATTTTTTAGTAAAGTTTTTAAAAGTGTTGGAAAGGTTTTTAAAAAAATTGGGAAAGGTATTAAAAGTGCTTTTAAAAAATTTGGTAAGTTTATGAATAAAATTGGCATATTAGGTCAAGTAGCTATGATGTTCATACTTCCCGGAATTGGAAATGCTATTTTAGGAACAGCAGGTACTGCGGCAACTGTTGCAGGGGTTGGTGGAGCTACTGTAACTGCCGCGGCTGTTCCTGCTTCAGGTCTTCTAGGAGGCGCTTTAGGCTCAGTAGGCGTAGCCGCAGGTAAAGCCGCTGTGTGGGTAGGTAATAAAATAGCAACTGTTAAAAATGTATTTAGCAACATTACTAGTGGTGTAGTAGATACTCTTGGAAACTTTGCGAAAACTGCAACTAATAAACTTGCTAATTCTATAGGCATGGATAATGTTTTTACTGATGCCGCTAAAAATTTCTTTGGCACAGATTCTGCTTTCAGCCGCAGTTTTGGAAAAGGTTCAAAATTTCAAAGTTTAACTACAGATTTTTCTAAATTAGACGCGGTAGATGAAACAACAAATGTAGGTACTGAAAAGATTTCAACAGAAAAAGCTTTATCAGCTCCTGAAGGGGCTGAAGGATTTAAAACAGTAAGCTATGAAGATGTTTCAAAACCTAAGTATGATGTGACTACTGCATTAAGTCCTGATGAAATTTCTAAAATTAATTCTATGTCTTCTGAAAATTTTAAATCTTTAGGCTTTAAAACTACAGGCGAGGTTGGAGATATAGCCTATAAATTTGGTGATAATGAAATGTTTATAAACACTGACTCATTATCTAAATTAGGAGAAACAGGACTAGATAAAATTTTAGAGCCTTTTCAAACAGGAGAAGAATATCAAAAACAAAGTCTTTTAGCTAGAGCGACAGACACTATAGTAGCGGGAGTTAAAAGTATTCCAGAAAAAGGAATTCAAGAAGCTAAATCATTTTTTGATGACCCATTTGGAAACCTTGGTGATAAGGCCACGGCGGGATTACAGACCAGAGCATTACAAACTTTGGGTCTTGAAGACAAACCAATGGCTCCTGTATATAATCAATACGCTTCTTACGTTCCGCAATTTGAAACTGCTTCACAGGGGGCTTATGGAGCGCCTGAAATTATGGATGCTAGAGCCTTTGAACAGCAAGTTACAAATAATGTTAATCCCTATGGTTACACAGCGTTTCAATATAATCAATACATGAGTCAATACGGCACAAATACAACAGCTTAAAAGGTTTTACACTATGGCAACAGTAGAAGAAGAATATAGAAAAATTCAAACAGGCGGGAATCGCCCACTTGCGGGACAATCGCTTTTTAATGATCCTGAAAACCCTGCGCCTTATGAAAGGCCCCCTGAATTTACTTCTGTTCACGCGGCTTCTGAGTATATGTTTGGTAAGTTTATTGAGCCTGCAACATACACAGCAATAATGACTGCCGTAGATGAAGGAACAGCTATTATGGATATAGTACAATCTGTGCTATTTGCTGAATTCCAAGCGGGTAAATTTAATCCTGATTTAATGTTAATGATGGTTGAACCTACTGCGTATATGATTATTGCTTTGGCTGAAAGACTTGATTTAGAAATGACTGTATATAGAGGAGAGCTAGAGGACGATGATGATGAAGAACAAATTTTAGGTGTTTCTTTTGCAGAAGAGCGTTTAAAGAAACTTCAAAAAGCGGGGCAGTCTGGCCGTGTTCCTTCAAACACTATCACTCCTCAAATGCAAGAGCAGATAGAGTCTCTTCCTGAATTACCAGAATTAGAAAATAAACAAGAAAGTTTATTAGCTCCTGATGAAAAACCAGTTGAAGCCAATCAAAGTTTAATGTCGCCACCTACAGGAATTTAAGACTATGGCTATTAGAGAATATGGAGAATCTCTCCTCCAAGATGTTAGAGATAGAAAAGATGCTGAAGCAAAAAGAATTCGTAAAAGAGAAAGAAAAGGCGAACTGCTTGGTTTAGCAGGAATCGGCTTGTCATATTTTGGTGCTTCTAAACTTGGAAAGCAGTGGGACACGTTTACTAAAAATGAAGATGTACTGAATACTAACATTATGATTAACTCCGCTACAAAGAATAACAAAGATATTTCAGATTTTACAAACACTATTAAAGGCTCTGGAAAATCTCAACAAGATTATTTCCTTGACAGAACTGTAGATGAAACATTAGATAGTTTATTATTGAAAGAAGAAAATATTAAATACAATAAAAATAAAGAATCTAGGGAAGCTTTTAAATCTGCGTTTGCTCCACAAATACGAGAGCTTCAAGAAATTAAAGACGCGGCTAACAAATCTTTAGAGTTATACGACACCTCAGTTTTGGCACAGGAAAAATTCAGCGCAAGCGGAACTAAAGAAGACGCTGAAAAACTTTCAAAAGAGAGATTAGGTAACAGAATTACTGGTTTGTTTAATCAAGGAGATAGACAACGAGAAGCAGTAGAGTCTTATAGAGACAGTTTACATTCTAAAAGCGCGGGTGATTTAGCAATGTTTGATCAACTCTTAAAAGAAACTGGCGGCGATTATGTAACAGCTTTAAAGCTTGCAGACAATTTTCAATTAAATGCAAAGTCTTTAGAGAAATTAAATACAGTTGAAAATAAAGTAAAAATCCTTAATTCTGGAGTAGCTGTAGTTCTTCCTACAACAACAAACTCTATTACTGGAAAAATTTCTTTTGGAAATCCTGAACAAATAGACCTTAGAACTGAAGAAGATCAAGTAAAAGCTAAGCTATCTGAATTTAATCCTGCTTTAAAAGCCAAAGAATATATTAATAGTGGTGGAAGAACTGAAATGATAGCTGAAGGATTTACAATGACTCCTACAACTATTGAGCAGGTAAATAAAAATAATGAACTTTTTGATCAGTACTTTGCATCTCATCCTGTTGTAACATTAAGTTCAGAGCAAACACAAGCTATGAATAATATAAGAAAAACTACAGAAGCTTTAAAGTCTTCTACAGGATGGAAAGAATCGGAAACTTCTATTTTAAGAAATACTGCACAAATTGAAAGAAGACAAAATGCAATAAACGACAAAACACCTCAATTAGAAAATGAATCTAGTGAACAATATGTAATTCGACTTAACAATCTTTATAATGAAGATAAAAATATTATAGATGCTAAAAGAGAAGTAGCTCTTCAAATTAGCACTCAAAACGAACAACTTGCTCGTATCAATGAGCAATACAAACTTGATGACTCAGACGATGCTGAAACAGCTTCTGGAGTAAACAGTGGTAAATCTGCTGTAGGAACAGGCACAGGACTAAGTAGTATTAAGGTAATTTCTACATCGGGTGATGATATAGAAGTTGATCCTATTGAAGATTCAGAAGAAGAAGAAGAAACTTTAAAAACTTTAAGCATAGAAGAAGTCACTAATAAATATAAAATAGATCCAAAAACAGTAGCAGAAATTATAGACTCTGCTTCTAAAACTAAAAGAATAACACAACAGGGGGCGGGGATTGATCCTGTAGATATATTAACTGATAAAATGTTATTTGAATCGGGGTATCTTAAAAAACCTACTCGTTCAAACCCCTACTCAGTTTCTTCTGCTCAGAAATATTTTGCTAGGCGAAAATTTGTAAGAGATTTATTTAAAGACATACGAGGATAGAAGTATGGCTACAACAACTTTAAGGCTTCCTGATGGAACATCTGTTACATTAGAGCATGACGATCAAGTTACAAAAGAAGAACTTTTAAAATATGCAGAACAGGAATTAGTTACTCCTGCAATGTCAGCAAAGCCTATACAGAAAAAAGAACCAAGTATAGGTACAGATTTAAAACGTGTGTTGTTAGACACACAACGAGATGTAGTTAGCCTTATCGACTATTTGCCCGGAGATGCTTTTGATACTGATGAAATGAGCGATCTTGCAAAGCAAAGAGAGCTAAGCAGGCTTTCAGGTTTTGGTTATTTAAACACGGCTGAACACATTGATCCGCTAACAGGTAAAATAAAAGCTCCTGAAACTGCTGTAGGTATGGCGGCTTCTATTGTTCCTTACATTGCAGGAACAGGTGCGCTTGTTAAAATTGGCGCTAAGGCCGCTCTGAAAGTAGCGCCTAAACTTGCTAGTCGTTCTGTTCCTAAAATAGCTCAGTACACTGCGGCAGGCGCAGCTACCTCTCAAGTTTTGACTGACTTAGATGAAAATCTATTTAATGTTGTTGCTGATATTTTTCCAGAAGGGACTGAAGGAACTGTAATAGATGCACTACAAGCAGACGCTAACGATACTCAAACAGCTAAAAGGCTTAAATTACTAATAGGTGATTTAGGCGCGGGTGTTGTTCTTGAAGGATTGTTTAGAGTTGCTCCTGCAATGAAAAATATTATAACTGCAAAAAGTCCTACAACTGATGACATTGTTGAAGGCTTAATGGGCAATGCTGAAGCTTTGACTAAAACAAGTCTAAGAAGATCAGAAGCCGAAGCTAAAAATCTTGTTGGGCCTTCTCGTGTACGTTCTGATTTACCTTCTGAAAAAGAAACTTTTAAGCAATCTGAAAAAGATTTAGCTCAAATTGAAGCTCAAAAAACTGAAGGTAAAAGCGGGACGGCTTGGGCAAAAGCAAAAATAACTCAAGTGGGACAACAGTTTTTTACTTCAAGAGGCTATGCACCTTCTAAAATGTTTGCTATGTTTAATCAATCTCAAACACAACAACGTGCTATTATTGTAGAGTCTACTCAAGTAGCTCAAAGACTTAACAATGCTTTTGAATCTTTTTCAGATAAAGCTGTACGAACCATGAACAAAGAAAAAGCACAAGACTTACTTACATCTGATGTTTCTAAGTACACCTCGCTTCCTTTAGAAGAGCAGGCCGTTCGCATGGCGGCTGATGAGGGCATTTCAAAAGAAGTGGCAGAAGCTGTTTTAGATGGCCGATACTTAATAGATAAATTATCTAGACAAATTGCAGGGAGTAAAGGATTTTTAAAACAAACTACTGAAAGCATTGAAAAAAATCTAGGTAACTATTTGCGAACATCTTATAAAGCTTTTGATGATAAGGCTAATTTTGTTGTTGATGATGTATTAAAAAAAGACGCTATTAATGCTCTCACTAAAATAAGAATATCTGAAGCTTTAGAAGAAGGTATAAAAAGAACTGACAAGCAATCTCGTAGACTTGCAACTAAACAAATTAACGAGCTATTAGAAGCTACAGATGACAAAACTCTTAATTATCTCACTCAAGCTAAAAGAGTTGGTAAGTTCCATAAAAAAAATGAAAACCTTCCTGAAGAAATTAAAAATCTTCTTCAAGAAATTAAAGACCCCGCTGAAAACATAATACTAAGCGTAAGTAAAGCGGCACGTATTTATGAAGTAAATAACTTTTATCACATAGCTAATCAACTGGGTAAGAGCGGAAAGTATATACAAGGGCCGAAAAGCAAGGCTGTAGAAGACGAAGTATTAACTTTTAAAATAACAGGAACTAACTCTGTTCTTGATGGTAAATACACGACTCCTGAAATGGGTAAGTTTTTAAATCAACAAGAAGAAACTCTAAAGTTTTTATCAGGAACTGATGGAGCCGCAGAAGCTTACAAAGTCTTTTTAAAATACAAGGGTGCGGCACAAGCATCTAAAACTGTTTACAGCCACGTAACAGCTTTACGAAACATTATAGGTGGGGCGCAGTTTGCTGTGGCTAACGGAAACCTATCCGCATTGAATCCTCTTTCTAGGAATAGAGGACATATGAAAACTCTTTGGAATAATATGAAAGGCTTGGGAGATAAAGAGCTAGATAAAGTCTATACTAAGTATGTAGAGCTAGGAGTTATAAACACCAATATTAAAGTCAATCAGTTTAAAGAACTAATGAAAATATCTTCTCAAGACTTTGGAACTAGATCAGTTACAAATGTTATGAAAAACAATAAAATCTTAAAAGGCATGGAAGATTTTTACATGGCGGGCGATGATTATTTTAAAATGTCTGGATTTGTAAAAGAACTAGATACTTTGAAAAAGGCTAGGCCAAATGTTTCTGTAGATATTTTAGAGCGAGAAGCCGCTGACATTATTCAAAATACAATTCCTAATTATGATAGAGTTGCTAAAGGTTTAAAGAAATTAAACTATCTTCCATTAGGTAACTTTATATCTTTTCCTGCTGAAATAATGCGTACAAGTTATCACATTGTTAAGCAAGCAAGTAAAGAAATAAATTCGGGCAATACAGTGTTACGCAATAGAGGTCTTGGAAGGCTATCAGGTTTTACTGCCGCTATGGTGGGTGTAGGGCAAGCGTCTAAACTTTCAGCAGATTTATTAGGTTGGTCTGATGAAGAACGACAATATCACACTAAACTAGCTGAAGGCAAGTTTGATAAGAACAGCAACTTTCTGTGGTTCCGTAAAGAAAACGGAGACATTTCAAAAGTGTCTACAAAGTATTTAGATTCATACAATACTATCAAAGAGCCTGTTCTTGCAGTTTTAGATAGAATTATAGATGGGGAACTTAAAGGCGAACAGCTAGACGATTACTTGTTAAAAGCCGCAGGTAACGGAATGAAAACAATTACCACTCCTTTTTTGTCTCAGTCTATTTCAACAAAAGCAATTATGAATGTATTAACAGCTTTAAATTCTCCTGAAGGTAAAACATTTGAAGGTAAAGTGTTGTTGCCTCCTAGCATGTCAACAGGGGATAAGATAACTACAGTAGTAGGACAGATTGTTGAATCAGTGGAACCCGGAACTGTTACAAGTTTACTTAAACTTAACGACTACGTAGATACATATACAGGAGAAGAGATAGAAAAACTTGGCCCTGTAAATAAACAAGCTCTTATTGCAAACATGACAGGGATTAAATTTACTGATCATAATCCTGACACAGCGTTAAAATTTGCTGTTTCAGACTACAATAAAAAAATGCGTTACAATATAAAGCCTGTGTTTAAAGTTGGAGAAGATTCTTCTATTTCAATTTTAGAAAATTACATAGCTCGTCAAAGTAAAAACTACGAATATCAACAAGAATTGTTTGAAAAAGTAAATGCTTATTCTGCTATTTATGGAAGATTTTCTGTTTTAGATAAGCTTAAAGAAATAGGAATGTCTAGACCTGCGGCATTAGAAATGATGGAAGGTAGGTTTAAACCCACGGCTCCTCCAGTTATAGATGACAGGGTTGAAAAAATATTAAAAGAAGCTAAAGATGAAAATGCTAATATTTATTCTGAAATTTTTAAAACTAAACGAGAATATAATTCTGTATTTAACGCGCTAAGTGATTTAAGTTTATATGATGAAGCATCTTTAAATCCTTTTGATTTAGAAGAAGACACTTATGAAAGACTAAGTAAAGCTACAGGCGGCGAAGTGTCTGAGCCTGTACCTAATGCACCTCTAGAGCCTGACGAGCGTATAAACAAGCTCACAGGGTTGCCATACAACGAAGGCGCAGGTACAGCGTACATGGATGAAGATGATCCTATGCGTAGAATGAACATGGCCGCAGGCGGCAGAGTTAGAAAAGACTTAGGAGGTTTAATAGCCAAAGCAATTGGCATGAAGTCAGAAGACATTGAGTGGGCTAAAGGCATTGATAAAACTTACCACAAAGATGAAGCCTTTGACGGCAAGGGCGATGCGGCTAGACACTTGGCTTTAGGTTGGGCGGCATCACAGTCTGAAAATCCTGAAATGTCTTTAAAGGCTATCAATGCTAGAGAGTACGTAACCTTTGATGGGGTTGGGCGCGAGATGGATACCCACAACAATGAACTAGGTTTTAAAATTCAAGCCAACTCTCAGGCCGAAGCGCAAAGAGAAATAAACAAGCTCATAGAAAGTAAAGCCGCTAAGTATATGACACTTCAAGAAAGCAAGGCACTGCGCGGATATGCTAAAGGCGGCAAAGTACTAAACAAACTAAAAAGGAACTGTGCATAAATGAAAGACGATTTTAAATACTTTAAACTCTCAGACTTTGATTGCCAAGAAACTGGCGAGAACGAAATGAACGAAAGTTTTATACGCAAACTAGACCACTTGCGGGAGGCGTGTGGCTTTCCGTTCTATGTGACTAGTGGCTATCGAAGCCCTAATCACAGCATAGAGAAGCGCAAAAAAGTTGCAGGCACTCATGCGCGTGGTATTGCCGCAGACATAGCCGTGAACGGTGGAAGACAAAGAATGCAGATAGTGCGCCATGCTTGTGCATTAGGCTTTGTAGGCATAGGGGTTGCTAAAGGTTTTGTACACGTAGATTTGCGAGATGATTTTAAACCAGTACTTTGGTGCTATTAATTTTAAACTAGGAGATATAAAAAATGTCAGAGAAAGGTATTGTAATTCCAACGTGGGCCATTCCGCTAGTAGTCAGTTTGTTTGTAGGTGCTATTTCCTATGGGGCGGCACAAGCAAATGCTGAAAGTACTACTACTGAAGTTAAACGTATTGAAGTCATTGTCAAAGAAACAGCTAAGAAGGCTCAAGAGAACGGTCAGGCTCAAGCTGTCACCGAAACAAAAGTTGATGCAATTGTAGAGTCATTGGCTCGTCAAGAAAAAATTCAAGAAAAGACTAACGATCAAATCTCTGCGTTAGTACAAGCATTGTTGGCTAAGCAGTGAGAATGGTTTTTGCTTTGATCTTTCTTTTCTCTAATGGAGAGATTGATGAAAGTAAGACACGCTACTACGCAAAAAAACATCACTGCGTATATATGTGTCAGGAGCTATCTAAACCCTCCAAACACTATGAGGCAGTAGACTGTATCTGTCGTTTAACTTGGGTAGATAATTCTGAACGAGTTATAAAATGAAGACGTTAGTGTTTGCATTAATGATAGAGACTTTAACTCCTGATGGTTTTGTTGAAAACATTGAAGAGTATGGAGTCTGGAATAATATTAACTCCTGTGTTTATTTTGCTAGAACAATAACCCTGCAAAGCGTAAGGGGGTCAGGCGAAAATAAATTTGGGAAAATATATGACGTACCAGTAAGGGCTTTTTGCAAACCAAAGTATGTAGACCCAAAAGAAACTGTAATTTTTGAATGAGTATTGTATATGAGTAATTTTGATTATAGAGACAAAGAAGAATGGAAGGCTTTAATTTTTGTAATTGTATTTTTTGGCGTGGGCTTTAGCTCACTTCTTTGGATCGACTAATTTAATCGCAACAGTATTAAGGAGCTAAACAATGTTAGAAGCATTGATAGGGCCAGTGTCAGGACTACTAGATAAGTTCATTGAAGATAAAGACAAGAAGGCGGCACTAGCACACGAAATAAGTACAATGGCAGAGCGCCATGCCCAAGAGCTTGCCAAGGGTCAGTTGGAAGTAAACAAAGTTGAGGCCGAACACAAAAGCCTGTTTGTTTCTGGATGGCGACCCGCAGTCGGTTGGTGCTGTTGTATGGCTCTTTTATATAACACACTCCTATCACCAATACTAGGCATATGGTTTGTTGTGCCAGAGGTTGATGCATCTTTACTAACGCCTGTCTTAATGGGAATGTTAGGTCTAGGAGCAATGCGTACAGTAGAAAAAACAAAATCAGTAGCGAGGAATAGTTAATGCCTGCAACAAAGAAAAAGAAATCAACAGTCAATAAGGCGGGTAACTACACTAAGCCTACTATGCGAAAGAACCTGTTTAACAAAATAAAAGCAGGCTCAAAAGGCGGTAGCGCAGGTCAATGGTCAGCACGTAAAGCTCAGATGCTTGCAAAAGAATATAAAGCTAAGGGAGGTGGATACAAATGAAAGGCGTAAACCATTATAAGAAAGACGGAACACTGCACACTGGAGGCAGCCACAAAATGCCTGACGGTTCGCTGCACTCTGGGAAGACTCACG
>Ga0316202_10002672_pt1 | contig 11425 bp, 5 predicted proteins | sample 3monrhotite_MG_FD_204934 | JGI IMG/M metagenome (GOLD analysis project Ga0316202, IMG submission 204934) | Microbial mat bacterial communities from mineral coupon in-situ incubated in ocean water Damariscotta River, Maine, United States -... | ecosystem: Environmental > Aquatic > Marine >...
CGTTAAGTCCACATAAGACTGCACCCGTGCCGCCCCATCTGTGCCGAAGCCATCGCCGGTCAGCATGTAGGTGAGATAGGCAAGCCCCGCCAAGGCAATGACAAACACTGCTGTCCAGAGGATGTTGCCTTTGGGATCGGGCGCTTCCTCCCAATTGACCGTATATTCGAACTGGGTCATAGGGAAATTTCCTTTTGGTCGGACTGCGTTGTCGGGCGAAATTTTGAAATGCCGTGAGTAGTCTTTTCCCAATAGAACGGCTTGGTGACCAGCTGCCAGGCGGCCATATAGGCGGACATGGAAATCATGGCCCAATAGGCGATTACCGAAAGACCAAACGGGGTCAGGTGCAACCAGCCCCGCTTGAACGGCCCGATCATGGCCAGGAAAATGAACAAGCCGTTGCCGATGAGCAGGCTGGCCAATCCCACATAAAGCATGGGTCCGGGGAAAAGCGCGTCAAACGCCTTGGTGCCGGTAGCGAGCCATGTCGCGAAGATAATCCAGAACACTGGGTTCAAAAGACCTGTGATAATTGTTCCGCCTACGAACAACTGAAACCCCAGAAATCCCTTGAAGCCACTTTTCTTGAGCAAGTTCAGCGGCTGGCGCATATGCACAAGGTATGTCTGCATATAGCCCTTGATCCAGCGAGAGCGCTGGCGGATCCAGTTCATGCCATCGCAATTTGCTTCTTCAAAGGTCGTCGAGTTGATGGTGGTGACGTGATAGCCTTTTTGCGTCATGCGAATGCCAAGGTCCGCATCTTCGGTGACGTTGTAAGGATCCCAGGCGTTGAGTTCTTTAAGAACCCGCGTTGGAAAGTGGTTCGACGTACCGCCTAAAGGCAAGGGGATCCCCATCCGCTCTAAACCCGGAAGGTAGTAGTCGAACCACAATGAGTAATCGAGAGTGAACATGGCAGCGAGCCAGTTCTCCCGCGAATTGAAAAAATTGAGCCGTGCCTGAATGCAGGCGAGCTTGTCATCTGATTTCTGAAACAGACGATAGACCTTCTTGAGCTGATCCGGTTCCGGCTGATCTTCTGCATCGAAGATGACCGTGTATTCCCCGCGCGCAAACTGGAATGCGTAATTGCACGCCTTCGGCTTTGTCTTGGGGAAGGACGTTGGCACCACGATCACGTCGAACATTTCTTCAAAATCGATGGTAGCAGCAACTTTGCGCGTCTCCACATCGTCTTCTTCAAGAATGATCTTGATATCCAGCTTGGCTGACGGCCAATCCAAATTGCGCATGGAATGGATCAGGTGCGGAAGGACCTCAGCTTCTTTGTATAAGGGCACCAGCACCGTATAGACCGGCAGCTCCGCATCAACGAGAGAGACAACCTCTTGATCGGCAACTTTCTGATCAACTTTTTTGGAATTGGACGCTGCCCATACAAGCGAAGCGCGGAACAGGAAATTACCCACATAGAACGCTGACATGACAGAGACCAAGACCGCCGCCGTCAAGCCCGGCTTGAATGTAAACGCTGCCGCCAACAAAACCGCTGCAATGTAACCTCCGATGATCTGTCCTTTGGTGACAACAGTTTTGGCGGATAGGCCCGGGTCTTTCTCATTAAGCCCCATTGTCGCTTCGTGCATAATCTCCGCAGAAAACCGATTTTGGATCCCCAAACGGAGCGCATCTCGTGTGGCAACGGCGATGGAGATGCCCTGGCCGTATTTCTCATGCGCCAAAGCGATAGTGCGCGGGCTTGGGTCGGCGACAACAACGGTCAATGTTCCGGCGTCATGCCTCCAGGGCACGATCAGTTCGTGGGTGTAGAAGGAAAGGTCTTTGGCTTCCAACAGGAAATTCTGGCCACCGGTCAGGCCCGCATCCACATCAATGTAAGTGAGCGCCAAATGCGCTGCGAGCTGTTGGTGAAATGCCCGCTGATCCACATGACCAAAGGTGCGAATGGCCTCGCCAATGGGAACGCCCCATGCCTGATGCAGCTCCACCGCATAGGCCTGATCTTCCGGGCTGAGAATACCAGCCTGCACAAGGCGATCGCCAAGCCGCAACGTGGTCGGCCGTTCTGTTTCAACGTAGTTGGTTCCAAATGTTCCAAACATGGGCTTAATCCTTCTTCGCTTTGCGGCCACCGACAAAGACCCGCACCAGCACCATGGTCAGAAGCGACCAGACGATGATCAAAACAATCAAGCGATTGGCGGCAAAGAAATCTGCGATCCGGTGTTGCGATATGTAATTGATCAAAGGCCCGCGAGGCGCATTGGAATTGAGCCAGAGAGCAACCCCTTGCTCATCGACAATAGCCAAATTGCCATGATCAAAATCCAAGTCACGAGCCGAAGGGGCAAGGCTCAAGGGCTGGCTCACCCACAAACCATATTGACCCATGGCGGAAACGATCTGCACCACGGAGGCTTCCGGCATATCGGCCAACGACAAAAGCGGCGCGCCATTTGTGTCGGTCACGGCAACGGCGCCGCGATCAAAACGGACCGGCCCATTATCTAAACCAACAGGCTCAACCCCATAGAGGAGAAAACTTCCCCGGGGCGCAAAACGCATTCCGTCCGGCACAAAATGAAACCACGTGGTCGCATCTGACGCCAGAATACCATTTGCCAGAGCGCGCAATCCGTTCAGGGCCGCAACCGGATTGCCAAGGTCGCTTGCCTTCAGGGCCACATCCACACCGCCCCGGAACAGGGGAGCCAATTCGAAAAACTCATTCGGCGTGATGTTGCCCCGTGTCAAGCTGATGCCACTGGAGGGCAGCAATTGGGCAAGGGTGGATGTTTCGTTGTCATTGCAGGCAGCCCGTGTCGCATCTCGCTGTAACAATACCCGCAAGTCGTTGCGGCGAGACATGAGGCCAGAAGGAAGCCCAACGGAAAAGCGTCGCGCCTGCCCTTCTCCGCCAAGACGGAAAGTGCGCAAGAGCTGGTCATTCAAGAAGACATGGAGCAATTGGCCCGCAGCCTCTGTCGCCAGACCGGGGTTCAGGGAGATATCAAAACTGTCCGGCAAGGTTCCGGCAGGCAGATCATCAAAGGAGAACGGCAGGTTCCATTCAGACCGAAGGCCGGGGGCGGCGATGTCTGCCTGAGCGCTCAAGGTCTCGATGGGAAGATTGTCACTTCCATTCGCTTCGCCGCGAGAGCCGTTGATCAAATTTGCCAGTTCGTTTCCAGAGGCGGCATCGGTGAGAGCGATGACGGCGCGCGACCCAGCGCGAAGAATGGTAAGGTCACCGAGGCCTTCCAGATCAAGATTTGAGCCAGCAAGCGTGCGGCGCAATCCTGCCGACTGGCGGCTCAATGCACCCTTGGTGTTCTCAAATGCAGCGGTAAGGGCTTCAAGCTCCCAAACTTCAGCAATGACAATGTCGCCCAATGCCAAGGCGTGGACCGATGCACCGGAAGCGGCCAAAAGGGTAAAGGCCATGGTCGCTTCATCCCGCCCATCATTGAGGGCTGCTGCCAGATGAACCGCATTCATGCCCGTTAACATTTGGGAGGCGGCTTCATTTACTTGCGCCAGCGAAACCGCCTCATTTTTAAAACCAACGCCGGGGAGGCGATTGAAAGAGACACTGCGACCGGCCGCTTCGAGGGCGCGAGCAAGAGTGAAGGCAGCAGCAAACTGCTCCCCGCTCAAATTTCCGCCTGGCAGGGTGATGGTCACGTGGGTGCCAAGGGTGCGGGCTGCATCGGTAACCGAGGTGATGGCCGGCTGGTCTAGAGTATAGGTAAAATTGCTGGCCCCGTTGATGGCAAAGCTTGGCTCGCGAGTTTCTGAGACGGCGCAGCTGGCATTGGCGCCATAGTCAAAATCAAACCCGGTGGCTCCGCTTGCGGAAACCGGCAATGTAACGGCCACGCCCTGATCGCGAACTCGGCCAGCCAAGGTCGCGCGCGTCGCGTCCCCTGATGCGGGCCCAGACGCCGGAATGATGAGCACTTCGCCGACAGCGTCTTGGGCCAAGGTCTGGTTCAATTGCAGATAGGCGTAAATTTCGTCGCCGATGATGGCGTGGGTGGGCAGGTTGAAAGAGAAACGGCTCGCTGCGTTCAGGGCCCCAATCTCGATGCCATTTTCATAACCCAGCGCTTCCAGAGATATGGTTCGTGTCCCCGCTCTATCCCCGTCGATGTGATCAATGGTCCGGACCAGGGCGACCGCATCGGATGCGTTAACTTCCAGGGTCGCGGCCTGCACCGGGGATAAAGGGAGGATAGAGAAAATCGCGCATAGCATCGCTGCCGCGAAAACTCGCGGTAAACTCTTTTGCAAAATTGCCGATAAACGCCGCTGTAAACTTAAGTGTAAACTTGGCCGTAAACATAATTGCAATTTCAGGGCAAATTCGGGCCCATTTAGTTTTACTTCCGTCATTCGATCCTCCTGGGGGATCCGCTTCAGCGTGAGGCAGATCGAGCTTGACGGGGGACACGATGCAAGGGCCGGGCCCGGCCGGGACGTGTTGGTAGATGCGCGACCGAGCGTTGGTGCGAATCTCCTGTTTTGGGTGAAATACCACCTCCACTAGGTTGATTTTATTGCATTTTTACTGGTTTGGATTTGGCTTATGTTGACACTTCCAACGTTGTCCAAAACGGGAGTAACCCCTGCCCCTTGTCTCATTCTGACGAATGAAACCACTCTCCCTCAAGGAGCGGTGGTTCATTTCAAGACAGCTGGAAGGAGTGCGATTGGGCTCCTGCGGCAGGGCAATCTGGTAAAACTAAAGTCAACGAAACTGCCTCCTGGTTTTACAGTCAGGCATGAAAAAAGGCGGCCCCATTGTCCGGGACCGCCTTTCCAATTAGTGGGGTTTATCCCCGCCGATCAGATCAATTTAGCTGGCTTGCATCTCTGTGACCAGGCCCTGGATTTGGTTAACGCATCCGCGTTCCGCCATCCAGTTAATACGTTCGGCGACACTGTCGGTTTGTGGCAGCGTATGGACGCTGAAGTTAACCGGTGCATCGGCACCTGCCATTTGCAGGGTGAAGCTGTCGCCATCTTCGACGGCCATATCTACCGGCCAGCCGACATTATATTCCAGCGAGTCCCAACGAACCTGAGCCGTTTGACCTGTGCGGTCAGAGCTGAGATCACCATAGGTCCAATCGCCGCCGTCGCCTTCAGGGATACCACGGTGCAGGCCAAAGCCTGATCCTTCGGTGACGCAAGCAGCGCCCCCATGATCCACATCCACAACAGCGTCAGGAACGAGAGGTTCCGGGGCCATGATAACCAATGGCCGTACACCCCCCAGCTCAGGTGAGCCTTCGTCTGTCTGGAAAACAGCATCGCCCAGATTGTCGAGCAAATCATTGTCTGCCGAATTGCCCTGGGCTGGAACCGGACCCGCATAAGGGCCACTCAATTCCACCATACGGGCGGAGATCGTCAGGATGGAGATGTTCATGCCATCTTCAAGGCTCAGCTCCATTCCATCTGCCAGGGATGTTCCTACTGGATAGGCCGGAGAGCTTGATCCGATCACGGTGCCCTGCTCAGCAAAGGCTGAACCTGCACTCATCATCACCATCATTGCGCCAACTCCGGCCGCTTGTATTGCCTTTAAACCACGCATCGTCTTGTGCCTCTCTCAAAAACGGACTTAATGTCCAAACCTTGCAGCAATTCACATGAACATTACCCTATAATAGTGCTTGAATGGGTAAGGTCGCAATTGCTTCCTGTCTCATATGCTATCAATTGGGCGATTCTGTAAGGCAAGGGGCACTTTTCTGTGACAAATAAACTTGACGAGGACGGTTTCCTTAAACCCTTGTTAAGGCTGATCTTTTCGCCATCCGGGGCGTGGGCAGCCATGATTATCCTGCTTGCCGGTAGTTTTTTCGCAGCCCTGCCCTCTTACTTGCCTCTCGCCCGGAGCCTGGAAACCTGGTCACGAGATATACGGATCGCCGCGGCGACCCCGCCAGAGGCTCAAAGCCAGGACATCATTATCATCTCCCTGACCGATGAAACCCTTGATTTGCCTCAGTTTCCTTACCGTCTGCCGGTGGATCGCAGTTTTCTGGCGGGACTTGTTCGCCATTTGGAAGATGCCGGCGTGCGGGCCATCGGGATCGATATTCTTCTCGATCGCTGGACCGAAGAAGCGAAAGATCAGGACCTTCTGGAGACCCTTCATAACTCCTCCATTCCCGTGCTGCCCATCTGGGGGGACGAGAATGTAGGTGTAGAGGGCTTGCGCCTTGAAATCCTTGAGGAATTTGTGGGTGATGCACCCACCGGCTTCGGCCTTTTGCTCCATGACAGGGCCGACGGAACGGTGCGAAATCATCGACCGATCTGGGCCGAAACAGGCAATATCCGCCGCAGTTTCCCCGTCGCTATCGCAGCTTCCCTGGGCTATGACGTGCCCGAGGAAAGCCATGCCATCGCCTGGCGCGGTTATCCAGATGCGGAGACCCAACCCTTTGCCCAATATCCGGCTCATCTGGTGCATCTGTTTCCCGATGACTGGCTGGAAGGTAAAATCGCCCTTATTGGCGTAGACCTTGTGGACATCGACCGGCACCGTACGCCGGGTCAGTTGATCGCCGGATCGGGCCGTATCCCCGGTATCGTGGTGCACGCCCATGTCCTGTCCCAAATCATCGACAATCGCGTGGTGATAGAAACGCCGGGCGGCATTCGCATCTTGATCATCATGATCATGGCCGCCCTTGGCATGGCCATCGCGGCCCCCAATTGGCCCTTGTGGGGCAAGCTTATCATCGGAGCCATCTTTACTGTCGCCTATCTGGGCACCATTATCGGGGCGTATTATTTGGCCATGATCATGCTGCCAGCCCTGATGCCCGGCTTTGCTTTGTTGGGATCTGCGGCCATGACCACGGTGTTTGTGGGGCGGCAGGAACGAGCCAAACGGGCCTATATTAGAGACGCCTTTTCAAAATACGTATCCCCGGCAGTGGTGGCCCGCCTCGACAAGGATCCAGACCAATTGGTCCTTGGCGGAGAGCGGCGCGAAGTGACGTTCATTTTCACCGATCTGGCAGGCTTTACCTCCATGTCAGAGAAGCTGACGCCAGCGGAATTGGCCGAAACGATCAACGAGTATATGGACGGCGTCGGCGAAGCGATCCTGAAACACGGCGGCACCATCGATAAATTCATTGGCGATGGCAGCATGAGTTTTTTCGGCGCGCCGGAAGCCTTTGAAGATGATCCAGATCGCGCCGTTGCCTGCGCCTTTGACCTGGACAAATTCTCTGAAGCCTTCGGTAAAAAATGGCGCGCACGGGGCGTTTCCGCCGGTGCCACTCGCATCGGTGTTCATACAGGCCAAGCCATTGTCGGAAACTTCGGCGGAAAAGATCGCTTTGACTACACCGCCCTGGGCGATGTGGTGAATGCCGCCTCCCGCCTTGAAGGTGCGAACAAGGAGTTTGGAACTCGCATTCTGGTGAGCGACGAAACCCGGCGCATGACCAAAAATGCCAGTTACCGGCCCGTAGGTGACATTGTGCTGGTGGGTAAGGATGAGCCCATCGTCTCGTTTGCGCCGCTAGAACAAAACGAAATCGGCTCCAAGCGAATTCAAACCTACAACAAGATATTCGAGTTAATCCGGGAAGAAAGCCCCAAGGCCTTGGACGCGTTCAAGAGTTATGTATCCAGTTATCCTGATGACATTCTTGGCAAATATCACCTGGCCCGCCTGGAACGGGGCGAGATTGGCACGCGCATTATCATGAGTTCAAAATAGAAACTGATCCGTAGATCAGCTCACCACACCAGGCTGAATAGACCGTGCGCCATCGCCCACAAAGGTAAAGGCGCCCCAGAAGATCGGGTGGGACCAATAGGTCGGTAGATCGCGGCCTGCATCCTCGAATATGCCCATTTGTGCCCGGCGCAAGGCTTCGGCGGAGCTAAGCCCCGGGGTGCGCCCCAGCTCCTCAAACATGCCTGTCATGGTGCGTACGGTGGATTCACTTTCAACATACCAGTGCGAAACTAGCATGGCGCGGGCCCCGGAATAAAAGAAGCTGCGCGCCAGACCGGATAGACTTTCGCCGCCCTGACCGTCGCCCCCGCCGGTGTTACAAGCGGACAATACGATAAGGTCCGCATCCAATTCCAAACTCAAAATTTCGGAGGATGTCAGGAAGCCGTCATTATTAGTGAAACCGTCAGGACCCGGCCCGCTGCTGGACACAGAGGTCAGCAATGCAGGCTGAAGTTCGCACTCCAGGTCCCCTGGCATCACACCGTGCGTGGCAAAATAGACCACGCGATAATCAGACAGGTTCTCAGCCGCAACAGTGCTTTCAGTAAAGTCATTGCCTGTATGGAGCGGTGCCCTTCCCGCTCCAAAGGAACGAGAGGCAGCACCAATTTCTTCCACCGTTTCTGGCAAGGTTGAAGCTCCCGACTGAAGCGCCAGCTGGCGCGCTTCGCAGCTGTCATCTGCTGCGGTTTGCAAGGGTGCGGGTTGGAAATCACCAAAGCCTATGAACGGCCGAGGTGCCTGGCTTTCGGTAACAAGCTCCCGCAAATCTGCGAACGATCGTACACTTGGCATCAAGGAGATGCTCATGTCTCGCGCTAGGAAGGCCACGTTCCGATAGTCATAGTTATATATCTGCGGAATGGATTCGCGCACCAAAATGCCGAACGGCAGGCTCGTCAGCGGACCGCTTGGGATCGAAATCAGATGGTCGACCTGGTTTAGCTCTTCATCAAACTGCCCCAGCACGGATCGATAAAGGGCATGGGCCAGTTGCGTATCATAAGGCGCCAGGCGGCCAGAGGCGGTGGGCACCAGGCCAACTCGGATCTCACCCACGGCGCGATGGAATTCCTCGGCCCCAATCTCAATACGCACAGGGCGAATTTCGTCGTGGGTAACGAAGAAAACAAAACTATCGGTAAAACCTGGAAGCACCTGAACAATTGCTTCATTAGGCTGAATAAGCCCCATGACCCGCTCATACCCAACCGGCCGTTGCAGCAGCTGATTATAGGCCGGCGCTGCCGATTGCACGGCCCGTTCAATCTCACCTTGTTGGATGATCAAGGCTGCCTTTTCATCAATCAGGCTTTGGATCAACGCACGGTCGCGATATCCCTCGGGCCGGGTAGTCTCAATATCCAAACGCTGACTGGTATCAAAAATGTTTGATTCAACATCCTGCAATTGGCGAATAAGACCACTGACTTCTTGATCACCGGAGGCCAGACGCACGGCGGTGGCCTGGATCGTCTGGGCCGTCAGGGCGCTTTGCACAAGCTGCCCTGCGCCAAACATTTCAGCAAAAAGTTCTGCACTTTGAGAAGGCCGTTCCTCGCCCATGCGCTGGAGCAATTGTAAATAACCCCAGATTTGCGGTGCGCGAACGCCCTCACCCCGATCTGTCAAGATGGCGGTTCCGCGCCGGTAATAAGAAAGCGCCCGCGCCGTGTCGCCTCGTTCTACCTGCAAATCGCCCAGTGACAGCATATCAATTGCTTCAGGGCGGGATGCGGTGAACAATTCCTGTCGCTCTTCAATGGCGGTCTCGAGACCTGAGGAACCGGCATCCGAACGATGCAGTTCAGACAACATGGTTGCCCGTTCTGATTCAAAGAAACTGCGCCAATGGGCGGGTGCCTGTTCGGAAATCCGCAGCGCTGAATAACCGGCCGATAGGGCTGCCTCTGCTTCGTCTGTCCGGCTAAGGCAGATCAGAAGTCGAGCTTCCAACAGGTTTGCCAAGGCATGTTCTACGGGAGCGCCGGAACCAGCCCCCTGAAGCACGGCATCTTCTTCACCCCAGCCACCTTCATTGGCAAGGTTTTCAAATTTTTCGGCAGCAAGGCGCACATAATCCAACCCACCATTGCAATCGCCCCGATTGCCCCGGTCCATGCCGCGATACAAGAAGTAACGCGGCTCTACCAACGCATCATAGCTGGACTGAGACAATGGTTGTGCCGTATCGAACATGGCAGACGCTTCGATGAAACGTTGCTGATTTGAAAGTTGTAGCGCAATGCCGAGCATGGGTTCAGCAAGGCCGGGATGATCCGGCTCAAGGAATTGACGACGCAGTTCGAGCAAATCGCGATACCGTTGTTCCGAAGTCGGATAATCGCGCACGGCGTTGTAATATTGAGCCACTCGCAAAAGGCGCTCATCCCGCAGACGATCACTAGCGCCAAACATTTGACCGTCGAGCAAGACTTCAATCTCTGAAGAAAGACCGCCGCTTGGAACCGCTGCAGCCCCTTCCAACCCGGCCATGATGCCGACGGCTCGTTCCATCACCGTTACCGCCGCTGGAATGCCGTCCATGACATAGGTTCTGCCGTTCACTTCCGTAGCAAGGGCTACCGCGGGCCAGCCGCCTTGAGCCAATTGGCAGGAGAGAAAGCGCGCGTCATAGGACCCACCGAGAATTCGACCAGTATTCGGCGCATCACATTGCATTGTGCGGCTCAAGTCTGCGATCCAGAGACCTCCGCCAGCGATGGAATCCAAGTTCCCGCCAGACATTTGATCTGACACTTCGATAATGCGCGCCGACGGTGAGCGCCAGTCGCCGCAATAGATAGCAACGGTGCGTCTACCAAGACCGCTTTCATCCAAACTTTCTTCGTCCTGGGCGCGGCAGTTTTCACCTACTGCGTTGTCCCCAACCGTGAAGGATGAACTTGATTCTGTTGCTCGACCGGCAAGAGGGTTTGCGCCCAGCAGACCATTAGGCGTGTCGCAAGCCGCCAAGCCGATCAAACCAAAGCTGACCAAGAATAGTCCGATGAGGTTTTGGAGGTTCTTCATGTCTATTGCTCCTCCTCATCTTCGCCTTCGGGATCAAGTCCTAGACGTTCTTCCCAAATATTTGGCGCCCCGCCGAGCCCATACCAGATCTCCGTGTTCGGCAGATCGGAATACCGCAGCTCATTCAAAGTGCCATCTTTCTCATAAAGATAAATGATAGGCTCGAGGATCGGTATGACAACTGATGTTGGATCGAAGTTCGAGCAACTCACTTCAACAACGCACGTATTGAAGAGGAAGTTATCGCGCCGAGGATCTTCGAGTTGGTTGCCGAAGGCTGACGCCACATCTTCATCATTCCCGCGGATGCTGCCAAACAGATCCGAAGAACCCATGCCGAATGTCAGCCCACCGATATTAAACGCATCGCCAATATTGACGCGGGTAAATTTGGTTGAACTTGCCAACCCGTTCAGACGAATGGCCAACGAATAGGTGTTAAATTCGGCAGCGAGGAAAGTGGCATTTCCGGTTGCTGTCATTTCCGTATGATCACCGATTTTCATATTGCCATTAATGGTGATGTCGCCGCCTTCATTCGCGTCTTCAACTTCGGTGATGTCATCGCCCTCGTTGCTTTCGCTTTCGCCGTAACCTTCGATGAAGCCACCAGCATGCAGGATCAGA
>Ga0316202_10002673_pt1 | contig 11422 bp, 13 predicted proteins | sample 3monrhotite_MG_FD_204934 | JGI IMG/M metagenome (GOLD analysis project Ga0316202, IMG submission 204934) | Microbial mat bacterial communities from mineral coupon in-situ incubated in ocean water Damariscotta River, Maine, United States -... | ecosystem: Environmental > Aquatic > Marine >...
TCGGATATTCGATGCTAAACGATCGGGCACGGCATCGGGCTTTAATTTGGAAAGGGCTAAAAACTTAATGGCTCCACAAGGGCAAAAGCTAATGATGCCCCAAATGGAACTCGACTTCTCCCCGCCCAAGGCCACTCAATCCCTCGAGAGCAAGCCAAACTTTTGGAAGATCTATCGAATCAATCCAAAGGGTCCGAAAGTCTATGATGAAGTGGCCGACGTTCTGATTCAAGTCGGAAGCCCTTGGATGGATGGCTCGATCGCAGAGAGTCAAGCGGGCAAGCTCAGGCTTGATCAAAATAAGCTTTTAGATGCGATGGGTCGGGCTCATCGGAGAGCCGACAGGGGAGGGGGGAAGATGTTTATGCCTTCGGATGATCGCCCACTCGGCTTGCCTGACAATATTCGAGACGAAGTTTTGCCCGGCATCAAGCAGGACAAATTTAGCCGAGGACAACTTGAAGCGGCTCTTTTGAAGTCGGGAGGATCGAAGGCGTATGCCGAGGAAATCGGTCTTATGGATTGGCTGAAGGATCGCAAGAGCGTGACCAAGTCCGAGGTCGAGCAATTCGTCAAGGAGAACGCTCCGAGGTTAGAGGAGGAAAACTCCATTGGCGGCGAGCCGAAATTCTCCGACTACCAAGAACCCGGCGGGACCAACTACAGGGAGGTGCTGATCAAGTTGCCGAAGAACTCGGCAAATACTTCGGAAATCCAAGCCCTCAAGCAAGAGGCTCAATCAATCCTCGAAAAGAGGCAAGCATTGGAAGCCGAGGGGAAATATTGGGACAGCAATGCTCTTAGCCCCGAGATAGGCGCAATAAATGCAAGAATCCGAAAATTACAGTCGCAAGATAATTTTAAAGATCCCCACTTCAACGAGGACAACGTCCTCCTCCACCTCCGCCTAAACGACCGCATCGATGTGGATGGCAAGAAAGTCCTCTTCATCGAGGAACTGCAATCCGATTGGCATCAGAAAGGGCGGAAGGAAGGGTATGCTAGTAAGTTTGACAATCTCCCCGATACCGTCCCCGACGCTCCCTTTAAGAAGAATTGGCCGGCACTCGGGCTTAAGCGAGCCATCAAGGAAGCCTTGGAGGGCGGATATGATCGAATCGCATGGTTGGATGGCGAGGGGCATGCGGCGAGATATGATTTGAGCAGGCAAGTGGATGCGATTGAAGTGATTCGAGATGGTGACGGGACTTACGAAATCATGGCTCGCCCTGCTGATGAGATGGGCGGGGAGTTCCTTACGCTTGAAACTAAAATCCCAAAAGAAAAGCTTGCGGATTACATCGGCAAGGAGCCTGCTAAAAAAGCCTTGGAAAAGATGGAAGACGGTCTTGCCCACCTTGAAGGACTCGACCTGAAGGTCGGCGGGGAGGGTATGAAATCATTCTACGACCGAGAGCTCGTCTCCGTAGCGAACAAGATCTCAAAGAAGATAGGCGGGGGGAAGGTCAGGCGGGAGACAAGACTTGAAGCGGAGTTGGATTCGCAGGAGTTCGGCTCCCATGTCCTCGACCTCCCGAAGAATCCCCAGGCCGTTGAGAACCTTAGACTTTTCATGCCGGCGGAGAAAGCCCCGTCTGATTCGAGTCCCCCCGCCATTTTGCGGGACAAGCAGTTCATGCCTGCCGCCTATCATGGAACCCCGCACACATTCAAGGCCGAGGAGGGTGCTCCTCTAGGCAAGTTCAAGTCCTCGCAGATCGGGACGGGCGAGGGGGCGCAAGCCTATGGGCATGGGCTTTACTTTGCGGGGAAGAGGGAAGTGGCTGAGCATTACAAGGATATGCTTACTAGGCAACATGGCGTGAAATATCCTGATGGGGTTTACGAAAAATATTCACCGCTATTAGATAAAGCTCAAGACGATGTCATAAAAGCACAAGAGGCGTATGATGAAGCCGCTAGTAACTTTATAACTGATGAGAATACTGGAGAACTTACAATAAGAACAGAGTTTCCTCCTGAAGCTGTAATCAAAAAACTCGAGTCAGAAGTTGATAAAGCTCAAAAGCAGTTGGATAAATTAAACGAGGAGCTACTTTCCAAATCATTAAACAAAGGCTCCCTCTACAAAGTCGAGCTCGCCCCGAAGGAGAACGAGTATCTGCTATGGGATAAGCCTCTGTCCGAGCAACCCAAGGGGGTCAAGGAGAAGCTAAAGAAGTTCCTTCGGGAACAGGATGGCGAGGACTTATGGGATTATCGTAAGGATATGGATTATCGGGAACTTCGTGACAATGTTCTTGAGAATATGCCCGAGCCTGAAATTTCAAGGCGATTAAAAGAAGCCGGCATACCAGGCATCAAATACCTCGATGGTGCATCCCGAGGCAAAGGCAAGGGCGATTTCAATTATGTAATCTTCGATGAGGCCGATGTCGCGATTACCGAGAAGCTTTTCATGCCTGCCTCCGAAGCGGGTGCATCGAAAGGGAAGCAAGCCGAGGCCGCAAAGCTATGGAATGAGAAGGGGGTTGAATCGCCATACTTTAAAAATTGGTTCGGCAAGTCCAAGGTAGTCGATGATAACGGCGAGCCGTTGGTGGTTTATCATGGGACTCCTGGCGGGGAATTTAATGTTTTCGATTATGACCGCATTGGCAACTTAGGTCGGATGGAAGGACAAGGTTTCTACTTTGCTACTGATAAAGGTATGGCTCAATCCTATATGGGAAAAGATGGTCGCTTAATGGAGGTTTATTTGGACATAGAAAAGCCAATGTCTGTAAAACAAAAAGGATTTGATGCTGATACTTTGGAGACTCTTTTAATGGAGATCGCCGAAGAGCAACATAAATACGATCCTGAAGTACCAATCGATGAGGGTTTCTTAGCAGACTATGGGGGTTTATATGATGCAGTCGATTTAATATCAAAAAACGAGACTGCCTTAGATCAACTAGGAGATTTAATGGGTGCGGGGGTTAACGCTGAATTTATAAATATCGCACTTAAAAAGGTTACAGGGTTTGACGGAGTAAAAGCAAAAATAACTGATAAAGCGAACGACTTTGCCTCTGACATCTATGTCGCCTTCTCCCCCGAACAAATCAAATCGGCCACAGGCAATCGGGGAACCTTTGATGCGGGGGAGAGGAATATAAACTATATGCCCTCCGATCCAAAAGCACCAAAGGCTCAACCCACCAATCGAGTCCAACAGCAATCTCGCTCGATGCCAGCCAATCGCTTCATGGCTCCCGCATCGATGGCCAAGGGTGAGTTAAGCGAACGCTTTCGCTAAACTCCTATCCCCATCGGGCTAAACTAAGCCCAACCCGTTGCGTTAACTTATGTAAGTTACTGTAAGTTTGTGCTTGTAATTGTGAATAAGTGCGCCATTTGTTTACGCAAGGGTTGAAAGTGTAAAAAAGGGAAAAAATGAAAAAAGGGAAAAAGATAAAAAACCAGCCTTGGCGAAACGATTGGGTTTGCGTCATTTCTTATAAGGAAGAGAAGAGAAAATGCTTTGCCAAGAGCGAGAAACATATGCTCGTCAGGATGCCCGAGGCAGTCCATCGCAAGTGGGGCCTTTGGTGCAATATGAACACGAAAACTCAGGAGCCCGTCGGTGATAATTTTTGGCGAGGTCATACGTTCTGTGCGAGAGGTGGCCAAAGGATCGATTGGGAGCTTTATTACAGGGGGAACAGGATAAAGGAGGCCGCCAAACTACTCGGCCAAATAGGAGGTCAAAATGGGGTCGGGAAAAAGAAAGTAAGGGGCGATTCTAACTACTACAGAATGCTACAGCTAAAAGGAGCTTTGAAGCGAGCCAAGGCTTCTGCTAAAGTTAAACAATAAAAGTTATGTTGCACAAACCTCTGATAATTAAAGACTTTTTTTTTAATGCACAAAAAAGTCATAAAGGTAGTTGACACTCCTCACAATAAATGGGAATGGTTTATCGACAAGCGAGACAAAGCTCTCATGTTCTTTCACAAATCAACCAAAACCTCGGCGGGAGGTTAACTAATTAGCTTCGCACAATATGCGATATGGTCTTTTTCACTACATTTTGAGTGAATAATAAGGGAGGTTAAAATTTCGTCGAGGTGTTACTAACACACCTCATGGACCAACTTTTAAACTACCATAGCACTTTCCTCACCAAAGGGGAAGTAAAAGAAATCTTTCGCCTCACCGACCGCCAGGTAAGCACTTGGACGGCAAAGTTCAAATGGCGAAAGGTCGGACTCAAGTTTCTGACCGAAGACATTCGGAACACGCTTTCAATAGTGCTCGAGGAGGCCGCATGAAGATTACCATCGGAATTGATCCAGGTGCTTCAGGCGGTTACGCAATCGCTTGGGGCGGTTTATCCACGATCAACCTACACAAGCTTGGCGAAGACTTTGAATTTGTTGAGCATATTCAGGACTTAAAAGATCATCCCGATGTAACAGAAATCGAGGCGGTGATCGAATTGGTCCCGCCCTTTGCGGGTAAGATGATCCCAAGTTCCCGAAGCTTTAAGCTCGGGAAAAATTGCGGTTTTATTGAGGGGACTTTGCGAATGGCCGAGATTCCATTCACCCTTGTTCGCCCTCAAGAATGGCAGAAGGGCTTGGGCGGATTGCAGGGGCTTTCCTACAGCCAAAGGAAAAAAGCTCTGACTAATCACGCCAAGCGATTTTTCCCATCGGTCAGTGGGCTGACTCAAAAGACGGCCGATGCGATTCTCATCCTAAGACATTTTCTTATAAACAAATAACAATGGGCCTCCACCCGTAAAAATGGAGATAGAGAGACTAAATAAATATGGCTATTATAACACAATCAAACAACGGAGGGGGAGACGGCCCGATCACAGGGTGGGCTATTGACCCTGCACCCGCAGGCCAGCACGTCGCTGTCTGCTTGGCGGTCAAGGATACACTCAACTACGAGGCTCCGAAGTGGCGAGCGAGTCCCGATGAGCCCATCGTCATGGAAATCAAGGACGTTACTCGTTTCCTCTTCGGCTTAGCCGATGGATCGATGGTTCAAACTTACGAGATGAAAATTTCGAGCAACGACAAGAGTAAGCTTTTCAATACTCTTACCTCTTGGCTCGGCCATCCTCCAACAATCGGATTCGACACCGAAAGCATGGTGGGTATGGGAGCTACGCTCAGTATCGTTGGGAAAATGAGTCGAAAAGGTACTGAATATAGTGACATCACCTCGATCACTCCCGTCATGCCTCAGCTTGCAAGCTCGGTCCCAAACCTTGCGAACTTCACGGTTCCGCAAGATAACAATCCTCCCTCGGCACCCGCCGTTGCCCCCGTTCAGCCTGTCCAACCGATGGCGCCAGCTCAAGTGGCTACTTCGATGACAGTTGATCAAGCGCAACCCGTCCAACAGGTTCAGCCCGTACAGCCTGTACAGCAAGTCGTACAGCCCGTGCAACAGGTTCAGCCCGTACAGCCGGCTCAACAACCTGCCCAAGGTCAGCAGACACTTGGTGGGCAGTTCACACCTCCACCATCCGAATCGGTTCCTTTCTGATGAATCCGATTCATTGGTGCTTGATGCTCGGATGGTTGGCCGTAGTGATCGACATGGTCGTTTCCTGACATGGCTATCATTAAAGCAACGCCTAAACGAGGTGGGGGTGGACATTGGTATGACGCAGAGGCCAAGCCTCGGCATACCATGCCCCTTGCCTCGGGGAAGGGCGAAAAAAATACGACCCTCAAGGAGGCTAGAAAGTATAACCTATTTCCATCGGTCACGGGCATCTTGGGGATCTTCTCAAAGCCTGGCCTTGATCGTTGGAAACAGGATCAACTGCTCCGCATAGCTCACGAAAGCCCTGCCCAAGACGGGGAGAGTTTTGAAGATTATGCAAACCGATGCCTCGTCATGCACGAAAAACCCGTCGAAGAGGCGGCATCGTTTGGGACGAGGATACATGATGCGATCGAGAAATTCTATGAGGGTGAGCCCATCGAGGAGGAGTTACTTCCATATGTTAAGCCAGCTTTCGATTGGAAGCAGGAGAATCAACTCCGATTCATCGAAAGAGAAAAGACCATGACTAATCTAGAATATGGTTTTGCGGGAACGGTTGATATTGTCGGGCTCGGACAGAACCAAGAAAAATTCGTCATCGATTGGAAGACTCGTAAAACCAAGAAAGGAGTTCCCGTCAAATCTTACGACTTCCAAGTTCATCAGATCGCGGCCTATGCGGCGACATATTGGGGAGCCGATCTCGTCGATGCAGAACAAATCCACGGGGCAAATTGTTATGTGTCCTCCGTGGAGCCTGGTCGGTTCGAGGTGATCAAATACAGTCCCGCTGAAATCAAGGATGCATGGACCGTATTCAAAGCGGCCTGTGCAATATGGAGGAGTGTAAAAGGCTATGACCCAAGAAAAACAAACTAGACGCCAAATGTGGTATCGTTTCGGCGAGCCCGTATCGTGCTTTGCTGTGTCGATTCCCGAGACACTCAAAGCCGTGATTCAAGAGGAGGCCCGAGATCGGGGGGTCTCGGCCTCCTCGTTGGTCACAGATATTTTAATGAGAAGGTGGCGTAAGCAGGTGAGGGAACATGGAAAACAAGGATAAGGTCAGCATCAACATTTTGATCTCCCAAGCATACGAGAAATTTTGGGACAAGAACAAGTTGAGCGTTGATTCCGATGGGAAGGTTTTTCGGACAAATGTAAGTCGCAAAAGGCCAATGTCAGGCGTCGATTTTAGGAAGCCCGAAACAATTAAAAAGGATAGAGAGAATGGCAAAGTTTATTAGTTTATTCGCAGGGGTCGGAGGATTCGATCTCGGCATGGAAATAGCGGGGCATGAATGCGTTGCCCAAGTGGAGTGGGAAAAGAATGCGGCGGGTGTATTAAAGCACAGATGGCCGAATGTTCCCTTGTTCTGCGATGTATCAAAAGTATCGGCAGATGATCTGCCCGATTGTGAATTTATAACATACGGCTTTCCTTGTCAGGATGTCTCGCAAGCTGGTTTAAGAAAGGGATTAGATGGAAAAAGGTCAGGATTATTCTATGAAGCAACACGCATTATCAAACAACTCGCAGAGCGAGCTATTCGGAGAGGAGGAGTTGGCGGAGGTAGGTTCATCGCAATCGCTGAGAATGTCAAAGGATTGCTGTCTAGCGGAGATGGTTACGACTTTGCAAGGTGCATCCGAGAGTTACACAACATCGGGGCGAGTGAGGTCGGATGGTCAGTTCTTGATTCTCAATACCTCGGAGTGGCGCAAAGGAGGAAACGTGTCTTCCTTATCGCAGATTTTGGAGGCGAATCCACATCCGAAATACTCGCTTTCTCCGAAGGCGTGTCAGGGCATCCTGCGCCGAGCCGAGAAGCGGGGAAAGGAACTGCCCGAGATGTTGAGCTGGGCTTTACGGCGAGTAGCTTCGGAGGGTACGAGCAAGGATGCGGAACCCTGCGATCCCAAGGCGGAGATTTAGGCGGAGGGAGTGAGACTTTATTGGCCCAAGGAGCAGACGTCTACAATGGCGAACTGACGGGGGAGACGAGCGCTACTGTAACGAGCGCAACGGGCATCGCAAATGCGAGCGGGCCGAAGGTAATGTCTTTTGCACCATCCGATATGACAAGAGGATTTGGACAAAAGCCTGAAGTTGAACTGTCAGGCACATTAAAGAAAAACCATAACGACAACTCACCCCATGTGGTGACAAGCCAGCAGGGCGGGGAAGGCGTGGGGGTGGCTCATGCGCCTCTAACCGTCCGCCGACTCACTCCAATCGAATGTGAGCGCCTACAGGGATTCCCCGATAATTGGACATCGGAAAAGATGGGACTGACCCTTGAGGGGAACGAGTGGAAGGCAACGGGCAAGGTGGCCAAACAGGCAGATGGACCGAGGTATAAACAAATGGGAAATGCAGTCACCGTCAACGTGGCCGAGTGGATAGGAAAACAAATAGCAAAAACATTATGAAAATAGACCCATTAGAACCAAACGACGATTGGCTGGCCGACGAATATTGGGCTTCCGATGAAGATGAATTCGATGATGAAGATGATGAGGAGGAGGATGAAGATGAAAGCTGAATATAAAATGGGTTATGGTATTCCCCGAGGGGAGAAAGTGATTATTAAGGTCGGTCCTCGCCAAGCCGATGCCTCGCTCAACGTCGAGAAGGAGACTTGGATGCTTAAAATCGACAATCCCGATTTGCCCGAGCTCGAGTTTCCAAGCCTCGAAAATGCGGTCCTGTCGGCCGTAACGATCTTGCAGGAGGATTCACTTTGATCGCTTTCGACCTCGAAACCGTTTGGAGCAAATCTTACTCGGTCGCAACGATGGGATTGGATCGATATGTTAAAGCACTCTCCTTTAAAGTAACTCTCGTATCCCTTGTCGGAGACGATGGATTTGAATGGGTCGGTCCACCCCAACAGTTACCCGTGGATCGATTGCAAGGCCAACAGCTTGTCGCCCATAATGCGGAGTTTGATTCGGTCTGCGCAAGGATGGCAATGGCGCGAGGCCAAATGCCCCTGTTCGAGCCTGCCGAATGGATATGTACAGCCGACATGGCATCCTGGCATCAATTGCCCCGATCCCTCGCCAAAGCTTATTTCGAGCTATTCGGTGAGCACTTGGCAAAAGATGCACGGGATGCAATGGCAGGGCTTTCAGCCGAAGAGATTACGGCAAACCCGAAATTTAAAGAATACGCATTGAACGACAGCCGAGCCTGCTTGCGAATTTACAAGGAACTCGAACTCGGATTCCCCGAGAGGGAGAGAATCCTGTCCGCCCTCAATCGAAAGATTGCCTCGAGAGGGATGCCACTCGACGGGCCACTCTGCCAAACTTTTATCGACAAGACCGAGAAGGTAATGGAGGAGATGGAAAAGTTCCTCCCTTGGGTAACCGAGGATGGCCGAGGAGCCGAGCCAACATCACCTTTGGCCTTGGGTAAGTATCTTGAAATGAAAGGTGTTCAGGCTCCTCCATCCACCAAGGAGGACGATCCTGATGTTCTTATATGGAAGGCTAAGAATCCCGACCATTCGCCTGTCCTCGATGCGATGACTCGGTGGAGAAAAGCGAACAAGGCAAATAAATTTTATACGGGACTGATTTTACGAACCCGACCCGATCGCAGGGTCTCGACCCGTCTGCTTTATTGCGGGGCGACCCATACCAAAAGATTTTCGGGAACGGGCGGAATAAACTTTCACGGCATTCCACGGGACGAAGTCGAAGGCACCTCGGCCAAGCGTTGCCTGAAGGCGACCGAGGGGCGGGTGATCGTCTCGGCCGACCTTTCTCAAATCGAGCCTAGAGTCCTTGCTTACCTAGTTGGAGACATGGACTTTCTCGGATTAGTCCGAGGGGGAATCGATTTGTACGAGGCACATGGTCGAGCGACAGGACTATATAACCATGACGAGCCGATGAAAGATCTTGCCCCCGAACTTCGCCACCTATGCAAAGCGAGAGTCCTCGGCTTGGGCTACGGATGCGGGTTCAAAAAGTTCGGGCAAGTGGCCGAGGCTTTGACAGGCGGGAAGGTCAAGATGACCGAGGTCGAGGCAAAGAAGCAAGTCAATGACTACCGAAAAAACAATCCCCTGATCGTCAATCAATGGAAAGCCCTCGAGGACTTTGTTCGTGAACAGGCAAAGGATACGCCCGAATGCGTAGTCGTTCAAACCCGTGACGAGGCTCCAATTCGATACTTCAATGTGCAAGTCGATGGCAAGGGTGAGATCACCGCCCAAAAGGTCAGAGGGCAGGGGAGGACCAAGCTATACGGCGGGCTTCTCATGGAAAACCTCGTCCAATGCCAAGCCCGTCAAATCTTTGCCGATGCGATCATTCGTTGCGAGGCCGCCGGCTTGCCCGTTTGTCTCCACGTTCACGATTCAATCACCGTGGAGGTGGGCGAGAACGAGGGACAGGCGGCTCTCGACTTACTGATTCAAATACTAACCGAAGAGCCATCCTATATGCCAGGGCTACCCTTGGCGGCGGAGGGTGAAATCAAAACACACTACTGATGGCGATTAAAAAACTAAAACTTACTGAGGCAGAGTTAAATCAATTGTGTTTAATACTTGATACGAAGATAGCACGGCTAACGAATGATAACACATGGTTAAAAAAGTCTGACAAAGAGAAGAAGTTGCATCGTAGCGAAATGAATTTGTTGAAGAAAGTTTTTTACCAATTGATTTAGATGAAATTATGAAACCAATAAAAAAACTATTCAGCATCCTGTTCTTCATGCTCGCCGTAGCGACGATCATGTTTGTATTCGCCTCCTTTTTACTCGGCATCTTTCGAGTCTTTTCGACATGGATGTAGAAATAATCGGAATCTGTGGGCCGAAGGGGGTCGGTAAAACAACCTATGCGAAGACACTCGATGGAATGGTCTTCTCATTTGCCAAACCCTTAAAGGAAATGCTCATCACGATCCTGCCGCATGAAGGTTGGATCGAACAAAAGGAGGAGTCTCCTCCTGGCTTTCCCGAGCATTGCACGGTCAGGTATATGCTCCAATCACTCGGGACTGAGTGGGGCAGGGAAAGCGTATATCCGAACATATGGGTCGATGCCGCATATCGAATGGTCCACCCGTATATCGGCAAGCAGACAATCATCTTTGATGACGTTCGATTCCCGAATGAGGCTTGGGCGATTAGGCGATGGGGAGTCACTAACGAGATCCTCACGAAAATCATTCACGTCGGTCGGAAGGGATTCGAGCCCGACGAGAATGACCATCATGTGTCCGAGGCGGGACTCCCAAAAGCTTTTATCGATAAATGGGTGACGGTTGGCGAGGATGGCAAAGAACAATAAGGCAAAACAGATGGCGAACGATGCCAAGATTCGAAGCCTGCTCAAGAAGGTTGGGACGGGACCCATGTCGCAGTCGGAGATTGCCGATCAGGCAGGGATTTCCCGGCAACTCGTCAATCGGATAGAGCGGGGGGCCATACAGAAATTAACCGAGCAAATCGCTCGAATCGTGGAGAGGGGAGAGAATGGGTAGGAGATACGAGTCGCAAAGGGATCTCGACAACGAGCGGGAGATTGCAAGTTTTCTGAGCCATGCGTGGGGTTGCAGTTTTATAAAGCTCGAAGCATTCAGGTGGCGGGTTGATTTTTTACTCTGCGGTCCTGGCGAGAAATTCGCTTGGTTGGAAGTAAAAACGGCTAACATTAAATTCGGCTCACTGCCATTCATCATTTCATACAAGAAGGTCGAGGCCGCTCGAGCGCTATCCAAAACCTCGGGATATAAATTCATCCTCATTTATCGATGCAAGGATGCACTCGTCTACCATGTTTACGACTTTGAGAAGAAATATAAGTTTGAGTTTGGTGGGCGAAACTCGACGGTCCGAGATCCACAAGATATTGAACCCGTGTTTAGGATCGACCCGAAG
>Ga0316202_10002675_pt1 | contig 11420 bp, 17 predicted proteins | sample 3monrhotite_MG_FD_204934 | JGI IMG/M metagenome (GOLD analysis project Ga0316202, IMG submission 204934) | Microbial mat bacterial communities from mineral coupon in-situ incubated in ocean water Damariscotta River, Maine, United States -... | ecosystem: Environmental > Aquatic > Marine >...
CTGGGCAAGCAACCCTGGACGCCTTGAACTACTTGGCGAAAAACGGCATCAAGCGAACCCAATATCTAGACAATCCGCCTCTAGACATCGTTTCAGGGCCCTGGATGCGCTTGGTCTTCGACCAGGAAGGCCGCGTCACTCGGCGCGGCTACACCCTCTGTCTTCTGGATAAACTGCAGGATGCCCTGCGCAGACGTGACATTTACGTTGAGCAGAGTGAGCGCTGGGGCGATCCCAGAGCCAAACTTATACAAGGTGCTGAGTGGCAGGCCAATCGTGTTCAGGTTTGCCGTTCGCTCGGTCATCCTATCAAGCCGAAAGAGGCTATTGCCGGTTTGGTCCATCAACTAGATGCAACCTACAAGCAAGTCGCGGCCAATTTTGAGCAAAATACTGCTGTGAACCTTGAGCTGAATAGCAAAACTCCTTCTCTGACCATTACCAATCTGGAAAAACTCGAAGAGCCAGAAAGCTTGATTAGGCTGAGCGAGCAGGTCATCAACCTGCTGCCTGCGGTGGACCTCACTGAACTGCTGCTGGAAATCCATGCTCATACCGGCTTTGCTGACGAGTTTACCCATGTCAGTGAAGCCAATGCCCGCGCCGAGGATCTAAATGTCAGTATCTGTGCGGTTCTTTTGGCTGAAGCCTGTAATATCGGTCTGGAGCCTTTGATCAAACACCAAGTTCCGGCATTGACGCGACACCGCCTCAGTTGGGCGAAACAAAATTACCTTCGGGCAGAAACACTCATCCGAGCCAATGCGCGGCTAGTTGATTACCAAGCTCTCTTACCCTTAGCAAGGAAGTGGGGTGGTGGTGAAGTCGCCTCTGCCGATGGGATGCGATTTGTAACGCCGATCCGGACGATCAATGCCGGACCCAACCGAAAGTATTTCGGATCGCAACGGGGAATCACCTGGTACAATTTTGTTTCTGATCAATACTCCGGTTTCCACGGCATTGTTATTCCAGGAACATTGAGGGATTCCATCTTTGTCCTCGAAGGGCTGCTGGAACAGCAGACCGGTCTGAATCCAACAGAAATCATGACCGACACCAGCGGCACCAGTAACATGGTCTTTGGGTTGTTCTGGCTGTTGGGTTACCAATTCTCGCCACGTCTAGCGGATGCTGGAGAAGCGGTTTTCTGGCGGGTTAATAAAGATGCTGATTACGGCCCCTTGAATGATTTGGCTCGGGGTCGAGTGAATGTTTCAAAGATTGAACAGCACTGGGATGACATGATGAGGATTGCTGGTTCCTTGAAGCTTGGAACCGTCCAGGCATCAGAATTGATCCGCTCGCTGCTGAAAAGTGAACGCCCTTCGAGTCTGGCACAGGCTATTATCGAAGCGGGCCGGATCAACAAAACCCTGTACCTGCTCAATTACATTGATGACGAAGATTACCGTCGCCGAATTTTGACGCAATTAAATCGCGGGGAAGGTCGGCACGCAGTCGCCCGCGCAATTTGCTATGGGCAGCGCGGTGAAATTCGCAAGCGTTACCGGGAAGGGCAGGAGGATCAACTGGGGGCCTTAGGTTTGGTCACCAACGCTCTGATTTTATGGAACACCATCTATTTGCAGGCTGCGCTCGATCATCTGCGTCAACAATCAATGGTTATCTATGAAGATGACGAAGCCAGATTATCCCCCTTGGTACATGGACACGTCAATATGTTGGGGCATTATTCGTTTACTTTGGCGGATACCGTCATGAAGGGAAAACTTAGACCACTGAATCAGCCGGTTGAGATGCACGTGAGTGCTTAGCGTGGGTTTTCGTTCCATTGGGCTTCAGACCCCGCTTCAGGGAAATCGTTGATGGCTTTGCTCCGGTATCGATCAGATCCTTGCGCCAGTTTTTGACATCCTCGGTGGTTGCTTGTCCGGGATATACAGAGTTTTCGCGGCACCAGGTCAGCCAGGTTTGAATCTGGCTTTGATAGGTATTCAGAGTGTCTGCGCAAGCGTCCCCGTTGGCGACATCGAGGTTGAGCCAGTCAGCCAGAAGGTCAGTAAGGTCTGTTTCTGCGATTGCTGGAGAAACAATGATTTTGACAAGATCACTCATAGTGGCATTCCTTATATTTTCAATCAGTCCCGATTCTGTCTCTAACCGGTAACGGATTGTGAGGGGCCTCTGCTCGAAGGGATTCGACTAAACGAGCTGCCCCCACTTTTGTGGTTTACTTTGTTTTTGTGCATCGCTTCAACTTTGTTTTCGTGCATGGAACCTTTTACTGTACAGAAGTGTAATTATGTATAGTAAAAACGACTCAAAAAAAGCAGGTGGCTTACCTGCCTGAAACTGACCGAAATCCACAGTTCGGAGGGATAATTCTCCTGTCTGCTGTGGACAGGGAACAGGCATGTAGGAAGAATACTGCCCGTTTAGCTTTTTGACTGTTTTTTGTGCAGTGAAGGATGGTGACAAAAAGAGCGCTATCCCTTCCCTCTGTTCTTGACATGAAACGCCTGCCAGAGATCCCAGAGCCGATCAAAAATTGCCTCACCGTTCTCAATCAGCGTATGCGGCTCGATCATCAGTTCAGTTCGTCCACGAATCACAACCAGGGCCGCTTCGTAGTAGTTTGAACTCAAGACCCCAAGATCCGTAATGTCCAGTTGCCAATTCTCACCGTTGTAGGCACTCAACAAGACCTGGGCAGCGGCTCGACTGCCTGAGGTATCCTGCTGCGCGATTCCGGAAAGCAGATCAACAGCGGTGGCATATTCTTCAATCGTTATTTCCAACGTTTTCTCCTTGGCTTCAGGTGCCTTGCGAACCATTGGACTTGCTCTCTCGATATTTTCCATCTGGCGAAGTCCCGTATGGATATCCATGATCAAGAGAGAAGCCAGCGGATCTCTTCTGCCAAAAAATCGGTTGAGAGAAACCCGCGCTGGCCGGCAATGTACAGGGTCACCAGAACGACACCTGCAGTCACAAATGTTTCGGTGATGGTGTTGGTGATATACCACCCCAATCCATACTTTTTGCCTGCAGGGTTGAATAGCGGGATGCCGCTCTTACTCAGGGCATCTTCTGCAAGGTGAAGGATGCAGCCAATCAACAGACAACCGACGATCAGCCAGGCCCACCAGGAAACGAGCTTGATTGCCGGCACGATTGTCAGAACAAGTGCGACATAGACGAAGGGCCAGTGAGTCAGGGTCCGGTGTCTGACCAGTCCCGCCTCAAGAACATCGGGAAGGATGGAACCAAGGCCGGCTATAAAAGCCGGCAGCAGCCGTCCCGTTACAGCAAATACGACACAGACAGTGCAAAGCTTATGGTTGCGCCACTTCATTTACGGGTCTCTTCATCCTGATAGTAAGGCTTGTCTCCCATGGTGCGTAGAATAATGGGGGCACTATTTGCCTCGACCACTGGACTAAAAAGTTTGGCCGTGATCTGTTTGGTGTTTGCGACAGCCTTGCCTGCCAGGCCATGCTTCAGGCTCGGGCCTGGGGCAATAACCTGCTCCGATTGCTTTTCCACGACCGGACTTTCTTTGCCAAAAATCTGCAAGCAAAAGAAACCCACCACGAGCAGGAGGCCAGCGACCTTAATCCAGACCGGAACAACCCTTGTCATCTGCATAATGCTGCCTCGATCTTCCGGTTATGCGCCCTGGTCGATACCGGCCGGTGTTTCCTGGTATTGCGCGAAAGGGAATGCGTGATGAACAGCCCCGCCATCGCGGCTTCCTCGTTCCTCAATGTCCCGTATAAAATAATTTTTCAACTCGGGCATCGTTTCCATAACTTGCAGACACCATTGTTTCAGTCTGTTTATGCGATCCGTTGCAGCCAAAGCTTTTTGGGGATCGTTCTGCCGGAGTTCAGGGTCCATGGCCATGTCGATATGGCGGCGGATGATCGACAAACCTTCTACCCATTGTTGTGCGACATCTTCGTTCGTCACTGCTATCCTCCCTAAAAAAGCTCAAGCTGGTCTGGTGATGGAACCTCCCGGTAAACTCGCTTTCGGCCAGTTTTTGTTTTTGCTTTCAGGATCTTGTCGTAGACTTTTCTCGCTGCTGCGGTCTCCCAACGGAACCAGGCCTCCGTATGTGCCTTGTGTCCATGGCTCCCGGATTTTTTCTCGACAACAAACCCCTCGGCCAACTGGATCATGCGGATCTGATACCAGGCATGGCGCGGGGACTCTGCTTCGAGATATGTCTGTATCAAGACCTTCGGCATTTTTGCCCTCTATCCTGTAAATGAGGGAGGGGGGTAGGTCTTTCACAAAAAAAGGGAACAACCATACCGGCCGTTCCCTTTTTCTACTTACCCCACGCTCAAAATTTCCACCGAAGCGGTTGGGGCCTTTCTCAGAACCAGTTTCTCGAACTCGTCCCAAGAGAGAGTAAATTCACGATTGTTGATTTTGACTTTGACGGACATGGCTGTTCTCCTTTGTTGGGGTGAAGTTGAAGCCAGTAGGGCTTCCCGCATCACCCGTCGTGTGGACAGGAGATCCAGGAAGCCCTACTGGACTTCACCCGGAAGGAGACAGCAGCGGGGCCGTTAAGCCCCGCTATCCGTCAGCCAAACAAAACTATTGGGCTTTCGCCTCCAGTTTTGCAGCCTCTTTCTCGGCATGGCGTCTTTCCCGGATTTTCCGGGCATTTTCTAGATTCACCTTCAGCCGTGCCTGATATTCTTCGTCATTCCCAAGCTCATCAGGGTCAACTTCAGGACCGCCGGCTATCGTTGATGCAGCCCAGATCGGGAGATAAACGATCCCCCCGCCAGGCACCATGCCGGTTACTCTTGTATTTTCTTCAGCCTTCTGGAGACTGGCTGCGGAACAGCCAGACAAAAACAGAGATGCCAAGATCAATACCGTTAACAACCTTTTCATGACAAAACCTCCTCCTGCTGGTCAATGTCCTGTTCTTCTACCTCCGGCTCAAGCCCCACATGAATACGGATGGCCCTGCCGATGGCATCGACACAAGACGTAATATTCTCGTCTCCATCACACACGGGAGCGCGGTGGCAACCGTGGCCGATTAGCCCTTTGATCGCATCGGTCACATCCATACCAGACCGAAGTCCATAGGACGTGATGATGGTCAGAGCGTTGGCGACCAGACTGCCGCAGGTTCCCGATTTTCCAAACCTGACGAAGAGCTCCATGAGATCCCCGGTGTCTGGGTTGTCGTTCATCGTGACGTAGATCTTGCCACAGGGGGAGTTCATTTCAAGAGTTTCCCCCGGGACTGCCTTTGGTCGTGATTTTTTCGCTACCATATTCATATCTCCTTGGGGAAACTCCCCCGTTACGGAGGAAGAGTCCCCGTAACGGGTTGGTATTCATCGGTTCAGAGTTCGCCATACGGTTTCAAGAAAGGTCGTCAGGCTTGAGCAGCGCACGGCGCACATCGGCTTTCATGACCTCCTGTACCGCAGGGTCATTCACACTGCCGGTACACAGCGATGCCTCAACCCTCTTCAGGACTTCGACCATCTGTGGTACCGGTTCCGGGGAGATACCTAGGTCACTCAGGCTGACCGTTTCGGTTTCAAAGCCGATGTCGGTATGTTTGACGTACCCGCTCCAATAAAAGTCCGATGACGTGACATTTAAGGTCACACATTCCCCCAGGCAAGTCATTGCCTCGTCTTCGTCCTTTGGAGGGCGGGGAATGATCGTCTCGCCTTCATTGTCATTGTCACGCATGAAGAATTCGGGATAACCGTTAAATTCCCTGACCGAATAAACATCGAGAATTTTGGCTGCCGAGGCGAGCTGCTGGATGCGGGACTGGAGTTTGTCGTCTATCTCGATGACTGCGATTTCCGGCCCCTCAACGAATTCGTTGTTGATGTGGATTTCAAGTGTCTTTTTCACATTTTCTCCTTGTTGGAAAAAACAGGGAGAAGCCCCCGACAGGGGAGAACTCCTCCCTGTCCGGGTTGGATTTGTTTTTTTAGGCGGTCAAAGCGTCTTTGAGCATGTCGAACAGCGCGTTCGGCAACTCATGGATGTTCTGGATCGTCTTATGGTTTTTGAAGTACCATCCACAAGCACCACCATCCATGATGCCGACCGCCATCTGCTCAATACCCCGTTTCGTCAAGCGTTCTAAGTAATTACGAACCCCCTCAGGATTTGAGGGTGCGCCATCAGTTGCTACAACCAAGATTTTGCGTGGTTCCTGGCGCATGGCGAATTGAACTGCCGCCCACCCGAGAGCATGAGCAAGAGGGGTTCCCCCGTCAGCCACGATCCCATACTTTTTGAGAGTTTTGGCTGGAGCGACCCCAAACGGGGTAAGGGGAATGACGGATGCCATTTCGCCCGGGAACGCTGCCGAGCAGATGCTGACACCGGGAACGGTGTGTAGTGCATCGGTAACGGCTAGGGTTGCCTCTGCTGCCAGAGACATCCTGTTGTTCATCGACCCGGAGCGGTCAAGGAGTATAATTACGGCGGTATTGACTGCTGTTTTTTCCTCCCTTTTGCGAAAAATCCGCGTGTCACCGACAGGAAGCCTGCAGAGTACACGCTGATCTATTCTTCGTCCGGATCGACCGGCGCATGACCTCTTCAGTTTCGAGGCCTGGATCAATGATCCAAGACGGGACCGAAGCACGGAGGTATTACGCCGGACCGTTGTCAGGTATGGAGGAAAACTAAAATTTACCGATCCTCCATCTTCGCCCGGGTAGGACATTTCTGCGGTAGCAGGAGTTGTTTCCGCTGCCTTCGCTTCCAGTTCTGCCCCGACCATCTCCCCAACATCTCCATACTCTTCCGCAGGGGATGAATTAAGGATCTGATTAAGGAGGTCAGCCCTGGCATCATTGTTTTGAGGTTGCTTTTCAGCGTCTGGGGTGGACCCGGAAGGGTCTTTGCCCCGATCACTGAGTACACTTCCATCGTCTTTTTTCTGTTCCTGCTGAGATCCGGATTCTCCAGTCGTGTCGCTGGAATCATCCGCTTCGTTGTCCTGATCAGATTCAGAGGAATCGTGTTGATCCTGTTGACCCTGCCGGTCCTCACCTGCAGAAGATTCGGAGGACTGGTCCTGCTGCTGTTGGCGTTGAGACTGCGCCTGTTGCTGCTCCTGCCGAAGTAACTGGAGGATACGAGCAGCCAGAGTCTGTGATGCCTTGGTTGTCTTCAAAATACCGACATTATCGAGCAGCGTGCCGATCTTACCGAGCAGTTCGGTCCCTAGGGTGGGTTCGAGGATCTGATTTGCGTTTCTAAAGACAGGATCAAGACCTTTCTGTCTGAGAATCCTGCTGCGACATCGAGCCAAAACCCAACCAAGAAACAGTTGGTCCGGCTGATCAGAGTCGAAATCGAAGCTCCCGGTTTCAGCCAGGTGATTCGCCAGGTTCCTCAGGTTAACGGCACAGCCCGGGTAGAGCTGTCCCATTTCTTTCTCGATCCGTACATCTTCAATAATATTGGTCAGATTTTTAAGATAAGGATCATTTTCGGTAACGGAAAAATCCGTCAGTCGAACATGAGCGGCCTCGTGGTCGAGGAAACCTCGCGCCAGGAGGATCGCTTCAGCGTCGTCTTTCGGAAGTTCCGGCAGATAAATGGTTTTCCCATTTGTTGACGCAGTGTTCCCGCGAATGACAACATTGACCCCCATTTGATCGCCCATCGCCTTTGCGACAATCGGCAGTGATTTTGTAATATTCATAGATCCTCCACGGACGCCCCCCGTTCGGGGCGTCAGATAAAATCAAACGTCCCGGAACGGCGGGGGGTCGGTGGAAAGGTTCAGCAGCCAGCTTCGAGTTCAGCGATGCGGGCCAGAACCTTCTTGGTCCATGCTTCGTTCTGCTTGACCCTCTCCCGGATTTCCACAAGGAAAGATTCCAGGTCAGGGGCTCCCAACGCGTCCAGCGTATTCAGCAATTCATGATCCTCCCGATGTCGCAGGGGGACGATTTGCAACGCATGTCGCAGGGAGTGCAGGTCAATGGTTTCCCAGTATTGATTGACGTGTTCTTCGATGGTGAGGTCGCTCATGTCGTGCCCCCCTAAAACCAGGTGACCGGAGACGTGACGATTGTTTGCCTCTGACCCGGTTCGGGGATAGGTTCAAAGACGCTCTCAACATCAACTTCGGTGTTTGCATCGTTTGCACTGGCTCCAGGATCGTTCCCAGCACCATCCTCTGTCAGATAGTTCCCTTCAGACTTCGATTCTTCCGGATCTGAGGAACCCTCGGGCTCTTTCTGTTCTTCCTCAACGTTGAGATTGATATTGTCAAGACAGGACAGAGTGTTGAGGATGCCGACCAGGACATGAAAATCACGACCTTCCATGTAGCCGGACTTTGGCAAACCGTCCAGCTCCTGTTCAATACTGGTAATCAGCAGTCCCAGCGATGGCTGGACAAAGACTAGCCCCTTCGCTTTTTCGAGGATGCTGCGGATCGGCCGCAAAGCTTTCTGGCTTACCCTTGTCCGTGACTCGAAAGACTGACTCCAGGCCAGACGGGATGCCTGACCTATTTCCCGGAAGAGTTGGTCACCAAGTCCGTTCGCGGCTCTTTCAAGACCGCTGTTCAGCCCTTCAACACCAGAAACCTGAAAGGTCTGGAATCCGAAGGACAGGCGGGTGGCAACATGTTCGGGCGACTCAACGGCTTGTTCCACCATTGTCCGCCAGCGATCCGGGAGGTTTGTTAGCCATGCCTGCATATTCTCGGTATAGCATTTTAGGAATTCCTGTTTCTCAGCCTCAAAATCAACTGCGACCGCTTCCAGTTCCCTTGCGACTTCCTGCGCCTTCTCTTCCGGGATGGCAAAGCCGCCCAGAAAGCGAACACCTGCTGCTTCACAGATGCGTTCGGCACGACGACGCAAAGCTTGAAACCGGCTCAGCAGAACGGGGTGACAGATCTTTTTAGCTCCCAAAGATGCAAGTTCTTCAGGGGGGATCTCTTCCCCGTCCAGGTTCAGATCAGCGGGAGTGAGTTTCTTCCTACCACTCCAGATGTGGACATCGAGACTGAAACAGATAAGCTTTTGAAGTAGATCGAACATGGTGTTTTCTCCTAGTCAATTAAGGACACAGGGGAAACACCTGCCCCGTCAGGGGAGAATGTCTCCCCCGTGTCAGGGTTGTTGGTCGATCAGATTATTTGTTTACCTACCTCCATCTAAAACCATGAACTGTTGGTATCCTTCGTCCATTGGCGAAGTGCACTGGCAGCTTTGGATGGAGCCGATGGTGTAGGCGGTGTAGGCGAAGACGGATCCGGGTGTCCTTCCACCTTTAAGGTTGGAATGGGCCGGTATCCCTTTTTGATCTTCTTCTCTGCTCTGTTTTGTAATTCTCGTTGTTGGCTAGTTCGACACTTATCAGGAGGTAAAAACAGTCCCTGTCGGACTAATCCTGTTCTTCCCCAGGAAATGTTAACTCCCCTGTCGCTGGCTTCACCGATCCAGTCCTTGGTGCTGCCGTCTGGATTGATGTATCTCAAATGGATAAGCATAATTTCCTCTCTTAGCCGAAAATCCGCTGGGCGATTTCTGTCAGCGAACTGCGGGTTTCGGGTTCTGCACGGAAGGTCAGTGCCCGTTCCAGTGCGTGATGCAGCGGATTTTTCCCCAGGTTGGCGAGCGGACGGAAGAATTCCGACATTTTCGCCCACCGAACAAGGGTCCGCGTGGAGAGGGTGACTTCGAGTTGTCCCGCCATAAAGAGTTTTCGTACCTCAGTTGCATAAGCAATCATTCCGTCTCTGACACCTTCAGGGATACCGGGGGCAATCTTTGCCAAGATCAGTTTCTCCTGTTCCTGTTCGGGATAGCCAACTTCGACCATCCAGAAGCGGTCCAGAAAAGCAAGATTCTGACGCATGGTCCCCTGGTAGAGTCCCGTCTGGTCGCCGGCTCCTGCCGTGTTCCCGGTTGCAATGAAGCGGAAACCATAAGCAGGATTGATCATTTCACCGTTCTTCTCGGGAATTACCAGAGGAGAACCTTCGACAATCCCGTTGAGGCCGGCAGCAGTCGCTGGATCGAGCAGGTCGATCTCATCGAGAAGGAACCAGTGTCCTTCCCGCATTGCCGTGGTGAGAGGACCGTCCGTAAAAGACATGGAGCCATCAACCAGAGCGTAATGACCGATCAGCTCTGGCGTTTCCAGCCGGCTGTGAGCGGTGACCCGCTGAACAGGGATGTTCAAACGGCCGGCAACCTGGGTAATCAGAGTGGATTTTCCGGACCCGGTGGGGCCGGAGAGGTAAAGTCCTTCGATTCCGCCAAGCATGTGCCAGGCAAGAAGGTCTGAAAGGAGTTCCTTGCGAAACTGGTAGTCCGGGTCGATGCCTGGGACAAAAGCAGTCCGTTCGGCAAAGCCGCGAATCATCAGTTCCTCGGGAAGTCCTGCCAGGGCGAAGGTCTTTGCAATGCTGAATTGTTTTTCGTGCATGTGTCTTCTCCTTGTCGATAAGTGACCGGAAGGAGACACAATTCCCCATCCGGGAAAGAGGTTGTCTCCTCCCGGGTCGGGGTGGGTGTTAATCAGCAGATTCTTTTGATTGTTCCATCGCGATCTGTGTAACAGCCAGGAAATATCTTCCTGGATCTGATACTGATCGCGAACATCTGTTGTGGGTGATGGACATTGCGAATCAGGCCGTATTCAGCCCCACGGGGGCCAGTGGCGCGGTACGCAACAGATCCTTCCCCTTCGACTTTCTCCCATGCGTGGTTACAGAGATTCATTCCGCCCTCCATACTGAAATAATCCGGGGGGAGGCTCCTGCTTTTCTGGCGACAATAACCAGATCCCGATAACGGAACCTCAAAGGGTTCTTGTTCAGAATCGGTGCAACCATCCGGCAGGCGTCTATGGCTTCGAAAGGGATTTCACGTTCGAGGATGCGATTGGCGGCGTGTTTTGTCAGTGCGACCATGGCACCACCTCCTGCATCTCGCGATAGGTTTTATAAGTTTTTGCAAACTGATCGTAGTTCTGTTTGGATCTGGGAGTTACTATCAAGGCAAACAGCACCAGACACAGAAAGATGAACAGTAGTAGCGTTTTGTCTTTCAGCATGTTTCTTCCTTTCCGAAGACGCAATAACGCCGCCCCGAAAAGAGGGTCCCTTATGAGGGCGGCGTAAGCGCCCCGTATGGGGTAGATCAGGCAGCAGCCTGTTTTCTGATTCTGGCGACATCAAGCCGGGTGAATCCGGCTCGTTCCTTCTTTACTTGGTCGTAGACTTCCGGGAACGCCTCTTTGAGCCGTTTTGAGTCCACTGCTTCAGAGGGGCCAACTTCACTTGCACAAATCTGAAGCAAGTCAGCATGTCCTTTGAAGTTTGTCCCGGTAAAGGAAAGGATTTCGTTTTTAAGTCCTTTGATTTCCTTGTCCAGAGATCTCTTGCTTTCACTCTTCTCCAGATACCGCGC
>Ga0316202_10002676_pt1 | contig 11417 bp, 13 predicted proteins | sample 3monrhotite_MG_FD_204934 | JGI IMG/M metagenome (GOLD analysis project Ga0316202, IMG submission 204934) | Microbial mat bacterial communities from mineral coupon in-situ incubated in ocean water Damariscotta River, Maine, United States -... | ecosystem: Environmental > Aquatic > Marine >...
GCGAGGAGCGACGCATTCGCTGCGCATCTTGCCAGCGCATATCGCGCCGCTTGCCGAACATATGATCGAGAAAATTCCGCCCGATCTGAGCAAATTCTTGATCTGCCCAATGCCGGGTCTGCTCGTGAAGCTGCATGTCGGAGCGGGCGATGAAGTTCAGCCGGGACAGCCGCTTGCGACGGTAGAAGCGATGAAGATGGAGAACATCCTCCGTGCCGAAAAGCAGGGCGTTATATCCAGCCTGAACGCGGAAGAGGGTGAGAGTCTTGCTGTGGATGCTATTATTCTTGAGCTTGAATAGAAGAATCTGTTACGGCGGCGATCAATAGTTTCGCGCACTCAACAAAACTGTGGAGGGCGACCTAGCCAGTTCTAGGCAATGCGCCGGAATCGGGCATCCTGTTCACTCAGGAGGCGCATATGGCTCATCAGGGGATCGGATTCTTCAACAGCAAGAACCAGTATTTCAAGACGCCAGAAGAAGCGACAACCAGTGATCTGTCGTCAATGCTGGGGCGGATCGGTGATGGCGACAGCCTGGCTCCGGGCATTGCAGCAATGCTGCTGGAACGGCGGGCAGAACTCGAGGCGATTTTTACAGAGCATGACGAGATGATAGAGAAGTGTACTGCGCTCGGTATCCAACCTGGGCTCGGGGCAGCCAATGTTACGGCACTACCCGGGGTGGAGCATGACAGCAAAGAGGCAGTCTAGCGCGCCAATTTGCTGGCGCATTTGACGAAGTAGTTCGAGGAAACCCATGACAATTGCACTACCGATAACGGCCACAGTCGCTGCTCTATGCGGCCTGCTATTGCTCTACACGGCAATCGCCACCGTCCGTCAGCGTTTCAAGCTAAAGGCAGCATTCGGGGATCACGGCGATGCCGGATTGATTGCCGCAAGCCGCAGCCACGGCAATCTTGCCGAACATGCACCGATCGTGCTGATCATGCTGGGGCTGCTCGAAATGGCAGAGGCCGATGTGACATTGCTGACGGTTCTCGGCGCGGTGTTTGTCGTGGCGCGTGTGATCCATATTGTTGGCCTCCATCAGCCTTCGGTGCCGGGAAAGGCGCCGCTTGCAAGGCAGCTGGGCGTCATTGCTACTTGGCTGGTGATGCTGATTTTGGCGGTGCTTTTGCTTCTCGGCGTGTTCGCCTGATCCGGTGCATCTTAATCACTCGCCCGACGCCGCTCCAGAGGAAGAGATAAGTTTCGACGAGTTCCTGAAGGTCGATATACGCATTGGAACAATAGTCGCGGCGGAGGAATTTTCCGAGGCACGTAATCCGGCGTACAAACTCCGAATTGATTTCGGGCCAGTGATTGGTGAGAAGAAAAGCTGCGCCCAGATTGTAACGAATTATCCGATCGACGAGCTGCCGGGCAGACAGGTTGCTGCGGTTGTGAATTTTCCGACCCGCCAGATTGGTCCTGCGATGTCAGAAGTTCTGACGCTGGGTTTTGCCGATGACGAGGGCGAAGTCGTCATGTTTGCGCCCGATGTTAAAGTGCCCAACGGCTCCCGGTTGTTTTAGTCCTCCACCATCGCCACGGCCCTGATCCAGCCAGCACTGGCCTTGTCGATTTTTACCGGGAAGCAGCTGAGGGTGAAGCCATAGTCGGGTAGGGCGTCCAAATTGGTCAGTTTTTCAATCTGGTAATAGGGGTTTATCCGCCCGGCTTTGTGACCTTCCCAAATGATCTTGGGGTCGCGTGTTTCTGCCCAGCGCTTGGCGGTATGGCTAAAGGGCGCATCCCAGCTCCATGCATCGGTGCCGACGACTTCCACGCCGCGTTCGGTCAAATAGAGCGTTGCCTCCTCGCCTAAGCCGACGCCTTGATCGGTGAAGTTCTCGGTTCCGTAGACAGCACCCGATTGCACCAGCACAATGTCGAGCCGTTGAAGCTCATATCCAATCCGCGCGAGCTCTGCCTCGACTTCGGCAGCGCTGACTACATGGCCGTTGGGCATATGTGAGAAGTTAAGCCGAACGCCGGGGCGGAGAAACCGGTCTAACGGGGCTTCGTCGATGCTCGGCGCTTTCCTTGCGCCTCTATCCGTGGTCGAGTGATAGTGCCACGGCGCGTCCATATGCGTCCCATTATGCGTGGAGAGTTGCAGCATCTCGACCGCCCAGCCTTCGCCGTCGGGCAGATCGTCTTTCTCTAAACCGGGAAAGAACATGGCAATCTGTTCCCAACTGCTCTCATGCGTCACATATTCGATCTGCGGGAGCATTACGGGCGGGTCGGAAATCACATCATTGGTGATTGGGATTGAGAGGTCGATATAGCGTGTCATGCTGCGCAGCATTCACTGCGCGGCCAGCTTCGTCAATGCGCCTTTAGCTGCTCGTCCAGGAAAGCCGCGACGTCATCAATTGACACATCGCGGTCGAGAAATGCTGCACCGATGCTGCGCAGCAAAATGAACGGCAATGTGCCTGCATCCATCTTCTTGTCATGCATCATATGTTCGGCCAGACGTGCGCCGCTGCAGTCGAGTTTAAGTGCAGCCACTTTGCTTGGAAGGCCGACTGCTTCAATGGCCGCAGCAATTCTCTCGGCATCCTGGTCCGAGATCAATCCGCGGCGGGCTGAATAGCGTGCGGCCAGGACCATTCCGAGAGCGACGCCTTCGCCATGCAGAAGTCTGCCCGAATAACCTGTCTCCGCCTCTAGGGCATGCCCGAAAGTGTGGCCTAGATTGAGCAACGCGCGCGCTCCTGATGTTTCGCGCTCGTCTTCGGCAACGATCCGTGCCTTTGCTGCAACGCTATGCGAAACTGCATATTCAAGCGCTTGAGCATCGCGGGCGAGAACCTTGGCACCGTTCTTTTCGCACCACTCAAAAAATTCGTAATCGCCGAGGATCCCGTATTTGATTACCTCCGCAAAGCCAGCGCGCATTTCGCGATCTGGCAGTGTGCCTAAAGTGTCGATGTCTGCGAGTACGAGAGACGGTTGATGGAACGCGCCGATCAAATTCTTGCCGCGCGATGTGTTGATTGCTGTCTTGCCGCCGACTGATGAATCCACCTGAGCAAGCAAGGTCGTCGGGATCTGCACAAATCCGCAGCCGCGCTTTAAGATCGAGCAGGCAAAGCCAGTCAAATCGCCGACAACTCCTCCTCCAAGTGCAATTACGTGATCGCCGCGCTCAACGCCTTGATCAAGCAACCAGCTCGTCAGTTTCTCAAGTTCACGCCAACTCTTCGAATCTTCGCCCGATGCGACTTCATACCAGACGGGTTCAATTCCGGCGTTGGTCAAACTTAATGCGAGCACATCGCCATGCGCGGCTTTGGCATTTACGTCGGCAACTATGGCGACCTTATCTTTCCGGATCAGTTCGGCCGCAAGGCTTGCGGCTTGGCGCAGCAAGCCACCGCCAGTGTGAACTTCATAGGATCGGCCTGCGAGTTCAACAGGAATTACAGCCATCGGTCGATTGCCTCGATTATTGCATAGGCAGTTTGTAAATGCGGTCCATCCTCGCTGCCGATGCGAACTTGAGCCTGCGAATAGAATGGTTTGCGCTCTTGGTGAAGGCGAGTGAGAATTTCGTGCGGGTCGCCGTCGCGCAGGAGTGGGCGGGAATCGCGGCGGCTCGTTCGCTCGACCAGCGTTTCAATATCGCAATCAATCCATACGGCGATAGCTTGTTCCAGGATCAGCGTGCGGGTTTCGTCATTCACAAATGCCCCTCCGCCGGTCGCGATTACTCCGTCGTGCTCTTCCAGCAATCGCGCAATCACGCGCCTCTCACCATCGCGGAAATAGGTCTCGCCAAATTGTTCAAAGATCTCAGCGATTGTTAGTTGAGCTGCCTCTACAATCGCATCATCTGCGTCGACAAAATCCTTGCCTAGCAGCTCGGCGAGTTTGCGTCCTACGGTCGATTTGCCCGTTCCCATAAGGCCGACGAGCACGATCGGACGCTCGATACGCCGTGCTATGGCGGTAATTCTCGCCTCGTCCAGCTCGAGGTCTTCGGTGGGTGATGTGTTCTCGCGCATTGCTGCCTCGCCTATAGATGGGCTAGGCGTGGCGCAAGAATGGTTCGCTTTGGATGCATGTGATTTGAGTATGGCGCGGGATAGATCTGGTTTTGGCAGGAGAGCCGCCTTGTGGGCGCTCGCATTGGTCGTATTTGTGTTGACAGCGGCTTGGATTCACGGCGGTGAAGAGCCATTGCACACGATCACCCAGCCGGTTGAAGTCGCCGGTTTCGAGCAAGAGAGTGAGAATTGATGAAGCGGAGTTGGCTAATTGGTGCGGCGGCAGTTGCCTTCTGTTCGACTCTCGTGGTCGCACAGGATGCTCCGGAATCGCTGCTTCCACCTGGTTTTGATGATCCCGCACCAACACCGACTGCGGTTCCGGAGCCGGCGCAGACGAGCGCACCTGCCGCGCCAGTGGCTCCCGTAACGCCGGGGAATACGGCGGCGCCGGTTATCCAGCCGATACCGGGCGTTTCAACGCCCCTTGAAGGTTGGCCCGATGGATTGCCGTCCATCGAAGAACTCGAAGAGCTCGACGTTGATGAACTCGACGAATTGCTTGGGTTGAAACCGAAATACGATATTCCGCCTGCCGCCAGACGTGCTTTGTCCCGCGTAGGAGTGATTTCTGAGACCGAAGGCGGTTTGCCGGCCACTTCACTAGCCAACCAGCCGGCTTCGATTGTTCGCGCCGCTCTGTCCGGCATCCAGCGCTCGCTTGTATCGCGCTGGGGACATATTTTGCTGCGCCGCTCGCTAGCAAGCAGACTTGCCGCGCCGCGGGGAATGAACCCGGTAGAATTCGCAGCTTTGCGGACGCAGGCATTGAATAGTTTGGGTGAGCATAGTGTGGCTCAGGCAATTGCTCAGGATATCGACACTGGCAATTGGAATGATCGGCTGACCAATGCGGCAATCGAGGCCTTTATTGGTACCGGAGACATCGTCGGCGCCTGCCCGATAACTCAAATCAGGGGAGGAGCACGTCAAGATGCTCGCTGGCAGTTGCTGCAAAACATTTGTTACGCATTTGCTGGTCAGGGTGCGCGTTCGCAAAACAATCTGAACCGGGTTTTCGGCAATAGGATTGCCCCTGAAATAGATGTCCTGTTGGCGCAGCGCTATGCCGGCGCAGCGGGCCGAGGTCGGCGGGCGATCAATCTCGAATGGGGAGAGGTCGAAGAGCTAACTCCATGGCGGTTTGCGCTGGCAAACGCCGTTGGCGCAGAAATTCCCGAGGCACTGCTCAGCAATCCGGCTGATTATTATCGCAACGTTGCGGCAACCATGCCAGCGCTAGCGCTTGAGAGGCGCGTTGATGGGGCGGATGTTGCCGGCGGGCGCGGAGTTCTTTCGTCTCAGGCGATGGTCGATCTTTATAGTCAGGTTGCCGCTCGCGGGACCAATGAAGGGGCTTCTGCTTTAACCGCGTCACGATTGCGCGACGCCTATACCGCGAGCGAACCAGCAGCGCGGGTAGAAGCGATCCGTGATGTATGGAGTGGGACGGACACGAACTACTCGCGCTACGTCTTGACCGCCTATGCAGCTGCACGCGTTACGCCCAGCGCGGATTTGTCCGAAGACGCAGCCGAATTGATAGCGTCGATGCTAACCGCAGGGCTCGACGCAGACGCTCTTTCATGGGCACCCTTCGTCGGACAGGGCAGCCAAGCATGGGCACAGTTGGCCTTGGCGCAGCCAATTCGCACAAATCCGGTAACCGAAGAGCAAATGACAAGTTTCATCGAGCAAGATGAAAGTCAGGAGCAGCGCAAATCGAAATTCCTGCTTGCCGGGATGGTAGGGCTCGGGCGGATGGATAGCGCTGCAACCGGCGGTCTGGCGCAGAGCTTGTCGATAGATCTCGACCGAGAAACGAAATGGAGCCAAACAATCTCCAGCGCTGCTACGGCTGGCAACCCCGCGTTGGTTTCGTTTCTGGCAGGACTTGGAATGCAAGGCAGCGGATGGGACAAAATGACACCGCGCCACCTTTATCACATAGTTTCTGCGCTAAACCGTGTTGGCCTCACGGCGGAGGCGCGCATGATCGCTGCAGAGGCGGTCGCGCGGGGATAAGCCATGTCGGCCGAAATCGACGAATTTCTTGCGATGCTGGCTGCCGAAAGGGGCGCAGCGGCCAACACGCTGGCGGCCTATCGACGTGATCTGCAAAGCGCGGAAGAGGCTCTGGGCGGACTTTCGGGCGTTTCTTCGGCCGATCTTTCAAGGTTGGGAAGCATATGGTCCGACCTTGCTCCTTCAAGTCTCGCCCGAAAATCCTCGGCTCTTCGGCAGTTCTTCGGTTTTCTGGTTGATGAAGGCATCCGTGGCGATGATCCGTCACCGGCATTGCCTAGGCCCGTTGCCAGGCGCCCTTTGCCCAAGGTTCTAACACACGATCAGGTTGATGCCTTGTTCAAATGTGCCGAAATGGAGGCAGAGAATGACAAGCCGGCAGCGGTCCGAATGCTTGCCCTTCTTGAATTGCTTTACGGGTCAGGGCTGCGTGCCTCTGAGCTTGTGTCGTTGCCCTTATCCGCGGTGCCGCGCGATGCACCTTTCCTCACGATCACGGGGAAGGGCGGGGTAGCCCGCATGGTTCCGGTAAGTCAGCGAGCACAACATGCGCTCTCTCGCTGGCTAAAGGTGCGCGCCGATGCGCCAAAGTTTCTTTTCCCTTCGCGCGGCAAGCATATTAGTCGAGTGAGGCTGTTTCAGATGCTCAAAGAGTTGGCCGTTCGGGCGGAACTACCCAGCGAAAAAGTCAGTCCGCATGTTCTGCGCCATGCTTTTGCGACACATATGCTTGAGGGAGGCGCTGATCTGCGCGTCCTGCAGACACTTCTTGGGCATGCAGATATTGCCACGACGCAGATCTACACACATGTCGATAGTGCGCGGCTCGTAGCATTGGTGAATGAGTGTCATCCGCTATCGAAATCGAGCGATAGGCTTGCCCAGCGCGGCTCCAAGGACTAGCGCGGCAGCATGATTTCCTATCTCGAATTCGAAAAACCGGTCGCTGAGCTAGAATCGCGTATACTCAGCCTTCGTGAGGCTGCCGATGGCGAGGACGTAGATATTTCCAAAGAGCTGAAGCGGCTCGAGGACAAAAGCGCCAATCTGATCAAGAGCACCTATAATTCGCTGACGCCGTGGCAGAAGACGCAAGTTGCTCGTCATCCTTCGCGCCCGCATTTTCGCGACTTCGTCGAACATGCATTTGAAGATTTCCTTCCGCTAGGCGGAGACCGTAAATTCGCTGATGACGAGGCGATCCTCGGCGGATTTGCCAAGCTCGACGGGCGCCGGGTCGTTTTGATCGGCCATGAGAAGGGCAATGACACCGAAAGCCGCATCCGGCACAATTTCGGGATGGGCAAGCCGGAGGGCTACCGCAAAGCCATCAGACTGATGGAATTGGCCGACCGATTCGGGCTGCCAGTCGTTACGCTGGTGGATACGTCGGGCGCATTTCCTGGGATTGAAGCTGAGGAACGGGGTCAGGCAGAAGCCATTGCTCGCTCAACCGAGGCTTGCCTTGCGCTTGGCGTGCCCATGGTCGCAACGATTGTTGGCGAAGGTGGTTCAGGCGGCGCTGTTGCTTTGGCGAGCGCTGAACGTGTTCTGATGCTTGAGCATGCAATATATTCGGTGATTTCGCCTGAAGGCTGCGCATCAATCCTTTGGCGAACCGCTGACAAAGCCCCCGACGCTGCGGAAGCTATGAAAGTGACTGCGCAACACCTCAAGAAGCTTGGCGTGATTGACCGGATCATCAAGGAGCCGATCGGCGGTGCGCATCGCGATCCCGAAACGACCGCAAAAAATCTGGCCAAAGCCATTGGGGAAGAACTCGATGCCTTGTCCAAACTCCCGCCCGAGGAAATTCGCCGGATGCGTGAAGAGCGCTTTCTGCAACTTGGCAGCGAGTGACGCAGCCAATCTGCGGGAACGATGCGCATCATGAATCATTGATTCTGTAATGCTGTTCACATGGTGGGCGCGAGCAGCTAATTTGAATTTGGAGGACTCGCAATGACCCGTCTTAAACCAGTAATGTTGGCAACTGCTGCGTCTGCAACATTCGCGCTAACCGGTTGCACGGGAGGGGAGATTCCAAGCGCATCCACCCCGATCACGCAGACCGAAGCTCAACAAGGGGCAGAGTTTCATCCCAAGCTGATGGCTGAATTTGGTGGGACATATCAAGGCCCGCAATCGGCTTATGTCGAACAGATTGGCAAGAACATTGCCGTGCAATCCGGCCTTGGCAATGCGCGCGAATCCTTCACCGTTTCTTTGCTGAACAGCCCGGTGAACAATGCTTTTGCTGTGCCGGGCGGTTACATCTATTCGACCCGCCAGCTGGTGGCTTTGATGAATGATGAAGCCGAATTGGCTGGCGTTCTCGGTCACGAAGTTGGCCATGTCGCGGCACGCCATTCGCAGCGCCGCCAAGCCGCAGCCCAGCGAAACACGCTGTTAGGCACGGCCGGAGCAATATTGTCCGGCATATTGTTGGGCGATAGCCAGGTCGGCAGCACATTGTCGCGGGGATTTCTGCAAGGTTCGCAGATGCTTACCCTGAAGTTCTCGCGGAGCCAGGAATTGCAGGCCGACGAGCTTGGCATCGAATATCTCAACAAGGCCGGATATGATCCAACGGCGATGGCGACTGTTCTGCAAAGCCTTGCCAGCCAGAACGCGCTCGATGCTCGTTTGCAGGGCCGCGATAATGCGAATGTCCCCGAATGGGCCTCGACTCACCCCGATCCAGCGAGCCGTGTTCGCACGGCGATGACCAAGGCTGGAGCTGCTGTCGGGACACGCAATCGCAATACGTTCCTGACGCGGATTGACGGGATTACCTATGGCGACTCGCCTGAGCAGGGGGTTGTCGAGGGGCGCCAGTTTATCCACCCCGAGCTGAGATTGGCATTCACAGCACCGCAGGGTTTTTACATGGTCAATGGCACACGCGCCGTTTCGATTAATGGGCAAAGCGGCAAAGCGCAGTTCACGACCGGTCCGTATGATGGAAACCTGTCGACCTACATCGGCAAAGTCTATGCCGGCCTGAGTTCAGATCAGCAGCAAGTTCGCCCGGCAAACATCCAGACCACCACTGTAAATGGCATCAAGTCTGCTTTCGGAACAGCCCGTGTTAACTCGGGTAACAGTCAGGTCGACGTGGTGGTGTTCGCCTATGAATTCTCGAACAGCAACGCATACCATTTCGTGACGATCAGCCAGGCAGGCCGGTCAAGCACATTCACGCCGATGTTTAATTCCATGCGCCGGGTTTCTTCCTCGGAAGCTGCAAAAATCGTACCGCGCCGGATTGATGTAGTTACCGCGCGTCGTGGTGATACGATCCAATCGCTGTCGAACCGGATGGAATATGACAATGCGAAGGTAGAGCGCTTTCGCGTTTTGAACGGATTTACCTCAACCGACAATCTACAGGCTGGTCAGAAAGTGAAGGTCGTGGTGAAGGGCAGATAGCTGTGCGGCGGCCCGCGAATCTCTAGACACTAAGGCAAAAAAAGGCGGCAGGGAAACCCTACCGCCTTTCTTTTGTGTAGTCGAAATCGTCTATTAGACGGTGTTCGATTCACCCATCTTAGTCGACACAGTCGAGAAAGTGGTGTTCAGCTCGTTACCGAGACCCTGCATTGCAGTGATCGCAGCAACTGCGATAAGAGCAGCAATCAGACCATATTCGATGGCAGTCGCGCCCTGTTCGTCGTTAAGCAGATTTTTGAAGAATTTCATTTCTAGTCTCCTGGTTCAGTCTTCGATACCCGACCCGTCCTGGTAAGAAATTGGATCAAGCGTTACGTTGTTTAGGATCAACAGGTTTACAAAAGCCTAAGTCTTGCGACCGTTCATGTTTTGCCCATTGCTTCCCGCACCGAGCCCGAAACCGTTGCCCAAAGACCGGTGTTTTCGTTTGCAACAGCATCGAAAGCACCGATGGACGCGATAACGACCAAGGAAGCGATCAACCCATATTCGATGGCAGTGCCCCCAAAATCGTCCTTTGCGATCCCTTTCAGGATTTGCATCAGTGTCATGATTGGTCCCATCTCTTAGTAAGTCGATGAAGGCTTTCTGATCTGCAAAGTTTAATAAAAGGTTGAGGGCGAGCTCCAAAGTGACAAATAATCCGACATTGTTGCTGGTCGTTGCCGCTGCATTCCACCGTAAGGATGGTCGCTGGCTGATGCATCGCAGACCCGCGGACAAGCAGCATGGCGGGCTTTGGGAATTCCCCGGTGGCAAGGTTGAAATTGACGAATCCCCGAAGGAAGCGCTGGTTCGAGAGGTTGGTGAGGAATTAGGAATCGTGGTCGAACCGGCTGAGCTGAAGCCTTTGGGTTTTGCGCAATCCGATCAAAATGACAGCGAGAATCCGATTGTAATCCTTCTTTACAGAATCGAAGATTGGACTAGTGATGCGCAAGCGCTCGAAGGTGGGGAGGTCGAGTGGTTTCATCCAGCCGAAATCCAGAATCTCGACAAGCCGCCGCTTGATTGTGACCTTGTGCAGCAGCTTTTCGGTCGAACCACTCTCGAATAGCTGATTTTCAACCCTATTGGGGATTGCCAAGCCGTGGCCGCGCGCTTATGTGCCGCCCTCCAAGCGCGCCCGTAGCTCAGCTGGATAGAGTACCTGACTACGAATCAGGGGGCCGGAGGTTCGAATCCTTCCGGGCGCGCCATTATAAAAGCCACCCTTAACGGGGTGGCTTTTGTGTTTTTGGGATTCGAAATTGCATGGATATGCTTTCCCGAAGCAATCGCTCTGCTTTGTATTCTGAGGCCGTCGCGCAGAAATCCAATTGCAATGATTGAGAGCTTGACCAATAGAGTCGAGCGAACATCTCCAATCCGCACCACTCCACTGAAAGCGAATTTCGATGAACAGCCAGATTACCCCGGAAGAGGAAGAAGCGCGCGGAAAGCTGCCCGTTCCCGACAATGTGCAAGAGGCCATCCGCACATTGATTGAGTGGACCGGCGATGATCCATCTCGTGAAGGGCTGATCGATACGCCGAAGCGAGTCGCGCGCGCATGGAGAGAATATTGTCAGGGCTATGAAGAAGACCCGGCGATTCACCTGAGCAGAGTTTTCGAGGAAGTAGGCGGCTATGATGAGATCGTGCTGCTGAAAGACATTCCGTTCCAATCGCATTGCGAGCACCATATGGCTCCGATTATCGGGAAAGCGGCCATTGCCTATCTGCCGACCAATCGCGTCGTGGGAATTTCAAAGCTGGCGCGCGTGTTGCATGGATTTGCGCGGCGGTTACAAGTTCAAGAACGACTGACCGCCGAGGTGGCCGACTGCATTTGGGATAATCTTGAGCCACGCGGCGTCGCTGTGGTTATCG
>Ga0316202_10002677_pt1 | contig 11415 bp, 9 predicted proteins | sample 3monrhotite_MG_FD_204934 | JGI IMG/M metagenome (GOLD analysis project Ga0316202, IMG submission 204934) | Microbial mat bacterial communities from mineral coupon in-situ incubated in ocean water Damariscotta River, Maine, United States -... | ecosystem: Environmental > Aquatic > Marine >...
ATGGGCGCAAATACTGCTTGGGGACAGCATTTTGCCTACGCTATGCCCGAAACCACACTCGCAGAGTGGTTCATGGATACCGACGTAGGACAACCAGTAGCCGACAAACTCATGCCGGGTGTTCCAACGGCGATAGACGGCAAAGTAGTTCCATCTAACGCCCCCGGATTCGGATTAGAAATTCCCGAAGAATGGATCGTCCCTTGGGACTACGCAGGTCAACAACGAGCCGTATACGACGCTCCTTGAAAAATACCCAAACTGCACTACACTCCGGCTGAAACATCAAACCAGTGAACTGAGTCCACTAGCATGAAAATCACAGCCATTGAAACATTCGTAGTCGACGCCGGATGGCGTCCATGGCAGTTCGTTGCTGTTCGGACCGATGAAGGAATAACTGGCTACGGCGAGATGTCGGATGGACGAAATCCGTACGGGCTAGTTGGGGCAGTAATTGATTTTCTTCCCATATTGCTTGGTCAAGATCCACTAGCAGTCGAGAAACGATACTGGGACATGTATCGGCTGGCGAGACAATCGACTGGAGGCATCGCTGCCAAAGCGATTGCGGGAATTGAACTCGCGCTCTGGGACATCAAAGGCAAATCGCTCGGAGTACCCGTTTACGCTCTGTTCGGCGGTCCGACCCGGCAAAGTCAGCAGGTCTACTGGTCGCACTGTGGTAGTTCAAGAGTCCGACAGCACGAACTGATAGGTGTTCCGCCGCTCGACTCGTTCCAAGCAGTGACTGAGCTGGGTGCGGAAGTCCGAGAAAAAGGTTTCAAAGCACTCAAAACGAACATCAACTATCCGGGCAAGCCAGCTCACGGATACGACGGTGGGTTCGGAACGGGTGCAACAGATCAAAACGTGACTTGGCAGACTCTAGATCACATCGAAAAGTACATTGGTGCGTTCGAAGATGGCACCAAAGGTGAAGTACAGATCGCCATCGATCTTAATTTCCACTTCAAACCTCTCGCCGCACGACAAATATGCCAGGTGATGGAACAGTTCAATACGATGTGGGTCGAGGTAGATATGTACGAACCAGAAGGGCTTGCCGAAGTGAAAGCTGCAACTTCTGTGCCGATTACCTCTGGAGAAAACCTATTTGGCATCCGCGAATATCGACCGTATTTCGAGAACCGATCGATGGACAACGTGATGATCGACGTACCGTGGAACGGATTCGCACGGTCACGCGATATAGCAATGCTCGCCGAAAGTTACGAACTGAATATCGCTCCCCACAACTACTATTCACATCTTTCGACGATGCACTCGCTTAACCTCTGTGCGACAGTGCCGAACGTTCGAATCATGGAAGCCGACATCGACGATGTGCCGTGGAAAGACGAAATCACAGGCGGAGCTCTGGATTACACCGGCGGCGAACTACAAATTCCAACCAAACCCGGCTGGGGCGTAGACATAGACGAAGACGTAGCCCGTGCACACGTTTGGGAACCCGGCCGTGGACCGGGGTTTTAGGAACACCATGAACATCATTGACGCACACCCACATATTTACTCTGATGATCGAGAAAAATACCCGACCATCAGCGATCCATGGAATCCAGGCGAACCTGCCACGGCTGAAGATCTGAAGTCGAAGATGGACGAATCAGATGTCTCGAAGGCCGTGTTCATACAGACCAGCACGTTCTACGGTCACGACAATCGGTACGTGATGGACTCCTCCCGTAAATTCTCCGAATGGGCGACCGGAGTCGTAACGCTCAGTCCCGATGATCTACAACACATCGATGTGCTTCAGGATGCGGTTGAAAATTATTCGGTCAGGGGGCTCAGAGGGACTTCTGATGAGAATGGCGAGATTGGGTCCCCAAATGTTCGCCGACTATGGAAGAAAGCGAGCGACCTCGGAGTTACTGTCAATTGCATGGTTATGGACGATCTAGAACGGGTATACGAGATCGAGCTGATGGCACGCCAGATCCCCGATCTAAACATCGTCATCGACCACTGCCTCATGCTCAACACGATCAGGAAAACGGAAGAAACCCTGACCGCACTTGAACGGTTATCAAAAGTCCCGAACATTCACGCCAAACTAACCAGTGGAACTCACGGATCGGCGAGGGTTTATCCGCACGAAGATATGCACGTCCCTCTAAAACGGGTCATTGAAGCGTTCACACCTGATCGCTGCGTATGGGGATCGAACTTCCCTAATGCACTTTGGTCGAAGGGCACTTCCTACGCTCAAAACCTGAGGTTGTTCACGGACGAAATCGGACTCTCAGAATCCGATCAAGAAGCGATTCTTGGTGGGACAGCAAATCGACTCTGGTTCTCGTAACCACCAATTCGCATCACCACCCGCCATTCGCGCCAAGTAGAATTCTTTCTCACCTTCTCGATATGTCCGTATCGATATGAGACCTCGCCCCCGACATGACCACGCCTACTCAACGCCCACCAATGCAACGCCCGTTAGCCGTTCACGTAATGGCGAAGCCAAGTGGCGCTATCTGCAACATCGACTGCACATACTGCTTCTATCTCGAAAAAGAGAAGCTTTACCCAGATAAAGCACGTGGCTCGTGGAAGATGGGCGATGAAGAGCTCGAAGCGTACGTAAAGCAGTACATCGAAGCCAACGATATTCCAGTGGTCGCTTTCGCTTGGCAGGGTGGAGAACCAACGCTTCTTGGAGTCGATTTCTACAAGAAAGCCGTTGCACTGCAGAAGCAGTACGCAGGCAGAAAACAGATCACTAACGCCTTCCAGACGAACGCTATCCTCATCGATGACGAGTGGGGAGAGTTTCTGGCTGAGAACAAGTTCTTAGTTGGAGTTTCGATAGACGGCCCAGAAGAAATTCACAACCGCTACAGAATCACGCAGGGCGGCGAGCCAACCTGGCACAAGGTGATGGCTGGCATCGAAGTCCTCAAGAAGCACAAGGTCGAGTTCAACACTCTCACAGTGCTTCACAAGCACAACGCCGATCACCCAAAGGAGTTATATGAATTCCTAACCCGCGAAGTCGGTAGTCACTTCCTGCAATTCATTCCGATTGTGGAACGCGTTGCCGACAAACTGCCTGCCCACCTCTTGCAGTTGGTTGGACCCGAGTTCCGAGACGGCGCAACGGTAACCGAATGGTCGGTTGGGTCTGAGCAGTACGGCAACTTCCTAACTGGCGTTTTTGATCAGTGGGTGCGAAAAGACATCGGACAGTACTTCGTCCAGATTTTCGATACTGCACTCGCCAGCTGGATGGGCCAAAATCCCGGATTGTGCATCTTCGCCGAAACTTGCGGCGATGCCATGATCATCGAGCACAACGGCGACGTTTACTCGTGCGACCACTTTGTCTATCCAGAATTCAATCTCGGTAACGTCAAAGAAAAATCAATTCGCGTGATGGCTCAAAGTCCCGAGCAGCGCAAATTCGGAACCGACAAGCGAGACACACTCCCAGAGTTCTGTCGTAGCTGTGAATATAAATTTGCCTGTAACGGTGGCTGCCCCAAGCAGCGGTTCACCAAAACGCCCGATGGCGAAGATGGTCTTAACTACCTATGTGCTGGGTACAAAAAGTACTTCGCTCACACCGAGCCTTACATGAAGGCGATGGTTGGCGAGCTACGAAGTGGACGACCTGCCGCAAACATCATGGAAAAGGCAAACGCCATTCCCAAGATGTCGTCAGACCCCTACGCCGGAGTAGGTCGCAACGACATGTGCCCATGCGACAGCGGAAAAAAATTCAAACGCTGCCACGGCTCAGAACGTTAAAACCTCTCTGTCTTCAAACACCAAAATTCGCTCCTCCCCCTAACTCTCGCCTAGCGAGTTAGAATTCCACGGGTTAATTCAACGTGCCCGTCTATTACTCATCACATTTGGGGAGCAACTCCAGTGAAACTCAGGACCAACCGCGCCAAGCAGAAGCTAGCCAACGGCGAAGTAGTAACAATTGTCAGCGGGATCACTCATCCAGATGACATCGATGCAGTTGGACCTATGGGATTCGATGGCATCTGGTTTGAAGGCGAACACGGCGCTACTGAAGCCGGCGACCTCGGAAACCTCACCCGCGCCTGCGACATTTGGGGCATGACCTCCGTCGCTCGAATTAACCTAAACGAGCAAGGCCTGATCTACCGAACGCTCGACCGTGGCGCACAATCGATCGTCGTTCCTCACGTGAACAATGCTGCTGAAGCACAGAACGTTGTCGATGGCGGTAAGTTCACTCCAATCGGTAAGCGCGGCATGTTCACAAGCCGACAAGGACTCGGAGTTGAAAACTACTTCGATCAGGCGAACGATGAATCGCTGCTAGTCATCCTTCTCGAAGACATCATTGCTTGGGAGAACCTAGACGAAATCCTCGCCGTAGAAGGTATCGACGTGTTCTTCGTTGCACCTTCCGACTTTGCGGCGTCGATGGGGCACATGGGCGACCTAACTCACCCTGACGTTGTTGAGAAGATCAACGACTCACTCAAACGAATCGTTGCTGCTGGAAAGCACGCTGGTGCGCTTGCAACAAACGAAAACGTCGCTGCATACGTAGAAATGGGTGTGCGATTCTTCATGACAGGCGCCGGACCGTGGATTGCAAATGGCTACAACCAGTTTGTTGCTAATGCAAACTCTGGAAAAAAGTAGACAATTAGAAGTCGACAGTATCTGCGAACGGCAAGAATAAAAAATTCAGACAGTGGGAATTTTCGAATTGAAAAGTGTGATGTCCAAGAGAATGTTGATCGTTGCGGGAATGCTCGCACTGGTCGTGCTGACCGCGTGTCAGGCGGCAGGCAAGAATCCTGAAAACGTCGAAATTCCGGTTATCCAACCAACAGTCGACATAACACTGTGCCAGAACGATGTTTACCCACAAGGTTCACCTGTTTTCGAAGATGTATTGAGGAGTCAGCTTTCCGGCGATCCAGATGGCATCAAGACATTCGACGTGGTTGTGGGTGAAGGAACTTCGCCAAATCTCGAAGATATGGTGACCGTTCGGTACACCGGCTGGCTCGACGACGGATGTATTTTCGACTCATCGCACGCTCGTGGCGAAGACGCCGAGCTGCTTCTTGTTGCGCTCATTCCAGGCTGGCGACAAGCCATGCTCACAATGGCACCAGGAGGAATTCGACGAGTCGAAATTCCATCGCCTCTCGGGTACCGCGAACTTGGCTCTCCTCCGGTTATTCCAGGGAACGCCACTCTTACTTTTGAAATTGAACTTGTGAGCGTACTAACGCCCACAGAAGCGATTGCCACTGCAACGGCTGTAGCCGCTAACGCAACCGCAACCCCAATCCCAACAGCAACGCCCGAAGGAGGGCCTATCGTGTCTTGCGACAACCCTGGTTACCCAGACTCCGCTCCTCAGTACGAAGATGTTACCGAAGATCAATACACAGATCAGCCTTCAGGCATTCGAGTGTTCGATATCACGGTTGGTAGCGGTGCAACTCCTGAATCAGGCAACACCGTTGATGTTCACTACACAGGCTGGCTCGTTGCCGATGGCTGTGTATTCGATTCGTCTTACTCACGTGGCGCTTCAGTTTCATTCCCAGTTGGAGGAGTGATTCCTGGATTCCGTGACGCAATTCTCGGTATGCAGGTTGGCGGACAACGACGGGTCTACATTCCAGCCGATCAGGGCTACGGTGCACAGGGTGCCGGTGGAGCAATTCCGCCAAACGCCGATCTCGTATTCGACATCGTGCTCGACAACGCTCGATAAGGTGCCATTGGCACAATATCTAGCAATCAGCTAGTCCATTAGAAAGCCCTCAACCATCTGGTTGGGGGCTTTTTTTCGCCGTTGTCTCCGTCGGGAAGAACGAATGGACGGTAGACTGCCGCCAAAACACTGTGACGAGTCACAAGCGTGACTAACGCTAGACTGCACAGATCGATCCCCTTACGGACGGAAGGGCTAAGGTAGGAGAACTGCGACTCGAAGCTGAGTGACGAGTCACGAGCGCGACTAAAGCCCGGAGCAATAACGAAAATGCTTATAACCAAAGTTGAAACAATCCACGTCGACGAGTTCTGGCAGATGTGCTGGGTTCGTATTCACACCGACTCTGGAGAAATTGGGCTTGGTGAAACGTGGTATCTGCCCAAATCCGTCGCAGCAGTTGTCCACGAATTATTTGGACCAACGCTAATCGGACGCGACCCGATGGATCGCGAAGGAATTTGGGACGAGCTGTTCAAGCTCTCTGGAATTTTCACTTACTCCGGGGCTGAACTACGAGCGCTTTCAGCTATAGATATTGCACTTTGGGACGTCGTTGGGCAGGCACTCGACGAGCCAATCTACAACCTTCTCGGTGGTAAATCACGAGACAAAATCCGTATATACAACACGATCGGTAGCTACGGTGATTGGCAAGACAACGAGTTCGAACAACGCGATCCGGTCGGATTTCTGCAAAGCCTAATCGACGAGGGAATAACTGCGGTCAAGGCGTACTACATGGCTCCGTACGCCGCCGAATCTGGCGGAAACTTCGTTTCAGCGAAGCAGATCAAAGAGGGGCTTGCTCCGCTAGCCAAGCAACGCAAAGCCTTAGGTGATCAGATCGAGATTGCCCACGACGGCGGAGGCCAATGGGCGCTAGCTCCTGCAATTCGAATTACACAGGCGATGGATGAGTACGATCTGCTCTGGCAAGAAGAGATGATTCATCCTGTGAACGTCGAAGCGCATCTAAAGCTTGCACAGGAAACCAAAACACCGATCTGCGCAGCTGAACGACTAATGACTCGATATGAATTCCGCGAGTACATCGAAAAAGGCGCAGCGGAAATCGTCATGCCCGATCTAATTTGGACCGGCGGCATCACGGAAACCAAGAAAATCGCAACCATGGCCGATACGTACCAGACACCCATAGCCCCTCACGATTGGACGGGTCCAGTAAATGTATTCGCCTGCGCCCACATCTCAATGAACTGCCAAAACGTGATGATTCAGGAAACCAATAGAGCCTACTATCGAGGCTGGTACGACAAGTTCATCGAGCCAAACATCGTGATCAAAGGCGGCTACCTGCTTGCACCAGAAGGACCCGGGCTCGGAACTCGCCTAAAAGACGATGTGTTCGATCGTTCTGATGTGAACGTGGAATCAACCACAGAAGGCTACAAATGGGAAGCCACCGGATTCAAAGACCCCGGCCAAAAAGTAAGCCACTTCTTCGCACCAAACGTGCCTGAAGGAAACTAGCAGCCGACGGCATATATGCTCCAGAAACTCTCCAACATAGCCTTCGCAATACTCGGTTTCTCAAAAACCGTAGCCTGCACCTTTTCGCGCTCGATTAAATAGCCGGGTGCTCGATAAACTCGGCTAATGCCTACTCACTACCTCTCAATCGACGTCGGATCGACCTCGGTTACGGCTTTGATCATAGATATCGAAGCTAAGTCCGTCGTTGGCTCATCGACTATCTCCAACAACGCTGAAGTTACGTCGGCAAACGACAAGAAAATTGGCCGTTCTGAGTGGGATCTGGTTCGGATGACCGATCTGGCGGTCGCAAACGCAGCAACACTCGTTGAGAAAACAAAAGCACAGCCAGCTGCAATCGGTATCACGGGTCAGCAACAGGGTCTTCAGTTGCTCGACGACGACATGAACACCGTTAGCAATTTTATTTCGTGGCAGGACCAACGCTCCAAGGACACTCTTCCCGGAGAAAGCCGAACTTATCTCGATGCGATGGGCGAACTCGGTGGAGCCGAGATAGAAGAGAACGGACTTCCTGCGTTTGAAAACACCGGATGCCCGATCGTTACCGGTTACACAGCACCCAATCTTTTCTGGCTCAAAGCCAACAATGAACTCCCGGGCAAGGTTCACGCCACTACTGCGCCAGAATTCGTCGTTTCTCGGCTTACCGGTACTCGTCCCGTCACCGACCCGACCGATGCCGTTAGCTGGGGCGTGTACGATCTCACGAAAATGGGCTGGAACTACGATCTAATCGATTCGCTTGGACTAAATCGACAGCTATTTTCAAATCTTGCCGATTCATGCGCACCAGCAGGACAACTCACACCAGCGATGGCAGCGAAGCTAGGTGCGAAAGTTGGGATTCCGGTCTCGGTCGCTTCGGGAGATCATCAATGCAGCTTTGCTGGAACAGTTGCCGACTATAAAAACACTCTGGCGATAAACATTGGCACAGGTGGTCAAGCTTCGGTCTTTGTCGACAAGCCAACTCCTCGCGGCTGGTTGGAACTTCGTCCGTACATCCAAAGCGGTTACCTTCTTGCGGGCGTCGGAGTAGTCGGAGGACGAACGTTCCGAACGCTTCGGGATTTCTTCAACAACGCCGGTCGTGCAATCGCGGGATACGAACTCGACCCCGACGTTCTCTACGAAAAGCTAGTTGAACTCGCTACTGACGTGCCCCCTGGTGCCGAAGGGGTGGAGGTTGATCCACTATTCACTGGTTCTCGCAGCGACCCCTTAGCGAAAGCAGCGATACGAGAGCTCACGCCGGGCACGTTCACTCCCGGACACATGGCACGTGCGCTCTTCGAGGCAATGGCGGCGCAACTAGCCGATTCATATCGAGAGGCCGTGAAGCTTGGAGCGGGGACACGCTCGGTTCTCGTCGGATCTGGCAACGGACTTAAGCTCAATCCTGTTCTCAGAGAGTCACTAGAGGCAGAGCTAGGCATGTCCTTACAGCTAGGTCGGCACAACGAAGAAGCAGCAATTGGCGCAGCTTTGTGCGCTTCGGTTGCTGATGGCTCGTTTGGGTCAATTGCCGAAGCCAGTGCTTCATTTACTGGCTCTGGCTCGTAACTGGTAACTACATCTAGTTACCGCACGCCGGCTGGGCTAAGCGACAATAGCCGCTTATGCCAATTCCACCCGCACCGACAGTCGAACAGTTCGCTCAGGTTGCAGAAGCAATCGATCCAAACTCGAAAGTAGTGTCGACTCACAAACTGCTAGGCGGTCTTGGCTGTCGGATGGACGTCCTTGAACTGGAACTTGAAGATAGTTCGACGCTCAGAGTTGTAACCAGACAATACTGGGTTCGAGATGATCCGTCGAAAGATAAGCGTCCGCTCGGTGAATCAAAAATTCTTGCCGCACTAAAAGCGAACGGCGTCCCAGCACCGGAGCCGATTCTAGACGAGGCTGCCGCGACCGAGATATTCGGTCGGCCAGGACTAGTAATTTCGTACATCAACGGAATGCCCAATCTCGGACCCGCCAACCCCGATGACTGGGCACGGCAACTGGCTTCAGCCATGGCAAAAATTCACACTTCCGTAATCCCACCGGAACTCGAATCTCTTCAGCGCTCGCACATTGTCTCGCTGGAAAAATGGATGAATGCACCTGAGCCACCCAGCCGATTCGCCAAACACGAACTAGGAACCGATCTGTGGAATGCGATGCGCACCCTATGGCCAGGTGTGAACAAGTCCGAAGTTCAGATTATTCATGGCGATTTTTGGCCTGGAAACACCCTCTGGAACGCCGACCAGCTGCTCGCCATTGTCGATTGGGAATGGCCGTCTCTCGGCGTGCCGAGTGATGACGTTGGGTACTTCCTAGCCGACGCTTTCTACTCAGGATTTGATGTTGAAGAAACGTTCATCAAAACCTACGAAGAGGTTTCAGGCAAACCGGTTGAAGATCTGCTCTTCTGGAAAATGATGGCCGCTGCAATGCCGCTTCCAGATGTCGGCCCATGGGCGCAGGGTTACGAGGAGCTCGGAGTTCGTCACATGTCAGCAGATCAAATTCGAGAAGCGCACTCACAGCACATCACCAATCTGCTGAGACAGTTCAACGCAAATGGCTAAGCTTCGAGAACTAGCACCAGAACCGTCGGGCGATCAGTTCCAACTAATCGCCCAAACAATCGATCCCAACGCTGAAGTGGTCTCGACCCGCCAACTAAATGGCGGCATTTCTTGCCGAATGGACGTCTTAGAAATCCGCATGGCGAACACTGACTCCGATGAGACGAGCCGTGTTGTTGTGCGCCAATACGGACCCTGGCATGAAAAAGACGATCCACATCCTGCCGATATCGAAGCCTCTGTACTGGACCTGTTGGGCAAGAACGATGTCGCGGCTCCATCGCTGGTTCTAGATCAGCAAGCAACGAAAATAATGAGCAACCGCACCATCGTGACTTCGTTCATTGATGGTCGCCCAAAGCTGATAGCCAACGATTTGGTCGATTGGTCAGGACAGCTAGTTGCGGCAGTTTCCAAAGTCCACGGCATCCCGTTAACACCAAAAATAAAGAAACTCGTTCCTAGTCTCTACACAGGATTCGAGCGACTGTTTACTCGGTCAGAACCGACAGACGAAATCACGCAGCATCCACTTGGACACGAACTGTGGCAAGCAGCTAAAAATCTCTGGCCGAAGGTCTCTAAAACGGAAGATCATTTACTTCACGCCGATTACTGGCCCGGAAATACTCTGTGGAACAACAACGAACTAATAGCAATCGCCGATTGGGAAGAACCTCGACTCGGTGAGCCTACTTGGGACATTGCAGTAATCGTTCAGGATGCAGCGTGCTTCGGGATGGACATCGAAGACGCAGTAATCAGCCAGCACAGAAAAATCTCAGGCAGAAACCTGATGGATTACGACTTTTGGAGAATCACGGTCGCACTTAGCGAAATGCCCGATCCCGGCGTGTGGGCCGCTGGCTATCGAGCACTCGGTGGATATCCGCTCACGGCGAAGAATGTACGTGACTTTCACACCGACTCGGTCAAAAAGCTGCTTGACCGAGTGTAATCGCCAGTCGAATCCGAGTGAGCTCGACTACCCGTGGGGCTTGATGACGAACTTAACGCCCTTGCCCTCACCGGAATCGACAATCGCCTGAGGAACATCTTGCAGCTCGTAGCGACCGGAAATTACTCCGCCCAAATCGAGCTTGTCGATCTCACTCGGAGTTCGTGCGAACACATCTCCACGACCAAAGGCACCCTTCAAAGTGACTTCCCGATAGTGAAGGTCGTACATATCGACAGGGAGCGGAGCACCTTCAGGGTTCACGCCGATCATCAGCACCTGACCGCGAGGTCGAACAACTTCAACACATTTAGCGACTAACCCTGGCTGACCGACCACTTCCGCGGCGATGTTCGCACCCCAGCCATGGTTGTGATCCTTGATGAACTCAGTTAGGTCGCCTTCAGCCGGGTCATGCAGCAAGTCAGCTCCGAACTGAGTTGCCATTTCGCGCCGTGCGGCAACAGGCTCAGACATGATCATTCTCTCAACGCCCTGCTGCTTCAAGAACGCCAGTGTGAACAGGCCCATGATTCCGCCGCCGACAACAACTCCGATTCCGTTGTCGTCTACGCGCATCATTTCGGCACCCGAAAGGCAACATGAAGCCG
>Ga0316202_10002678_pt1 | contig 11412 bp, 10 predicted proteins | sample 3monrhotite_MG_FD_204934 | JGI IMG/M metagenome (GOLD analysis project Ga0316202, IMG submission 204934) | Microbial mat bacterial communities from mineral coupon in-situ incubated in ocean water Damariscotta River, Maine, United States -... | ecosystem: Environmental > Aquatic > Marine >...
AGCCTATCCCGAAGGCACCACCAACCTTGCCTTTGCCCATTCGGTTTACAGCAATGTTCTGGGCCGAACCCCGGATCAGGCCGGCATTGATTTCTGGGTGGGCCTTCTGGATCAGGGCGCAGTCGAGCGCGATCAGTTTATCCTAGAGGTTTTGCGCGGTGCGCGGGCCGATCCCAAACCGGAGTTGGGGCCGGATTTTGTCGCACAGCAAGAGGCCGATCAAGCCTATCTGACCACCAAAGTTGACATCGGGGCCTATTTCGCGGTGCACAAAGGTATGTCGGATGTGGATGATGCGATGGCCGCGATGGCGCTCTTTACCGGTTCTGATGCCAGCCGCGATGCGGCGGTTGCCGCCATTGATGGCTTCTTTGCTGATGCGATTGATCCAACCGATGGGGCATTCCTGATGCCGCTTGTTGGCATTCTGGATGATCCGTTCTCGGCGGCTTGATCATCCTATTTTACGCCGCATCAGCCATTCAAACAGGGCAGGTGACGCGCGGTTGATCAAATAAGACAGCCGCGCAATGCGCCCAACCGGGATAAACGGTTTGCCCCGTTCCAACCCATTCAAAATCACTTTTGCCGCATCGTCAGGGCTCATGTAATCGACGCCATCGGTGGCCGATCCGGGGCGGGCGATGCCATTGTCCTGCGCCTGCGCATTGCCAAGGTTGGTGGCAACAAAACTGGGCGCGGCGATCATCACCTGAACGCCGTGGGCGGCCTCTTCGGCCCGCAGGGATTTGAAAAACCCCTCCAGCGCATGTTTGCTGGCGGCATAGGCGGTGCGGTGCAGCAATGGCGAAAACCCCGCAACAGAAGACATCGCCAGATGTGTGCCCTTGGATTTGCGTAGATCGGTTTGCAGCTCTTGCGCCATGCGCGTTGCAGCAAAGTAATTGATGTCAAAGACTTTTCTATGGGTGCTTTCGGTCAATTCCGCGCAGGGTCCGATATGGGTCACTCCGGCATTGTAGATCACCAGATCAATGGTTGGGCAATGATCGCGGATCTGGGTGCAAAGGGCCGACAATGCCGCGCTGTCTGTGAGATCGCAGGGCAGGGTGTGTCGACCTTCGATGTCTTCCAATGCGTTCAAGCCCGGACCGGGCAAATCGACCAACACCGTGTGCCAACCTTTGCCGCGCAATGCATTGTCGAGGGCAAGGCCAAGCCCGCCAGCGCCGCCTGTGATGATCGCGGTTCTGTGGGTCATAGTCCGGCCGCCTTGCGCCAAAGGTCAAAGGTTTCTGCGCTGCTTAGTTCCGGTTCATAGCCAAACACGGTTTTCAGCGCGGTGTTGTCCAAAACGGGCCGATATTGCAAAAACCGCACCTGTTCCGGCCCGTAACGCGAGAGTTTGAGGGGTTTGGCCACTGCCAGCGCCAGCCTGAGCAAGGCAGGCGGCAGGCGCAGAACCGGCTTACCCAAGCGCTGTGCCAGATCAGGGATGCCAAGCGCACCATCGCCCGCGACGTTGAAAATGCCGGCGGCTCCGTCCGTGGCGGCCCGGTGCAAGATCCGTGCCAGATCTTGCGTCCAGATGAACACAAACGGGCTGTCGCTTCCTGTAACGGCCAGTAGCCGTGGCTTGTGAAACAGCGCGGTGATCTGGTTTTCCAACCCGGCCCCAAGGACCGTGCCAACCCGTAGGATCACTTGCTCCAGATGCGGATGATCTCTGCGGGTCTGGGCCAGCATTTCTTCGACCTGCCGTTTGTGATCGGCATAGGCAAATTCGGCGTTTCCGCGTAGGGCATCTGTTTCCTTGAGCCATTCGGGGTTGTCAGGGTGATAGCCATAGGCCGCCCCGGAAGAGGTCACCACCAACCTGCGCACCCCATGTTTGAGGCAGGCCGCAATCACGTTTTGCGATCCCGTGACATCCACGGAATAGGCAAATTCGCGGGTTGTATGCCCGACAATGGAGGCCAGATGAATGACAACCTCGGGTTGATGGGCGGCGATGACGGTATCTGGATCTTGGCCGCGTACGTCCAGGGGCGCAAACTTTATGCCGTCTGGCAAATCAGAGGGGGCTGCCAGATCTGTTGCAATGACCTCGTGCTCGCCCGCGCTGGCCAGTTGGGAGAGCAGGGCGCGGCCAACGGCACCCGCGCCGCCTGTGATTAGAATGCGCGTCATCGCGCGGCTTCGCTGCGCGACATCACCTTGGCCAAGGCAAGGCCAGAGATCGCATGCCAGATGCCCCAAAATGCCGCCACAACGGCCATGCCGCCCAAGCCGCCAAAGAAGCCAAAGATCAACACCAGCCCCAGACCTGAATTCTGGATACCGGTCTCAATCGTCACGGCGCGGCGGTCAAATGGCGACAATCCGGCCAGCGTCGCGGTGCCATATCCGCCCGCCAGCGCCAAAGCGTTGTGCAACACAACAAGCAGGGCAACGTAATGGGCATAGCCCAAAAAGAACGCCCAATTCGCGGCCAATGCCAGCACGATAAAGGCCACAAAGATCAGCATCGACAGGTTCTGCAAGGGCCGCCGAATGCGGTCGGCGAGGGCCGGTTTGTTGCGGTTGAGCAGGACACCCAGAAAAAGCGGCAGGATCAACATCAAGGTCACGGTCAGGGCGATCTGCCACGGATCAATGGCTGTGGCCTGCAAGATAGCGCGGCTCGGTTCATAGAGGTTGCCCCAGAACGCGATGTTCAGCGGGGTCAGCAGGATCGCCCCCACCGTGGCAAACCCGGTCATCGACACAGACAGCGCCGCATTGCCGCCCGCGCGGTGCGAGATAAAGTTTGAGATATTACCCCCCGGACAGGCCGCCACAAGGATCAGACCCAGCGCGATGGAGGCACGCGGCTGCAGCACAAGCACCAGAAGGAAGGTCAGCACCGGCAGGACCACAAATTGTGAGATCAGCCCGGTCACGACAGGCTTGGGTGTGCGCATCAGGCGTTTGAAATCATCCCCCTTGAGGTCCAGCGCGACCGAGAACATCACAATTGCCAAAATGGCGTTGAGCAAGGTCAGGCTGGCGGGACTAAAGTTCAGCATTATATCGTCAAGATCTGTCATTTACTGGTGCCTCCCAATGCGCCGATCCATGTGGTGACCGCCTTGCGGTAGGTAGCCTTGTCCACATAATAGGCCATGCGCGGCAGCTTGAGATACTTGGTGCCGCCGGTCATCCGTTTGAAACCGCTCGATTTTTCGGCTTGTAGGGCTTTGGCTGCGGTGCGTCCCTCGCGCAGGCCCTTGATATAGCGGGCAACCATCTCTGCCTGTTCATGGCGTCCCTGCCAGCCCAAACCAGAGGCCTCGACCATGCCCAGCACAAACAGATCATCGCGGTCCGGGTGCATGGTATTCAAGAACAGATGCGGCGCGTCGCCCTGCCAGTTGAGCAGTGTGTCTTCGATAAAGGGGTAGTGCAGGCGGTAACCCGTCGCGGTCAGGATCATGTCATATTCGGCCTGCGTCCCATCCGCAAAATGAACGGTTTTGCCGTCCAGATGATCAATATCGGGCCGCACTTTCAGATCGCCATGCCCGGCATGAAACAGGATCAGCGAGTTGACCACAGGGTGGCTTTCGTAAAGCGCATAATCGGGTTTGGGAAATCCGTATTTCTGCGGATCTCCGACAAACCATTTCAGGATCATCCCGTCGACCTTGCGTTTCAGCCACATCGGCAGCTTGATCATCCCGCCCATGGTATCGGCAGGTTTGCCAAAGACGTATTTGGGCACAAAATAATAGCCGCGCCGCATCGAGATATCGCAGCTCTTGCCGTGGTGAATGGCATCCACCGCGATGTCACAGCCGGAGTTGCCCGCGCCGACAATCAACACCCGTTTTCCGGTGAATTGATGCGGATCGCGGTAGTTGGCAGCGTGTATCAGCTCGCCGTCAAACTGGCCCTTGAAGGTGGGCATGTTCGGCTCTGAGAGGGTGCCGTTGGCGATCATGACGCCGGCAAAAACATCCGATTGCTCTTTGCCCTGCGCGTCGCGCCACGTGACCCGCCAACCTGCGCCCGCCGCCCCAAGCGGCACGGCAGAGAGAACTTCAGTGTTAAAGTGATACTTTGAGTAGAGGCCATAATGCGCTGCAAAATCTTGAAAATAGCGCTTCATCTCGGTGTGGGAGGGATATTCAGCAACATCCTCGCGCATGGGAAAGTCAGCAAATTCCGTCATGGTTTTTGAGGATATCAAATGCGCGGTTTCATACATGGTCGAACGCGGCGCATCGATATCCCACAGACCGCCCACATCTGAATGCAACTCAAATCCCTGAAATGGAATGCCCTGTTCTGACATGACCTTGGCCGCGGCAAGGCCCATGGGCCCCGCACCGATCAGCGCAAATTTTTCCGAGGCCCCCAAGGGGGTTTGATCCTGTGGCATGTGGTGCGTCCTTGCCTTGAAATTTGATTTAGATTGAACAAGCGTTCAAAATAAGGCAAGATAAATTTGAAATGAATGTAATAACTGAACAAAAACAACGGCAAAGGGCACCCAGTAAACGGTCGCTTGAAACCCGTATGCGCATTTTTGATGCCGCAGAACAGATCTTTGCGGCGCATGGGTTTGATGCGGCAACCATCCGCGATATTGCCGCCTTGGCCGGTGTTCAGGGCGCCTTGGTGCATCATCATGGCGGATCAAAAGAGGCTTTGTTTGCCGCTGTTGTGGCGCGGCGCGCTGCTGCTTTGTCAGGTGCCAGAACTGCGGCGCTGACAGCCTTGCAAGCAAAAGGTGACGTGACCCTGCGCGGTGTGATCTGTTGCTTTACCCATCCATTTCTGGACCGTGTTCTGGGCGGTGATCCCGGTTGGTTGGCCTATGGGCGCCTGATTGCCTATGTGTCCGCAGATGATCGGTGGCGGGCGATTGCGAGCCAGCATTTCGATCCGACAGCCAAGGTGTTTCTGGCCGCTTTTGCGCAAGTTTTGCCCGGCGCATCACAGGCGCGTTTGGCGGCGGCATTGGTCTATATGGTTTCTGGCATGTTATCGCTGTGTGCCTCACGCTGGCGGATTGATGATCTGTCGGGGCAGGGCGATGATACGGGGGATCTCGTGCAGATGTTTACAGATTTCAGCGAGGCCGGGTTTCGGCGGGCCGTGCAGGGGTAGAATTTCTGTCTGTTCAGTTGATCCAGATCACTGACAATCGCCATTGAGAGTTGAATATGCGTGAGCAGCGATCAAAGGCAGGCGCATGACCGATACCACTTCACAACCCCGTTCACCGCTTGCGATGTTCTTTTCCCTTGGGTTTCGCCCGTTTTTCGTTGGCGCGGCGCTTTGGGCAGTGGCGGTCATGGCGCTTTGGTTGGCGCAGATGTTTGACGTGCTGGCATTGCCCATAGGGCTTGATCCGGTGTCATGGCATGCACATGCCTTTCTGTTTGGGTATCTCAGCGCGGTGATCGCCGGTTTTTTGCTGACCGCGGTGCCCAATTGGACAGGACGCGCAGCGCTGTCCGGCGCGCCGTTGATCGCATTGTTTTTGCTGTGGATTTTGGGGCGGCTGGCGGTTCTCACGGCAATGTGGTGGCCGGCCGCTTTGGTCATCGCGCTTGATCTGGCGTTTCTGGCGGCCGTGCTGATTTGGCTGCTGCGCGAGATAGTCGCGGGTCAGAACTGGCGCAATCTGATTGTGGTCGCGATGCTGCTGGCCTTTCTGGGCGGCAATGCTGTGTTTCATTTTGAGGCGGCAGGCGGTGAATATGCCGCGCAGGGCATTGGGCTGCGGATCGGCATCAGCGCGGCAGTGATGATGGTTGCGGTGATTGGCGGGCGCATAGTGCCGGCGTTTACGCGCAATTGGTTGGTCAAACAGGGCAGCGCCGTATTGCCCGCGCCGGTGATGGCCGGATTTGACAAGATGGCTTTGCTGGCCGCCATGATCAGCTGGCTGGCCATGCCAGATTGGGCCGTTTCAGGTGGGCTTTTGGTATTGGCGGGGTGCCTGCATCTGCTGCGGCTGGGCCGCTGGGCCGGACATCTCACTTTGGCAGAGCCTTTGGTGGTCATTCTGCATCTGGGTTATGCTTTTGTGCCGCTTGGGGCGCTGGCCATCGGGCTTGGCATCTTGGGTTTTGGCAATGGTGCGGCGGCACAGCATCTTTGGATGGCAGGGGCGCTTGGGGTGATGACGCTTGCGGTGATGACCCGCGCCTCGCTTGGCCATTCCGGGCGGGCTCTGATCAGTGATCCAGTGACGGTGGTGATCTACGCCGCAATCGTGATTTCAGTTATTTTGCGGTGGCTTGCGGGCAACTGGCCAGAGCAGCAGGGCATCCTGCATGCGGTTTCGGGCGCGGCCTGGGTCATCGCCTTTGGCGGGTTTGCCTTGTCCTATGGCGCGATGATGATCCGGCCCAGGGCAGTCCAAATTTGACCTGACGCATAAAAAAGGCGCCTCGAAAGGCGCCTGTCGTATTCGTATTCCTGAAAGGCTTAACCGCCCCAGGACCGAACAATACCGCAATCCATATGAACAAAGTTGGAGCGGGAGTAGCGGCCAACGCCGCCGCCCTGACAGGCGGTTGCCGCACGGGCCATCTGGTGTACCGACCGGGAGGACAACCGCAGATCCGCAGCTTGGCCGCGCATGTGCAGGGAATTCTTGGCAACGCCGCGCGACCGGGACCGCAACATCGCGTTGGTCTTGGGGCTGCGATAGCCGGACAGCAACATGTAGGGTTCGTTCACGTCCAACAGGTTGTGCGAGGCGGCCATGATATCGACGGTGCGCAGATCAATGCTTTTGACGCCATCGGTGCGCCAGTCACGCATGAAATAGTTCACCTCTTTCACAGCATCTTTGATGTACTGGCCTTCGATCCAATAGATCATGTCGATGCGTTCGCCAGTTCGGCCGGAATACATGCGGATGCGGCGAATGTCGCCTGCGCCGCGCAGAAAGCCTGCTGCATTGGAGAAAGTGGGTGCCGCGGTCAGTGTGGTTGCGGCGAAAGCGCCCAAAACGGCGCGCCGGGTCATGCCCGAGGTGCTATCATTGCCTGCCATAAGTCTTCTGTCCCGTCGTCTGCCTGTGGCCATGATGTTACATAGGCCGTTCATCTGTCCCCCAGATGCGTCAACTTTATGACATAGCGGGAATCATGAACCAAGTGTTGAATCCGATTGGTTCCATCCCACTGCTTTTTTAGGCGAATTTCTGCCAAAAGTGATCAAACACCTCTGTCAGATCCGGCAAACCGGGTGTTTTTTGGGCATCAGGTTAAGGGTTGTTTAAGGTCTTGCGGTTTTGTGAATGGACAGACGTGGGAGCATTTCCGACAAGAACAGGACGTTTATTGGTTTTTCGGGGATAATGATGATGCGCGATTCCTTTTTGCGCCGGGGTTTGCTGGCAGTAACGGTGACAATTGGCTTGAGTGTCACCATGACCGCGCCGCAACCGGCCTTTGCGCAGGTGACGGCCTTCAAACAGGCGGTTGCCGAAACCGCCGCCCGAGATCAGGATATCGCCAGTTTTTACCGGACCAACGGCTATACACCGATCTGGACCGGGGCAGGTGAGGCCGATCGCGCCCGCCGGGCGGCGCTGCTGCATGCAATTGAAAACGCGAATGATCACGGGCTGCCCGTGGCACGTTATGACCCGCAAGGGCTTATGGATCTGCTGCGTTCGGCCAAGACCCCGCGGGATCGCGGCATCGTCGAGGTCGAGCTGAGCAAACTGTTTCTCAAATACGCCCGTGATGTGCAGACGGGCATGTTGATCCCCAACCGCGTCGATAGCCGGATCGTGCGCGACATTCCCTACCGTGATCGCAGCGCCTATTTGACCGGTCTGGCAGAGACGAAACCGGCGACATTCTTCCGGTCATTGCCGCCGCGCAGCATGGAATACAACGCGCTGATCAAGGAAAAGGTCACGATGGAGCGGCTGTTGCAGCAGGGCGGCTGGGGGCCGCGTGTTCCGGCCAAATCGCTCAAGCCTGGTGCCTCAGGAAATGCGGTTATAGCGCTGCGCAACCGTTTGATTGCGATGGATTATCTGACGCGTTCCAACACTGTGACCTATGATGATGCTCTGCAGGCCGCTGTGCAGCAGTTTCAGGTGGATCATGGGCTGAACGCCGACGGTGTGGCGGGCGCGGCCACCATGCAGCAGATCAACGTTGGCGTGGAAAAGCGCCTGCAATCGGTTCTGGTCGCGATGGAGCGCGAACGCTGGTTCAACACCGAACGCGGCAAGCGGCATATTCTGGTTAACATCCCTGATTTCTCGGCCAAGGTCATCGACGATGGCAAGGTCACTTTCCGCACACGGTCTGTGGTTGGGGCCGTTTCAAAAGATCGCCCCACACCGGAGTTTTCCGATGTGATGGAGCATATGATCATCAACCCAAGCTGGTATGTGCCGCGTTCGATCGTCACCAAGGAATATCTGCCGCAGCTCAAGCGCAATCCAAACGCGGTGCGCCATATCGAAATCACCGACAGTCGGGGCCGGGTGGTCAATCGCGGCACTGCGAATTTCAGCAAATATACAGAACGGACCTTCCCCTTTGCCATGCGGCAGCCGCCGAGCCGCAGCAATGCGCTGGGTCTCGTCAAGTTCATGTTCCCGAACAAACACAACATCTATCTGCACGACACCCCGGCCAAGAGCCTCTTTGCCCGAGACATCCGTGCGTTCAGCCATGGCTGTGTGCGTCTGGCCGATCCGTTTGATTTTGCCTATGCGCTGCTTGCCAAACAATCGGACGATCCAGAGGGCACGTTCAAGGCGGCGCTGAATTCCGGCAAAGAGACCAAGATTGTGCTCAAGGAACCGGTTCCCGTGCATCTGATCTACCGGACTGCCGTGACCAATGCGCGGGGCCACACCGAATACCGCGCCGACATCTACGGGCGTGATGCGCGGATCTGGGCCGCTCTGTCCAAGGCAGGGGTGGTCTTGGGCGGCGTTCAGGGGTAATTCTGCCTGCAACATTTGCAGGGGGTGCCGAATGGCCTTCACGGTTAAACAGATCGCAGCGGCCATCGGGGCCGAGGCGGTTGGAGATACATCACTGATCATCACAGGCGCATCCGAACCGGCACAGGCCGGGCCGGATCAGCTGGCCTTGGCAATGAGCCCGAAATACGCCGAAGGGCTTGCGGATGGCGCGGCGCAGGCCGCAATGCTTTGGCCCGGTGCCGACTGGCAGGCCCTTGGTCTGAAAGCGGCAATTCTGCCCGAGCGTCCGCGCTTCGCCATGGCTGGCATGACACGCGTGCTGGACACAGGGCAGGGGTTTGCCCCCGGCGTGCATCCCAGTGCCGTGGTCGATCCGACCGCGCAAATTGGCAAAGATGTCAGCATCGGCCCGCTGGCGATTATCTCTGCCGGGGCAACGATTGGTGCCAGATCGGTGATCGGGCCGCATTGTTTTGTCGGCCTCGATGTGCAGATCGGCGAGGATGCTTTGCTGCGTGAACAGGTCAGCATCGGTGCGAGAGTGACGATTGGGGATCGCTTTATTGCGCAGCCCGGGGCACGGATTGGCGGCGACGGGTTTTCCTTTGTCACCGCAGAACCCAGTGCCGTTGAAACCGCCCGCAAAACCCTTGGCGATCAAGGGGAAGGCAAGGCACAGCAATGGATCCGCATCCATTCGCTTGGATCTGTTACGATCGGCGATGATGTGGAAATCGGGATGGGCGCGACCATTGATTGCGGCACCATCCGCAACACGATGATCGGCAACAACACCAAGCTCGATAATCAGGTGCATATGGGGCATAATGTGGTGATCGGTGAAAACTCGTTGATCTGCGGACAGGTCGGCATCGCCGGATCTGCGGTGATCGGCGATAACGTGGTGCTGGGCGGCCAATGCGGGGTCAGCGACAATATCTTTGTCGGTGACGGAGTGATTGCGGGAGGCGGCACCAAGTTGATGTCCAATGTGCCAGCGGGCCGTACCATGCTGGGCTATCCGGCGACCCAAATGGACAAACAGGTCGAAAGCTACAAGGCCCTGCGACGATTGCCGCGTGTTCTGCGTGACATCAAGGCGTTACAAAAGGCTGTTTTCAAGACCGGCGAGGATGATTAAATCATCCTTGAGCAAGTTTCAGGGGTGAACTCGATGAGCATCAAAGAGCAGGTCATAGCCATCATTGCCGAGCAGGCGGTGTTGGAACCCGAAGACGTGACGCTGGACAGCACGTTGGAAAGCCTTGGCATTGACAGCCTGGGGCTGGTCGAAAGCATCTTTGCCATTGAAGAGGCTTTTGACATTTCGGTGCCGTTCAATGCCAACAACCCCTCCGAGTCTGACTTTGATATTTCCAACGTGGCCAGCATCATTGCCGGTATCGAGCGGTTGAAGGCCGAACAGGGTTAGGCAGGTGAAACGGGTTGTTATCACCGGCGCAGGGACCGTGAATGCCTTGGGGCATTCGGTGCCCGAGACCCTGACCGCGATGCGCGAAGGGGTCTGCGGCATCGGTCCGCTGTCGTTTCGGGATGTTGAACGCCTGTCGATCCAGATCGGCGGGCAGGTGCATGGGTTTGAGGCCGAGGGCCGTTTTAACCGCCAGCAAATGTCTCTCTATGATCGCTTCACCCAGTTCACTTTGGCCGCCGCGAAAGAGGCGATTGCCCAATCGGGCCTCAGTTTTCATGGTGAATTGTCCGCAAAATCCGGTGTGGTGCTTGGCACGGCAGGGGGCGGCGTATCGACTTGGGATGACAATTACCGCGCGGTTTATGAAGAGGGCAAAAACCGGGTGCATCCCTTTGTGGTGCCGAAGTTGATGAACAATGCCGCCGCCAGCCACGTCAGTATGGAGTTCAACCTCAAGGGGCCGTCCTTCACCGTTTCGACCGCCTGTGCCTCCTCCAATCACGCGATGGCGCAGGCATTTGCCATGGTCCGCTCTGGAATGGCGCCCGCGATGGTGACCGGCGGATCAGAAAGCATGTTGTGCTTTGGCGGGGTCAAAGCATGGGAGGGATTGCGCGTGATGAGCCGCGATGCATGCCGCCCGTTTTCGGCCAATCGCAATGGCATGGTGCAGGGCGAAGGGGCCGGGATCTTTGTGTTCGAAGACTACGATCACGCCCATGCACGCGGGGCGGATATCCTGTGTGAGGTTGCCGGATTTGCCATGTCGTCAGACGCCTCCGACATCGTGATGCCATCCAAGGCGGGCGCGGCGCGGGCGATCTCAGGGGCATTGCAGGATGCAAAACTCAACCCCGAAGAGGTGGGTTACATCAACGCCCATGGCACCGGCACCGCGGCCAATGACAAAACCGAATGCGCTGCCGTGGCGGATGTATTTGGGCCTCATGCTGACAATCTGATGATGTCCTCAACCAAATCCATGCATGGTCATTTGATTGGCGGTACCGGCGCGGTGGAATTGCTGGCTTGCATCATGGCGCTGCGTGATGGG
>Ga0316202_10002679_pt1 | contig 11412 bp, 11 predicted proteins | sample 3monrhotite_MG_FD_204934 | JGI IMG/M metagenome (GOLD analysis project Ga0316202, IMG submission 204934) | Microbial mat bacterial communities from mineral coupon in-situ incubated in ocean water Damariscotta River, Maine, United States -... | ecosystem: Environmental > Aquatic > Marine >...
AGGATCCCGAAGAAACGCTCCAACCGCGTCCTCCTGTGGTCACGATTATGGGCCATGTCGATCATGGCAAGACCAGCCTACTCGACGCACTTCGCGGAACCGATGTTACCAAGGGCGAAGCCGGAGGCATTACTCAGCATATTGGTAGCTATCAGGTTACGACCAAGGACAAGTCCAAGGTCACCTTCCTTGATACGCCAGGCCACGCAGCCTTTACCGAAATGCGCCAGCGCGGTGCAAATGTCACCGACATCGTGGTGCTTGTGGTCGCGGCGGATGACGGGATCATGCCGCAGACGATTGAGGCAATCAATCATACGAAGGCGGCTGGCGTTCCGATGATCGTTGCGATCAACAAGATCGATAAACCCGAAGCCAATGCGCAGAAAGTGCGCGAGCGTCTGCTCGAACATGAAGTGATTGTGGAGGCTCTGTCGGGCGAAGTGCAGGATGTCGAAGTTTCGGCAACCAAAGGTACTGGTCTTGACGAATTGCTGGAAAAAATCGCGCTGCAGGCTGAACTGCTAGAACTAAAAGCGCGACCCGATCGCCCGGCCGATGCGACGGTGATCGAGGCGCAGCTCGACAAGGGCCGCGGCCCTGTCGCTACCGTGCTAATCACCCGCGGTACGCTGAAACGAGGCGACACATTCGTTGTCGGTACGCAGAGCGGCAAGGTTCGCGCAATCGTCAACGATCAGGGCAAGCAGATCAAAGAAGCTGGCCCGTCGATGCCGGTCGAGGTCCTCGGCCTCGGCGGTGTACCCGGCGCTGGCGATCAATTGACCGTAGTTGAGAATGAACAGCGCGCCCGCGAAGTCGCCCAATTCCGTCAGGAAAAGGCGACCGAACAGCGCACTGCTCTCGCTCCGACCAGTTTCGATACGATGTTCTCGAACCTACAGAGCGATTTGGTCGAATTCCCCGTGCTGGTGAAAGCCGATGTGCAGGGCTCGGTCGAAGCGATCAACACTGCCTTGCACAATCTCGGCAATGATCTGATTAAGGTCCGCGTGCTTCACGCCGGCGTTGGCGCGATCACCGAGAGCGATGTTACCTTGGCGGCTGCATCAAACGCTCCAATCCTCGGCTTCAACGTCCGCCCAAATCCCAAGGCGCGCCAGTTGGTCGAGAAGGAAAAGGTGCGGATGATGTATTACGATGTCATCTATCACCTGACCGAAGAGATCGCGAAGGAGATGGCTGGCGAGCTTGGTCCAGAGAAGATCGAGAATGTGGTCGGCCGCGCGCTGGTCAAAGAGGTCTTCAAATCGGGCAAACGCGACAAAGCGGCCGGTTTGCTGGTCGAGGAAGGCGTCATTCGCAAGGGTCTGCACGCACGTCTCACTCGCGAGGATGTTATCGTATCGGCGACCACCATCGCCTCGCTGCGGCGCTTCAAAGACGATGTCGATGAAGTTCGCACGGGCCTCGAATGCGGTGTCGTTCTGGAGGATACAAATGATATCCAGCCGGGCGACCAGCTCGAAGTCTTCGAAGTCGAGGAGCGGGAACGGACACTGTGAGCAGTTTGGCGATCGGAGCGGGAATTTTCGTGATCGCAATGCTCGCGGGCATTTTCTCACTTCTGCAAAAAATGTTGGCGTCGATCGAGCGTATCGAAAAGCGTTTGGACGACCAGAGCAAAAGCTAAATGGGCGACGCTCCCATCTTTACCACGCGTCGTTCGCCCTCGGCGGAGTTAATGGGGTCGGAATTCGTTTCCTTTGACGAGGAGACGAAAACCGCCACCGTTCGCTATACGCCGCCGCCGAGTTTCGCTTCGCCGCGCGGAGCGGTGCAGGGCGGTCTGATTGGGGGCTTTCTCGACGAAGTGATGGGGACAGCGCTGCTTGCGGCAACCGATGGCAAGCTGCTGCCGCTCAATCTCGATTGCAATATGAGCTTCCTTCGCATGGTTCCGCTTGAGACGATCACCGCGACCGGCAGAGTTATCAAGCTGGGCCGCCGAGTAGCGTTTTTGGAAGGCGAATTGCACGACAAGGATGGCAATCTCCTTGCACGCGCTACTTCAACCGCGATGCCGACCGCAGTCCCTGGAGCAGGGCAGTAATGTCATTTGACCCAACAGCGAATGCGCATGCCGAGTTGATGGGCGCGCAATACGTGTCCTTTGATGAAGATACGCAAACCCTGACGATGAATTTCTGCGCGCCCGAAGTGTTTATCACGCCGCGCGGCAGTGTGCAGGGCGGATTGGTCGCGGGCTTTCTCGATGAAGCGATGGGCTGGGCCTATACCAAATCGACCGATGGCAGCCATTCGCCGTTGATGATCGAAGTGACATTCTCGCTGCTCAAGCCGGTACCGCAAGGACCACTTGTTGCCAAAGGCCGCGTTGTCAAAGCGGGTCGACGGGTGATCTATCTCGAGGCGGAGCTGTTTCTCGAAGACGGAACGATGCTCGCGCGGTCGACATCGACGGCCATTCCGACCGAAAATCCCGGATTGGGCAAGTAATGCGCTACGTCGCATTTTTGGGCAGCATCAACGTCGGCGGTAACCGCTTGAAAATGATCGATTTGCGCGAAGCGCTCGAACGCGAGGACTTCGCCGACATCGAAACTGTCGCAGCCAGCGGAAATGTATTGTTCGCGCATGAGGCAATGCCCGTCGAAGGTTTGGCCGAGAAAATCGCCTGGATTATTGCCGAGGAGTTTGAAATCGACAGCGAAGTCGTGGTGATGGACCGTGACGCGCTTGCCGCCGCGATCGCCGAGAATCCTTTTGCCGAAGATGGTGAGGAGAGGTTCGTCCACACGATGTTCTTCCTGGAGCAACCTGGTGAGCATCAATTGAAGGCGCTCAAACTCGACCACGAAGGCCGCGGCAACGAAAGGATCCAAGCCGGCGAAAAGGCGCTGCATGTGGACTATGTCGACGGAGTCGGGCGTAGCAAGCTGACCGGCGATTTTATCACGCGCCGTCTTGGAATTCGCGGCACGGCGCGTAATATACGCAGTATGAAACGTATTCTCGCCAAGATGGATGAGTTGGCGGCTGGTCATGGCTAGACAGCAATCAACCAAGGAACAGCAATCGGTTCGCGTGCTCAAAGTGGGCGAGCGAGTCCGCCACATCCTGTCCGAACTGCTGGCACGCGGCGAGGCGCATGATGACACTTTGCGTGCGACCTCTATCAGCGTCACCGAAGTGCGCATGACGCCCGATCTTCGCAATGCCAATGTCTATGTGAAGCCGCTGCTTGGAGAGGATGAGGCAGTGGTGCTCAAGGCGCTGCGTACCAACACCGCTTTCTTCCAGCGCGAAGTTGCAAAGCGCCTCGGGCTGAAGTTTGCGCCCAAGCTGAAGTTCAAAGAAGATGAGAGTTTCGACGAGGCAAGCCGAATTGATGCTCTATTGAACGACCCCAAGGTCGCGCGCGATCTCGGAGATCCAGAGTCAGATTGACTCTCTTGGGTCATGTAGTTCATTAAGTTTCTGATTATATATCAGGAGCATATGACGATGGCCGAGATATTGCGAACACCCGATGAAGCTTTCAATTCGGTTCCGAGCTATCCGTTTAGTCCCAATTACGTCGAAACGCTGCCAGGCTATGAAGGTTTGCGGATTCATTATGTCGATGAAACCGGACCTGCGGATGGTCCCGAATCTGGCAGAGTGTTTTTGTGCCTGCATGGGCAGCCGAGCTGGTCATTCCTCTATCGCAAGATGATACCAGTTTTCGCTGAGGCAGGCGGCCGTGTCGTTGCTCCCGATTTGCTTGGCTTTGGCAAGTCAGACAAACCAACCGACGAGGCGGCGTATACCTATGGCTTTCATCGCGGCATGCTGATGGCCTTTATCGAGACGCTCAACCTGCGCAACATCACTCTAGTGTGCCAAGATTGGGGCGGTATTCTCGGTTTGGGCCTCGTACCCGACATGGCCGAGCGGTTCGAACGTTTGATTGTGATGAATACCACGATTCCAATCGGCGAATCCGCCGGTGCAGGATTCGACGCTTGGAAAGCCTTCAATCGGAGCCAACCCGATATGGACATTGCCGGACTATTCCAACGCAGCGATCCAGCAATGCCCGAAGCGGTGGCCGCAGCTTACGCTGCACCCTATCCAGGCGTGCAGTATAAATCAGGTGTGCGCCGTTTCCCTGAGCTTGTGCCCGTCGAACCCTCGATGGAGGGCGTTGAAGAAGGTAAACGGGCGCGCAAATTCTGGTCCGAAGATTGGGCCGGGCAAAGCTTCATGGCCATCGGAATGCAGGACCCCGTCTTGGGTCCTCCAGCGATGGAGGCACTGCGCCGCATTATTCGCGGATGCCCCGAAGCACTGCCGGTGCCTGAAGGCGGGCATTTTGTTCAGGAACATGGCGATGTTATTGCGCGGGCAGCGCTCGAACACTTCGCCAGCTGATCAGCCAGTTGTGCCGGGCAGCGTGTAGCCCACAGGTGCATCGGGGCCGAGCGGAATGCCCAGATAGAACCAGATCACGATCAGCGCTGTGCCCGAGATCAGCAGCCATACCGAATATGGCAGCATCATCGCGGTTAGGCTTCCCAGACCGAAATCGGGTTTCCAGCGTTGCGCGAAGATCAGGATCAGCGGGAAATAGACCATCAGCGGAGTGATGATGTTCGTCGCACTATCGCCGACCCGATAGGCAGCGGTTGCGCCCTCTGGGCTGATTCCAAGCAGCATCAGCATTGGTACCAAGATGGGTGCCAGTAGCGCCCATTTTGCACTCGCCGATCCAACGAACAGATTGAGCAAAGCGGCAAACAGAACCATCAGACCCAGTACCAGTGGAAGCGGCAATCCGGTTGACTGGATTCCCGCCGCGCCGTGAACAGCCGAGATCAAGCCCAAGTTCGACCAGCTGAACATTGCGACGAAATGCGCCGCAGCGAATGCGAGGACTAGGTAATAGCCCATATCCTTCATCGAATCCGACATCATATTGACGAGATCGCGATGGTTCTTGATCGTGCCTGTAGCGCGGCCATAGGCCCAGCCGGTTAGCAGGAAGAGCAGGAAGAAAGCCGCGACCAAAGACTGGTAGAGTGGCCGAAGCTCGGTATGGATCGAGCAGTCGGTGACGCCTTCGCATGCAGCCTCATTGATCAGAGGCGTTCCCGGCGCGAACACCATCGCGATCCACAGCGCAACAACGAACAGCGCGGCAAGCCCCGCGTGACGCAATCCTTTGGCAGCCAGTTCGCCGCTATGTTCAGTCGGGTCAGGGCTGGTTCCATCATCGTCAGCACCCGCAGATGCGCCGCCGGTCCAAGGGCCCAATCGCGGCTCGATAATTTTGTCGGTCACATACCAAATGATGGGCAAGAACAGGAATGTCATCGCGCTGATGAAGTACCAGTTGCCTGCAATGTTGGCGGTCCATGCGGGATCGAGCGCGCTCGCACCCACTGCTTCCTCGGTAATACCAAAAAGCAGCGCGTCGAGCTGACCGGGTGAGATGTTGGCGGAGAACCCGCCCGATACGCCTGCAAAGGCCGCTGCAATACCCGCCAATGGATGGCGCCCAGCGGCGGCGAACAGGATACCAGCGAGCGGAATGAGCACGACATAGCCTGCATCGGCTGCATGGTTACCCAGCATCGCCACAAGCGCCACAACGGGCGTCAGCAGCGCCGTGGGAGCGCTTTTTACAGCGCTGGCCATACCAGCAGCGAAAAAGCCTGAACGTTCGGCCACGCCGGCGCCCAACATCACGACAAGAACGTAGCCTAGCGGATGGAAATGCGTGAAGGTTTTGGGCATCTCAACCCACAATCGCTGGATATTGTCGGCTGCCAATAGGCTGACTGCCTCGATACGCAGCGCGCTGCCGGTGCCATCGTCAATCTCTGTTGGATGAAATGCAGAAACGCCCAGAGCCGCGCAGACAACAGAGATAACGACCAGAGCGATTATCAGATAGAAGAACAGAAAAACGGGGTCAGGTAGCTTGTTTCCGGTCCGTTCGACCCAGCCCAAAATGCCTTTTTGCCCGCCATCTGCTGCCACTGTTTCGCTCATTTACACATCCTCATCGTCCGCTGCCCTTCCGTATGGCAGCATTTTGCGTTTACACCGTGCGACATGGCTAAGCTGTATTTCTATTACGCGTCAATGAACGCGGGCAAATCGACCACACTTCTGCAGGCGGACTTCAACTATCGCGAGCGCGGAATGCACACGATGCTGTGGACTGCGAAGCTCGATGATCGCGTGGCTGAAAAGGCGATTGAGAGTAGGATCGGGCTGGGCGCAGAAGCGCATCATTATGAAGCTGGAACCGATCTTTGGCTGCAAGTATCTGCGGCGCACTCGGTTGAGCCGATAGACTGCGTGTTGGTCGATGAGGCGCAGTTTTTGTCAAAAGAACAGGTTTGGCAGCTGGCTCGGCTTACCGACGAAGTGGGCATTCCGGTCGTCTGTTATGGTCTGAGAACCGATTTCCAGGGCGAATTGTTCCCCGGCTCGGCGGCTCTGCTGGGTATTGCCGATAAGCTGGTCGAGCTCAAAGGCGTATGCCACTGCGGAAGCAAAGCCACGATGAACCTACGCGTCGATGCAAGCGGCAAGGCGGTCAAGCAAGGCGAGCAGACCGAGATCGGCGGAAATGATCGCTATGTCGCATTGTGCCGCAGGCATTTCAGCGAGGCACTGGCGAGGTAAGCTCACGATACCTATCTCCTAAAGCATGACAGATACTCTCACGCTGATCGTGCTGCTCGTCCCCGCGCTGGTGATCGCCATCGTGTTCCACGAAGTCGCGCATGGTTGGACAGCCCTGATGCTTGGCGATCGCACTGCGAAAGAGCAGCGGCGGCTGACGCTTAATCCGATCCGACACGTTGATCCGGTCGGCACGTTGGTCGTGCCAGGACTGCTGGCAGTGATGGGCGCGCCGATTTTCGGCTGGGCCAAGCCGGTGCCTGTGCGGCAGGACCGGCTCGACAATCCGCGCTTTGGGATGATGGCGGTTGCCGCGGCGGGGCCGGGAATGAATCTGCTACTCGCGATCGTCGGTGCGATAGGATTGGGTCTAACTCTGCCTGCGAGTGCGCAATTGATCGATGGCGCGGCGGGAATGCAGATGATTGCCGATGCCGACGGACAGGTCGCCAGTATCGCCAGCGGCTTGTTTTACTTTGTTCTGATCAACGTGTTTTTGGCTGTGTTCAACATGCTGCCGATCCCGCCATTCGATGGATCGCATATTGTCGAAGGGGCTCTGCCGCGGCAGTGGGTCGGTTATTATGAGAAGCTTCGCCCTTACGGGATGTTGCTGTTCTTCGGATTGATCGCGCTGACGTGGTTTGCACCCGGTTTGGGTGTTCTTGAAAACACAATCGGTCCGCCGGTCGAATGGGTCACGGGCAAATATCTCGAGCTGGCAACCGGAATCGCCGCGGGCAATTAGTCAGTTGGCAGAAACCGCATCGACGAAGCTTGCTTTGGGATGAGCGGACAAAAGTTGCCCTTGCCAGCTTTCGCGGACCGACCGTTCAATGCAAGCGACTATGCATCCGCCAAAACCGCCGCCGGTTAGCCGTGCTCCCACCGCTCCGAAGGAAACAGCATCATCAACGAGTTCATCAATCGAGGGCAGCGATATCTCGAAATCGTCGCGCATCGAGGCATGGCTTGCATTCATCAATGCGCCGAACTGACAAGTGTCACCACCTTCGATCGCTTCGACCGCTGCTAACACGCGCCGATGTTCGGTTGCGCAATGGCGAGCGCGGCGACGGATTAATTCGTCGACGCGCGTTTCATCTTCGATTTTCACCGGATCGAGCAAGCACAGTTCCTCGGTCGAGAACGCTGTTTTCGCTGCGTCGCATTCTTCTTTGCGAGCCGCATAGCGTCCATCGCTTAGCTTTCGTGTGCGTCCGCTATGGATCACCACCATGTCGTGCGATTTGGGCAATTTGACCACGCGGTAAGCCAGTGTGGCAGTGTCAAGCGCCATAGCTTCGCCCGGTTGCGCTATTGCTACCGCCATCTGGTCCATGATCCCGCAGGGCACACCGATGTAGTCGTTCTCTACCCGCCGTGCCGCAAGCGCGATTTCAGTGTCGCTCAGATCGGACCCATCAAATTCACGCGCGGCTTTGAGCATGGCAACGATGAGCGCGGCGGAGGACGAAAGGCCGGATCCAGCCGGAATGGTCGACTGGATGGCTACATCGGCCCCGCCATCGATCAACCCCAGAGCATGCGCCTCGCGCAATGCACCCACGGCGGCGTCGGACCAATGATTTGCGCAAACATCCGAAAGATCGCGCTCAGCAGTTTCGTGATAGCCGCGTGCAGCAATGCTTATGCGATCATCCGGACGCGGCATGAGCGTGGCTGTAAGTGATACGGAAAGCGCAGCGGGCAGGACCCAGCCTCCATTATAGTCGGTGTGCTCGCCGATAAGATTCACGCGGCCGGGCGATGTGACGGTGACGGTCAATTCACAATTCTCGTAGGGCAGTGGCCGCGGCTTCGGGCATAATATCGACCGTGAACATACCGGTGTGTTGTTCGACCGAAGCGAGGTATTTAACCCGATCAGGCCCGCGTAGCAGCGGGTAAAATTGGACCGTAAAGTGATAATTGTCGCCGCCAGCACGCGGCGCGGAATGCACGGCCATCATATAAGGCGTGGCGCGGCCGAAGAGCGTATCGTAGCGCCGGGAAACTTCGCCCAGAAGCTCAGCCAATCCTTGCAATTCGGCCGACGAACACTCCCAAGGTCCGGCGCGACGATCCTTTGGGGCAATCCATACTTCATAGGGGAAGCGGGCATATCGTGGGCAGAACGCCGCTATTCCATCCTTTTCGGCCACACCGAAGTCCGGCATTGCTCGGTCAATCTCGCTTGCAAGGTCATAGCCCGCAGCAAAAGCGTTGATCGCCGTTTGTTGGACTAGTGGGATGTTGGCGAATCCGTAAATCTGTCCGTGGGGATGGTGCAGAGTGGTGCCGACTTCTTCGCCGCGGTTTTCAAACGGCAGGACATAATTGCAGCCTTGAGCAAACAATGCCTCGTAACGGTCAATCCATGCCGAGATGAGCAAGCAGCGCCGATCCTGCCCGATGCTATGCATGCTGCCCTCGGCTATTGGTGAGTAGACGACGACTTCACAGGCTCCGGTAGCCGGCACGGTGTCTAAGCCGTCCAGTTCGGTCGGTTCGGGAGCCGATGGATGAAGCGCAGTGAACTTGTTCTCAAATATCGCGAGCTCGAAATCTTCGAAAGGTATTTCGGTCGGCGGCCCGCCCGGTTGGGTCGGCGCCAGCGGATTTGCACTGGCTGCTGGTTTGAAGGTCCTGTTCTGGCGATGCGCGGCATAGACGTTCCACTCGCCGCGCAAGGGATGGAATCGTAACTCTCCACCCGCGGCGATGTCGTCTTCATCCTGCGAATGCGCGGTGAGATCATGCGGCTGGCGTCCATAGAGATAGAGCATCCGCCCGTCGGCCTTGGTAAAGCTCCGGCGGTATGCATCGCCGCCGACGGCTTTCACCAATTGCGTGGTTTGGTCGATCATTGTTCTGCAGCCCGCTCGAACCAATCCGCCACTGATTGTTGCTGCGCATTGGTGAAATGCAATCCCAGCTTGCTGCGCCTCAAAAGAACATCGTCTGCAGTGATCGCAAACTCACGATCAACCAGATAGCGCAGCTCGGCTTCCCAAAGCCCGGGTGCAATTTGTTCCCCCAAACCGTCAGGCCGGTCCAGAATTTGCTCGATATCCGAGCCATAGGCGCGGGCAAGTCTCTGGATTACCGCGTGCGGAATATTCGGATGGGCCGCGACAATTCGATCGATCAACGCTTCTATGCTGGGGTCGCTCAACTTGCCGCCGGGCAAATGCGCGCCATCTGTCCACGCCTCTCCGCCCAAACCGCCAAGCCGCGCCAACGCGTGTTCAGCGAGTTTGCGATAGGTTGTGATCTTGCCGCCAAAAATCGAGAGAATCGGTGCGCCATCTTCCTCGTCATACTCGAACACATAGTCGCGCGTCACAGTCGAGTTGTTGCGTGACTTGTCGTCATAGAGCGGGCGCACGCCAGCATAGCTCGATACAGATTGTTCGGGCGAAATGTTGGTCGCTAGATACTCGTTGGCCGCATCGCACAAATAGCTCGCTTCCTCGGATGAGATATCGATGCCATTTGGATCACCGTCGAACGCCTGGTCGGTTGTTCCGATAAGCGTGAACTCGCCTTCGTAAGGGATCGCGAAAATTATCCGATCGTCGCGATTCTGGAATATGTAGGCGTGATCTCCCTCGAACAGCTTGGGGAAAATCAGGTGGCTGCCTTTAACAAGGCGCAAATTGTGATGCTCTTTGCCAGGAATGGCGCGGCCCAGAATGCCATCTACCCACGGGCCGGCAGCGTTGACGACAATCCGCGCGCTGACCGACTGCCGATTGCCGTTTTTGTCCTGAAGCTCTGCTCGCCACTCAGTATCACCGCGCTCCAGCCCGACACATTCGGTCCGCGTTCGGATATCAGCTCCGCGCTCGGCAGCATCGACCGCGTTTAGCACGACTAGCCGCGCATCTTGCACCCAGCAATCGGAATATTCAAAACCTTTGACGAGCCGCTCTTGCAACACGTCGCGATGCGGCGGCTGGCGTAGATCTACCGTTTTCGTCGCGGGCAACTGTTTCCGTCCGCCAATATGGTCATAGAGGAACAGCCCCAGCCGAAGCATCCATTTGGGGCGGAGACCCTGATCATGCGGCAGAACAAAGCGTAGCGGCCAAATGATATGCGGTGCCATACCGAGCAATCGCTCACGCTCGATCAGGCTCTCGCGAACAAGCCGGAATTCGTAATGTTCGAGATATCGTAATCCGCCATGCACCAGCTTGGTGCTCGATGAGGATGTATGACTGGCGAGATCGTCCTTCTCGACCAACAAAACTTTTGCGCCGCGGCCGGCTGCATCGCGAGCAATGCCCACGCCGTTGATCCCGCCTCCGATGACGAGCAAGTCAAAAGTCTGGTTGTCGGTCAATTTTCAGCTCTCAGATGAAATATCAGGCATGTATCGGGCATGATCAGCGGCAGTTGTATTCCGTGTTCCATCAATGCGCCACCACTGAAACCTGTTCCGTCGCCATAAAGATTGGCTTCATCGATTATGGATGGGCTAGAGATTGAAACGTTCCGCTCTGGCCAAACTAACCGCGTGCGATAGCGTTTGCTTGGATCAAGACCGGAAAATCGCAGCCGGGGAGGTGTGGTGGTCGAATGCATATCCAGCAATGCGCAGCTGAAAAGCGCAGCAGATTTGTCTTTTGCGACGCAGCCCATCGCTGCGAGGCAATCTTGTGTTTGGAGACGATAAAGCTCTCCTGAGTGGATCAGCTCGCGATGCTGTTTGTGCAGCGCGATCGCGCTTGCTAGAGTGGT
>Ga0316202_10002680_pt1 | contig 11411 bp, 13 predicted proteins | sample 3monrhotite_MG_FD_204934 | JGI IMG/M metagenome (GOLD analysis project Ga0316202, IMG submission 204934) | Microbial mat bacterial communities from mineral coupon in-situ incubated in ocean water Damariscotta River, Maine, United States -... | ecosystem: Environmental > Aquatic > Marine >...
CTGGCCTTGTCACCGCCGCCGTGACGCTCGTGCTCGCGCTCACCGTGTTTGGCTTCGGCGGCGAGGACGCCCGGGTCGGGGTCGCCGCGAGCCTCGCCGGGGTGCTCGCGGAAGCCGGCTTCATCGCGCTCACCGTGATCGGCATCATCGGGCCGGCCCTGGGCATCCACTATCTGCAGCGCAGCACGGGCGCCGCCGCCCGCCTGCGGCAAGCCCTCGCGATGCTGCACCCCGACCCGCGCCTGGGCGCGATCCTCGTCGCGTGGTTCTTCGCCCTCTTCCTCGAGGGCGCAGCGGGCTTCGGTACGCCCGTGGCGCTCGCGGCACCCTTCCTCGTCGCGGCGGGCATGCCCGCCCTTCCCGCCGTCGCCGCGGCGCTCGTCGGTCATGCGGCGGGAGTCTCCTTCGGCGCGATCGGCACGCCCGTGCTCGCTCAGAGCGCCCTCGTCGAGGCGACCGGTGCCGCGCTCGCGCAGTCGACGGTCGTGTACCACCTCGCCCTGGGGGCCGTGCTCGTCGCCGTCATGGTGGTCATCATCGGGCGCGCCTACGGGCACTTCCGCGGCCTGTGGTGGTGGGGGGCGCTCGCCGCCGTGTGCTTCTTCGTGCCGTACGGGCTCATTGCGTGGTTCCTCGGGCCCGAGCTGCCGACCCTCGGCGGAGCCCTCGTCGGCGTGCTCGTGTTCTCGTTCGTGCTCGTGCGGCATCGGCGCCGCGTCCACGCACGCGGCGAGTCGGGGGTGCCGGACGAGGTGGTCACCACCCATCCGCATCCGGATGCTCGCGACGTGGTCACCGCGGAGATCACGGTTCTGCGCGCCGCGGCCCCCTACCTCGTGCTGGTCGGCGTCGTCCTGCTGACGAGGCTCATCGGCCCGCTGCGGGAGGCTCTGCAGTCGGTCACTCTCGCGTGGGAGCTGCCCGGTGGCTTCTCGGGCAGCGTGCAGCCGCTCTACCACCCGACGATGTTGCTCACGATCGCGTTCCTCGCCGGGGCGCTGCTGCAGCGGGCATCGTGGCGGCGCATCCGCGTGGCCTTCGTCACGGCGACCCTGCAGCTCGGCCCCGTGCTCGTCGCCCTCGTCGCGATGATCACGATCGCGCGCACCATGACCGCCTCGGGCATGACCGAGCAGCTCGCCCTCGCCGCCGCCGGGCTCGGGCTCGCGTGGCCAGTCTTCGCGCCCCTGGTCGGCGCGTTCGGCACGTTCATCACCGGGTCGGCGACCGCGTCGAACCTGCTGTTCACCGACCTGCAGAGCTCCACGGCGCGCGCGCTCGCCCTGCCCGAGCTGCCGCTGCTCGGCGCCCAGGGCTTCGGTGCCGCGGTCGGCAACATCATCGCGCCGCACAACATCGTGGCGGCAGTCGCGACCGTCGGGCTCACCGGGCAGGAGGGGAAGGTGCTGCGCACGACCGTGCCGACCGCGCTCGCCTACCTCGTGCTCGGCGGCGTGCTCGCGCTGCTCTTCGTGCTGTAGGCGAGCCCGCGCGCCTAGATTTGCCCCAAACGGGGCCTCTGCCTCTCGTCAAGCGCCCTTTCGCGCCAGATCTGGCCCGAAGTGCGGCACGCACCGTGCGGAAGGAGGGACTTGAACCCTCCCCGGAGGCTTTCGGATGCGGGCAGAGTGCCCGAGAAGCCTGGATTTGCGGGGATTTTCGACGCTACTCGATCACGGTAGACCCCACAGAGTTGTGGGGGGTTGTGGGGTTTCTGTGGGGGCTACTCGACGTCGAGGTCTAGGTCCTTGGTGAGCTCGTCGAACTCGAGTCGATCGATGGTCTTCGTCAGGTCGTCCAAGAGACGCACACCCTGGAAGTTCGCGTGCTGCTCGAGCAACCGAACGAACTGCGCCAGTTGCGCGACGATCGTCGTCAACGACTCAATTCGGTCGCACTGCGGGATCGAGTCGACGTAGCCGCGCACGAGCTCCACAAGCTCTTCCGCATTGGTCGCCGTGAGGAACTTCACGATAAGGGCAAGCTCCTCGGGGTTCTCGTTGGCGTTGCCATACCCGAGGCTCATGCGTCGGCGCGCCCCGACCAGGCAGCTGCGCGCGTGCCCGAGACGACTGACTCCCCGATCTTCCTGGCGAGCTTGTCGGCGAAGCGATCCATCGTGGCCTCATCCATCCCGCGCCCGCGGGGCGAGGCGAGCGCGACCCGAGGCTCAGACCCCGTCATCCCTCCGTTGGCCATCGCCGTGACGCCCATGCGACGCATCGCCTCGAGCAGGATCGACATGGACCGCGTGGACCCGTCGATCGGGATGTAGGCCTCGGACACGTCCATGCGGTCCCCGACCACACGCCACGTGTTCGGCGGCACCATCTGAGCGACCGGCGACATCGGCGTGAACAGGTCACGGATACCTCCGGCCGCCATGAAGTCGACGATCCCGCCGTTGCGGACACCACCACCGCCACCGCCCGTGTTGCCGCCGGAGCCGGAGACGCGCGCGGTCATGCTGATGATTCGGCCGTCGTTGGCGAGGACGAAGCGATCGATCTCCCGCTGCGCCTCGCGTGTGTTCGACACGATCTCCACCGTCCCGTCGGGCAGGGTTCGGATGCGGTCGGAGAGAGCCAGCACCTCGGCTTCCCGCTCGGGAGCGTTCGACTCGAACTCCGTCGTCGCGGATGCGGGCGTCTCCAGCACCGTGTTGATCAGATCACGCGCCTGATCTTCTGTCAGCCCCATCTGGACCATCTGGCCGACCAGCGCCTCGGTGCCCGCGTCGTACCTCTCGGCGAGCGCCTCCTGTCCTTCGCCGGCCTCGGACGCTGCGACCTGCTCGTCCTGCAGCGCCACGATCGCATCGCGGATCTGCTGCTCGAGCTCGCCACTTGCCCGCACCGCCCCGTCCTCGGCAACGGTGTAGGCATCCACGAGCTGCGTCGCCCCGTCAGCTGCGTAGCCGACCTGGTCCAGCGACCCCGCGAGACGCCGCGTGGCGTCGTTCAGGAAGCCCATGGCGACCTCGGCCTCGAGGAACTCGTTCATCCGATCCTGGGCGGGTTCAAGGCCTTGCTCGATCAGCTGCCGGCGCATCGTGTCAGCCGCGGCCGCCGTCGTGTCGTCGAACTCACGCATGCCGTCCACCAGGCCCTCGAGTGCAGAGTGGTCGCCGAACGGCTGGATGCGACGCTGCAGCTCCAAGATCATCTCCACCATGTCGGCCCCTGGGCCTGAGATGAACTCGCCGGTAGCGACCGTGCTGTCCGCGACCGCGTTGACCATGGAGATGCCGAAGTCGATCGCGCCGTTCGCCATGTCCAGGAGGAACTGCAAGACGGGGCCGCGGTTCTCGGAGACGAAGTCAGCGAGCTCGCCGAGGGGTTCGGAGAACGCCTGCGCGAGAGCGCCCTTGATGCCGTCCGCGGCGACCTCGATGTTGCGCTGGGCGCCCTCGAGCTTCGTCGCATCGTTGTCAGCGAGAGTGTCGAACATGCGTTGCGCGGCGCCGGTCACGCCGTCGAGCTCGTCGACAGCGGAAGAGAGGTCCATGGCGTAGAGCGCGTCGCCGAGGTCCTCGGCCTTGGTGCCAAAGAGCGCGATCGCCGCGTTGTTGCGCTCGACGCTGGGCTCCATCTCGCCGAGGGCTGTGAGGACCTGCTCCAGGCCTTCACGGGCGCCCTCGCCGCCCCGGGCGATCTTGGCGCTCATCTCCTCGGCGTCGAGACCGAGGGCGCGGAATCCTTCGGCGCTGAGGTCGCTGGCATCCGTGGCTTTGATCTGGAACTCCTTCAGCGCGTCGGCGGCGACGTCGCTGTTCCGAGCGCCCGCCTTGAGGCCCTGGTTGAGCAGGCCGAGCATCTCCTCACCGGAGAGGCCGAGTCGCCGGAGCACGACGGGGTACTCCGTCATCGTGTCGAGCAGGTCCTCGCTGCGGTTCACGCCTTCTCGGGCGCCGGCGGCGAGCAGGTCGAAGGCCTCGTCGGCCGACTTGGCCACGCCCGAGCTGAGGAGCGTTGTGACGGCGGTGGCCACGGGGCGCACGTCTTCGCCGAGGACGTCGGCGATGCCGGCGAGTCCCTGGACGACCTTCTGCGCGGATCGGGTCGTCGACTCTTCGTCGATGAGGTTGAACTGCAGGGCGAGGCGCGCGGTGTCCATGTTCGCCTCGATCGAGGCGCCGAAGTTGTTGGTGTAGGCCTCGCCGGCCGCGCGGCCGAGGCGGAGCGCGTCGGCCTCGCTGATGCCCGTGAGCGCCTGGAGTCGGTCGTACCGAACCTCCTGCTGCAGGCCATCGTTGAGGCCCTCGATGAGCGCCTTGCCGGCCGCCACCCCGATGCCGATCACGGCGCCCGCGATCGGGATGCTCACGAGCGCGGCAACGATGTTGGAACCGAACTCCTCGCCCGCCTCGTCACCTGCCTCGGCGCCGGCCTCCCCCGACACGCGACGCAGACGCTTCAGCGCAGCTTCCGACGGCTCGGTGTTCGCGTCGACCTCGATCATCTGCCGCGCGTTCGTCAGGCCGCTCAGCTGCCGCTCGAACTTCGACAGGCTCGCCTCGGCGCGACGCACGTCAGCTGTGACGTCCAGCCCACCGAGGGCCAAAGCCTCCAACTCCTCGAGCTTCTGCTTCGTCTTATCGAGGTTCCGCTCTGCGCCGGCGATCTTCACGTCGAGATTGATCGCGGTGTCCGCCGAGACCAGCTTCTTCGCCGCCTGCTCGACCCGGTCCATGCCGGCGAGGGCGCCCTTCTCGTCGGCGTCGACCTTGGCCGTGATCGGCTTGGACTCGATCTTCTTCCCGGTCGCCTGGACCTTCTTCTCCGCCTGGTCCACCTGCGTCGTGTTCGCGGTGAAGAGGAGCTCGAGCTCCGCTGCTCTGAGTGCCATCAGCTATCGCCTCCGCTGTACTTCGGGCCGATCTTCCACTTGCGCATGAACTCCTCGAGCATGTTCGGCCCGGACTTCTCGGGCGAACTGGCATCAGAGCGTGGTGCCGGCACACTGCCCAACTGCTTGAGCGCACCGCGGTAGCGCTCCTGCAGCCGCCCAGACGGGCCGTTCGGACCTGCGGCGTCCATCTGCCGGGCAATGTCCTGCGCGAGCATCACGATTGGCGCGTGAGCGGGACTCTTGTCGAGCCCGCGCGCCCGAATCGACTTGTTGACGGCCCGGATGTGGCGAGTGCTCATCGGAGGCCTCCGTGTGTGCGAAAAAAACGGCGGGGAGAGAGGAACACCCCCGCGGAGTCTGTCCGCCCCCCAAGGGGTCTGCTGGATTTTGAGGGGATTCGGGGCGCGACCCCAACCAGAGCGCGCCCCGAACCCCTCGCTGCCCCGCTGAGGGGGCTGAACGCACGGAGCCTCACGTGAGCGCGAGCGACCGACCTCCGTGCGTCCACGTCTCTAGGCCTCGCTGACGGTCGTGGCCGGCTGGCGGAGGTGCTCCGCGTATCGGTCGGCGATCTTGGCTTGCACCTCGCTCGGGGTGTTCAGGCGGAGGCCCCGGAGTGAGAGCTCGAGCCAGTCGATCGAGCGCGCCGAGTCGGCGCCGCGGTTGACGGGCTCGAGGTAGTAGGCGTCGTCGGTGGCCCAGTTGTCTCCCGCTGCGAAGGCGACCGAGTAGTTCACTCCGCGGACCCGCTCGAAGGGGGCTGTGAAGCGTTGCATGTCCTCCAGGAGTGGGCCGACCGAGAACAGCGTCGACATGCTGATGCGCAGCTGCGCGATCGGCATCAACTCGGCGAGCGCCGGTCTGAGTGAGCGCCAGGCGTCGACGGCATCGTCGTTGTCGAGCTCGACGACGTCGTCGCTGTTGGTGCGGTAGGTGAAGCCGTAGGTGGTGGCTGCCTCGGTGATCGTGGCCGCGATCGGGTCGAATCGTGGCCGTAGGTCGACGACGAGCTGGTCGAGGTATGGGAGGGCGGCGATGCGGACTTCGTCGTTGAGCGCTTGTGCGAAGGCCTTCACGCCGAGGTTGAGGCCGTCCTTGCCCATCTCTGGGGTGTCGAAGTTGCTGTCGTGGCTGCGGACTGCGAGGTCGGTGACCATCGCCGGCACTTCGTCGACGGTGAGGTCGAGGAAGCCAGTGGGGCGGGTCTCGCAGGCGTAGGCGGCATTGACGAGTTCGATGGCGTGCGCGATCGGTTCGGGGACTGTGCCGCCCGCTGCCTGGCAGAGGGTGGCGAAGCGGGTCAGGTGGGTGTGGTGCGTCATCAGCGGGTCTCCTCGATCTCGTAGATGGCGCCGGATCGGAGGAGCATCTCCACGATCGCGGGGCTGGCGTCGGCGGGCAGGAGGTTGTGGCGGTAGAGGTAGACCTCGCCTCCGCCCATGCGAGGCACGATGACGGCGTTGGCCTTCACGCGGTAGCGCTGCTGGCCGAGGAGGAAGCTGCTGAGCTCGCGGCGTCGCGTGGCGCCGGTCACGGTCGCACTCCGATGCTGTCGCCCCAGCCGGCGCGGCGCATGAGCTCGTCGTCCGCGGCTTCGGCTTTGGCTGCGGCGAGCGCCGTGTCGACCGCGGCGAGGACCTGCGCGTCGGTGGCGTTCTCTGGGAGGCCGAGGCGATCGGTGAACGCTTTGCGGGTCGCTCGGGGTTGTGCGCTGTCGGGGGCGCTTGAGAGGGCGGCGAGGACCTGGTCGCTGGTCGCGTCCTGTGGGAGGCCGAGGCGGGAGGCGAGATCCTTGAGGGGGATGCGTGCAGTGTTGGGCATGGCGGATACTCCGAAGATTCGGATGAGTGATCCGCGTGGCGGCCCTGCCTGCCTACGCGTCGGCCACAAGCCGCTCTGACCGCAACCCCTCAGGGGTCCGTCGTGTGGTCTACACGGTAGCGCCGAGGTGCGACATCGTCGGGAAGGTCGTCAGGGTGTGTCGTGTCGGGAGAGGTACGGCTTCCGGGCGAGGAGGTCGCGGACGCGGGCGTCGACGGCGCCGTAGTCGATTCGTCCGCGGCCGTCGACGACGTCGTCCTCGCGGACGTCCCGCCAGAAGGGTTCCGCGTCGACAAGGAACTGGCCGACGTACATCTCCACGAGTGCTCGGAGGCGCTCACGGGCGAGGGCACGCTGCCGTTCCTTCTCCGCCCGCTCTTCGTTCGTCTTGACGCGTCGGGCGGCGCACTCTCTGCTCACCTTGCCGAGCTTCTTGCCCAGTACGGCGACTTCCTTCTCGAGCTCTTCGATGCGATCAAGGTCAAGTCTCTCGGTCATGAAGCTCTCTCCACAGGTGCACGTGAGGTACTCGCCTTGGTGAGCTGGTTCCTCCCTCTTTCTTCCTCCTTAACTCCTCCTTCTTCCTCGGGGCGACGGTTTCCGTCGTGCATTGGCGACGGTTTCCGTCGTGTGTTGACGACGGTTTCCGTCCGTGGATGGGCGACGTTTTCCGTCGTGCTTTCCACTGGGAGTAGGCGGGGGATGAGGTTGAGCTGGTACTCGGCTGTGCGCCCGCGCGCGGCGCTCTTGAGGCGAGTGATGAGTTGCGCGCGCTCAAGCGATGTCATGGCGTCCTGCAGGCGCCGGAACGCCGCGTCGCGCTCGCGTGTGACGGCGTCGCGTTCGGGATCGTCGGGATAGGGCTCGTCGGGGATACGGCGACCGAGGGCGAGCACGGTGGACTCGCGGCCGGCGAAATAGCGTGGAGGCGTGTCGTCGTCGCGCGCAGTCATCGCCATGAACACGAGGACAGTCCGCGCGGACGGGGTGACCTCGGCGTCGACGAGCGCGACGAAAGCAGCCTTCACCAGTCGGATCCCCACGAGTTCAGGCAGCTCCCTCGGCGAGCGCCGTACTGTCCGCGGATGCCCTCGGGACAGCGGTGAGGTGCGTGCGTTCGATCGGTCCTGTGCGGTCATGGAAGTCGAGCTGCCCTGCGATCGCTGCACGGCGGACGGCCTCCTCGTCTACCTGTACGTATCGCTGGGTCGTCGCGATGTTCGTGTGGCCAAGGAGGACTTGTACGGCCCGAATGTCGCCCGTGGCGCGGTAGGCGGCAGTGGCGCCGGCGTGGCGGAGGGCGTGGGTATTCCAGCCGGTGCGTCGGCGGATGATCTTGAGCACCGACTGCACGTGGAGGTGTCCGCCTGAGGTGTTCGGGAAGTAGTAGCCGTCTCCGACGTCGTGCTCGAGGCGGCGGAGCACGGCGAGCAGCTCGTCCCCGATTGGCACGTGGCGGGTCTTGTCGCCCTTGCCGACGATGCGCAGAATGTCGCCCTCTCGCATGCTCGTGTGCAGTGTGGCTATCTCGGAGAGGCGCAGGCACGCGCTGCGGCCGAGCAGGATCATTGCCTTCTCGGGGAGGGTGGCGAGCCGGAGCGCGTCCTGCAGGTCCGCGTCGGGGGCTCGGCGGGCAGGCTTCTCGGGGACGTAGATCGGTGGGAGCTCGGCTGCGGGGTCGAGCTGGACGAGGCCCTGCCGGGTCGCCCACCGGTAGAACGACCTGAAGGCCGTGCGGATGCTCTTCCTCGTCTCTGCGGCCATCGTCCGTCGACGGCGGGCGAGATACTCGATCAGGTCGTCCTCGGTAGCGTCGAGGAGGTTCGGGACGTCCTCGGCAAGGTTGAGCATGCGCCACACATAGCCGTCGACGGTGCGGGGGCTGCGGCCGCCGGCGAGGAGGTAGCGGCGCCAGGAGCGGAGCGTGTCGCGGTTCGGATCCTCAACGGGCATGCTGTCGAGCGATCGCGCCGCGTTCGGCCTTGTATTGACCATCAGAGCGCCTCCAGGTCCGCGATGTCGAGCCAGCACACGTAGCCGCGGCCGCTGCCGATCTGCCACTCCGACTTGCGCGGCATGCAGAGAGCCTCGAGGGCCTCGTCGACTTCGTCGAGCGCCGCGAACCCGGGTCGCTCTGAGGCAATGTCGTACTGGGCGAAGCGAGTCCCGTCAGTCGTCGAGGGTGCGGTGAGGTTGAGGAACAGACGCCACGATCGAGCGGTGCCGCGGTGCTCGTCGAGTGCAGGGTCAAGCGAGGCCCAGAGGCCCAGGTGCGGCTCCTCCGCAGTGCTCACCTGCAGATCGATGTCCGACGACGGTGGGCACAAGGTAGTCTCTTGACTGGTCATGGTTGCTTTCTCCACCTGTGACTCGAGCCCTCGGTTGCCGCCGAGGGCTTTCTCTTTGGGGCTCATACGGCGAGCGCCGGCGAATCGGTGCGGGTACGTCGGGCGGATTCCATCCACGCGACCACCTCGGAGCGCTTGTAGCGGATGTTCCGAGGTGTTATCGCGTAGAAGGGCGGGCCTTCTCCCTTGAAGCGCAGCTGTGCCAGACCGGAGCGCGTGAGTCCCGTGAGCTCGATCGCGCCGTCGATATCGATGAAGTCGGCGTCCATGGCCTTCCTTTCGTGTATCCATATTGGATACTCGTGAATCTAGCATGGATTATTCCAACCTGTTCGATTCACCAATCCAATTTATGGTTAGACTTCGTGGGTGCCTCAAGAGCCTGAGCTACCACGGGACTCCGCCTTCGCGACGTCCCTCAAGCGGACACGCGAGCGCTTGGGGCTATCCCAAGGCGCCCTCGCCGAGCTGATGCAGGCGCGGGGCCACAGGTTCCACCAGGCGACGATCTACAAGGTGGAGTCAGGCACCCGACGGGTCTCGGTTGGTGAAGCGGCTGCGCTGGCAGAGGTGCTCGACGTCCCGCTCACGAGCATGCTCATAGCGAAGGACCCGACGGGCGAGGTCGAGCGCGCGTTGCACCTCGTCCAGGGCGTCATCGAGAGCCATCAAGAGCTGCGCGAGGGCATTGCCGGTTTGGAGGACGAGAAGCTCCTGCGTGAGCTCGTGGATGCGATCGAGCGTGATGGGCTTGCAACCGACCTTCCGGAGGGGGTCTCCGTGATCCAGCTCGCCCGGGCCGTGTCGGGCCTCGACGTCACCGAGCTCGAGAAGAAGCTCGATCGCATTCAGAGCTCGAAGAACTACCGAGCTGCGGCTGACGTGTTGGGTATCAACCTGGAGCAGTAGGCGAGGGAAACAGTGGGCAGCGTCGAGAGCTACAGTGCGGCCGGCGGCCGGCGCTACCGCGTGCGCTACCGGGATCCCGACCGGCGCCAGCGTGAGAAGGGCGGCTTCACCCGCAAGATCGACGCCGAGGAGTACCTGGCCTCGATCACGGTCGCCATCCGCCGCGGCGAGTACATCGACCCGGGGGAGGCGCGCGCGACGATCGCGGAGCTCGGGGCATCGTGGCTCGCTGCGCAGACGCACCTCAAGCCGTCGGCGCTGAGGCCGCTCGAGTCGTCCTGGCGCGTCCACGTCGAGCCGCGGTGGGGGAGACGTCGGGTGAGCGAGATCCGCCACAGCGACGTCACCGCCTGGTGTGCCGAGCTCGCGGCCGCGAAGTCTCCCACCGTCGTCCGACGAGCCCACGGGGTGCTCGCGAGCGTGCTCGAGGTCGCGGTGCGCGATCGCCGCATCGCCACGAACCCTGCTCGCGGCGTCTCCCTGCCCCGGCGAGCGCCGAAGCGCCGCGCGTACCTCTCCCACGAGCGCGTAGACCTCCTGGCGCGCGAGGCGGGCGCTCACGGGCCCCTGGTGGCGTTCCTGGCCTACACGGGGCTGCGGTGGGGCGAGGCGACCGCTCTACGCGTGCGCGACGTCGACATGCTCCGCCGGCGGGTGAGTGTCGTCGAGAACGCCGTCCGCATCGGCTCGGTCGTGCACGTGGGCTCTCCAAAGTCGCACCGCGCGCGGGCGGTGCCGTTCCCGGCGTTCCTGGCCGAGGCGATCGCGCGCGAGTGCGAGGGCAAGCGGCGCGACGAGCTCGTGTTCGGCGACGGCGTCGTGCACGTGCGCGCTACCTACGGCGAGCGAGGTTGGTGGGCGCGCGCGATCGCCGCATGCCAGGCCGTCGACGCGGACTTCCCGCGACTCACACCGCACGACCTCCGCCACACCGCGGCGAGCCTTGCGATCAGTGCCGGCGCGAACGTGAAGGCGGTGCAGGCGATGCTTGGCCACGCCTCCGCCACGATGACGCTTGACACCTACGCCGACCTGTTCGACGACGATCTGGAGGCCGTTGCGGCTCGTCTCGATGAGGCGCGAGCGCGGCAGGTTGTGGGGGATTTGTGGGGGCTGGGGGAGTCGAAGGCGGCTCCGAGGGCCTAACTTCCGCGTATTTCCGGGGTTCTTGGCGCCCCGAGGCGAGTGCGGAAGGAGGGACTTGAACCCTCACGCCCGAAGGCACAGGAACCTAAATCCTGCGTGTCTGCCAATTCCACCACTCCCGCTGGTGGGGCCAGTGTATCGGCGGCGACAGCCTCAGAGACGGCCTTCCGCGTGCAGTGCGGCCCACACTTCGGCGCGCGCCGCGAACGACGACAGGTCGCGGTCGAGCACGTCGCCGGCGCGGCGCACGCGGGCGCGCACGGTATGACGATGGATGCCCAGCCGCAGCGCCGCTGCCTCCGCCACGGCGTCCTCCTGCAGCCAGGCGGTGAGGGT
>Ga0316202_10002684_pt1 | contig 11397 bp, 11 predicted proteins | sample 3monrhotite_MG_FD_204934 | JGI IMG/M metagenome (GOLD analysis project Ga0316202, IMG submission 204934) | Microbial mat bacterial communities from mineral coupon in-situ incubated in ocean water Damariscotta River, Maine, United States -... | ecosystem: Environmental > Aquatic > Marine >...
TGTGGCCTGGAGCGCGCGTGCCCTCATCCCCTGACACCTCTTACAATACAGTAATCAGACACTTCCATACTTATACGAAGACCGCCTCACCGAATTATTTTTAATTGAAATACAACAACACACTATAGAAAACTCTATCTAGCACGTTTGGTGCCATCGAATCCAGAGCAAGATCAGGAGTTAGCATTTTTTCCCGGTACAAGGTGAATGCCGAAGGCAGAGAGGGTGCCCTAGGGGACAAGGTGAATGCCGAAGGCAGAGAGGGTGCCCTAGGGGACAAGGTGAATGCCGAAGGCAGAGAGGGTGCCCTAGGAGACAAGGTGAATGCCGAAGGCAGAGAGGGTGCCCTAGGGGACAAGGTGAATGCCCTGGGCCATAATGCAAGGAGTTTGGGGAGCTTTATCTCCAACATGATCAAAAACATATCACACTATTATTTCATAAACTTATTGGCATGTTTTGAATTTTTTATGGGCAGGTAGTGCGGAAGAGCCTTTTTTACATTAAATACTGCAAGAAGTCGGCCTTCTACCATCCGGCTGAAACCCACTGCAACGCTGATCTGGCTCATTGCCTAATGAAATAGATGTCCTGAGTACTTACGAAACCCGGCTTTTTTTTAAAAACATGCAACCCTGTTGGTTTGCAGGTCAATCAATGCCGTTTCGATTGCCCTGAGGGTATGAAGCTTATCGATAGAAGATTTACACTCTGCCAGTGACAGTACTTTCTGCTCACTGTTATTTTGCCTTAGCAAAACCTCCAGCTCATCTGCTTTACGCTGAATTCTGCTCAATTCAGTGCAGCATTCCGCTGAGGATATAGTCGTAGGAATTACAAGTTGAAGTGGCATATATACTCCCTTTCGAATCATTCCGTTCAATTCAAAGTGAATATTAATTCAAATAAAACAACGGTAATATCCGGAAAAGTACGGATATGTGAGAACTGCCTTTGATGAAGCAAACTGAGCATGCCTTATACGCCTTCTATTATTTACACTGCTTCAATTAGAGATTGACTAGGAGCACCTGATTAAAATAACCGCCCTCCCTCTAGGCCTGCTTCCTCTTTGTTTCATTAAGCATAATCCTCTGAGTAACGACTCAGGCCTACCCCCGTCATATTTGAATGATACTGAGTGGACTGTGAGTGAATACATCAGGTAATGATAATTTTATTGCGACCAGTCTCTTTTGCCGTATAGAGATTCTCATCGGCTACTTTTAACATATCGTCAAAACCCAGACTTGAATCGCAACAAACGCCTATGCTGGCAGTGAAACGAACTTCCTGTCCGTCATCCAGAGTAGTGACATTTCTTTCGATGCTCTGACGCAGCTCCTCAAAGAGGTTTTGTGATGTTTTCTGGTTAGCATCTACAGCGATAATACAAAACTCCTCTCCCCCGATTCGGGCTAACAGGTCTGATGCGCGCAGTCGGCTTTTCAGTTGCTGTGCAAGAGCTTTGAGCACCACATCACCAGCATCATGACCCAGGGTATCATTGATGCTTTTAAAGTGATCAATATCAAACATGGCAACAGAAAATGGGCTTTTATTGCGATTGGCATTGGCTTCTATCATCGGCACAGAGGCCAGAAGGAAACGTCGGTTATAGAGGCCGGTGAGGAAATCTTTGTTCGAAGCATCTTTATACGCGCGTATATAGTCTTGCATATCCAGATTCTGAATCACCCGGCAGAGCAACTCTTCCTGTGAACAGTTTTTGGTCATATAATCGTTTGCACCACTTTTAAGGAAGCGGGAAGCCAGTGAGTTATCGCCATCTGCGGAAAAGCCGATAATGCTGATATCATTGTTAGCCGGATTATCACGAATCTGTTTGGAGAGATCAAACCCTGGCATGTCCGGCATATGTGTATCAATCATGATCAATCGAATTTCATTAGGTTTATTGAGAATAGTCAGGGCTTCCTGAGCGGTGGCTGCCTGATGGGTTTTCAGCATCATGCGACGCAGCTTTTTGATAATGACCATGCGACTCACGGCAGAATCATCGATCACCAATGCTTCAATCTCCCTGTTTTTCTGTAGGCGGTTAATCAAGGTGGATAGATAATCGATTGAGAAAGTACTTTGTTTGTTCACATAATCGATCATTTGCGGGTACTGTTCGCACATATCTTTCACGTTCAGTGATTCATTACCGGTAAAAACAATGAACGGGATCTCATGTAGAGAAATATAATCGACTATTTCACCGTTTGGCGCGTCGGGCAGATTCAGATCGAGCAGGGCGGCGAAAAAACCGTCACTGCTATTTTCAACCAGCTCCATGGCCTCTTCAAGAGAGTGGGCCACACGAATGCCCATGTCGATATTCTTCTCCAGGCTTTTTTGCACAGTTTTACAGATTAACAGTGAGTCTTCCACGATCAGGATTTGTTGTTGCATCAGGATTCTTACCTCCGAGTTTGCAAAATAGTATGTATAGCATATTTCAGGCCACTTTGCACCATTGTATTATCTTCATATCACTACGGATAACAGCTATGATGTATGGTAACAGTTGAAAAAAATTCGCTACTGTCTGTTGCCGGAAAAATGATGCATATCCTTTTTTCGGAACAGCAGAAATAAGCCTCGGGAGCGCCCCTTTATTCTAACCGTTCTTGGCTGCTGACAGCGTAAACCATTAAGCTGCGGCGATGCGGCCAAAACGCATGGTCACACGGCACACTCTGACAAGGCGATGGATTGTATCATGCAACGCAATAACACAATTCAGCCCCTATCAACTCAACCTTTATCACCAGGCGTGGCCAGAGCATAAATACCTTCCTGATCACTTATAGTATCCTCTGCCTGTGCAGATGAGTAGACCATGACCTGTTCAAAGTACTCCTGATGAAAACCAAGGCTCTGCAAATAGTCCCACTGCTGTTCGCATTTGGCGCTGTTGCACCTCTTAAATATATCCTCATGCTCGTCAAACATAGCATCCGGATCTCTCCCTGCATCGACCCCCATCACCTCGGCCAACGCTCTGGTCTCTCTGTAGATCACCTCGCGCCGGGCTGCTTTTGGAAAAACGATATAGATTTTAGCACAACCTGTGAGGCGCTCCACCTCCCGGTTGATCATGGAGATGGCCTGCTGAAACAGCGCCTGAAATCCCGTGATGCCGTGCTTTGGCAACACAATGACAGGACCAACCCGATATACATAATCAGGCCCTTCAATAAAACCGGCCTCATCTTTTGACGCCTTGCGACGGCGCACCATCAGAAATCCCTCCACGGCTCCATTCGCCTTCAGAGCAAACGATGCCTCCTGTATAGAATCCTCAAACAAGCGGGCAAAAAGCTGGCGGCGGCTGGATTTGAAAAATTGTGCATCCAGTGCGGATACCTCATCCAGATCATTTTCTGATAAACGTTCAATCAGAACGCCCTCGCCCAATTCAATCAATTGGTCACTGATATCAAGAGGTAGCTCTGCCTCCTGAGAACTGGTGAAGCTTTCTGCATGAAAGCCGGCCTTTTTGTATAGACCAATTGCCAGCGGTACCGAGCCGAGTCTGAATGTTTGAATACCCCTGTTCTCTTCCAGCCAGAGCATCACAGCGCGCAGCATCTCCGCACCAAAGCCATGCCCTCTGATCTCCTCTGCCATCACCACATTGCCGATCCATGCCTGATTATCGTAGTTTGTTGTGAAGATGCAGCCTGCAACACACCCCTTACTGATCAGTGTAAAACACGCTTGATGCAGTGCAATATAGCGCTTTAGCTCATGGTGATCATAGTAGTACCACCCCTCTCTGTTCATCAGCGCAAGGATCTCATCGAGATGCCGCTCGCATAAGCTGTGAATCTCTACTCCACTCCTGTTGATATTGATCTTTTTCATGACGGACTCCATCTTGAGACGCCAGCTTGGCAACTCACGTTATCAAACTACTCCAAACAAGCTGAAATGCCAAAATAGTACATACGTGAAGCAGGTATCCTTGAGTATATAATATATAGAAAAAATCAATAACTCAGCCTGATCATGTCACATTGTTGTTGCAAGATTCATCACCTGCCCTCTGTATCCCCAGGCTGATCTTGACTTAGAGCCATCACCACTTCATTTACCATAGAGTGATACATTACCAAAAGAAAAAAGGCATCTGCTTACGCAGAGACCTTTAATTTAAAGCTTAACTACAACTGTTTGTATGCTGATCCAGCATACATAGTACGCCTTAGTCGAAGTAAAAATGACTACTAGAGTTCTGAAATACCATGATAAACATCTTCACCGATATTTCCCTGTGCATCTATAATCTTGAATTTGCAATTGCGCAGGGCATAAGGGCGATAGGCAGCGACTTTATTAAATCGTTCACGAACTGTGTGATGAATAATAGGATAGAGAGTAGATGACGTTACATCATTTTCACTAACTCTTACCAAACGCGGCGCTAATGTTTTTTCGGCTTTTATACCGCTACGCTTTTGTTCATGCAGAGTACCGAAGGAAAGAGGCTTTACGTTAAGATCATCCCAGCAGATTGAGTCTTTGGAATCAGTTATGGTCAGACCTGCATAATTTAATTCGTTATCTGCCAATATTGTTAAGTCGCCTTTTATACTATCAATCATAAACTGTAGCGTAATATCGGAGAGGCCATCAAACCAATAACCACCACCAATATCGGAATGAACACCTGAAAACCAAACCTCTAAGATGCGATCATCTTTGTTGAACAGGGTTGGTTGGAACATAAGGCGTTTTTCATCGATCGCAACCAAATGCACTGCCTTTTTAATATGTCCGCCCATAGTGCCATTTTCAAACAGAATACCGCTGGCAGGAAAAGTATGTGCATCAAAATCACGTGAGCCTTTCGTCGCTGCAACAGTGTCAAACACGCCTAAAAACTCGATATCCTGCGCACATTTAGACGCAAACATTCTGGCAATGGCTGCCCCTCGACTAAATCCAAACACATAAATTTTATCACCATCGTTATAATGTTCGTTTAAGTCTTTCTTGGCATCATCAATGATATGTTCCATATCTCCATCTGCAGGAGCAAATGCCGAATTCCACTTTTGTTGTAACCAATTTCCACGCGTTCCAACCCCGCTATAATATAAACTATGCTGGCTTGATATTGTTGCATTCTTCTCATTTAGAGGCGATAGCTTTCCACCAAAAAAAGCATGCAGCTTAAGCACATTACTAATACTGGAATCTTCAAAGAAATCCCCGGCATCTTGCGGATCGTTGCAAGTTCCATCAAAACAAAATATTAATTTTTTCATTGATTGTCTCTCCCCCTAAATCTTGTACTCTCATTTACTATAGACATCTTTTGAGAAATTACAGAACAAAATCCCCTTGCTATCGCATCGGCTTAACGATTAGTGATGCTTAGATTGTTTCATTCATGCATGCCTGAGCTCGTCACATTGTGGATGTAAGATTATAATCATGGCCTCTAGATCCATGATTATATTTTCTCATTTAGAGGTTTGGAGAACTTTTTCCTAGCTTACTGTTTTCAACTAGATATACTGTGTTTCGCAAAATATTGTTTATTGTGTTTTTTAGGCTGATTTAGTAGTTCTTTATTGATCTTAATGTTAACACTTTTAAATACATGTTATGCACAAAAAAAAGTTAAATTAAGGATTTTACAAAATGGCAACAGGTACTGTTAAATGGTTCAACGACACTAAAGGATTCGGTTTCATCTCTCAGGATGATGGCGGCGATGATGTGTTCGTACACTTCTCTTCAATTCAGGGTGACGGCTTCAAATCTCTAGCTGAAGGTCAGAACGTTGAGTTTGATGTTGAAGACGGCGCAAAAGGACCACAAGCTTCTAACGTTTACCCTCAGTAAGGTAACACGTTTCTTTAAAACACCCCGCCTAACAGCGGGGTGTTTTTTTGTTTCATGAAAAGTAAACAGCACACAGAAACCGATCATAGCCCCATCATTCGACAATGGATCAAGTTAGGTTTTATCAACACCTTGAACATTAAAAATCAGCCCGCGACTACGAAATAACGCGACAATGAATATCTTAAACCGTTATTGATTCAATAACTTAATCCACCTACTTCAACTTGAGCTTGAGCATAAACGATGGCTTCCTCGCGTTCCATTTCATCAGGAATAATTGAAGTGAACGTCGTTCGCACGGATAGAATACCAATAAGAAATACCGGTGAAACTATGATGCCAATAACCGTGATAAAGCAGATCAAAGTATACAGCATCTGTTGCTTAAGCTTAGCTTTGTAGACGACATTCAGACTATCTGCAATACCGAAATCGATCACAAGATTATCAGAAACTATGGCGGCGAAAGCTGTGATATCTGGTCGGCCTTCTCTTTTAACGTAACAGAGCAGATCCACCCTGCTACCCTCCTTCAGGTCTGTATCCAGTTGAGCGGCTACCAACACATGCTCTAAATCCAGCTCATCACCATCATCATCTTTGATACGAAGATTCGCATAATGAGTGCCATCAGTTGTTCTCTCTTCTATCGATGTTGCAATCACAACACCCTTGATCCTTGAAAACTCCACGAAAAACCACCTTGTCTGTTGACTGTTTATTAGAGGCGCCCCCATAGCCATGAAATCCGCATCCTCTTGCCTGAGATGAATGCACTATCTTATAGTCAGATTACTCTCATAAGCAAACATCAACAGCACTGGCTTTAAATCCTGAGAGCTAAGCTACAGGGCAGCCACCTGACTTTGAATCAGGCTTTTATATGCATCAACAAACCTTGTCACTTCATCCTGCGTATTGTTATCAACAATCTCGCCATGCAGATTGATTTTTCCTTTAATGCCCTGAATTAACAACGTTGTATCATCCGTAAACATGGCCATGACCGTTTTCATAAGCAGTTGTAACTCGGCATGACCCTTTTCCCCCTGTGCGGACGCAGTAATCAGCCCAATCGGCTTGTCTGAAAAAACGGTAGTTGCAACACACCACTCAATCGCATTTTTAAGTCCACTTGGGACGCTAAACACATACTCAGGTGTACAGATGATCACACCATCAGCCTGATCAATCCTCGCTCTGAACTCCTCGATGATTTGAGGCGCATTCTCGAGTGACTGCTCCGGATCAAAGTGAGGAAGCATTTTCAGATCATTGAAGATAGTCACATCGCACTCATCCCTTATCATTTCAGCCATGCTTTCCACCAGCCTTTCGTTTGATGAATTCCGGCTCGCGCTACCGATAATGACGAAAATATTTTTCTTCAATCGATCTCCTCCCCTCTTGGCTAAAGCCATTGCTAATCTCATACCAAAGTGGCCCTAAAGTAAAAGCCCCCCTTATCGAAATCTGAAATGCTGTTACGCGTTTTGCTGGCGAACTTCTTCATAAAAAAACAGCCAGCGCATCTTGCCGAAAGGTTTAAAGATAACCCCCTCCCTAGCAGGCTGCCACTCCCCGCAATGAACCAAAAAAACCTCTCCTTTCGCAGAGGGCTTTGATATATCGATCAACTCAGACTGACCTCGTTACAGACTCAAGACCGGATCCGTGCTTATTCAGACGTTCGCGTAGCAGTAACTTCGACCTCCACACGCCGATCAGGTGCCAGACAGGTGATCAGCGGGTTGCCATCCTTGCCAGCACAATCCTCCCGTGTTGTTACCGGATTAGATTCGCCTGCGCCTTTGGCTGTGATTTTATGAGCAGGAATGCCGCCAACGTTAACCAGATAGTCTCTAACCGCATTGGCACGGCGTTCGGATAGCTTCTGGTTATATTCATCCCTTCCAATCCGGTCGGTGTAACCGGTCACACTCATGGTTTCAAAGCTTGCGCCACGGAGATCTTCCACAAATATATCGAGTGTCCGTTTACCCTCAGGCCTCAGGTCTGATTTATTAAAACCAAACAGGGAACCGGCTGAGGAATCAGATGCAAACACCGTCTTCACCGGTGCTGGCGGTGCAACTACAACGGGTACAGGAACAACTACAGGTTCAAGAACAACAGGCTGAACCGCAGCGACCTGAATCGGAGCCTCTTTTTCCTTACCAAACCTGTAAATGATACCGAGCGAGAACAGATCGACATTACCGTTACCACCAACCGCATCATTGACCCGGTAGCGTTCAGCTTCGGCACGGATTCCGAATGACGGTGTAACATCATATTCAAGCCCCACACCATATTTGGGATTCCAGGCCCACTTGTTCGGGGTGGGATTTGCAGGCAGGACAATCGTTCCTGTAGAAGTAAAGCTGTCTCTGGTCTGGGCATACGTCACGCCGCCCCGGCCAAAGAGTGAAAACTGATCGGAGATGGGAAACCTGAGCAGCGCGTCCATATTCACACCTCTGAATTTCATATCACCGTTCAGAGTGCCTGCGGGAGTCGAGGTCGACCTGAAATTAAAACGTCCAAGATCAAACCAGCCGCCTTCAAGGGCTAAATAATTATTGAACTGATAACCGCCAAACAGCTTATAACCGATACTGTTATTATCCCGTGTTATTGAAGTAATGTTCAGCCCCGGCCCTGCTACCCGATTGGTCATCCCGCTCTCATCCAGGTGGGATATGGTCGGGCCCGCGTTACCACCGAGATAGAATCCTGAATCCTCGGCCATCGCCGGAGAGCTATTGATCAGTGTACATCCAGCCAGTGCCAAAATGCCTGCGGTTATCTTTTTAATCATCCCTATTCCCTCCTCTTAAATAATCGAAATACGTTTAATGATATAGACTATATTCGTATATTTGCAAGGCCTCTAAGCTACTCACAGGTTTTGTGACGGGTTCAACAGGATATTGTCGGAAGCCTAGCACTGCCCACCACGCACAAAGATTGATCTCGCTTTAGAGAATAAAAAAACTGCCAATCATCAAAAAATAAGCAGTGGGCTTTGATGTTGTTATATCATCGGAACTCGGAATAACGCAAGAAATCATGCCCGATCCCATTTTTTTTCTGGCCTAATATTTTCAACTGCATATACTGTGCTTTGCAAAAATATTGTTTATTGTGTTTCTATGCTGATTTTGTAGTTCCTTAATTGATCTTAATGTTAACACTTTTAAATACATGTTATGCACAAAATTATATTAATTAAGGATGTTAAAAAATGGCAACAGGTACTGTTAAGTGGTTCAATGATACTAAAGGATTCGGTTTCATCTCTCAGGATGATGGCGGCGATGATGTGTTCGTACACTTCTCTTCAATTCAGGGTGACGGCTTCAAATCTCTAGCTGAAGGTCAGGCTGTCGAATATGATGTAGAAGACGGCGCAAAAGGCCCACAGGCTTCTAACGTTTACCCTAAGTAAGGTAACCACCTTTCTTGAAACACCCCGCCTAACAGCGGGGTGTTTTTTTTTGCCCTATCAACAATGATGAGCACGTCTGGCAATAGATAAAGCGCGTTTAATCGCCAATGCGTCAATCCAAATTCCAACATGTCTCTTGAATAGAACACTGGCTACCTACTATCTAAACAACGCAAAACTCTAAGTTTCTCCGCTATCATTAGAGGCTTAGAAAATATTTACTGGCCTATTGTCTTTAACTACATATACTGTGCTTCGCAAATATATTGTTTGTTGTGTTTTTTAGACTGTTTTGGTACTTCCTTGATTGATCTTAATGTTAACACTTATAAATACATGTTATGCACAAAAAAAAGTTAAATTAAGGATGTTTAAAATGGCAACAGGTACTGTTAAATGGTTCAACGACACTAAAGGATTCGGCTTCATCGCTCAGGACGACGGCGGCGACGACGTTTTCGCACATTTCTCTGCAATTCAGGGTGATGGTTTCAAATCTCTAGCTGAAGGTCAGGCTGTAGAGTTTGATATTGAAGACGGCGCAAAAGGCCCACAGGCTACTAATATCTACCCTAAGTAAGGTAACCACCTTTCTTGAAACACCCCGCCTAACAGCGGGGTGTTTTTTTTTGCTCTAAAAACAGTAAGAAGCACGCCTGGCAATAGATCATCGCCTCTTCAATCGACAATGCGTCAAGCCAGGCTCCATCTGTAAAGCTCATATCTTCCCCCTGCATCTCATTAGCTCAGGCCTGATTTTCCAACACCCAAAATCAATCGAGTCTTCCTGCCCCACTGCTGTCCCAGATAATATTTGGCAGGTGACCAATTAATGTTAAAACAACAGTTTGATTAGTTATCAGATATGCTGGACATAAATCCGACTCTTTCCTTCAGTGTCATACCCCAGGGGATATTCTCTCACTTTGCGATTCACCTGATCTGCCGTAACACCCAAGGGTGCCTTCTCTCTCGCAAGCTCGATTCACCTTGGCGCCATTCACCTTCTCCCCGCGAAGGCGGAACAAAAAGACGGCGTTGTTTGGACGACTTAAAGTCGCCCGTAGGGTGAAACGAAAGGCGCTAAATCAATCCAGTCTTTTCAACGTTTTTATGCTTACCCGATCTCGGAAACTGCTCCTGCGTTGCCTAAAGCGCCTACTGTTGGTGCTCTACCTCCGTAGTCGAAGTCGGGTATGACAAGATGAATGCCGAAGGCAGAGAGGATACCCTGGGGGACGAACTAGATAAGTGGGACCCCGTCGATTTTTGCATAGGCTGTATCCGTATTAATACGGACTAAAGCTATTCCCATCTTTTTTATAGGGTTGGTCCTGTCCAGCGAATATTTATTCACTCGAGAACAAAACCTCATTCAAAGAAGTCGGAGCAAGCATGCATAATCCTGAACATGAAATACTACAAGGTAACAATGAAACCATCCTTCTGGTAGATGATAATCTGGATATCATTGAGACAACCCGCTATGCCCTTGAAATGCTTAATTACAATGTTTTGACAGCATCAAATGGTCAAGAAGCAATCGATGTGTTTCAAACTCAGGGCAATATCGATCTGTTCCTTCTTGATGTAATGATGCCGATCATGGGTGGTGTTGAATTTGCTGAATGGGTATTGTCTAGAAAACCGCATGCCAAATTTATATTTCACACGGGATCTGATCTGAGTAATGAACTGGATGCATTCATAGCGCGATATGGCACCCGCGTGATTATCAAGCCCTCTCCGATTCTAAAACTCAGCCATACCATTCGTGAAGTTCTCAGCAACTGATCAATCCAAACAGGATACAAGGACTTGGGGCAGATACTATCTTGAGAACTCTCCTTAACTGACTGTTATTTAAATCGATAAATAGATCGAGTCTGACACAGGTATTGATTCAAGATTCAAGACCTTGTATCTGACCCCGGCATCCCCTATGAGCATGTCCAAATCATCTATCCTGACGATTTGTGACTCGAGCCTTCCATGGCTCTCACCCTGCGGGCGGTCTAAAGCCCTTCCAATCAGCCTTCCTGTCTGATTGTGATTCGCCACATCCATGTGGCTCACCC
>Ga0316202_10002688_pt1 | contig 11383 bp, 12 predicted proteins | sample 3monrhotite_MG_FD_204934 | JGI IMG/M metagenome (GOLD analysis project Ga0316202, IMG submission 204934) | Microbial mat bacterial communities from mineral coupon in-situ incubated in ocean water Damariscotta River, Maine, United States -... | ecosystem: Environmental > Aquatic > Marine >...
GATTAGCGGTAGTACCACCCACCAGCAAGTTACCGCTGCTGTCGATGCGCATGCGTTCTGTGTTGCCAGTCAACACAACTGCATTATTACCATTCGCACCAAATGCGACTGTATTTGTAGTTGCATTGTCGGCAGCTAATATCAAGGCAAGACTATCTGTGCTTTCAAACTTAGCAACGTAGTTAGCTCCACCACTATTGACGTGCAAAGACTGACTAGGCGAACTCGTCCCAATCCCAACATTACCGCTGCTGTCGATGCGCATCTTTTCGCTAGAAGATGGGGAGAACGTAATATAAGAAGACCCCGCAGTTGACCCAATGTCAGTGCGGTTTGCATTAGAGCTATCAGCATCTGGGTAGCTTCTTATGTGAAAATTATTTCCTTCTGGATCTAAGCGTAGTTCTGCAGTTGCACCAGATGTTGCGCTATCGTTTTGAATGTAAACTGAGCTAATAGCTCCTGATGTATTATTTCTTACATGAAGTTTGTGGCTTGGCGAACTCGTCCCAATCCCAACATTACCTGCATAGTCAATCCTGACACGCTCCCCACGGTTACTTCCCGTTGTAACTCCTGTGTAAAAGGCAAGGCCATAACCACCCCCAACACTTGTTTCAGCTACAGATGCAATTTCACCAGTAATACCGTCTGAATAAGTGCTAGTGTAAGACGTGTCACTTGTAATAAATGCAATAGATCCTGCAATTTCATTAGTAGTTAAGGTAGTATCAGTTCCACCAATAGAAAGAATAGGCCCAGTGTTGAACCCTGTAATTGAGGTGCCGCCAGTTGGAATGCCTGAATTTAGACCGATATTGACATTACCAGAGCTGTCGATGCGCATGGCTTCTGAGCCGCTAGTTTCAAAAACAAGTTCCCCACTGGCTGTACCGCCACGAAATAGAATGTCTTTTGTTGAAACCGACTGCTTAATAATTGCGCCATCTGTACCGTGGTCAATGTCGAGGTAGCTATCGGCAGCGTCATTAAACAAACGTATGCCCTGATCGCCCTGAATGTTTAGCTTGCGACTTAATGTGGTCGTCCCAATCCCCAAGCTCTCAGCACTCGCATCCCAGAAGAACTTTGGCGTGGTGCCAGTGTCCTCATAAAAGCTGATGTCGCCTGTGCTATCAACTTTAAAAAGGTCTTTCCCTGCTAGGTTTTCTATTAAAAAGCCAAAATCAGTAGAAGCACTTGTATTAGCCTTTAGCTGATAACCGTTTGTCTCAGTAGCATCCGCAATTATAAAAGTGTTGCCCGCTGTTCCAAGCACTTTTGCAACACCATCCACAGTCAGCCCATCGCTGGTCAAAGTCCCAGTGATGTCTACACCCGTGGCGGTGGTGGCGAGTTTTATTCCATTTGTAGCATCTGCATGATGTATCTCAACCGCACCGCCATCATTGCCGTCAATAAAACGCTTAGTTCCGTCACCATTTGATAAAATTAAGTTAGTGCCTCTGATATTTAAGGCACCGTTACCTACATCAGCAATAAAACTTCCAGACCCAGCATGATAAATCTCTAGGTCAGATCCAGCACCTAGTATAAGCTTATCGTTATCGCCTAGAGTTACATCAGCCCCTGACATATCTAAGTCACCCGTCATGGTATCGCCAGTGATCCTGACAAAGCCAGTAGCTGTATCTAAGGCAGTCTTTAGCTCACTGAAGACTATCTTCTTAGTTTCTGTTGCAGATGTATCTACAATAGCTATAGCATCATCGTCAGCTACGTTAGCCCCTGTAAGGGCTGTTAATTCTGATATTCTCTTATCTGCCAAAACCTTATCCTTTCCACATATTAGGCCAAGACCGACTACCTTTACTTAGGTTTTGTTCGGCTGGCATTACTGTTAAGCTCCACTATGCATGTGATCTGCTAGTCGTACCAAACCCCACAAATTCTAATAGACTGGCCTGTTAATTGCGCATCTGCACCTGTAGATCTATTAGCAACAAACCTATAGGCGCTGCTTGTATTTGTAGATAAGCCCATCTGTGTAGCATTACCCCAGAGGGTCATATGAATATCATCTTCATCTCTCTCATAAACATTGCCAATTTTAATACAGTCGCCAACCGCATATCCATGCTGTGCAGTAGTAATAATTACCTCACCCCAAACAAAATCTGGCCTAGAAGACTGACCATGACTAGCTACGTGAGTGAGAGAGGTAGTGGCAGTCGATGTAGCTCCTCTCACGATAGTAACAGTAGGTTGAGCTACGATTGCAGCTTTTAATTTAGCTGGTGATATAAGGCTTTCAGTAGTTCCTGTTCCAGTTTCCCATGTGGCTGTAGCTTGATCTCCTAGTAGACCAGTTTGAGTGCCAGATGTGTCTACTACTTGTGTATCATCTAGGATGCGAAATTTATCATTTGTCTGGTCTAGGTAAGCGACAGAGATCCAAGCATCATTACCATCAGCCCTAATCTTTAAAAGGTCGTTGTCCGTATCAGACCACCACATGTTGCTGTAAATTTGTGTAGGCTCTGTGGTTTCAACTTCAACCGCTGTACCATTCCAACTTCTAGTAAAGTTACTTACAAGGCTAACGTTTACGTTGTTTATATCAGTCCTCGCATTAGTTGAGGTCTGGTTAGCTATAATTACATCTGCGGGTTTTGTCATATTAATACTCCACTATTCCTTCCAAGACACTTATGCTTGGTGATACATTATCGGTTTCGCTTTGCAGTTCTGCCTTAAACTTAAACGCCCTGCCTGTTACCTCTCCCGCCGCTGCCTGCCAATCACCCCATGTAGGTGAGCCAGTCGGGTCATCATCTGTTGCAGCGACATAAATGGCTACAGCGAAGTCACCATAAGGCTGATCCTCATCAGACCAATCATCCCAATTATTAGGCCAAGTATTCCAGTTGTTAGGAATGTCATCCCAATTTACCTCACCGGCAACAGCGTTGGCGTGATGTCTTGTTGATGTTAAATTAGTTGATACCCTGACAGTCCTAATCAACGATGGGCTAGGGAAAATATATTCAGCAGCAGAGCCGCCATCTATAGGACCAGCAAACAAATAAGTTCCGTCAGAGTCTGCAGTGGCAAAGCTAGACAGCCTAAGCTCATCAGGATTTGGCCCCGTAGCTACAGCCACATTAGAAGACCCACCTAAAGACACACCATCGAAGTCTGGATCTTCTGCTTGTGTGTTAGATACGCCCAACTGGGGTAATTCAGAGGGTAGAACAACAACAGATGCTGAAGCGCCTTCGTTGCCTGATTTGTCATATGGTTCAATAAAGAATGTACCTGACAAAGCTGGATAGGCTACAGATGTCGCTGGTCTGGCAACTTTATTGATTATGACTTGAGGTGATCCGTCATCAAACGTGGCTGTAGTTGATGAGCTATGCCAAAGCTTATAATACGACAGGTCTAAATCAGTAGAAGCTGTCCAGCTAAAGAATAAAGTACCACCAGATAACTGCTTAGAAAATGCAGAGGGAGCAGATGGCCCAAGCTCGTCGGGGTCTATTGAGTGATTAGGGATAGTTCGAAAGCTTCCCTTAACACCAAAAGCATTAATGGCCCTAGCTCTAACGTCATAACTTATTCCCGCAGGACTACCGGCTAAAGGTGTATCGACATTTAATATCTCAAACCTGCCCAGATCACCTGTGCCTAGAATACTGTAGTCACTATCTGTAGACTTCTTGTATTCTACTTCCACATAATCTACCCGCTCCGCAGCACTAGATGACACATTCACTACGAGTGTCGTGGATATACTTTCATTCACGATCTTATAAGCTTGACTTAGGCCGACATCTACTTCTGGCACATCAAATGGTGATAATAGGCTGGTGTTGTTCGTTATAAATACAGTCTCATCAACTAGATCAAACTGGTAAACCTCTGGGCTTATTTCTCCAAACGACATATTAACTTCAAGCTTCAGATCGTCAGTCAAAGCAAAGCGCCAGTCCAGAACCTCAAACACCTTATTATCCCAGCCAAATCTAGGATAATTTACCTCTACAAAATCGCCTATTGTAAGCTCTAGCGCCCGCAGGCCAAATGATCCACTAAACGAAACATCTTCACGATTTCTAAACAGCATGATTTTAGCAATGCGCTGCGCCATTGCTGACGTATCAGTATAAGGCAGATTTACCTCTACCTCATTCTCTAAGTTATTATCTTCTGCAAGAAACGTAGCGGAAGCTATCGTCGGGTAGCTTGTGTCGAAAAAGTTTGTTTCAGATCCGCGATAAATTCCGCTGATCTTGTTGTAACTATCTCTGCGTGAGCTTTTAGTTGACACCTCTATTGGCGCTCTGAAATCATCAGCCGACAAAGCGTTGCTGCCAGAAAATACTGGGGTAGTATAAGCGCCAGCCTTCATTGACCACTTGCCTTGGCTATACCAAACGGTCCCCGCCATGCAGCTAGTAATGTTCTTAATCACCTCATTCGGCTTGGCTTGCAGCGTAAACGTGCCGTTCATAGTATAACGGCTTTGCGTGCCGGATTTTATCGTTACTGTTTCATCGCAAATATTTTTAGCTGCTGAGATTAGCGTATCATTAAACTCGTCATAATCTGCGATGCCAGCGTAGTTTAAATAATCCCGCAGGCAAAGCGCAGGATTGTTTGAGTAAGTCCATGTGGAGCTATCTGTGGCGCTCTGAGATACATCTGTTGGATCATATACTTTTTTACCCTGCACGATGGCAGTAAGCACAGGCACTCCATTTGGAAAGGCATCTGCGTCATATTCCATGCGAGCGTAAATGTAGGCTATGCCCCTCGCTTTATGCTCAGATGTCCACCTACTACTTTCAGCAACAAGATTTGCATCTGCCGCCTGATCATCTGCGCCAAGATGTTTGTATATCTTTAGCTTACCTACATACTTTGCTGGTGCAGTAACATTGCCACTGCCATCAATCGTAAGCTCTTCGTCATTGGCAAGAACGGTGCCAATTGAATTTACCTCATGGCCAGCCAAGGCGATCAAGACGTGCAGTATCTTATTGTTTGAGGTTGTTTCCCTGTAAAAGATAACACCGCCAACGCGTGTTTCGCCGTATATTACAGCGGCTGGACCGGTTGGTTGAATTTCGTTTACTAGGTAGCCACGATCAGCCTGACCCAAACCAATGTCTTCATCTGGCGTTAATGCTCTTATCGCTGACTGCGATACGCCGCCCGCAAAGATGTAGCCAGCCATAGTTGGGTAGCCAGCAATTGCAAATGCAGCCGCCACCACATAATTTAGGCCAACATCCTCTGCAAACTGCCTGAGCTTTTTCTGCTCTTCCTTACCCATTTAGACACCCCAATAAAAAAGCTGCGGGTTTGGGTCAGAGAATACCAAAGATTGATCGCCTACAAAAGCATTCTTTCTGCCTATGCAAACGCCAAACACATATGGAATTACAGGCGCATCAATGTTGGGGGGCTTCGCAACAATAGCGCCCCTTGGTGGGAATTTAGTATCTAACCTAGTCAATCGATCATCCAGCGCTTCAGCAATGTCTCTATAGTCGCCACTCTTTAACCAGCGCACATAAGTCATAGCTGCGCCCTTTTCGTTACGATAGCCCCCCAATATATCATCCGCAAAGCCGCCGCCTGTCATTTCACGCCATGCGTTATTAGCAAATGTTATACAATCCATAGTACCCCAGTTGAACGGGGTATCATAGGATGAAGATATATAATTGGCTAACCTTATATCCCAATCGGGTAACATCAATCCCGACCCCATGCTGAGGGCCTGTCGACCAAGTCGTTGACGAAATCAAACGCCAAATCATCAGGGAACAATGACTTTTGATTCTCAGATGTGTATCGCCTTGTTCTAGGGCGCTCTAAGTTTATCAGCTTACTTTCAGCAGTCAGCGTAACGGTGCTACTATCTGGCCCCTCGGCAATCCCCATTTGATCCATGTAGCCAACAAACAAAGTTGACAGGCCATTCGGATCTCTGGACATGATATCAATTGATGCAAAGTTTTCTAATAACAAACGATCGCCATTTTCCAACAGCAGGTATTCTTTGTTTGCATCCATAATGCCAAATTTTACACGACAAACTCTGCCTCGGTATGGAAGCTGCAAAGCGATAGCCAAAATATCCTCTGGAATACCCGACATGGTAAACGACATGCCGTGCGCAGATATTTCAGATGTCTCCTGCACTTCGCCAATCTGAATTAAACTGCCTGTGCCAATGTAAGTGATGTCGCCAATGGTTAGATCACCTAGACCCGTCCATAGATATAATGGCCCAGTTGATATACTCTCCCCATTGAAAGTCGTTGTAGCTGTGTCAAACATAAGCTCAACCGCAAAGAACGGGAATATCTCAGGCAGATCAAGAGCATCTAGTATTTCACTAATATCCCTGGTCATGTAATCGCCTCAACAGCAGCAAAGGCAATGCCATATATAGAGGCGCTATTTACGCTCCAGTCTTGCTCTCCAGCATTAAGCCTGAAGCGCCCAACAGCGTTTGAGGTTATTACCGTTGCACCATCAGCAGGAGCCGTCCTGATTGATGGCCAGATGTAAAGCGTTGTTTGACCGCTGGCATTCGTATCCGCATCTTGCAGAACCTTATGCAATGTCGCAGTGGAGGCAGCGCCCAATTGAATGTAATCTCCAGCCTTCACCCATGCGGTAATGCTATTGCTGCATCCATCTATACTAAGGCTGTTGCCGGTTTGACTTGCGCCATTTACAACTGGTGTGCCGCCAAGTGCGCCTCTTGCTGTACCGCCCAAGGCGTCGCCCATAAGAAATGTTCCAGAACGACCGTTTAATGATAGCAACCAAGCAATCCAATCTTCCGCATCAGCACGCTGCATAGGTGGAAGCTGCACTTCTGCCTCCCAACGCTGACCGGCATGATTGTAAATCTGCTGCTTATAGGTAAATGGCGACATCGTCATGGATGTTTGATTTACCGCACGTAGCGTAACGCTCATTAAGCCAGTGTGAGATGGCAGACTTCTAGGGTAACTTATAGCCATTAAAATGCTCCTGCGAATGTACCGCCTCTGCGCTTGGCGTCCAATACAGCAGCCTTACTGACCTCTGCTATTTGAGGCATCAACCCCAACAATTCAGCCCTTACGGTTTGCTGTACTCCTGTGGAGACGTTGATTGTTTGGTTGACTACTACGCCGCCACCGCCAAGCTGATTGTTTGGCATGACATGACCATTACGGCTTGGAACAACAAGCTCTGGGCCACGCTCCCCAACCATGTAGGGCCTGCCGCCAGACACAGGACCACCCATTGCTCTTTCAGGCAGGCTTGGCCCTTGCACTGGCCCGACCGCAGCGTCAAGGAATAGACCAGATACAAATCCCGTCATTTTTTTGACAAAGAATATCCTGTAAAGCTCAGAGATAATATCCTTTGCCATTGATCTAAACGCGTCCTTAGCTGTCATTGTGCCATCTACCATAGACGTCATGGCATCGCCAAATGATTGGCCAACCATCTCAGAGGCATCCTTGATCCGCATAAGCTCTGGGCTTAGTTCAGTTTTGATGATCTTGGCGGTCTTTTTGGTTCCAGACTGCGCCGCCTCATCTGCTTCGTCTTTGGCCTTTCTGCCCGCAGCTATTTGCGCAAGATATTCGTCCAAGAAGGTGAACTGCCTTGGATCAGCGCCACGCCCGCCTTGAACGCCGCCCTTCCCTATTACAACAGCCTTTTCTACGATCTGGCCCATTACAATATCTTCATCAGAGAGCTTCTTGAGATAAGCGTCTTTATCTTCATTTATGCGCTTCAGAATGGCCTCATGTGTCGTGGATTTGTCCACAATCATTGCCATTAAAGCATCCTCATCCTCAAGAAACTTATTTGTCTCTGATACAGAGCCAGTGACGCTATCTTGCGCCGCGCCCAATGAAGCGGCTTCCACCCTAGCAAGGCGTATTTTTTCAACAAGATCCGCAAAGCCATCAGGTAAGTCTTTCATATTTACCTTCAAACTTTTGGCAACAGCCAAGAAATCATCCGTTGAAGACAAAACTTCATCTATTGTGGATGCAGACTTCATATCTGCGAGTGAATTTCTTAGGTCTTCAACGTCTTGGAAGGTTATTCCCGCGTCTAACCCAAGCTGCACAACATGACCTATAAGTTTCTCTATGCCTTCCGTATTGCCTTCCTTCATTCTGTCAAAAACTGCGTTTATGGCTGGAAGAATTGCCTTAAAGTCACTTTCAATCTGATTGCTAACCTCTGTCAAAGACGAAAGCGCTCTATCAAAACGAAGTTCAGCAAGGGCTTCCAAGTCAGCCTTTATTCTTGCCCCAAAAGCCCCAAAGCTTTGGGTCATTTCATCTACAGACTTAGAAGACCTATTCGCTGCGGTAGAATATGCGTCAACGGCAGATTTAAGTTGCTCAATGGCATCTTTTGAATCCTTAGCCGCTCCTGTCGCCCTTTGGTTCGCCAGAGCAAACGCAGAGAATACAGATATAGCGGCACCAAGCACAGCACCGAATGGCCCAAATATCTGGAAGAATTGACCCGCCTGCTGACCAAATGCCTGCATTTTGCTAGTACCGTTGGCCACCTGAACAGCATAGTCACCAATCTGATAACCCGCTTGCTGGATGCCACCTAAAGAAAACTTCCTTAGATCCTTGGTGACGCCAGTTAAAGCGCCTCCCATGTTGTTCATCTGGACAGATGTTCTCTTAACTTGGCGGTCAAAGTCTTTTACGCGACCCTGAACTTGCTGGATAGGCCGACTAGCGCGATCAACCGCAAGAAGTTCAAACTTTAGCTGTTCTGCGCTTGCCATCTTCTTCCCGCCTTTCGTCCACGATCTTAAAGTATGCGACCCATTCATTATACTCCGTTACCGTGATTTTCTCAATCTCGCTAATGGTGCGGCCTAATCTATCTGCTAACGCGATTAAATTAAACCTGAATGGGTCTTTCTTTAGTTTCCCTCAGCTTCCTCAACAGAGCCAGCAGACATCATAGGCGCACTGATCTTATAGATCACCTCATGGGGAATGCGCTTCAATTTAGGCTTATGCTCAATCGTATAAGCCTTCTCTCCATCTTCTTTTAGAGCCTTCAAGATAATCAGATCAATCAGAGCGTCTATATTAGCAGATGGAAAGTCTGAGTGCTTCCGCTGGATAGATGACATCTCTCCAGAAGTCATAGGGGTATAGTAAACACGCAGAGGCTTGGCCCCTGCGCGTAAAATTACTTCTATATGCCTCGTCTCGATATTTGATATATAATCGTCTAAGGCGTCTATAGGGTTAGACATGGGTTACACCGTTGTAGCTGTTAATGCCCCACTACCTTGCACAGTTATTGACGCTTCCACAAGACCATCAAATGATGATGAGCGTGTAACGCCGGTAACAATGGCTGTGCCAGTATAATATGTATCCCCAGAAGCATCGCCCTCTGGATAAACATTAAGCGTAACAGAAGCACCGATTGTCAAAGCGCCTTGACCAGTCGTATCTGTTTCATCCCAGAAAACATCAACCGATCCAGTAAATGTTGTCAAAGATGATTTATATGTGCGAGCAGTGTCGCCCATAGTTGTATCTTCTAAGGTATCTGCACTTTCCTCTAAGCTGAAAGAGCGGATTTCTGCGATAGCGTTAGCACCGACCTTTACGGTTCCTTCGCTGCCTGTGTGTGTAGCCATTGGAGCCTCCTTATCTGGCCGTTTCTACGTCATCGATAGCTGTATCATACCTTACATCAAATGTCAGCTTTGCGGAACCTATTGGTTGTTCCGCTTCACCTGAAAAGTTGATGTCTGTACCGGATAACACAGCCGACTTTGCAAGACCGTTGACCGTGAAGTCATTGGCTATTGCCTCTTCGATCTGGACAGCAATAGCGTCCACATCGTTATCAAAATTAGTTGTTGCGCGTACATATGCGTCCACCTCAATGGAAACAACACGCGCAGATGTCTTTACGCCGATGGTTTGCAGAGCAGATGCTTCTGATCCTGCATAAACCGTAATGGCTGGCAAATCAGCGTCAGTCAGAGAATAAACCCTAGTGCCATATACGCGGTTGCTGACCAGCGTGACATTAGTAGTAAGCACAGAAACAATGCGCTCTCTTATTTGCTGCCTAACGTGAGCCACTATGATTTCTCCAACTGAATAACAGTTACGCCAGTGCCATCATGTATCCACGCCCGCACATAATATGTCACCGCATTGATAACCATAGCTTGATTGTATGCTATGCTGGAGATGTCTGTTGTTCTGCATGTCAGACGCGGCTGCTCTTCGTGAACAGAAACATAACCACCCGTATCAACAGGGATCGTCTCATTGTCAAAAATGCCGTTGATCGTGCCGCCATCATAAGTGACCGCAGTGGCAAATTCATCAACGTCGAATATGTTTGCTAGGTCATCAGCTAGTGGCAGCGCCATCTTCTTCAGCCTTTTCTTCTTTTACATACGGCTTGGCATATCCGCGATCAATTAGCTTCTGAGCGATACGGTCATCGACTGTATGGCTTGCGCCAGCCTTGCCATTTTTCCCACCCCAAGAGGCGTCTTTAATCAGCGTAATCTTCATTTCTTGGCCCTTGTAGTCTTAGGCTTCGCAGCCCGATCAGTAGGAGCCTTAACAGGCTTAGGCTCAGGAGCATTATCAATGCGCCCATATCCCTTTAGCGCAGTAGCCTCATCCGCGCCTAACTCAACTATGTCGCCCGCTTTTCTAGCTTGACCAGCCGCAACACAGGATTTCAGGATAATATATTTCATCTTTCGCCCCTTATTGGAAAGGAGGGCCAAGTGGCCCTCCCAAGTTAGCACTCTTATGCACCGTCATTGTTGAATGCAAAGCTTACTGCGTGACGTACAGCTACGTCTACAGTTTGCAGTGCAACAATCCGTACTGTGCCTGAGCTAGACGCAGTATATGGATCTACAACAATGTCCAAACCGCCATACATGCCGATCAGCAAGTCAGTAAAGTTACCGAAATACAGATCACCAGCAGTGACTTGGTTTGATACGATTGCATTGTAACCGTTCATTGATCCATCTGGAGCAACTACGAACTGGCCTGAACCAGCGTCTTTCACAGTTGTTTTCAACGCACCGTACATGCTGGCTGGCAGGATGTAAGCCAAGTTGCCTTGCAGAGCGTTGTCTTCTGCTACCGCAGTTTCCATCGCTACAACTTCAGCAAATGTTGGGTTAGCCCCAGCAAAGTTGGTTGGTGTGTTGATGCCAGATGTGTTCTGAACACCAGTTGGCTGACCAGATGAGCCTGAACCAGCCAATGCACCCAGATCAATCGCAAGAGCGATAGAAGCTGTCAGATCATTACGCACCAATGCTTCAACATCCAAAGATGATTGCTGCATCATG
>Ga0316202_10002691_pt1 | contig 11370 bp, 10 predicted proteins | sample 3monrhotite_MG_FD_204934 | JGI IMG/M metagenome (GOLD analysis project Ga0316202, IMG submission 204934) | Microbial mat bacterial communities from mineral coupon in-situ incubated in ocean water Damariscotta River, Maine, United States -... | ecosystem: Environmental > Aquatic > Marine >...
TATTTTGCCGGGCTAGCTCCGCATCTTCTTTATCAAAGATGCCAGCTAGCAGAGTGATTTCGACCTTCTGATAAGAACCGAGAATAGCGCGTAGCTCAGCGCCTTCAGGCGCATCGGTCACAGCAAAGCTGCGGCATCCTTCATTAAACAGGGCGGGTGCAATCAGAAACAGTTCATGCCCATAGCCATTGGCTTTGACGACGGCCATGACTTCTGCACCCTCTGCGTGATTTCTCAGCAAGTGGAAGTTGTGGCGTAGATGCTCCAGGTTGATGCGGGCTATAGCAGGGCGTGACATGTTTGAATGATGTAGGAAATTCTTGTCACGTCAAAGGTATTATCAGATTAATCTGCCGATGAGTTAGATTGCTTTTATTGTCTTCCGAGTGAGGGGGTGTTGAACATTTTTTGTAGCTGTCAGTGCAAGTTGTAGGTCTCGATTGTGGTTTTTAAAAGTCGCAGAGAGGATGGGTAGGTGTGGATTTTTTTGGGCTTTGTGAGAGGCTTTCTGTTCCTGTGTTGTTGTGGCACTCTCCCTTGCTCGCAGATGTACTGATAAACTAGGAGGCCTTTGAAGAAAAAAACGTTGTTTTTGCTTGTTTTGGAGTGCCTCTTATGGAGCGGCCTGTTTCATGGGGAATTAAGGGATGAGTCTGGGTCAACTCGGCCCGATAATGATCCTGAGTTACTATACTTGAATGGATGAAATCTTTGTGCTTGATCGGCTGTGCTAAAATAATTAGGTGGTTAGATTCTTATTGGATAGCTATGATACCTTTGTGGTGGCTAGGAATCCAAACTGCTGCTTGCAGAGGTTATAAAATATGCTTCAAGCCTTTATGTTCCGAAGGGCAAAGGATTGATTGTGGATTATTCAATAGAAAAAGTTTTGCCGGACGATTATATCAAGTTGTTTTGGCAGGTGTTTTTTTTGGATAAAGGACGTGGTTTGAATGTGGAAAGTCACTTTCCATGGATTCAGAATTCAATCGAAAATATTTGGTGTGTAGTTTTAAGGGATAACAATAAGGTGTTTGGAGGTCTGGTCGTCAGGCCTCTTCAGTTTGGCGACGGTGAAAATCATTTGGAGATAGGAACACTTGGTTTGGTGTGTGTTCATCCTGATTATAGAGGTTGTGGGTGTGCAAAAAAACTAATTGAGTTAGCAATTAATGAATCTAAATCTCTTGGCTACGATGCTTTGACATTATGGACAAACAAGTGGGAATTGTATTCTCCGCATGGTTTTCTCCTGTATGATGAATCATTGTTTGGTTGGGTACATACAGATGAAATGCTATGTACAGACATTACGGTTGGAGAAACGCACATTGAGACTTTTCCTGGCTACATTGGGTTGCCGGCTTTTGCAATTAGTGGAAAGGTTTTTTTATCGAAGGGAGCCAGAGTTGTGGTTGTTCAGGATACTTGCGGTGAAATAGTGGTTGGTTGGTCAGGTTCAATTTCTACTATTATTGGGATACTTAAACAGCAATTACCTTGTGAATGGAGAATTAATGCACAAGCAGGAGATGCGTTAATTCGCGCATTGATTGGACGAAATGCAGTCGTTGAGTTAAATGAAGTTCAATTACAGATGTGGAATGTTTTTAACGAGCATCTTGATATACAAACCCTGGCAAAGAAAACCCAAATGGGTGTTCTTGAAAGGATTTAAGGAGAAGAATTGATGATTCCACTTGTGAAAGTTGCCTTGCCTGACAAGCAAGAATTGATGCCTGCTTTAGAGGAGGTTCTTTATAGTGGTATGATTGGTGAAGGGGAGAGTGTATCTCGTTTTGAAGATGCATTTTCCAATATGTTTGAACTTGATAATGGTTTGGCTTTTAGTAGTGGTACAGGTGCATTGCATGCTGCTTTGGTGTTGGCCGGAGTAAAAGCCGGTGATGAAGTTATTTCAACCAGTATGACTGCGGAACCAACAAATATCGCTATTCTTCATGCGGGAGGGGTTCCTGTTTTTGCAGATGTTGACTTGAAATCAGGAAATATTTCTCCTGATTCTATTGCTGAAAGAATAACACCCAGAACAAAAGCGATTATGGTTGTTCATTATGCAGGTATCCCTGCACGAATGAAAGAGATCGTAGCTTTGGCCGATTTGCATAATATCCCTGTGATTGAAGATTGTGCCCATGCATTAGGCGCGCGCTATGGCGAAGCTAGCATCGGGTCTCTGGGTGAATTCTCTATATTTTCATTTCAGGCAATAAAGCATATGACAACTGTGGATGGTGGGTTTTTGAGAATGAAAAATCCAGCTCATCTTTCTAAAGCTAAAAAGTTTCGCTGGTTTGGTTTAGAGAAGGGAGTACCTAGAGAGCAGGTGGATATAACTGAAGTTGGCTATAAATATAATATGCATAATGTTGCTGCAACAATTGGTTTGACTCAGCTTAGATCGATTCAAGATCGGCTTACTGTTCACAAAGAGAATGGTCGGTATTTTGATCGGGAAATTGCTGGGATTTCAGGGCTTGGTGTCCCTGAATTTGATCAACAGGCAGACCCTAGTTATTGGCTCTATACGGTTTTTTCTGATGATGCTAAAGAAATTGAAAAGAAGCTTGCAGCTATAGGTGTTGCAGCATCGAAGTTGCACCGGCCTAATCATTTACATTCAATTTTCAAGTCCTGTGACGGGGAATTAAAAAATCTGGACGAGTACTACAGAAAAATGATTCATATCCCTTGTGGTTGGTGGGTGACGAAAGAAATGCGAGAGAAAATTGTAGCTGTACTGAGTTGTGGATAGATTGGGAAGCCATAGTGAAAAAAATACCATTATTTAAGGTTGTTAATAGTCCTGAAATGGAGTCGACGGCTGTTGAAGTTATGCGCTCTGGTTTAATCGCTTCTGGTGAGCATGTAAGGCGATTTGAGGATGGCTTGTCAGACCTTCTTGGTCATGAGCATATTGTTTCGGTCTCTGATATGACTAGTGCTATTTATATGGCATTGCATATTTCTGGAGTTAGGCCTGGTGACGATGTGATTACCTCAGCTTTCTCCTGCATGGCAACTAATGCCCCTATTTCGGCTATGGGGGCCAATGCTATATGGGTTGATCTATTGGAGAGTTCAATTTCTATAGACCCTGTAGCTTTTGAACGAGCTATTACCCCTAAGACGAAAGCAGCTATATTGTATCATGTTGCAGGTTATCCCGGAGCGGTTAAAGAAATTTCTGAGATATGTAAAAAACATGATATTGTTTTGATAGAGGATTGTAATAATGCTCTGCTTGCTATGGTTGAGGGTGAACCGGCAGGGGGAAGTGGTGACTTTGCCATTTATTCATTTTACCCGACCAGATTGATTCAAACATTTGAAGGTGCAGCTATAGTTTGTCGAGATGAAGAGAAGGCTGATGCTCTTAAGAAGCTGAGGCGACTAGGGATTGATTTCACAACATTTAGGAATGAGGTAGGTGAAATCAATGCGGCCTCTGATATTCCCGAGGCTGGCTGGGCCTCATCTTTAAGTAATATTGGCGCGGCTATAGGTTGTGTTCAGCTCTCCGGGGTTAAGGATAGGATTGAAAAGGTTCGTGAAAATGCAGCCTGCCTTTCATCGCTGCTGTCCCAGCTTCCCGGCTTGACAGTTATTCCTGCCTATCCGGCTACAGTACCTTCTTATTGGGCTTTACTTATTCAGGTTGAAGGGCGAAATAAAATTCTAAAGTTCCTTAAAGAAAAAGGTGTCCATGTTTCTTCGCTGCACCAGATGAATGATCGATACTCTTGTTTCCACACTTCAAGTTGTTATGAGCTTCCCAATACTGAGATTTTACAGAAAACTATATTAGCCCTTCCATGTGGCTGGTGGCTGTCTCGTGATGATATAGAATATATAGTTGCTATGATGGAATTGGGTCTTCAAGAATAATAAAGCCTTTGATGCGTCGTAATATTTTTAATTTAGGAATGTTGTTTGCCAGTAAATCCGGAGCGATTCTGGTGGGTATATTTTTCCTCCCCTGGTTCAATAGACTGCTCGGTGAAGAGTTGTTTGGAATTGTTGCTGTAATTCTGTCATTTCAAGCGTTATTGATCATGTTGGATCTTGGTATGGCTACATTGGTCGCTCGAGACGTTGCAGCTCGTGATTCCATGGATAATAATTCACATGCGCTGATGCTTTGGCGTCATTCAGAAATTGTTTTAAATTGTTTTTATGTATTACTGCTGTTTGCCGGGTTGTGTTGGTATAATCTATATGGACCTGTTTTGTTGAGCGCCTCCAGTGTGTTAGGGATTGTTGTTTTATTCTGGACACTGGTTTTGCAAAATGTGGCACAGTCAGCGTTGGTTGCTGCCAGATCTTATATTCTATCCAGTTGCATACAAATTGCAGGTGTGCTGACGAGAGCGATTGTTACCTTGCTGGCATTGGAATATGTGTCTCCAGCATTGGATGTGTTTATTTGGGCTCAAGTGTGTGTAAGCTCTGTTCACTGGATTGTTTCGCGAATTTTTTGCCAGCATAAGCTGAAGTCTTTCGGTGATCGAAGTCTAGATCAGAAGATTCAGTTTCCTGAAGTTCTGTCATTGTTAAAACGAGGAAAGCCATTGCTTCTTGCTGGAATGGCCGGTGCTGCTGTGATGCAATTGGACAAGTCAATTATATTGTACTTTATGGAGCCTGCTGATGTTGGGGCATATTTTCTGGCTGGATCTTTTGCGATGCTGCCTTTGTTTGTTTTGGCGGGGCCTGTAACTCAGTTCTTTCAGCCGCAAATTACTGAGGCGATAGCAGAGAAAAATTATACATTAAGCCGGGTCTTAATTATAAAATTTTCCGTTGTATTGTTTTTTCTTGTCGCAGTTCCATCTATGATTATTTGGGGATTCAGAGACAGTATTATAGTGATCTGGCTTCAGGATGCTGTGTTGGCTGAATCAGTCTCAGAGTATGTATCTATCTTAATGCTTGGGGCTATTATAGGGGCCTTTGGATATATACCTTACGTAATACTGACTGCTTTGCAGGACTTTGTATTTCAAGCGAAATTGTCTGTCTTCCTGACAGTGATCACACTATTGTTTGTGGTATTGGCTGCATATATGAAACATATTGAATGGATTTGCTGGGCTTATGTTTTTTATTACGCCGCAGCTGCTGCTCTGTGGGGCAGGCGATCCTGGTTATCTATGAGGTATTTAAAAGTATCTCAGCAGAAGGGTCTATAGTGGCTTGGCCTTCGTATGCGGGATATTGGATTGAGGCTTTCTGCTCTTGATAAATTTTGCAGGGACTCCACCGACAACCGCGTATGCAGCAACGTCTTTTGTGACAACAGCATTTGCTGCTACAACCGCGCCCTGGCCAATAGTTATGCCAGATGCGATGGTACAATTTGCGCCTACCCATACATCATCGGATATCGTAACCTTCCGCTCAATTAATGCTTGTTTACTCATAGGGATGCCGTTGTCTTCCATGCCGTGATCGAAAGCAACAATGCAACACCCGGGGGCAATCATGACATCCTCGCCAATTAACACTCCAGCTTGGGCACCGTTTATAGTGGTATTATTGGATACTGATGAGCCCTTGCCTACAATAACATTTCCGAGCAATAGTACATTTCGATAAATCAGTGCTCCCGATTCAATTTGGCAGCCGCACAGATTGTGGATTTTTCGTCTGATTGTGCAAGAAAATTGATCATTTGGAAGGGATGCCCCAATTGTTATGGAGGCTTCTTTAAGTAAGGCTCCAAGAGCCAAAAGAATTTTCTTTAATAAATACATTGTTAGATAACCTCAGGGGTTTAAGGCATTGATATGGCAATATAAAGACAGCAATACAATATCCAACAAATCTGCCATAGCCAGCTCTGCAGATAAAGAAGTGGACAATATAAGGCTATATTGATGTGTTCTGATTAGAATTATATGTCCATATTAGTAGTAATCCGCCCCAGCATTCCGCTATCATCATTTAAACTTTGAGTATGACCGGGGTTTAAATTCTATCTGAGAAGTCTATGCTTGGGTCTTCAATAGATGGGTGTGGAGAATCATACTTTGCATGGATCCCCGGAACCTGACCAGATATAGAAAAGGATTGAAATGCTACTTTCTGTAATAATACCTACGCATAACAGGTATAGATATGTTGTGAGTACGATTGAGACGCTCTTGTCTTTAGGTGAAGAACTGGAAATTGTTGTAGCAGATACCAGTGATACAAATGAGTTGTCCGCATTTATCGCCAATCATGAAAAGCACGATTATATTAAGCATATCAGGCCAGGGGCTGGCTTAAGCGTAGTTGATAATTTTAACGCTGGATTCAAAGCGGCAACAGGTGATTATTTATTATTTCTTGGTGATGATGATTTTATAACAGATGCTGTTTTCAGAATAGCTGATTGGGCAAAAGACAATCATATTGATTCTCTGAAGTTTACTTTCCCTGCGTCATACTACTGGCCTGATTTTAAGCACAGAAGGACAGGGAGTGTGTTGTCTGGAACACTGCAGATCGCACCATTCAGCGGAAAGGTTAAAGTGCATGATGCCAGGCATGCTCTCGAAGAGGCATTGATGTCATTTGGAGATGGTCCTATGAATATGCCCAGAGCTTATCTGGGGATGATTTCAAGGCCGTTGGCGCAGCGTGTCATGATGAAGTACGGGGAGCAGCTCTTTGGAGGAGTCAGTCCCGATGTTTACAGTGCAGCCCTGATTTCTATTGAGGCCGAAAGCTGTGTTATGATTGATTACCCTGTAATTATTCCTGGTGCGTCAAGTGCAAGCACTTCAGGGCAAAATGCAGAAGGTAAACATGTTGGGAGACTAAGGGACAATGCTCATGTGGGGGCTTTCAAAAACCTTCAATGGGATGGGCGCATACCAGAATTCTATAGCGTTCCAACAGTGTGGTCCTATTCTTTGCTCAAGGCCATTGATAAGGCAGGAAAATTTCAGGATAAGGTGAACTACTCCAGACTTTTCGTAAAAAGCCTGTTTTATCATTATCACTACCGTCGAGAGATTTACAGTTCACTTGGCTACCACTATGAAATCGGGAACATTTCTTCAATCTTATTACGTCTGCCACATTCTATATTTTCCGAGCTTTCCTGGCTTGCTGGAAAGGCCTTCTCTCGTTTTTCTGCGCCATTCAGAAAGAGTGATGGCGCAGATAGTCTTGCCATAAAGGACTTGAATAATGTGGCGGAGGCCAGGCAGGCACTAAAAACACATATGGGTAACTGCCCTCGTTCTTTGGATTTGATCGAGGTAGAAAATTAGGCTGGTTGAAAGGGTGAAGGTGGGGTTTGCCCTACAGTCTTCAGGGTTAAGTGAGATGTAGCTGTATTGCAACCTGAGATGATTTGCTTAGCAATAAATAAGGAGGTGCAATGAAAGCGGTAATTTTGGCCGGCGGTTTGGGTACGAGGATTAGTGAAGAGACACATTTGAAGCCCAAACCCATGATTGAAATTGGTGGAAAACCGGTTTTATGGCATATTATGAAAACCTATAGTGCTCACGGTATTAACGATTTTATCATCTGCCTTGGTTATAAGGGTTATATGATTAAAGAGTATTTCGCCAACTACTTTCTTCACACCTCAGACGTGACTTTTGATATGAATGATAATTCGATGCAGGTTCATCAGAATACGGCAGAGCCATGGAAAGTGACACTTGTTGATACCGGTGATAACTCAATGACAGGTGGCCGGCTCAAGCGGGTATCTAAATACCTGGATGATGAGGATTTCTGTTTCACTTATGGGGATGGCGTCAGTGATGTGAATATTTCAGAACTCATCAAGTTTCATTCCGAACAGGGATGTTTGGCTACTGTGACAGCTGTCCAACCACCGGGTCGTTTCGGTTCCCTGGATTTACAGGGCCAGAAGATAGTTGATTTTGAAGAGAAGCCACACGGAGATGGTAGTTGGATCAACGGCGGTTATTTTGTGCTCTCACCCAAGGTGATTGAGCGAATCGAAGGCGATACAACTTCCTGGGAGCTTCAGCCACTGAAAGGCCTGGCGGCAGATGGTGAACTGGCAGCATATAAACACGATGGATTCTGGCAACCTATGGACACACTGCGTGATAAAACTTATCTAGAAGAGTTGTGGAATTTTGAGAAGGCTCCCTGGAAAATCTGGTAATGAACCCTTCTTTCTGGAAAGACAAGCGGGTATTTATAACCGGTCACACCGGTTTCAAGGGTAGTTGGCTGTGTCTGTGGCTTAAGTCTTTGGGAGCTGATGTAACAGGATATGCCCTGCAGCCTGCGACTACTCCAAGCCTGTTTGAATCAGCCGCTGTATCTGAAGGCATGTATTCGATTATTGCTGATATCCGTGATGAACAAGCACTGACCAATGCGTTGGAGGAAGCGCAGCCTGATATGGTCATTCATATGGCAGCCCAAGCGTTGGTACGCTACTCCTACCATCATCCGGTTGAAACCTATGCCGTGAATGTCATGGGCACTGTGAACCTGCTTGAAGCTGTGCGCCAATGCGAATCGGTGACAAGTATATTGGTAGTAACCAGTGACAAGTGTTATGAGAATCAAGAGCGGGAAGCCGGTTACCGGGAAGATGAACCCATGGGCGGTTTTGACCCCTATTCGAACAGCAAGGGATGTGCTGAACTGGTAGTGTCTGCCTACAAGCAGAGTTTTTTTGGGCATGGAAAGCATGTGGGTATAGCCACAGCTCGGGCAGGTAATGTGATTGGCGGAGGAGACTGGTCTGATGACCGGTTGATTCCTGATATGGTGCGTGCTTTTACTGCCGACGAGCCTGTTGTGATTCGTAACCCCGGAGCTATTCGCCCATGGCAACATGTGTTTGAGGCTCTGCACGGATATCTGCTGCTTCTGGAGCGTATGGCTGCTAACCCTGAACAATATTCCCGTGCTTGGAATTTCGGGCCGGAGGATGCAGATGCGCGTGATGTTGCATGGATCGTTGAGCAGTTTGTCAGTACTTGGGGAACTGCGGACTGGCGCCTCGAAGCCGATGCCGGAAATCTGCATGAAGCACATCTGCTCAAGCTGGATTGCAGCAGGGCCCGACGTGAACTTGCATGGCAGCCGGTATTGAGGCTCGAACAGGCGATAGAGTGGATCGCTGACTGGTATCGTTGCCAGCGTGATGGAGGTGATATGGCTGCGCTATCTTTGCAGCAGTTGAAGGTATATCAGTCACAGGTGGTTTCATGAAACTCGTTGCTACACCAATAGAGGGCGTGATGGTGACCGAATCCACTAGGGTCAGTGACCATCGGGGGGGATTTGTCCGGCTGTTTTGTGAGCAGGAGCTGGCTGAAGTGCTGGGAGAGCGACATATCGTCCAGATCAATCATTCCCGAACCACTCAAGCGGGGGCTGTCCGCGGCATGCATTATCAGCATACGCCGCAAGCGGAAATGAAAATGGTACGCTGTCTGAAAGGGCGGGTGTTGGATGTAGCTGTCGATTTGCGCAAGGATTCACCGAGTTTTCTGCGCTGGCATGCTGTTGAACTTTCAGAAGAGAATGCGTTGATGATGGTCATCCCCGAAGGCTGTGCACATGGATTTCAGGTGCTGGAGCCGGAGAGCGAACTGCTCTATCTGCATACTGCGTTATATACGCCAGCATGCGAAGGTGGCGTGCGTTTTGATGATCCACAGCTGGATATTATATGGCCGCTTGATGTGACAGACCTTTCCGAACGGGATAAGGCCCACCCGTTGCTAAATGAAAACTTTTGTGGAGTAGACTTATGAAGTGCCGGCATTGTGGCAAAGCCCTGCAGCATCAGTTTCTGGATCTCGGTTTTGCACCGCCATCCAATGCTTACCTGAATCCCGAAGATTTGCATGCGCCGGAGCTTTATTTTCCGCTGAAGCTGCATGTCTGTGATCACTGCTGGCTGGTACAGACAGAGGATTATTCACGTTCGGATGAATTGTTTACTGCCGATTATGCTTACTTTTCGTCTACGTCATCGGGCTGGATGAAGCATGCGAGTAGCTACTGCGACATGATCAGTCAAAGGCTGGAGCTGGGAAGTGACAGCTTTGTGATTGAGGTGGCATCCAACGATGGTTACCTGCTCAGGAATTTTGTTGCATCCGATATTCCATGTCTGGGCATTGAACCGACCGACAGCACGGCGGAAGCAGCCGAAGCACTGGGTATTCCGGTGCAGCGGGAGTTTTTCGGTCAGTCACTGGCTGAAATACTTGCGAGTGAAGGTAAACAGGCCGATCTGATTCTGGGCAATAATGTCTATGCCCATGTGCCGGACATCAATGATTTCACCATGGGCCTGAAAACAGCCCTGAAACCGGGCGGCACAATCACGCTGGAGTTCCCGCATCTGCTCAATCTGGTTCAGCTCAATCAGTTTGATACTGTGTACCATGAACACTATTCCTACCTGTCATTGTTTACGGTCCAACAGATTTTTACTGCTGCCGGTCTGATGGTCTATGATGTTGAGCAACTTCCTACCCATGGCGGCAGTCTGCGTGTCTATGGCTGTCATGCCGATGTTGGAAAGGCAGTTGATGAAAAAGTGGAATCAGTACTGAATACTGAAGCCGTAGCCGGCCTTCGAGATCTGGCAGTTTACCAGTCATTCCAGAAACATGCCGACAAGGTAAAAAATGATTTGCTGGATTTTTTGTTGCAGCAGCAGAGGTCTGGAAAATCAGTGGCGGCATATGGCGCTGCTGCCAAGGGTAATACTTTGCTCAATTATGCAGGCGTAAAGCCGGATCTGCTCTCGTTCGTCTGTGATGCCGCCGCAGCCAAACAGGATAAATACATGCCCGGTAGTCATATCCCGATTCTGGCACCGGATGAGATTGCCAAACAACAGCCGGACTTTGTCGTCATTCTGCCATGGAATATTGCTGATGAAGTGATGAAGCAGAATGCAAATATTTGTGACTGGGGTGGACAGTTTGTTACAGCCGTACCGGAGCTGAAGGTCTGTTGAGGAATCTTCGATGAAAAAGGTGCTGGTTACAGGAGCGGATGGGTTTATCGGGCGCTACACCCTGCCGATGCTGGTACAGGTAGGTTTTGACGTGCATGCACTGTGCTGGCACCAGCAGCCCGATCCGATAGAAGGTGTGTGCTGGCATCGCATTGATTTGATGCAGCCTCAGGCTGTTGATGCCTTGCTGACCGATATTCAGGCCACACATCTGCTGCATTTGGCCTGGTATACCGTACATGGAAAATTCTGGCATGCGTCAGAAAATCTGGGCTGGGTTGAAGCCAGTCTTGGATTGCTTGCAGCTTTTGCAAACCATGGTGGAAAACGCGTTGTGATGGCCGGTAGTTGCGCCGAATATGACTGGAGTGCTG
>Ga0316202_10002692_pt1 | contig 11370 bp, 10 predicted proteins | sample 3monrhotite_MG_FD_204934 | JGI IMG/M metagenome (GOLD analysis project Ga0316202, IMG submission 204934) | Microbial mat bacterial communities from mineral coupon in-situ incubated in ocean water Damariscotta River, Maine, United States -... | ecosystem: Environmental > Aquatic > Marine >...
ACTGTTGTTGGTATCCGCTATGATGATTATAGCGATTTTGGTTCTACTACTAATCCACGAGTATCAGCAAAATATAGTTTAAATAACATCTACTTTAGAGCAGGTTATGGTGAATCATTTAAAGCACCATCTTTTACTAATATGTACGGTAGTTTTACAAGAGGTAGAACTCTTATTAGCGGTAGTCCAGATCTTGATCCTGAAACGTCAAAAACATATGAAGCAGCTCTAGGGTATACAAGTAATGCTTTTACTTTAGATCTTGTGCACCATCGTACAAAGTTTGACAATTTGATTAACTCTTATGCTGTAGATGCAAAAAATACCAGCTATAGAAATATTGACAAAGCAACAATTAATGGAACAGAACTTAGTTTAGCTTATCGTCCAACTGAGCCACTGAGTATCAAAGCATCTCTAGAACACTTAGATACAGAAGATGATACAACCGGTGAGCGTCTTTCAGATAGTGCAAGATACACTGCTAAAGTTAGTCTCTCATATGCAGACACTGATACGAACTACTTTTTAAACTTAAAGTCTATGCGTGATTATAATGGTGGTATAGAGGGTACAAGACCAACTAAGTATGAAAATATAGACTATCATGTTGCAGATGTTAAAGTAACACATGCATGGAGTGAAACGTTAGAGTTATATGCAGGAATAGATAATATTCAAAACAAAAAAATGAAGTATGGTATGACAATTTATGGTTTACGAAATGATCCAGGTGAACGTTATTATTATGTTGGTGTTACTGCAAAATTCTAAATATATACTGTGAAATGAAAGAACCTCTAAAACTCACTAATATACATTGAGTTTTAGAGAGTTAATTATTTTATAAATTCAGCAATCTTTTCAGTTGGACGACCAATAATTGCTTGTCCATCTTTTATGATAATTGGCCTTTCTATAAGTTTTGGATATTGAGTCATCGCAGATATTAGAGCGTCATCACTAGTCTCTTCTTTTAGATTCATCTCTTTATAGATTGCCTCTTTTTGACGCATTAGCTCTCGCGGAGTTACTCCAAGCATTTTCAAAATAGTTTTTATCTGATTCTCATCTGGATTTGTGTCTAGGTATTTTATAATTTCTATTTCACAATTGTTATTTTCTAGTATATCCATCGCCGAACGGGACTTTGAACATCTTGGGTTATGCCATATAGCTATAGTATTCATATTTGCATCCTATTATATTTTTTGAAATTTTACACTAATATTTTAGTTCTTTAATTTATTTACCATCTAATCTATCTATTACTATTACAAAACAGATTCCGCCATCTATATTTTTTGCTATTAAACTTCCGTTATGGTGCTCTTCTATAATAGTTTTTGACATGTGAAGTCCTAATCCTGTTCCATTTTTTTCATCTTTTGTAGAAAAATATGGGTCGAAAATATTAGGTAGAATATCCTCTTTTATTCCACCTCCATTATCGCAAATTGATACAGAATTTTTATTAGTTGTTATTTTAATATATGGGTTTTCTATATTTTTTTCTATAAAGTTGTCTTGTGAATTTTTTAAGATATTTAAAATAACTTGCATAATCTCATTTTCATATAGAAATAAATCTTCTTTAGAGTTGTATTGTTCTATTATCTTAACATCATGATTTAATAAAGATGTCTTTATAATATTTAAAGATTTTAAAATAACATCTTCAAGTCTAATAGATGTAGCTTTTTTGTTTGGTTTGTAAAAGTTTCTAAAATCATCTATAGTCTCTGAAAGATTTTGAACAGTGTCATCAATCACCTGTAGTTTTTCTACAATTAATTGATTGTGTTTTTCAATACCATCTTTAGTTGATAAATCAAATTTTTTTAGTTCTAAATATACTTGTACAGTACCTGCTAAGGCTGAAATTGTTGATAATGGTTGACGCCACTGATGCGCAATCATACTTATCATCCCACCCATTTGGGCTAAGCGAGATTGCTCTAACATATTCACTTCATTCTCATGCTTTTCTTTTTCAATGATTGCTAGGTTTTTTATAAGAACAATAACTATAATAGTCATTAAAACTAAAATAATAGTAGATATAAATATAATAATTTTGACTGATAAATCTTTAGTTTCATCTGCATTTTTTACAAAAACAATAGCTTTATTGTGTGCAAAAGCTACAAGTTTATTTACACTTTTATGAAGTTCGTTAACATGATTATACGCTCTAATTTGATTCATCTTTATAGCTTCATCTATTCTGTTTGTGCGCATAAGTTCAATGACATCTTCTCTTATTGCTCTCCAACCAATAAATAGATCATAAAACTCTTGTACCTCCTGTTTATCTCCTAAATATTGTTTAAAAACTGTATTGAACTCTTCAAGTATATCTTTTTCATCATTATTAACTTTTTTTAGAGCTATCTGCAACTCATCTTCACTTTTTGAAAGAACAATATCTTTCATGTATCTATGGATGGATACTATACGTGTATCAATTTTATATGTTGATGTTGTTACATGGAATGGGTGTTCATGAAATTTATGTGTTAGATTAGATAGTTCAACCATCTTAAAAATAGAGACCGCTCCAAGTATTAATAGAAAGAAACCTACTATTAAAAAACTTATAATTATTTTTCTATTGCTAGTGTCATTATTCATTTATTAGAACTTTAAATATTTTAATACATAATAACATAAAAATAATATTATATGAAAAAGAATTAAGAATAGTTAGATGATTTTGTATTAAAATAAATTTGTTTAAAATCTAATGCAATTTCTTCCATCTGATTTAGCCATGTAAAGATAGGTGTCAGCCTCTTTTATTGCTTCATCCAGTGTATCATATTTTTTAGTTGTAAAACCTATAGATATTGTAGTTTCTATGTCATTATTCTTACAATCACTATCTAACATAAGAGGACTATCAGCAACCATTAATCGTAAATTCTCAAAAATCTTCTCCATACTTTTATCATCAGCATTATTTACCAAAACACAAAATTCTTCTCCACCAAGTCTCGCTAGAATATCACCTTTACGAATATTGTTTTCTAAAATCTTTGAAATATGTTTTATAACTTTATCGCCACAATTGTGGCCATATGTATCATTTACTTTTTTAAAAAAATCTATATCTATCATCGCTACACCAAGCTTTAGCTGTCCTCTTTTTACTTGATGAAACAGCTGTTTACTAAATTCAAAGATGTATCTTCTATTGTATAGACCAGTTAAATAATCTTTAATAGCGATTTCTCTAGCATTTTTTAAATAATTCATATTTTCAAGGTTATTTAAAATTCTAAGTGTGAATTCCTCTTCACTATAGTTATATGGGATGTAATCATTAGCACCTTTTTTAAGAAATTCTATCGGCAATGATCTGCTTTTATCACTTGAATATCCTATGATCGCCATAGAATCATTGCCATATTTCCTGCGAACTTCTTCAGTAATATAGATACCACTCGCCATCATATCCATATGGTAATCAGTAACAATAAGTTTAATATCGCTGTTTTCTTCTAATTTTTTAAAGGCCTCTTCCGCTCCATTTGCGTGAATTACATCAAGCTGTAATCTTCTAAGACTTAACTCCATTTTTAAGCGGGCAAACTCTGAATCATCTACAACAAGTGCTTTTATAAATTGATTTTCATGAATTACTGAGACCAATCTAAGAGCATATTCAAAATTATTTAGATTTGTTTTTAAAATATAATCTACAATAGGTTTTGACATAATAAAATTTCTAAGATGTTCATTGTATTGACCAGTAAAAACAATTGTTGGTATTCTCTCTGTTGTTAAATACTCAACAATCTCTCCATCTTGTGCATCAGGTAAAATCAAATCTGCTAAAGCAACAAATATATCATCTTTATTTTTCTTTATAACTTCTATCGCTTCTTGCATTGTCTCAGCGATTAAAATAGGAAAATCAAATCGCTCTTCTAAAGATCTTTTTTCAAACTCAATCATAGCGGTACTATCTTCTACGATTAATATTTTTTTTAATTTCATAACATTGCCTTACATAATCACTATCAATAGTTTATTATCTCTTCTTGAGAAAACATTTTATCAACATCTATTACAATAATATTTTTACCATTTACATGGGCAATTCCTTGTACAAACTCTCTATTTATAAAGAGTCCATCGGTAGAGAGGTCAATCATATCTTGGGGCGCAAAAAACTCTAGAGTCTCAATTTTATCTACAATAACAGCAACCATTCTTAAATCTGATGTCTTGGTTGTAATAACAGGAGTTGTATCATAATATTTTGGCTCAGAACTCTCATCAAAACGAATATTTAAGTCAATTACAGGGACTATCTCACCTCTAATATTAATTACTCCCTTAACAAACTTCTTAGTATTTGGAAGAGGAGTAGGGGTCTCATATGTTTTTATTTCACGCACCTTTGTAATTTCGATGCCATAAAACTCATTTGCAAGATTAAAAACAATCAACTCTTTCATAATTGGTTACTCTCTATCTGAGGTTTTACAATATGCTCTATATCATTTAAAACACTAAACTCTTTATGATTTAAAATTAAAATAGAGTAATCATCTTTTTGAATATAACCACTTAAAAGTGTACTGTGCAGACTCTCATCCATCTCACTTGATGATAAAATTTCTTCATTTTTAAAGCTTTTTATATCTTCTACTGAATCTACAACTAGTCCCAACAATCTGGAATTTGCAAGTTTGGTAGCAACTATCACAGTTTTATCGTTATAGGTTGGCTCTATTTTAGTTTCAAAGCGAATTCTAAGATCAATAATTGGCATCGGCTGACCACGTGTCTCAATCATGCCTACTACCCATGGTCTGCTATCTGGTATCTTTGTAAAATGTGTATATGTTATTATCTCACGGATATCTTGTAAATTAACACCATAATACTGCGATGCAACAGTAAAAATCATGAAATCATTTGTCATTAGAGTTCCTTTAATTGTCTATGCATTTGAACAATTGCAGCAACATCTAAGATTAATCCTATACTTCCATCACCTTTTATAGAAGCACCACTAAAGCCATCTATCTGCTTAAAGTTTTTATCAATTGATTTAATCACCACTTGCTGTTGAGTTAAAAACATATCAAAAAATATTGCAACCTTTGATGTACCATATCTTACAATTATCAACATTCCCTTTTCAAGCTCTGTGATGTTTGATGCAATATTAAAGATTTCGTACAATCTAATAATAGGTATCGCCTCTTCTCTTAAAATAAGAACTTCATTATTGTTATTACCAATGGATTGAATCATGCTACTTTCTGGTTGAAGTGATTCAATAATAGATGCTATAGGTAAAAAGAAACGAGCATCTCCAACGACAACATTCAATACCTCTACAATAGCAAGTGTCAATGGAAGCATTAGCCTAAAAGTTGTACCTTTTTTTGCTTCACTATCAATATCAATTGTCCCACCAAGACGGTTAATGTTTGAACGAACAACATCCATCCCAACACCTCTTCCAGAGATGTCTGTAACATCAGATGCTGTAGATAACCCTGGTTCAAAAATAAAACCTAATTTCTCGTTAGTAGAAAGCATTTGAACTCTTTCTTGAGTTGTTAAACCAGCTTCTATTGCTTTAGAGACTATTCTCTCTTCATCTATACCTTTGCCATCATCTTTAATAGTTATCATAATCTGTTCGTTAGCTTGAGTTGCATCCATACTAATGGTTCCCTCTTTATTCTTGCCACTTGCCATACGGCTAGAAGGTTTTTCAATACCATGATCACATGCATTTCTTATTATATGAATAAGAGGGTCACTTAATCCCTCTATCATTGCCTTATCTATTTCAACATCATTACCAGCTGTTTTAAAAATAATCTCTTTATTTAAATCTTTTGCAATATCTCGTACTAGTTTAGGAAATTTTGAGTAAACCTGTTCCATAGGAACCATTCTTGTACTCATTACTGAATCTTGTAAATCCCTTAATATATGTTTTAGGTAACCAATTCGTTCATTAAATCCATTTTTAATGCTACTATCTTCAACACTTTGTGTAAATTGGTCAAGCATTGACATTGCAATAACAAGTTCACCAATATCATTCATAAGCTTATCTATCTTACCAAGATTAACTCTTATAGATGATGATGCGATTGAGTGTGCTTTTTGTGAAGTTTCAACGCTTTTTTGAGTCTCTGTCTCTTGTTTAGTATTTGTCTTTTTAGTAGAATTGTCATCATTAAAAAAACCAAATCGCTCCTCTTCTGTATTAACATAAGGAGTCTCCTCAGATTCTACTTCTTTTACTATTCCATCGTTTGAACCATAATTGGTGAGCTCATCAATTATATTATCTGTTTTTGATTTAAAAGTTTTTTCATCAATCGTTTTTTCAATCTCAAGTTCTAGAATCTCGTTTAAAAGGTCATACCCGTTGATAAGAAGTTTTGAGACATCACTTCCATACTTTATCTCATCATGTCGCATTGATTCTAGAAAACTTTCAAGTTCGTGAGCAAGCTTTGAGAAAAATTGAAATCCAATTGAAAGTGAATTACCCTTTAGTGTATGGATATAACGAAAAAGGTCATGGACCTCTTCAATCTCTATAGAATCGTTTTGCTCAATAGTCAAAAGTAACTTTTCAATACTTTCAAGTATTTCACGTGTCTCTTCGATAAATATCTCTATAAATCGATCCATATTAAATTCTGAAATCATCTATTTTTGGCCAATAGTGTCTCAACAACATATATAAGTTCAGCCGGTACAAAAGGTTTAATTAACCAAGCAGCAGCTCCAACCTCTTGGCCTTTTCTTTTCATTTTATCACTTGATTCTGTTGTTAAAACAATAACAGGAATATCTTTGTAATAATCAAAATTCTTTAGATTTTGACAAAATTCAAATCCATCCATTCTTGGCATATTTATATCAGTTACTACAAGATCATATTCTCTTGTTTCACTTTTTTCAAGTGCATCTATACCATCTTCTGCCGTCTCAATATCGCTATATCCAGCTTCATTTAGTGCAAAAGCAATCATATCTCGCATCAATCTTGAATCATCAACTACAAGCATAGAGACTGAAAAATCTTTATTAGCTTCACTACTCATGTTCTAAAATGAATCCCATTGTTCATCTTTTTTTGAGCCGTTATAGGCAAGTGAATTTTTTTCTATATCTTTTTTTTCATCTTTTGCATCAGAGATAGCATAATACTCTTGTATTTTTTCACCTGCTGTAAAATTTTGTTTATTCATTTTAGACATAGCTTCAACCTCTTTTTGTTTATAGTATTGAAGAATTGACGTTTTATGTTCAAAATCTTTTTGCATTGCATCATCTGTTAGTGCTTGCGCCATAGTCATAACTTGTGAAGATACTGTGTCAGTATCATTTGACATCTCGGCATTTTCTTGTGTCATGTGATCTAGTTGAACTATGGCATCATTAATCTGTCCAATACCATGCATCTGCTCTTTATTTGCATATGCCACATCATTTACAAGGTCAGTTGTCTCATTAATTTTATGAGCAATTTTTCTAAATCCTTCAATCATCTGAGCAGATATATCTGAACCACTATTTGCCTTGTTTTTTGCCTCATTTGTAAGTTGCTGAATTGTTTTTGCAGCTTCTGCACTCTTGTTTGCAAGTGAACGAACCTCTTGTGCAACAACAGCAAAACCTTTTCCAGCTTCACCAGCAGTTGCAGCTTCTACTGCTGCATTTAAAGATAGGATATTTGTCTGAAATGCGATGTTCTCAATAATTGCAACTGCCTCATTAATAGATAGTGTAGCTTTTACAATTTCATCCATTGATTGAACAGTTTGCGTAGCAAGATCTTCACCATCAATTGTAGCAACTTTTGCCTCATTGGCTCTAACTGCCATAGTAGAAGCTTTATCAGTGTTTGAACCAATATTACTTGTTATCTCTTCAAGTGCTGCACTTGTCTCTTCTAGGCTCGCTGCTTGTTCATTACTTGCATGTGAAAGTTGCTCAACAAAGTTTTTAAGTACCATAGCCTGATACTTTAAATTTAACCCACTTTCAAAACTTTTAGCAAGAGAGGTATTCATGGTTTCACCTAAAGAATTAACTCCATTTAAAAGAGTTGCCATGTCACCTTTTACGCCTCTATTTTCAATCTTACCTGTAAAATTATTTTTAGTATATTCATTGATAATATTAAGCACAGAGTATATGTCTGTGCTTAATGAAGCAAGCATAGTATTGAATGTTTGCTGTAGCTCTATTAGTTGTGGGTTGTTTGGCACTGAGTTTATTTTGTCATCTAGATAACCCTCTTGAATTCTATTGGCAACTTTTAGTGTATCTTTAACCATTAATTCATCTTTTGCCAAACCATCTTGAATAATTGTGATGTTCTCATTAATTACTTGAGCCATTTCACCAAACTCATCTTTGGCATCAATTTCAATCTGTTCGGGAGAGAGACTCTTTTTATTTAAATACTCGAAAAATTTCAAAAGACCATCTTTTGTAGCATTTACAGAGAGTATAATTTGGTGATTAACCACATAGAACAGAATCATAATTAGTAGCAGTGCACCTAGCTGAGTCAGTGCCATTTGATAGGTAGAGTTATGCATCATATGAAGAAAAGAGACTTTACTCTCTTTAGATGAAATTGTAATTTTAGCAGCGTGAGCTTTCAAAAGTTTTTTATATGCTCTCCAAAGTTCAGTATTCTGGATTATCTGTTTACGTCTTATTTTTTTATGTTCCAAGGCTTGTTCGTGTAGCATTTTTGTATTCTTATGAAAATCTTCATATGAGGGGCTAAGAGTTGTATAAATCGTTAGATTTGTTGTCTGAAGACCTTTCATTAGATTATCAAGTATTGATATAGCTTTACCTAAATTTCTTATCGCTATATTGTCATTTTTATCTATATGGATGTTTCTTAATGCCTGACCAGTCTGAAGAGCTTCTCCGACCATTCTTAGGAGTTTTTCTTGTTGTTGAGCTTGAAATGTTGTAGTATCGTAATCTGATAATATCTCTTCAGATTTTATATATGCTGTTAAGCCAATTGACAACATAATTATTGCAATTAATAGAGATAAGACAATGAATTTTGCACGGATATTGAGGTTTTTCACACAGACGCCTTTATATGGGTAAATTATCTAAGAAAGTATAGTTTATTTTTTTTAAAGAATAGGTTAAAATATAATATATTTTAATTGTAATTGGTATTAAACTGATTAATTTTCTTTATGATTGTATCTAAGTTATAGACTTCATCTATAGCTCCTATCTCAAGAGCCTTTTTTGGCATTCCAAAAACTACTGACGTCTGTTCATCTTGGCCTATAGTCTTTGCGCCATTTTCGCGTAACTCTTTTAAGCCAATAACACCATCATCTCCCATACCAGTTAAAATAACACCTAGTGCCCCTTTGCCAAAAGTATTGTTTATTGATCTAAACATTATGTCAGCACTCGGGCAATGACGGCTAATTCGTGGACCATCTAAAATATCTACAAAGCCCATTTCAGCAGGACGAAGAGAGGGACTTACAAGTAGGTGGTGATTACCTTTGGCTAAATAGATGGTACTGTTTTTTATAATTTGGTGATTTTCTACCTCTACTACATTTAACTCAGTTAATGTATTTAATCTTTGAATAAAACTTTTAGAAAATCCATGAGGAATGTGTTGAACAATAAATATTGGTGGAGTTGAATTTGGTAACTTTGAGACAATATTGCTAATTGCTTCTATTCCACCAGTACTCGCGGCAATTGCAATAGCTTTATGTGAACTACTGCGGGCTGGTTTTGATTTTAGTAAAATATCAGGGGAAAGTTTACTTTGTGAATCATCACTATTTTTTGCAAATCCTTGATTGCGATAGCGGTCATAAAGATATGTAAAACTTAAAAGCATATTTTTTAAACGTTTTATAAATGAGTTTGTATCTTCTGTATAGCTTGCTTTTTCAATAAAGCCCAATGCTCCATCTTCGTAAGCCTCTTTGTGGCGATGTGCCTCTGTAGAGACAATAATTGCAGGCATAGGATGAAGTCTCATTAAATTTTTTAAAAAAGCAATTCCATCCATTTTTGGCATGTTAATATCTATTGTTACAAGGTCAGGTTTATACTCTTTAATTTTATCTCTTGCATCATATGCATCTTCAGCAGTTACAACTACTTCAAAATCTTCAAAGCTATTAATTATCTCTTCAAGGTATTGTCTATAAAACTTAGAATCATCAACTACTATTACACGATACATTCTATAAACCTCCATCTATATTTGATAATTTTTTATATATTGAGGGACCAATCTTTTCAACATAATCATTTAGAAAAGATGGTGATTCTGAATGACCAGTATAGAGTGTACCACCAATATGAAGCATTGAAAAAAGTTTTGTCAATACCTTTTTTTGATCTTTTGGAGTAAAGTATATCAATACATTCCTACAAAAGATTACATCCATTTTTGCAGAGGTAAATGGTAGTTCATCACTCATAAGGTTGTGTTGACTAAACTTCATTAACTCTCTCATCTTGTTATTTGCACGAATTAAAACATATTCTTTATTTTGAACTACTCTTTTTTGAAAAAAGTTTTGGGGCAAAATCCATCTTGGAAATGGGGAGTCTCTATGGTCATATTTATATATTCCTATTTTTGCTTTCTTTAATACATTAGTATCAATATCTGTTGCATATACTGTTGCGTTGATATTTCTTTTACTCTTTGATTGAAAGTTTAAAAATGTTGTAGCTATTGAGTATGGCTCTTCACCGGTAGAAGATGCACAAGAGTATATAGAAATTTGGTTTGAATTTGAAAAATGGTTAGGAAATATTCTCAAAGTCATATCTTCAAAATGAATTAATTCACGAAAAAAAGAGGTCTTATTTGTTGTAAAAATATTTATAAACTCTTGAGTAAACTCTCCCTTTGAAACAGCCCTTAGCATCTGACTGATTGAACCGTACTTGCTTTGAGATTTAAACAATCTTTTGAGACGATTAAAAATCATATGTTCTTTATGTTCAGAGAGTCTATTACCAAAATATTTATGGTTTAATTCACGTACTAATTCTATATCAGTGCGAGAAATTTTTGTCATTTAATCATCTTTTATTTAATGTAGCAAATTGTACCAAAACTATATAACTTTAAATAGTAATGTAATATAATATTTTCATGAGTTATAAAAAATTAACATTTTTAGTTATTGATGATGCACGCTTAATTAGAGAAATTTTAAAAGAGATGATTGAAGTTAATCTTGGGCATAAAGTAATTGGTATAGGTAAGTCTGGTCAAGATGCTATTACGATGTATAGGAATTTAAATCCAGATATCGTAACCATGGATATTGCTATGCCTGG
>Ga0316202_10002693_pt1 | contig 11353 bp, 17 predicted proteins | sample 3monrhotite_MG_FD_204934 | JGI IMG/M metagenome (GOLD analysis project Ga0316202, IMG submission 204934) | Microbial mat bacterial communities from mineral coupon in-situ incubated in ocean water Damariscotta River, Maine, United States -... | ecosystem: Environmental > Aquatic > Marine >...
GTTCAAGTGTGGAAAATAACAGAAGATTATTTTCATAATGAGATATCTGATGAAATACTTATTGAAGAAAATGGTTTTCCTGTAAAACCTTTTATTATAGGTTCCAATCTTATAATAACACCTGATGAAATAGGTACATTTATAATCATTAATGAATATGAAGATGAAGAAGCATATATAGAGTTTGGAATAACAGAAATGAACTTTATATTAAGAGAATTTGATGGATGGTGTGAAGTGTTAATAGATGAAGATAGTTATTTTAATAAGTTAGCTGAACCAATATATGATGAAGATGATAAAGTCATTATAAAATTCATTGATGAAGAAGAGTACATCGATGATGAAGAAGAATAATAGAATGATGGTCGTTCTATTTTTTTTATTAATTAATAAATACAATTAAAAATGAAAAACCAAAAAAAGACGTACGTAGAGTACACAAACAGAAGAGTGAATCAAATCAAGAAAGGTTTGAGAACAGGAACACCTAGACTAGAACTAGCCAGATCATTATCTAAAGAATGGGACGTTAGAGTTAATCCTGTATATCAAAAGATTCATAAGGTTGCATCAGAGATGAAAGCTTATAAAGCTAAACAAAAGTTAGAAAGAGAAAACAGAAAGAAAATTGTAAAAGGTAACTTTGTAAGAAAAGAGTCAACAATCAATCTTACTGAAAACACAAAAGGTATAGAGCTATCAGGTGACGCTCTTAGAGTTTATAATAAACTAAAAAAGGAACCAAGTAAAATAGTTTTACATGAAGATCATGTGAGATATTATTTTTAATTGCTATATTTGAGATACAATACAGTTAGTGAAAAATATAAATCTCACTAGCTGTATTCTATCTGGGGACGTTTTGGTTTTGATTGGATGAACTACGTTCTTAATACTCAGATTAGAATGGAGAAAAAAACAATATTAATTTCGGGAGGAGCTGGATTTATAGGCTCACATGTGGTACGATTATTCGTAAATAAATACCCTGAATACCAAATTTATAATTTGGATGCTCTGACATATGCTGGTAATCTAGAGAATTTAAAAGATATTGAGAATGCATCTAACTATACATTTTTGCATGGTGATATAACTGACGAGACTTACATCAACACTATTTTTGAAACTTACAAGTTTGAGGGTGTCATACATTTAGCGGCAGAGTCTCATGTAGATCGATCAATTACGGATCCCTTAGCTTTTGCCAAAACTAATATTTTAGGAACTATGGTGTTACTTAATGCTTTTAAGTCAATTTGGCAAAATAATTGGGAGGGTAAACGTTTTTATCATGTAAGTACCGATGAGGTTTATGGTTCTCTAGGAGAATCAGGTTTGTTTACAGAAACCACATCATACAACCCAAATTCACCGTATTCAGCTTCTAAAGCAAGTTCAGATCATTTTGTAAGAGCATATGGAGAAACCTATGGATTACCTTATGTTATTTCAAACTGCTCAAATAATTATGGACCTAATCAATTTCCAGAGAAGCTGATTCCTTTGTTTATTAATAATATATTAAATAAAAAACCATTACCTGTATATGGTGATGGAAACTATACTAGAGATTGGCTATATGTTATTGATCATGCTATAGCCATTGATTTGGTGTATCACAAAGGTGAAAACCATGAAACCTATAATATTGGTGGATTTAATGAGTGGAAAAACATTGATTTAGTAAAGGTATTGTGCCAACAAATGGATGCTAAGTTGGGTAATCCTGAAGGAACTAGTGAACAGCTCATTACCTATGTTAAAGATCGACCAGGACATGATTTAAGATATGCTATAGATGCATCCAAGATTAATAAAGAACTGGGGTGGTCTCCTTCTGTAACTTTTGAGGAGGGACTTGCTATTACCATAGACTGGTATTTATCTAACGGGAAATGGTTAGAAAATGTAACCTCAGGGCATTATCAAAATTATTAAACATTTAAGACGAGGGTTCGAATCCCTCCGTCTCCACAATTAAATTAAAAAACAGAACAACCAAATGAGGGACAATAATATTATCTACGATATAGAGACTATGCAGGAGTGCTTTATAGTGGTGTGCATGAAACCAGAGCAAACTCCTAAGAGTTTTACAGTGAGTAAGTGGCATAATCAACTTGATGCTTTTGTAAATTATACAAAAGAAAATGAAGATGTTTATTGGGTGGGTTATAATAACTTACGTTTTGATGCTCAAGTGATAGAGTGGGTACTAAGAAACTATGAATATTGGCATGAGTTAAGTGGTCTAGAAATATGTGCTAAGATTGCACAGAAAGCTCAGGACATTATACATGATGCTAACTTTGATGTGTTTCCTGAATACAGAGAGCACGAACTTACATTAAAGCAACTAGACCTATTCAAAATACATCACTATGATAACAAGAACAGACGTGTAAGTCTGAAAAGGTTAGAGTTTGAGATGGATCTTGAGAACATTGAAGAGATGCCTATACATCACACTAAAACTAACATGAGTAGAGATGAGGTTTATCAATCTTTACAATATTGCTTTAATGATGTTGATGCAACTTATGAGTTCTACAAAGTTACATTAGGTGAAACAGATCATCCATTATACAATAAGAATAATCAAATTCAGCTCAGAAATGATATTGAGCAGGAGTTTGGTATACCGTGTCTAAACTATTCTGATAGCAAGATAGGTGATGAGATGATTAAGAAATATTATTGTGAAGAGAAAGGCATTTCTATTAAAGAACTTCCTAAAAAAGGATATTTTAGAAAGAGTATATCATTAAAGAACTGCGTAGCTCATTATGTTAAGTTTGAAACCAAACAACTCAAAGATTTCTTAGTACAAATCAAGAAGACAAAACTTGGCACACAAGACAACTTCAAAGAGCACATACATTTCTATGATAATGTATATTCATTTATGAAAGGTGGGCTTCATACAGAAAACAAACCTGAAATATTTGAGTCTGATGATGAATATGAAATCATTGACTGGGATGTAGCGAGCTATTATCCTGCTATTATTATTAATAGTGGTAAGTATCCTGCTCATTTAGGAAAAGCCTTCTTAAATGGATATAAGAAGATGTTTGAGCGTAGGTTGGAACTTAAACCTAAAGCTAAAACAGATAGAAGAATTAAAGGAATCGTAGGAGCACTTAAACTTGCAGTTAATTCTGTATATGGTAAATCATCTGATATGCTTTCATGGATATATGATAGGCAGTTAACTATGTTCACCACTATTACAGGTGAGCTTAGTTTAATGATGCTTATTGAGAAGTATGAATTGAATAATATACATGTAATCTCTGCTAATACAGACGGTGTAACGATTAAAGTGAGAAAAGACTTGATTCCAAAGATGCATGAAATAAATGAGTGGTGGTGTGATGTTACTCAGTATATTCTAGAAAGGACAGACTATAGTAAGATTATATTTTCAACAGTTAATGATTACTTGGCCATAATGCCTAATGGTTATGTAAAGAAAAAAGGTGACTTTCTAACAGACTTTGAACTACACAAGAATAAGTCTGCTAGGATAGTGCCCATTGCTCTTGAACAGTATTATGTAAATGGTACACCTGTCAAAGACACTATTATGAATCATAAGAATTTATATGATTTTTGCATTAGGAAGAAAGCTTCTAGAGATTTTCATTATGAAGGTGTAAACCCAAAAACTAATAAAAAAACTAAGTATAACAAACTTATTAGGTATTATGTAAGTAATACTGGTGAGAAAGTGTACAAGGTAAAGAACAAAGACTCTCAAAGTAAGGCTGCTAAAAGAAGTCAAGTAGAAGCTGGTGAGTGGGTGTGTCATGTTTGCAACTATCTAGAGAAAGATTCCTCAACAGATAATGTAAACTATAATTATTATATAGATAAAGCAGAAGGAATGATTGTAAAGATTCTGACAAACGGTAAACGTAAAAAGAATATAGTTATACCTAATCAAACAAGTTTATTTTAACTATGAATAGAAGAGCAAAAATAAATAGAAAGAATGTGGCTAAGCATCTTATGAAGTATCAACTAGATCTTGTAGGAAAGGATTTAGATGATGCTTTTGAAGATGATTGGGAACAGTGGACTCTCACTATAGAACAATACCAGAAGTTTAGACAATACTCTATTAAAACCTTAAAGAAAGTATTTAAGTTTAATACAAACAAAGCAAAAGATACTTTTAGATGGTTTTATAGACACTTTGGACTAAGTATAGATGATAAAGATAATTTAACAAAAACAGAACAAGAAAATGAGTAAACTAATTAACGAAGACTGGGAACATGCAGCTTATGCCAATGATGAAATGTATAAAGCAGAGCGAGAACACAGGATGATGTTAGAGCATCAAGAATGGGAACACGCACAGAAAAACAAAAAGAAACCTGCAATCATTGAATTAAAAAAACATAAGAAAAATGAAGCTCCACATAAGTCCAAAAATATTCAAAGAACTGATAAAGAAGAGTTATAATTTAGATTTAGTGTATCTATTAAAACTAATAGAAGATGGACAAGACATAGAACCATTATATACAGATAGTATGAAGATTGGTGCTCTTTATCAAGGATTAGTAAGAAAAGGCTTAATATCTAAAGATGATGATAAAGTTACACTAGAGGGTAAAGATCTACTAAAGTTTATAAGTAGTGATGATGATTCACCTAAAATAATAAAACGTAAACCTTTAACAACTGACTTTGAAGAGTGGTGGAAAAACTATCCTACAACAGATAGTTTTACATATAAGCACAGAACATTTAAAGGCAGTAGGTCATTACGTAGATCTAAGAATGAATGTAGACTAAAATTTAAAGCAATCATTAATGAGGGAGAATATACAGCTCAACAATTGATAGATGCTTTAAAGTATGAGGTAAAGGTTAAGTTGGAACGCTCTTTAAGAGAAGGTAAGAATATAATGAGTTATATGCAAGGCTCAGTTCCATATTTAAACCAAAGAAGCTTTGAAGGTTTCATAGAACTTATGGAATCAGAAAAAGATAAACCAGAACAAAAAACAGGACCAACAGATATTTAAATTATGGCAATTAAAGGAAAAAAAGACACAAGAAAAAAAGAAAGAGAATGGAAAAAGATAAATGGTAAATGGTATAAGAAAGAAGGCTCTTCACATAAACGAGTAAGGTTTATAGCATGTGATGAAGATGCTCAGATTTACAATTGGCAAAGAACCAATAAAAAAGCTCTAGAAAATTTCAATAATGGACCAACAGGTGCTATTTGGAAAAAACCAAAAGGTAAGGTTCATGACTATCTTAATAGAGAGGAGAACAGTGAGAAAGATAGCAATGATGATTGTGACTTAACATTTATGAAAGAAATACCATATTAAGAAATGAGTTTTGAATTATTAAAAGAAGAGGTTAGAAAAGGCCTTGAAGGAAAAAACAATGGTGTACCTATGGGCTTTAATAGACTTAATAGATACATTGGTATTAGGAAATCTATGTATTATTTGATAGGTGGATTGACAGGTTCAGGTAAAACTAGTTTTATAGATGATGCATTTGTGCTTAATCCTGTAGATTGGGCCATGTCTCCTGAAGGAATACAATCAGGAATTAAAGTGAAAGTGTGGTACAGATCTATGGAGCGTAGTAGAACTTACAAGCTTGCAAAGTGGACATCTCGTAGAATATTCTTAGATCATGGTATAACTATAGGAGTAAATAAACTTCTAGGTTGGACAGATAAAATGACAGAACAAGAACATGCAATCTTTTTGTCGTATGAGGACTATATGAATAAGTTATCAGAAATGATTACTATTATCGATGGGCCAGAGAATCCTGTAGGTATTGCTAAAGAGTTAAAAGCATATGCTTTAGAACGTGGTGAAATAGTACAGCAGGATAAATATAATAAGATATATATTCCTGATGACCCAGACGAAATAACTATTGTTGTTATTGACCACATTGGTTTGTTAAAGACAACTAAAGATCAACCAACTAAGAAAGCAGCTATTGATAAGATGTCTGATGAGTTACGATATGCTCGTGACTTTTATGGATACTCTCCAGTGGTTGTAAGTCAGTTTAACAGATCTATATCTAATCCTATAAGAATAAAGAACGGTGATGTTGAACCTCAGCTAGAAGATTTTGCTGATAGTTCTACAACACAAAACGATAGTGATATATGTTTAGCTTTATTCGATCCTATGAGATATAATGTAGAAGACCCTTCGGGATATGATTTAACTAGATTAAGAGATGACTATGGTGCTAAATTCTTTAGAAGTTTACGCCTTATTAAGAACTCTTATGGTGAAGATGATATTAGGATAGGTCTTGCGTTTCTGGGCCAGTTAGGTATGTTTAAAGAACTACCAAAACGTAAACACATAACTGACTCTGATTATAATTCAGTAACAAATAAAACATTCTTTTTATCATGAATTTGACTTTTAGAGAATTGTTAGATTTACATAAAATGAATCCTAAAGATCTAACTGATGAAAAGTTGTGGGATGGACAGTGGTTAGAAAAGAAATATTCACATAAATTTAAAAAGAATGGAAAGCGATAGATTTTTAAAAGTTAGAGAAAGAAAAGAGTTATTAAAAGAAATAATTCAAACTCCAGAAGACTGTGATGTAATCATGCGTTGTTTAAAGAAACTAATTAAACTTCCAAATAAGAAGTTAACTAAATTAACCTTACTTGATCTTGCAGATGACCTTAAGTTTATAGGATTTAAGTGGGATCATTTTATTGAGCAAAATAAAGACTTATGGGAAAACAAAGATTAATAAATTATTCTTTATATCATGACAGAACCTGTACAATTATTAGAAAGAAGACTCGCTGAAATTAAAGCGATGATAGAAAAAGCAGAAGAAAATAATCTATTAATCATGGATATACATCCTATGAAACAATTATATAATAGATATTACGTATGCATAGAATCACTAAAAAAACAAATAACATATACATATAAAAGATGACATTAAGAAATAAAAAAGAAGTAGTTAGAAACGTAGTTATATGCCACGAAACAGAAAAAGCATATTTATTTAAGTTTAAAAGTAAAAAGACTAAGTGGTATCCAAAATCAGCAGTTGAATGGTTAGAGTATGATGGAAATCAAAGAGGTAAAGTAATATTAAAATATGGTAGATGATGACACTAAGAGATAAAAGACAAGCAGAGTTTGCTGATATGTGGCTTAATCATGGAAAGTTTGGAATACTTAATCTCTGCCCACGCTTCGGAAAAATAAGAACTACAATTAACATCTTAAAGAAGATGAAACCTAATTGTAACATTCTTATTGCCTATCCAGATAAAAAGATTCAACAGTCTTGGATAGAAGATTTTGAAGAGATGAATTATGTAAATGAGAATATTTCATACACTACACATTTATCTTTACATAAGTTTACATCTATAGAGTTTGATATAGTGATAATTGATGAAATACATCTGCTAAGTGAAGCACAAATAGGTGCATGTTTAGATTTGTTCTCTCAGAATGATAATATACTAGGTTTGACAGGTACACTATCTAAATGGAGTAAACGTAAACTTAGTGAAGACTTAGGACTAGAAGTGTTAGCTGAATATCCTATCAGTAAAGCTATTGAAGAAGGTGTTATTGTAGATTATCAAATCACTGTAATTAGAGTGCCATTGGATAATAAAACTTTAATACAGTTTAAGAAGGGTAAGAAGACCGAACTGAAACAGTTTAAAGCTTACAGTTATATCATAAATAAAATGATGTATGCTGGAGGTAACACTATGTTTATGAGACTTGCAAGAATGCGTCTTATACAGAATTCAATAGCAAAGATGAATGAGACCAAACGTTTGTTAAAACAATGGTCTGATGAGCGTGTTCTTGTATTTTGTGGTGTGACTAAAATAGCTGATGTACTTGGAATACCCTCACATCACAGTAAGTCAAAAGACAAAGAAGCATTTAAGAAATTTGCTGAAGGTGAAGGTAAACATATGGCTGTAGTAAAAATTGGTAACACAGGGATTACATATAAACCATTAAACAAGGTGATTATAAATTACTTTGATAGTAATGCAGAAAACTTAGCTCAAAAGATTAATAGGTGTATGGCCATGGAGTATAACACTCCTGATAAAAAAGCAGATATTTATATTATATGTTCTACTGAGAAAGTTGAAGAGAGATGGCTTAATAAAGCACTAGAATTTTTTGACAAAAACAAAATAGTATACGCTTAATTTTCGTATATTTATAGACTTAATTATTAATAAATACAAACAAAAAAATGAGTTCAAAATTGATTGGAATTGTTGGTGAGACTGGGACAGGAAAGTCTACTGCGATTAAACACTTAAATCCTGAAGAGACGTACATTATAAACGTTGCTAAAAAGGAATTACCTTTTAAAGGAAGTGAAAAACTGTACAATACAGAAAACAAAAACTACAAGGAAGTAGATGATCCTACAGAGATTACAAGGTTGTTAAAAACCCTATCTGAAAAAGCAACACATATTAAGAATGTTGTAATAGAAGATAGTAATTATCTTATGGGTTTTAGAATGGTGGAAAAAGCTACAGAAGTGGGCTACACAAAATTTAGTGTTATGGCTAAAGATATGGTAGACATGTTCAGAACAGCTAGAAAACTAAGAGATGATTTAATTATATTCTACATTACTCACCCTGAAACTATAGAAGACAGTGGTGAAATAATAGGATATAAGATCAAAACTGCAGGTAAGATGATTGATAACCAAGTGTTATTAGAAGGATTACTTACAGTGTGTCTATACACAGATGTAGAAGATACAAAAGACGGTACTAATTACAGTTTCTTAACTAACAGATATAGAAAGAGACCTGGAAAGAGTCCTGATGGTATGTTTGACAAACTAAAGATACCAAATAATCTGCAACTTGTAAAAGATGCAATAATAGAGTATTATAAATAATAAATAAATATGTATAATTTAAAATTAAAAACAAATGAGTACAATTGGAGGTAAAGTAAGAGAACAAAGTAGTAATGATAGTAATTACGAAAAGAAAGTAGGAATATTTGAAGCTAATGTAGTGGCAATTAATCCTACAATAGAAGAATATAGCACTATTTTAGGTAGAGAATTATCTGATGACAGTAAAGCTACAGAATATCTAGGTGAAAGTAAAGACGGTAATACTTATTTACGTATAGATGTATGGCTAAGAGAAGTAAAAACTGAAGATGATTTTAAAGTGAGTTTCTTCTTAGAAGATAAAGAACGTGAGAACAGAGATGGTACTAAAAAACAATACATTAATAATGTTGGTACAACATCTTGGGCTGATGATGAATCTAATTTATATGAATGGTTTACTGAGGGACGTGATTATCGTGTAGCTTATGTAGGTGAAGAAGATTTGTATGGATTTATTCAAAAATGGTTATCTAAACTAGATTATCGTCATGCTGATACTGAGTTACAACTTGATTGGAAAAAGTTGATGAGAGGTGATGTAAGAGACCTAAAAAATCAAATTGGTGGTGAGTATTGTGGAACTGTTGTTTCTTTAGCTACAGTGGTGGTTAGAGAACGTGATGGTGAAACTAAAGAGTACCAAGGTATTTATAACAAAGGTTTCCTATCTGGTTGGGCTATGAAGTTCTTCAGAGCTGTAGACTATACTGATAATCGTATTGTAGAATCTCTTAAATCTAAAAAGTCTAGAGATTTAAAACAACATGAAAGATTTGTAGTGGAAGTTGCAGGTGAGTATGGTTGTAAAGATTATTATATCCTTAAAGAGATAGAAAGTTACAACCCTGATGATAATCTCGTTGCATCAGATAAACACATCTCAGAGGATGGGGATGATTACTAAAAAAAGAGAAATGTAAAACAAGAGCCCTTTTCAGAAATGAGAAGGGCTTTTTAATTATCAAGAATATGATTAAAGGAATAAAAAAACAAAAGCTAGATACAAATTTTATTCTTTCTAAGATATCTTCTTATGATATATTCAAATTTTATATGCCTAACAATGATTGGCAGATTAATATTGTTACATATTCACCTTTTAGAGATGAACGAACACCTTCTTTTATAATTGGTAACAAGAAAGGATTAGATCACCTAACTTATATTGATTTTGGTGATACTAATTTTAAAGGTGATTGTTTCATGTTTGTTAAACAAATGTACAATATATCTAATTTTATAGATGTTCTAAAAAAGATTGATTCAGATTTTGAATTAGGTGCATCTACAGGTGTAGAAAGTGATAAATATAAGAAGATTATAACTAGTTACAAGAAACCTGAAGTTCCAGTTAAAGAGTACTCTTTTATTCAAGTGAAGACTAGAAAGTTTACAAATAGAGAACTTTCTTATTGGAACAATTATTATCAGGATGTAGATGATCTCAAAGCTAATAATATATTCTCAATTGCTGAGGTGTATTTAAACAAGAAGCGTATTGTACTAAATAACAATGAGCTTAGGTTTGGGTATCTATACGATGGTAACTGGAAGATTTATAGACCTTTTTCAGATAGAAAGTGGAAGTGGATGCCAAATAATGTTCCTATTACAGCAATGGACGGAATGGATGATATTAAAAATTGTCATACAGCTTTTATTACTAAGAGTAAGAAAGACTATATGGTGATAAAGAAAATATTTCCTACAGTGTGTGCTGTACAGAACGAAGGTGTTGCATGTTTCTCTTATGATAATGTTGAATACATTACTAATAATTCAGAGAAACAGATACTTTCTTTTGATTCAGATGATACAGGAGTTAACAATAGTATAAACATTACTAATATGTTTGGTTTTGATTATTGTAATGTTCCTAAAAAGTATTTATCAGAAGGAATTAATGATTGGGCAGATCTTGCTAAAGTTAAAGGTTTAAAAGCAGTGGAAGAATATTTAATAACTAAAAATATTATAAGATGAGTCCGTGGGAGAAAGTAAGATTTGAAAAAGAAATCAAGGATAATATAGAGTGGTTATATACTACTACAGAGGATGAAGTTCAATGTATTAGTATAGAAAACCTACAAGCAATTTTAATAAAACATTTGGGGATAGAAGATCTCTCAATATCGTTAGAATAATTAATAAATAAATAAAAAAATGGAAAACACAATTAAAAATTACGGAAGTGCAGAAGCTTTACAAACAATGTTAAATGCACAAGTGCCAGAACAGACAAGAACTTATAAACCGATAAGTCATCAACAATTAGTAGACCTTACACTTGAAAGTATTTATCAATCAGGGTATGAACTTGCGAGTCAGGAGTATTCAGTTGCTGAAGATGGTCTTGTAGCAAATGGTAAGTACACTATTGCTAATGTTGCTGA
>Ga0316202_10002694_pt1 | contig 11352 bp, 6 predicted proteins | sample 3monrhotite_MG_FD_204934 | JGI IMG/M metagenome (GOLD analysis project Ga0316202, IMG submission 204934) | Microbial mat bacterial communities from mineral coupon in-situ incubated in ocean water Damariscotta River, Maine, United States -... | ecosystem: Environmental > Aquatic > Marine >...
CAGCCTTCCACGCCATCCGGGCGCGCCCCGGCGACCGCTTCGCCCTCTTCCAGCGACCCACCGTCCGCTGGCCGGCGGTCACCCTCGGGCCGCTGACCCAGGCGCTGGCCGCGCCGCCACCAGCGACCGACAGCAAGCTCGTCATGCAGGGCATGCTCGGCCCGGTCACCCTCGCCGAGCTGATCGAGACCGCCTCGCTCAGCCGCCAGCAGCTCGAGATCGCCATCGCCAACTCGGCCGGCCGCCTCGGAAGCATCGTCGTGCGCTCCAGCTACCTGCTCCGGGCCTCCGAGCGCGGCGGCAGCGAAGGGATCGAGGCCTTCCACCGCCTGCGCCGAGTCTCAGGGGAGCACTTCCTCGTGCTCCGCCAGCCCGCGGACCTCTCGCTCGTCCCGATCGCCACGACCCGCGAGCTGCTCCGCGACGACAGCGGCGGCGGAGACAGCGACACGCCCCCCTCGCTCGTCATGAAGGGCAACCTCTCAGATATCTCGATCCGAGACGTGCTCGGCGCCTTCAGCCTGAGCCGCCAGCTCATCGAGCTGATCCTGTCTGACAGCTCCGGCGTCCGGGGCACGATCCTCGTCAAGGGCGGCCAGCTCCTGTCGGCGCGATCGATGGCGCACGGCAGCCAGGGCCAGCCGGCCTTCTTCGCACTGCTCTGCGACCCCGGCACCGAGGTCTCCGCGCACGCCCGCGAGCAGTCGGTCCGCGACGCCCGCCCGATCGGCAGCCTCTCGGCGCTGCTCGCCGAGGCCAGCCGCCCCACCGCGGCAGCAGCCCCGGTCCGCGCGCCGCTGATGCAGGGCAACTTCTCGACGATGTCGTTCCAGGCCCTGATGATGATGATCAGCCGGGGCCGCCAGGTCATGGAGGTCGTGTTCCTCCGCGGCGACGAACAGGTCGGCAACCTCGTGCTCACCGCGGGACAGCTCCTGTCCGCGCGCACCGGCAGCCTGTCGGGCGCAGCTGCCTTCCACGCCCTCCAGAGCGATCCGGGCGCCAGCTTCCAGGTCTACCGGATCGCACCGGACGAGCAAGCCTCAGAGCCGATCAGCTCGCTGCAGGCGCTCGCCAGCAAGCCCGCACCAGTCCCCGCGCCGCTTCGCCGTGAGATCGTGCTCCAGCGGCGCCTCGACGACGGCGGCGTCTCTGACATCTTCCAGATCGTCGGCATCAGCCGCATGCACCTGGAGCTTGAGTTTACCCACAGCAGCGAGCACGCAGGCACCATGACGGTGAAGGCCGGCCAGGTCCTGACCGCCCACTGCGGCAGCCTGCGCGGCCCGGACGCCGTCCACGAGCTGCTGGCGCTGTCGCGGGCCGAGGTCGTCGTCTACCAGACCCCGGCACCCGACCCGCTTCCGCGCCAGCAAGGCTCGCTGGCCGACTTCCTGAAGACCCACAACCTGCCAGTGCCCGCAGCAGCGCCCCCGCCCGTCGCTCCCGAGCCGGACCCCGCGCTGACCGCGGCTGTTGCCCAGCTTGAGGCGCTCCGCGCCCAGCTCCAGGCCCAGAGCACCCTGATCGAGCAGCTCAACCAGCAGGCCACGCAGCCCCCGGCCCCAACACCGCCCCCAACGCCGGCTCCAGCCCCGAGCCCGAGCCCAGAGATGCTGGTCCTGCTCCAGTCTCTCCAGCAGCCCGCACAGAGCGAGCGCATGCTGATGTGGCTGGTCGGCAGCAGCCAGGTCGTCATGCTTGTCATGCTCGGCGTCCTGATGATGCGGCTGCTGGGATGAGCCACAGCCCACTCGAGCTTGCCCTCCAGCAGCTCGCGCTGACCCGCGCCGCCCGCCGGCGGCGGTGGGCCTTCCTCAGCGTCTTCTCGGTCGCACAGTCCGTGGTCCTCGCCATCGCTGTGGCCGCCATCCCTACCGACGCGCCCGCCCCCACCATCGCCGCCCTCGAGGTCCAGCCCTCTCCCGACGAGGCAGCCCCGGTCGCGGTGGTCCCCGAGCCAGAGCCAGAGCCAGAGCCAGAGCCGGAGCCGGAGCCGGAGCCGGTGTGTGAGGCAGGGCGCTCTTGTGCACCGATCCCGGTGTCTTCTTTCCCGTTCAGCCACACGGGAGACACGACGGGAGCGGAGTCCGAGATCAGCTCGTATAGCTGTGCGTCGTGGATGCCGGAGGGTGGTGGTGAGATCTGGTACTCGGTGACGCTGGAGACGTCGGGGCAGCTTCGTGCGCGCATCGACGAGGATCCGACGGACGGTGTGGATGTGGATGTGCACCTTCTGGAGGAGGCGGGTCCGGAGGGCTGTGTTGCGCGTGGGAATGCGCGCGTGAGTCGCTGGCTGCGCCCTGGGACGTACTGGGTTGTGGTGGACACCTGCTCCGTGAGTGGAGAGAAGCCTGGCGAGTACACCCTGGATGTCTCGTTTTCGTCGGGGAAGTAGTGTGTGGGCCTGGGGGAACGTGCCTTGATGGTTGTGTTTTTCGGGCCAGCGCCTTGGCGGGCAGGAGGGGATGTGCTACTTTGGTCACGGCGAAATACTGCATCTCTACTCCAGGACTTCAGCAATCCTGGGTGCTTCTCTTGTGCTCCACAGGCCTCAGCAACCTGTGGGCGACCTCAAGTAATTTCTCCCTACAGGAACGTGTAGGGCAAGTATTTTAATTTTCAGCCTCGAAAGAGGAAAAACAGACACCCTCCGGAGCAAATTGCTCCGGGGGTTCTTTTTTGGTGTGGCAAGCAAAAGTAGATCGTGATTACGTTGAGAGTGTCTGGGAGAAGAACCAGAACTCAGACATTAGCCTTAACTACCGTTCTCCATGAAACGGTACATCGTTGCTTAATTTATGGCGAACACAGTCGTCATATTTCCTGCATTCTTTCACAGAGGAGGAGCACTCGGGAGCTTGGCGTCTGTCCGGTGCTGAGGCCGGCACAGACGGTGCTGAAGACGGGTAGGTGCGCATGAGGCGTGCATGTGTTCCCCAGATGTTCTGGTTGGGGGAACGCTTGTGGTGCGTTGTGTCTACCCAAAACACCGTGAGTAGAGAACCATGAACTGGATCGACGAAGACATCATTGAGCTGCAGACCCTCCTCGACGAACACCCCTTCTGGCAGAACAGCCTCCTGCGTGCTTGCGAGCGGGGGCGGCTGTCACGGGATGACTTCCGGTTTCTGTTTGGGCAGTACGCGCACTACTCGAAGAACTTCACGCGCTACCTCGCTGGCGTGATGTTGAGCTGCGAGGACGACTACTTCCGCTCGAAGCTGTCGGAGAACCTGTGGGAGGAGGGCGGCGGCGCCGACCCGGAGGAACGCCACGCGGAGCTGTTCCGCCGCTTCCTGACGGACACGCTCGACATCTCCGATCCCCGCGCGACGCCGATCGAGGCGTGCACGTCGGTGTTCGTGGATCGCTACCTCTCGGGCTCTGCGAGCCCGGACCACACCTACGGCTGTGCGTTCCTTGCGCTCGGGACGGAGGGGATGGTCTCCCGGATGTACCGGATTTTGGTCCAGGGGATGCGGCAGGCGGACATCCCGGACGAGGCGCTGACCTTCTTCCACATCCACATCGAGTGTGACGACGAGCACGCCGAGACGCTGTGGGAGATGCTGCTGGCGAGTCGGCACCGGCCGGACTGGAAGGTTGTCGCGCGGCGCGCGATCGACGACGCGCTGAAGCTCCGGGCAGCGTTCTTCGAGGCGATCTACGACCAGATCGAGCGGCGCCGCCTGACGTCGCTGGTCGACGCGGCGTGTGCGCGCCAGCCGGCGCCGGCCCCGGAGGAGCCGGTGCGTGTGTACCGCGCGTCGTCGCCGGGAGAGCCGATGTACAGCAACCAGAACGCGCGCCTGAACATCGACTTCGAGGTCCGTCGGATGTCGTTCACGAGCCGCGAGATCTTCGACGTGCGCACGGTGACGGTGGCCGCTCACGCGAACACGGAGCGGCACCGCCACGCGCACGAGTCGGTCTTCCAGATCGTCAGCGGCAGCGGCGAGGTGCTCCTGGGCGACAAGTCGATCGCGGTGAGCGCGGGAGACGTGGTGTTCGTGCCGCGGTGGGTGTTCCACCAGACGCGCAACACAGCGGACACGCCGCTTGTGGTCCTCGCCATCACGGACTTCGGGTTCACCTCGGCGGTGCTGGGCAACTACGACCAGCGCACCCGCCTCAAGGAGGGCGGCCAGGACGCCGACGCGTCGTCCCAGCCGGCCGCGGCGACCCTTCGCAAGGTGACCGCGTAGCGTTGATGGGGGAGCCGCCCGCCCGGCGTGCCGGGCGGGCGTTGCTGTTTTTGTGTCGGCAGCGGCCCTTGCGCTGCCCCCTCGGGCTCGGTACGGTTCGCCCGTGGTGAGGGCATGCTGGGCTCTCAGCACAGATGTGATGGGTTTTGATCTGTGAGCATGTTGATTCCAGGGATGAAGCCCCATGGGCGCTTGCAGCGCTACCTGCTGCAGGGGCTCCTGGGGGTGGGGCGTGTGGGGCTTGTGCTGGAGGCGATGCACGAGGCAGACGGTTCTCCGTTCGTGTTGCACGTGCCGTACCTCCGGTATCAGGAGCGGCTCGGCTTCGGCCCGCGCTACCTCAGCGGCGCGCTGTGGGCAGCAACGAGCCAGCTCCAGGGCTTCTGTGTGCCGGTCCACTGCGACTGCGCGGGGGAGCTGGTCTTCAGCGCCCGTCCGCGCCTGGACGGCGCGCCGCTCCAGGCGCTGCTGCGCCGGATGCGGGCGCGGCGGGCGCGGCTGTCTCGGCAAGTGATCTTGAGCATCGCGCTCCCGCTCGCGCGCGCGCTGCAGCGCCTCCACGACACCCGCCCCCAGAGCCTGCCGGCGCCTGCCTGCCACGGCCGGCTGACGCCGTCGCGGGTGATGCTCTGCTCGGACGGCACCCTTTCGATCCTGGGCCTGCCAGCGCCGGCGGGCTGGCTCGACGGGGCGTGGCTGTCTCCGATGGAGAGCAGCCGGCTGTGCGAGCTCCCACCGGAGCAGCTCGAGGGTTTTCCGCTGACGCCGGCGGGGGACGTGTACCTGCTGTCGCTGCTGATCTACACGATGTGGACGCTGCACAACCCTCACGAGCAGCGCACCCCGCGAGAGACGCTCCAGTCGGTGTTCGACTCACCACCGCGGCTCCAGGACAGCATGCGGATGGGCCCTGCGCTGCGGCGGGTGCTGGAGGAGGGGCTGTCGGCGCGGCCGGAGCAGCGGCCGACGATGGCGCAGCTCATCCACACGCTCTCCGCGGTCCTGCGCGAGGACGGCGGCGCGGTCTCTCGGGCGGACCTCGCGGCGCTCAAGCAGCAGTGGATCCCGAGCACGACTCAGCCGCCAGCGTCGATGCTCCACACCAGTGATGCAGAGATGTTGATGTCGCTGCTCCACAGCTGAGTCGGGCTCAGCCGAAGAGGACGACCACCTCAGCGCCGCGGATCGGGGGACCGACCTGCACGCGCGCGCGGCCGTCCTGGTCGACAAGATCGATGCTGTGGAGCTTCGCCACGCCGTTCCAGCGCGCGATGAGCTCCCAGAGGAGCGACGACTCGATGCTGGCGCCGCGGCGCCAGCGCTCGACCTGGCTGACCGACACACCCAGCCGCCGCGCGACCTCGCGCCAGGTGGTGGGGGCCTCCTCGAGGGCCAGCTGCCAGCACATGGTCTCCAAGATTTTTGCCAACATGGGTCCGACCTCCCGTCTGACAGGCATCGGCGCACCAGGGCGCACCGTTGAGCCAAGCGAGCCTCCAGGTGCGCCAAGCACACCGAAAAAGCATCGCTATCGCTGATCTAAAGCTACACTTCCGCCGAAGTTGGAGGAGTTATAGCGGAGCAACGGGCACAAGCCCAGACCTGCCACCTGGATGACACATCCAAAAGGCCACCAAAAACAATCGGCAAAATACGGTTCTCAACAAAACACCCGCAGCACGATCACATCGTCACAGGGTCGTGACCAGCGCGGACACCGTCGCGCATCAGAATCCAGGGTCTTCTGCGGCATCGAGACGCGCCGCAGCCCGCCGGCTCAGGACCATGAACGCAGCGGTCGCCACAAAGCCAACCGCTGCGAACAGGGCCAGCACGCCGAAGAGGTGCTGGTGCCCCAGGGCGCCCGGAGAGCGATCCGTGAGAAAACCCATCAGCGGCCCCATGAAGACATCCGGCGTGTAGCCGATCACCGACACGAGCCCGACCGCCGTGCCGGTCAAAGCCATCGGCACGCCCGCGGCGTTGAACAGGGCAAAGTAGACCCCACGCAGCCCGTAGACCGCCACCGAGATGCCCACGACGGCGGTGTAGAGCACCCACGGCAGGCTGGTGTCGAGCAGCCCGGCCGCGATGACGCTGTCGCCGATGACGAGGGTGGCGAAGGCGAGCAGGATGACCTGCGGCGAGCCGATCTTGTCTCCGAGCAGCCCCGCGCCGAAGGCCGCGAGCGGCCGCACCCAGAAGGAGACGGTGCTGACGCTGGCGGCCTGGACGTCGTCGAAGCCGAACGCGTCCCGCGCGAAGAGGGCCAGGTCGTCGGTGCCCTTGAAGCCGACGTAGGCACAGATCACGATCAGCCCCTGTAGCCAGACCATCGGCATCCTCAGCACCGTCAGGATCTTGGCGGCGTCGAAGGCACCGCCGGGCGCTGCCTCGGGCTCCCCTGCCTTCGCCGGCTCCTCGTCGGGGATGTTGAACCAGACGAGCACGCCACCGGCGAAGGTCAGGCCGGTAAAGATCCAGATGATGGCCTTGAGGGCGTACTCTCGCTCCTCGATCGTGGCCTGCGCGGCGTCGACGGGCAGCAGCAGCGAGAAGATCCAGACCGTCACCGTCGCGAGCAGGGCCGCGAGCAGGCCACGCCCGCCATCGAGGATGCCGTAGGCCTTGCCCTGGCTGTCGTCGCCGCCCCACTCTCGGGTGGCGCGGATGAGCGACGCCCAGAACAGCAGCACCGTCGTCAGGCCCCAGAAGGCGAACAGGGCCTTGAGGGTGCCCAGCGGCGGCACGCTGGCGAACAGGATGCCGCCCGCCGAGGTCGTGAGCAGCGCGGCGGTCATCATCCGGCGCGCGCTGAAGCGGTCGGCGAGCGGCCCGCCGGGGAAGTACGACAGCATCGCGACGACGCCGTACATCGAGAACGCGGTCCCGAGCTGGAGGTTCGTGATCTGGAACACATCGAGCAGCGTCGGGCGGAAGACGCGAGCGATAACAAACGGCAGCGCAAAGACCGCTTCAGCCGCGACGACGAGCGCAAGCATCATGGTGGCGCGCCGGAGAGGCGTGGGGGCAGACATGGACATCCTGGGGCCGTGCGGTATCTGCCGAGCGTACCATCCAGCGCAACCGCCCCGGCGGCGTTATTGACGCGCGACGGGAGGGAGCAGAGCCGTGTGGGAGCGCCACCGCCTCGACGCCACCAAGCGCCTGCTCCGGAGCGGCGCCCCGGCACAGGTCCGGGAGGGCCTCATCCTGGCGCGCGCGCTCCAGGACAGCTCGATCTCTGCGCTGCTCCGTGGCAGCCGGACGACCGCCGACGGCGAGCTGGTCCTGGGGACCTGGCTGCGCACGCTCCCGACGCCTGGGCGCGACCTGCTGGCCCACGAGCTGCTCGCCATCGCCCGCCCGCCGCGGTGGCAGGCCCTGCGCGCGTCCGTGCGCCAGCTCACGCTGGACACGGCGCGGCCCCTGGAGCCGGTTCTGCTGCACACCTTCCCCAACCTGGAGTCGCTGTCGCTGCGGCAGCCCGGCCCCCTCTCGCTGCACGCCCTCCCGCGCACCGTGCGCACGTTGACCCTCCGCGCGATGCCGGTGCCCGACCTGGGCCCCATCTCCCACCTCCGGGCGCTCCACCTGCTCGACATCCCTGGCGGGATCAACCTCACGCCGCTGGCGGGACGACCGCTCCGGGCGCTGTCGCTGGTCCGCTGCGGTCCGCTGCCGCACCTCCGGGTGCTGGCGACCCTCCCCGCGCTCACCGCGCTGCGCCTGGAGGGCAGCGAAGAGGCCCTCGAGATCCCGCCCCAGACGACGCTGGCAGCCCTGGAGGCGCTGACCATCCGCGGCCGGTGGTCTCGGCTCCCGGCGATGCCAGCGCTGGAGACCCTCTCGGCGCAGCACACGGGCGGAGAGCGGCGCCCCGGTATCGACTCGCTCCGCGTGTCCACGGGCCTGCGCACAGCCCACATCCAGGGGCTGCACCTGCCGGACCTGGGCGCCTTCTCGCCGTGCACCGCGCTGTCCTCGCTGGAGCTGTCGGAGGTCCGCCTCGGGGCGCTCGACGGCATGCCCCGCGCCCGTGGGCTGACGTCGCTGACCATCTCGGGGTCGCTGGCGACCACGCGCGGCATCTCTGCGCTGTCTGCGCTCCGCGCGCTCACGCTGGCCGACAACCCCGACCTCCAAGACCTCGACACGCTGCCAGAGCTGCGCCGGCTGCGCACCCTGTCCCTGGTCCGCTGCACGCTGCCGGACCTCTCGGCGCTCCAGCGGTCCACCGTCGAGGGCCTGACGCTCGACCGGTGTGTGGGGAAGGCAGACCTGAGCGGCCTCCGCGGGAGCTGCCTGCGCGCGCTCCGCCACCCAGAGACCCGCGTGACCGGCCTGGACAATGCCTGGCGCAGCTCCCCTCGGCGGGGCGCGCCCCTCGACGCGATGCTGTCCACGCCATCGGCCTCACCGGTGGCCCTGACCGCGGCGCAGCGCGCGGCCCTGCTGTCCGGCACCCCCGACGGGCTGGCCCGCAGCCTCACGCTGCTGGCCGACGCGGCGCCCGACGCCCTCGACGCCGCGCGCGACCTGCTGCGCAGCAGCCGGCCCACGCGCGGGCGCCGGCGTGCCTGGGCAGACCTGCTGGCCGTCGGCCTCGGGCCGGGCACGCTCGCGGCGGTCTCGCTCGATGGCACCGCCCTGCCCGGCCCGCTGGACCTCGCCGTCCTCGCGCGGCACCCCACGCTCCAGGACGTGCGGCTGCGAAACGTCTCTGCTGCGCAGGACTATGGTCCGCTCCAGGGGCTCTCGCTGCGCCGGCTGGCGGTCTCGGGCGCCAGCGCGCCGCTTCTCCCCGCGCTGGCTGGCATGGTGTCGCTGGAGGCGCTCTCCCTGCCGGAGCTGCGGACGACTCCGGACCTGCCGCTGCTCCCGGCGCTGCGGCACCTCGGCCTGCGCGGCGCAGCGGCGCTCCCGCCGCCGTCGCACACCCCCGCGCTGGAGGGGCTGGACCTCCGCGGCGCGGTGGTCACGGATCTCTCGGCCCTGGCCGGTCTGGTCCGGCTCGCGCACCTCGACCTGCGCCAGTGTGTCGCAACGGACCTGTCTGTCCTCGGCCAGCTTCCGGCGCTCCAGAGCATCGGGCTCAGTGTGCTCCCCGAAGACCTCTCCGTGCTGGAGCGGGTCGCGCAGATCTGGCTGCCGCGCGGCGGCGCGGCGCTGAAGGCCCAGCTCCCGCCGCGGCTGCGCACCCGCAGCCGGTGCAGTCGCTCAACGACCGCGCCCCTGCCGGCCCTCGTCGCCCCCGCGGTGCCTGATCCGCTCGGTCAGCCCTGACCTTCAGCCGCCTGCTCGACGCAGCGGATCACGGCGCGGAAGTCGTAGGACGACGCCGCGAGCAGCGGTCCACCCGCGATGCGAAGCTCGCGCACGCTGCGGAGGATCTCGTGGGCGTGCGCCACCGAGGCGGCGCGCGCCTCGGTGGTCCCGGCGAGCAGGATCCCGTGCCACGCCAGGAACACAGACTGGAGCTGTGGCTCGGTGTAGGGGAAGCGGATCGCGTCAGCAGACTCGGCCAGCACGCGGCGGGCCTCCTCGGCGCGGCCCGCGGCGGCGTCACAGACCGACAGCCACGCGAGCCCCTGGAAGCGGACCGGGCCAGGGATCTCGGCGCTGCGGCGGAGCAGCGGCTCGGCGCGGTCAAAGTCTCCGACCATCACAAAGAACTGCCCAACGATCGCGTGGACGAACGCCGCGCGCATCTGGTTCAGCCCGCGGCTGGAGATGGGCATCATCTCCTCGATGGTGGCGATGGCTGCGTCTCGCTGCCCGTCGCCCAGCAGCGCCATGCCCAGCGCCGCGCGCGTCATGCCGATGTCGCCCGGTGAGTCGGTGAGTTCCTGGGCGGGGAGCGCCTGGCGCAGGAAGTGGAGGCACTGGCCGTAGGCGCCCCGCTCCATCGCCATGACGCCGAGCTGGGAGAAGACGAAGCCCCGCTCGCGGAAGAAGCCCACGTCGCCGATGGCAGAGACCGCCGCGCGGTACAGGGCGTCGGCCGCATCGGCGTCGCCGAGCGTGGTCTCCATCACCCCGGCGTACACCTGGAGCATCGCCTGGAGGCCGAAGGCCCCCTCAACGCCTGCCCGCGCCGCGCCGGCGAGGTACGCCGCCCTCGCGGCCTCGGGCTCGCGGTTGAGGTCCCGCGCGGTCCCGAGGGTCCCCAGGATCTGGGCCACCACCAGGCCGCTCCCGGACGCCTCGGCCAGCGCCAGCGCGGACTCCAGCGCCGCCAGCGCGGGGGCCGTCTGCCCGACGCCCAGGTCCACGACCCCGCGCAGCCGCCCCAGCAGCGCCCCCAGCAGCGGCGGGACCTGCGGCTGGAGGGCCGCGATCCAGCGGTGGAGCACGACGTGCTCGCCGATCGCGTTGAGGTACTCGGACAGCGCGCAGACACACCATGCCGCGTCCGACGGCGCGCGAGACAGGCTGTGGGCGACCGCAGCCTGGAGGTTGCCCCGCTCAAGCTGGAGCTGGCGGGCGGTCTCGGTGGCGCCCTGGAGCAGGCGATCCTCCAGCAGCACCGCGCTGATGCGCGCGAAGCAGGCCGCGTGCTGATCCGCGACCGACTCAGCCTCCTCAGGCGAGAGCTTCGCGCGGGCGAACGCCTTGATCGACTCAAGCATCGAGAACCGGATCGCGCCGGGGAGCGTTGGCGGCGACGCGGACCGGAGCAGCGAGTGGTCCAGCAGTGCCTCCAGGTGCTCCAGCGCGTCTTCGCCGACAATGTCCTCGGCGGCCTCCAGGCTGAAGCCGCCAGAGAAGACGCTGCACGCGGCGAGCACCCGCTGCTGCTCCGAGGTCAGCAGCTCCCACGACCACGCGATGGCAGCCTCCAGGGAGGCGTGCCGGGGCGTCGTCCCGCCGCGCAGCAGCGCGAGCTGCCGATCCAGGCGAGAGAGGAGGGCGGCGGGCCGCATCAGCCGGCCGCGGCCCGCCGCGAGCTCGATGGCCAGGGGCATCCCCTCAAGCCGAACGACCAGCGCCGCGACATCTTCGGCGTCGCGGGCCGAGATCCGTCCCCCGACCGCCGCGTAGCGGTCGGTGAACAGCGCCGCCGCGGCGCCCGGCCCGAGGGCCGAGAGCGGATAGACCCGCTCGCCGCGCAGCCGCAGGCGCAGCCGCGACGTCGCCAGGA
>Ga0316202_10002695_pt1 | contig 11347 bp, 10 predicted proteins | sample 3monrhotite_MG_FD_204934 | JGI IMG/M metagenome (GOLD analysis project Ga0316202, IMG submission 204934) | Microbial mat bacterial communities from mineral coupon in-situ incubated in ocean water Damariscotta River, Maine, United States -... | ecosystem: Environmental > Aquatic > Marine >...
AAATTAGAGATGCTATGGTTACAAGGTTGACTAATCTAACAACTACAGGAACGAATGTTTTTAGATCAAGAATATATCCATTAGAAAGTAATAATCTTCCGGGATTATGTATATTTACAAAGTCAGAGGTTACAACTTTTGATACATTAACAAGACCTAGATCAATAAATAGGGTTTTAGAAATTGGTGTTGAAGCATATGTTAAAGCGACAAGCAACTATGACAATACACTTGACACGATTGCAGTAGAAGTTGAAGAAGCTATTGCATCAGATGTTACGTTTGGAAATCTTGCAAAAGATACACAAGTGACATCTTTTGAAAGTGACTATAGTGGTGATGGTGAACAACCTATTGCCATAGGTCGCTTCACAGTTGAGGTGATTTATAGAACCTTAGAAAATGACGTAGAAACTGCAGCTTAAAAGGAGATAAAAATGGCAACACACGCAGGATCAGAGGGAACAGTTAAAAGTGGTGCAAATGAAATCGCTGAAATTCGTTCTTTTAGTTTAGAAGAAAGTGCAGATACCATTGAAGATACAACAATGGGTGACACTTCAAGAACATATCTAACAGGATTAAAAACATTTAGTGGTTCTGTAGATGTATTCTGGGATGAAACAGATACAAATGGTCAAGTATCATTTGCAGTTGGTGCATCTGTAACTTTAGCAGTCTATCCAGAGGGTGCAACAAGTGGTGACACTTATTATTCTGGAACTGCAATCGTAACAGGAAGAACAATTACATCATCATTTGATGGTATGGTTGAAGCATCTTTTACATTGCAAGGTTCTGGTGCTCTTACTTCTGCAACTGTTTAGAGGTGATTAATGTCATTAGGTGAACAGATTGCAGCTAGACGTATAAAAGAAAAAAGAACTATTGAAGTTCCAGAATGGGGAGAAGATAATTCTCCATTAATTTTATATGCTAGTGCTATAACTGCAGGTGATATTAATAAGTTGCAAAGAAAGCATAAAAACTTTCTTAATGATATGACTGTAGATGGAATGGTTGATCTTATAATAATGAAAGCTGAAACTAAAGATGGTGAGAAAGCATTTACATTATCAGATAAACCTTTTCTAATGAGTGAACAAGTAAGTATAATTGCAGAATTATCAGCAAAGATGTTTGGTGATATTGTTTCTTTAGAGGAACAAGAAAAAAACTAAAAAGCGATTTGTTAAGGTTTAATTTATTAGCTTTGGCAGATCGCTTACACAAAACAGTTGATGAAGTTGAACATTTAACTTTATCAGACATAAATGAATGGCAAGCATATTTTAAGGCAGTAGAAGATGGCAAACCAAAATCTTAAAGTAACACTTTCAGCAGTAGATAAAACAAGAAATGCTTTTAGAAGTGTTGGCAGAGGTTTAAAAGGTATTGCAGGATCAATACTAAGTGTCAAAACTGGTTTAATTGGATTAGCAGGTATTGGTGGATTTGGTTTATTAATTAGATCATCTTTAAAAAGCATTGATACTTTAGGAAAAACTGCATCTAAATTAGGAGTTACAACTAAAGAATTAGGTGCATTACGATATGCTGCAGGTTTATCTGGTGTTGAAATCAGAACTGTTGATATGGCTACTCAAAGATTTACTAGAAGATTAGCAGAAGCAGCTAATGGAACTGGTGAAGCAAAAAATGCATTAAAAGAATTAAATTTAAATGCAGTTGAATTAAGTGAATTACCATTACAACAACAAATGCTAAAATTATCAGAGGCATTTGGCAAAGTTGAAAAAAGTTCTGATCAAGTTAGGTTAGCATTTAAACTATTTGATAGTGAGGGTGTTTCTTTTGTAAATATTCTAAAATTAGGATCATCAGAATTAAGAAATTTATTTGAAGAAGCTCAAGATTTAGGTATATTATTATCTAAATCAGCAGTTAAAGGTGTTGAGGATGCTAATAATGCTTTTTTTAGATTAAAGGGTTTATTTAAAGGCATAACAGATCAAACTGTTGCAGGATTAGCTCCTGCCTTAAAAACTTTAGCTGATGTTATTAGAAATAAAATATTAAATTCTATAAAAGAAACAAATGGAACTGTTGAAAATTTTTCTCAAAAATTAGGTCTTGAATTTTTATTAGGAATTAGAGCAGCAATTATTGGTGTTGCTAAGTTTACTGGAGCTATGATTGGTTTAATTAATACTTTAGGGAAAGCTGAAGATATATTTGGAAGAAAAATGTTTCCAAATTTTAAACCATTAGATAAGGCTATTTTTGATATTAGGATATTAAGTGGTTTAATAAATGAAATGAAAAAAAGGCGAAGCCCTTTTGATCAAGATTTTTTTATGGATGCATCTCCAAAGTTTCAAGAATTGACTATTGAAACTAAAAAAATGGATACTGCCACTAAAAAACTAGATGAAACAATTAGAGATTTGACATTTGGTGTAGATGATTTTGCAATTAAGTTTGAAAAAGTAAATGATAAAATAACTTTAATACATTCATTAGATCATTTTGGAAAAATAAAAGCACAATTAGAACCATTGAAAACAGTTTTAAATGATACTGAAAAAGCATTTATTGCAGTTGCTAAAAGTGCAACTGATAGAATGACAGATAGTTTAATGGGATTGATTCAAGGAACTGTAAAAGCTAAAGATGCTTTTAGAGATATGGCAAATTCAATTATTTCAGATTTAGTTAGAATGGCAATACAAAAGTATATAACAGATCAACTATTTGGTGTTATTACTAAAGGTATTTCATCAGCATTCGGTGCACCTGTAGTTGGTAGTGGAGTTGAGGGTGGCTCAGTTGTAGGTGCTAGAGCAATAGGTGGTTCTGTGCAAAGAGGAAGACCATATATGGTAGGCGAAAGAGGTGCAGAGTTATTTGTTCCTAATAGAAATGGTGCAATAGTTCCTAATGATGCTATGGGTGGTGGTGGAGTTGTTGTTAACCAGACAATTAACCTAAGTACAGGAGTTGCACAAACAGTTAGAACAGAGGTTTTAGGAATGTTGCCACAAATAGCTGAAGCTGCAAAAGGTGCAGTTTATGATGCTAGACGTAGAGGTGGACAATTCGGATCAGCATTTGGAGCATAAAAGATGGCAATAACATATCCATTAACATTACCAACAGTTACAGGAGTTCAAACTGTTAATTTTATTGCTAGAAATTCAGTAGGAACAACTGCATCACCATTTACATATGAGCAACAAGTTTTTAAAAATGTAGGTCAAAGATTTGAAGCTGATATAACATTGCCACCTATGTCTAGAGCAAATGCAGAAGTATGGAACACATTCTTTATTAAATTATATGGTAGTTTTGGAACATTTTTATTAGGTGATCCTAATAGTGCAACACCTAGAGGAACTGCATCTAGTTCTGCAGGAACACCAGTAGTTAATGGAGAAAGTCAAACTGGAGATACTTTAAATATTGATGGAGTACCAGCAAGTCAAACTGGTTATTTAAAAGCAGGTGATTATATTCAATTAGGTTCTACAAGTAGTGCAAGAATATATAAAGTTTTAGATGATGCAAATAGCAATGGCTCTGGTGAAGTTGCTTTAACAATTTATCCTAATTTAAGATCATCACCATCTGATGGAGCAACAGTTGTTGTATCAAGTGCAGTTGGTTTATTTAGATTAACAACACCAACACATAATTGGGCAATAAGTACAGATGGCATATATTCGCTTTCATTTGGAGCAGCAGAAGCGTTATGAGTAGAGGTTTAACAACTGCAGTAAATAATATATTAGTAAGTGATAATTTATCACCTTTTTTTGCAGTAGATTTAGCATTTGATGGAGGTCATTTTGTTGCTTGGACAGGTTATGGAGATATTACTTTTGGTGGCACAACTTTCATTGGTGGTGGCGATTTTTTGGGTATTTCTCAAATAAGTGAAACATTTGAAATTCAAGCTAATGGAATAAATATAACATTATCTGGAATACCATCTGATTTAATATCAAGTGCTTTAAATGAAACATATCAAGGTAGACCTGCAAAGTTATATTTAGGTTTATTAGATGCTAATGGTGCAGTTGTTGCTGATCCTTATTTGATGTTTAGTGGTCGTATGGACACAATGGGCATTGAAGATAGTGGTGATACTGCCAATATAGGTTTAACTGCTGAAAGTCGATTAATTGATTTGGAAAGAAGTAGAGAAAGAAGATACACATCTGAAGATCAAAAGATAGATTATCCAAATGATAAAGGATTAGAATTTATTGCTGATTTACAAGATAAAGAGATTGTATGGGGAAGATAAATGGGATTTTTTAAAAATTTCGTTAAAGCATTAACTAATCCGGCAACATTAGTTGCAGCAGTTGCAGCAGTTGCTCTTGCTCCTGCAACAGGTGGTAGTAGTTTAGCATTATTTGCAAAAGCATATGTAATAACTGCAGCCACAACTGCAGCAATGCAAACATTATCACCACAAGCTAAATTACCTAGTTTTAGTGACTTTTCAACACAATCACAAAACAGAACACAAATGATTAAGCAGCCAACAGTTGCTAGACGTGTTATTTATGGTGAAACAAGAGTATCTGGTGTTTTAGGATTTGCAGAAAGTACAAATGATGATAAATATCTTCATTTAATTATTTTAATGGCAACACATGAAGTTAATTCTATAGGTCAAATATATATAAATGATACTGCGATAACTATTGATGGAAGTGGTAATTGTACTGCACCAACACAATATGCAAATCTAATTAGAATTAATAAACATTTAGGTGCATCAGATCAATCAGCAGACACAGATTTAATTGCAGATAGTAATGGCAAATGGACAACTAACCATAAACTAAGTGGTATTGCTTATGTTTATGCTAGATTAGAGTTTGATGCAGATGCATTTCCAAATGGATTACCAAATATATCAGCTATAGTTCAAGGTAAAAAATTATATGACCCTAGAACATCTTCAACTGCATATTCAACAAATCCTGCATTAGCTATTAGAGATTATTTAACAGATAGTATTTATGGATTCAATGCATCAACAGATGAAATAGATGACACTACATTTACAACTGCAGCTAATGTATGTGATGAAAATGTTACTTTATCTGGTGGTGGTACTGAAAAAAAATATACAGTTAACGGAACTTTTGAAAGTAACGGAAGTCCAAAACAAATATTAGAAAATTTATTAAGTCCTATGGGTGGAAATGTTGTTTTTTCTAATGGAACATTTAAAGCAAAAGCAGCTAAATATGTTTCGCCAACTGTTACATTAGATGAGGGTGATTTAAGAGGTTCTATTGCTTTACAATCCAGAAGATCAAGGAGAGATAATTTTAATGCAGTCAAAGGTGTTTTTACATCACCAGATAATAATTTTATAGCTGCAGATTATCCTGCTTTCACATCAACAACATTTCAGAATGAAGATAATGGAGATCAAGTCTTTTTAGATATGGATTTGCCATACACAACATCATCACCTATGGCACAAAGATTAGCTAAGATTGCATTGTTTAGAAATAGACAACAAGTGACATTAGATATGCCTTGTAAGTTAAAAGCATTTCAGTTGAATGTGGGTGATACAGTATCTGTTACTAATGAAAGATTTGGATTTAGTTCTAAGGTTTTTGAAGTTGCAGAATGGAATGTTGCATTTGAGAATGATGGTAATGGTGTTCCTATTATGGGAGTTGATTTAGTTTTAAGAGAATTAAATAGCGCAGTTTATGATTGGAATGCAGAAGAAAAACTATTTCAACAAGATAACACAACATTGCCAAACCCATTTGTAGTTGCAGAACCTGTAGTCACAACAACAGATGAATTAAGAGTTTTAAATGAAGAAGCTATATCTGTTTTAATTGTAAATGCATCTAGTGCAAATCCACAAGTTATAGACTTTGAAGTGCAAGCAAAAAAAGCAACTGATACTGATTTTATTAACTTAGGTAAATCAAGTGCTAATTTATTTGAATTTATAAATGTTGAAGATGATGCTATTTATGATATTAGGGCAAGAAGTATATCTAGATTAAGTCGTTCTGCATATGTAACTAGTCAACATCAAGTTGTAGGTAAAACTGCTCCACCTCAAGACGTATCTGATTTTAGTGTAAACATAATAAATACTGAAGCACATCTAAGTTGGACACCTGTTACAGATTTAGATTTATCTCATTATCATATAAGACACGCTAGAGAGACAAGTGGAGCAACATATGCTAATGCAGTTGATTTAATAGCTAAAGTTTCACGACCTGCAAATACTGCAATTGTTCCTGCTATGACAGGCACATATTTTATTAAGGCAGTTGATAAGCTAGGAAATGCATCTTTAAATGCAACAAGTAAACTAGCTATAATAGAAGATATTAAAAACCTTAATGCAGTTGCAACAACCACACAAAATCCTAATTTTACTGGAACAAAAGTAAATACGGCAGTTGTTGATAATAAACTTCAATTAGATACAAGCATAAATTTTGATAGTTTATCTGGTAACTTTGATGATGCTAAAGGTTTGTTTGATGGTGGTGGTGGCAATATATCATCAAGTGGAACATATGAATTTGATAATTATGTTGATTTAGGTGCAGTTTATACAAGTAGAGTTACTGCTAATTTAAATGTTGTTAGAACTGATTATGTTAGTTTATTTGATGATGCTCAAGGAAACTTTGATGCAAGAACTGGTGACTTTGATGGAGATGCACAAGCATTTGATGATACAAATGTTGAATTATTAGTTGCAACAACTGAAGATGATCCATCAAGTGGCTCACCAACATATACTGCATTTAGAAAGTTTTTTGTGGGTGATTATAAAGCCAGAGCCTATAAATTTAAGGTTAATATGACTAGTACAGATGCAGAAGCTACACATCAAATTACTGCATTATCAGTTACTGTAGATATGCCAGATAGGGTTGTATCTGAAACAGATATAGTTAGTGGTACAGGATCAAAAGCTATTACATTTAGTCCATCATTTAAGGCACTACAGGGAGTTGGTATTTCTGCAAGTAACTTAACAAGTGGTGATTATTATGCTATAACAAGTAAAAGTGCATCTGGTTTTACTATTACTTTTTATAACAGTAGTGATAGTGTGGTGAATAGGACATTTGATTATGTCGCAAAAGGTTATGGTGAACTAGCAGCTTAGAAAAGGAAATGAAATGTCACAAAATGATTTTACTATTGCCAATCAGGGTTTTCCGGCTTTTAGAGCAGATTTAAATACTGCATTACAAGCATTAGCATCAACAAGTAGTGGAACATCTGCACCATCAACAACATTTGCTAATCAGTTTTTTTACGACATAACTAACAATGTTTTAAAATTCAGAAATGAAGATAATGATGCATTTATAACAATAATGGGATTTGACCAAAGTGCAGATACCACAACTAATATTGTTTCAGATGCAACACAAACATTTACAAAAGCACAAATTCCATCAACTTATACAGGTTCTGGATTAACATTAGACTTTGACACATATCAAAATTTTATTTTAACTTTATCATCTGGCTCTAATTCTTTAGCTAATCCAACAACTGAAGCAAATAATGTTGGTCAGACAGGTGTTTTAATTATAGTTCAACCATCTAGTGGATCAGCAGGTACAATTAGTCTTGCATCAGATTATGAAAGTGTTGGTGGTGCAGGTTTAACTTTATCAAGTGCGAATAGTGCTTATGATGTTTGTCCATATATAATAAAGGCAGATAACAGTATTTTATTAGGAACGCCACAGATAGGGTTTGCATAATGTTTTCACCAGATCAATGGTTAGCATCTACAGGAACTTCATTTTTCAATGGTGTTGCCACAAAGTCATTACGATTTGATGGAAGCTCTCGTTTAGAAAAAAATTTTAGTAGCGAGGGTAGCAGACAAAAATGGACTATAAGTGTTTGGGTAAAAAGAACTGCCATAGAACACAATCTTGTCATATTAGGTTATTCACCAAGTTCAACTTTTTATGGTGCTTTATATTTTCATAACAACCGAATAAGAATTTATGATATTCAAAGTTCTAGTTTTAAGTTTGATTTACAGACAAATGCGTTATATCGTGATGCTTCAGCTTGGTATCATATTGTAGTTTCAGCAGATACTACACAGTCAACTGCAAGTAATAGAATTAAAATGTATGTAAACGGAGTACAAGTAACTTCATTTGCAGTAGAAACATATCCATCATTAAATTTAAGTTCATTAGTAACTGATGATTGTTCACATTCAATTGGCAGATATGCTGATGTAACCACTGGTTCTTTTAAGGGTTATATGTCAGAATTTAATTTAGTTGATGGGTTGTCATTTTTTTCTGATACATCAGGAACAGCTAATACATCATTTAATATAAACTCATTTGGCGAAACAAAAAATGGTGTGTGGATAGCTAAAGAATATACTGGCTCATATGGCACTAATGGTTTTAGATTGCAATTCAATCAAACTGGAACTGGTACTGCATCAACATCAACAATAGGTGCAGATACAAGTGGCAACACACATCATTTTACATCTAGTGGTATAGTTGCATCTGATTGTAGTATGATCGACTCGCCAGAAAACAACTTTGCTACGTTAAATCCTTTAGATGCACGTGGTACTGTAACTGCATCAGAGGGTAACTTAAAAGCAAGTATAGCAGTTAATGGAAATATAACTGGAACAATAGCACCTACAAGTGGGAAATGGTACTGGGAATGTTACTTAAACGATATAACAAACCCTTACATTGGAGTGCAATCAGTAAATTCAGCAGGCTCAGGTAGTTCTGGCTATTCGCAAGATGCAGTAGCTTTAAATAATGCAGGAGATATTTACTATGATGGAAGCTCACAGTCTGGAGCATATGAGGGTTCGCCTGCTTGGACTGCTAATGATATTTTGAGTGTGGCATATGATGTTGATAACAATAAAATATGGTGGGCATTAAATGGTCAATTTTATTCAGCAAATGCTTCATCAGAAAGCACTATTGCTTATTCAGAAGTTGAAGCAGGAAATAGTGCTTATGACCTTTCTAGCCAAATAACACACGGAGTAGCATTTTTAGGTTCTTCTGCATCTAATGGCATTGTAACCATTAACTTCGGGCAAGATGCAAGTTTTGCAGGAGAAATTACAGCAGGAACAGAAACAGATGAAAATGGCATAGGGGTATTTAAATATGCACCACCATCAGGCTATTTAGCATTATGCACATCTAATCTACCAGAACCAACCATAAGTCCTAATGCTACTACACAAGCTGATGATTATTTCAATACAGTTCTTTATACTGGAAATGGAAGCAATGACCATTCAATAACTGGAGTAGGATTCCAACCAGATTTTGTGTGGTTAAAAAATAGAACTGGGACTGCGTATTATCATCAAATATATGACAGTACAAGAGGTGCAACTAAAGCCTTATTCACACCAGTTAGCAATGCAGAAGATACTATATCTGGATTAACAGCGTTTGACTCAGATGGGTTTACTGTTGGTAATAGTGTAACTGTAAATAATAATGGTGTATCTACTGTAGCTTGGAACTGGCTTGCAAATGGTGGCACAACAACTACTAATGATGATGGAAATGTTACTGCCACAGTTCAAGCAAACACAGATGCAGGGTTTAGCATTGTTACTTACAGTGGAAATTCTAGTGCCTTAACAATAGGACACGGATTAGGTAAAAAACCTGCTATGGTTATTGTTAAAAACAGAACAGATAATAGCACAGATTGGATAATAGGACACAAAGATTTATCGTCTGGTGGTGGTGGTTTTGATGATAATAAGTTTTTAAAATTTGATACTCCTGCTACATTTACAAACTCATTAGTATTTGGAACAGAGCCAACAACTACAACTATTGCTTTAACAACTGGCAATGCAGGTAATTTGTCAACGAGTGGTAAAAATTATGTAGCCTATTGTTTCGCAGAGGTAGAGGGTTACAGCCGTTTTGGCAGTTATATTGCAAATGGCTCAAATAATGGCACATTTGTCCATACTGGATTTGAGATTTCTTTTCTCATGATAAAAAGAGCAGCAGGTGGTACGGGTGCTTATAGTAGTTGGGCAATGTACGACAATGTAAGAAAAACAATAAATAGTGACGTTGGCACAGACTCAAATCCTTTATTTGCAAATAAAAGTTCACAAGAGGGGATTAGAGGTAATGGTAGTTTAGCTATAACTGGAACAAGAACAGCCATAGATTTTTTAAGTAATGGATTTAAACTAAGAGATGTAGCTAATGAAATTGGAGTGTCAGGTAATACATATATTTATATGGCATTTGCAAAAAATCCTTTTAAATATTCTACGGCTCAATGATAGGAGAAAATAATGGCGTGGTTACACAATGGAATAACACTAAAGGTTGGCAAGAGTTGGTCAGATGGGAATTATAAACACCCATATAATTGGGCATCAGCTTGGTCAGATGAAGATAAAGAGCAATGGGGTGTAACGTGGCAAGATGACCCTGATACTAGTTATGATAGTACATTCTATTGGGCAAAAGATGTTCCAAGAAGTCTAACAGATATCAATGAAGTTGATGAAGATGGCAATGCTATTCCAGATGAAAAAGGCAATCAAGTTGTTACATTAGGTCTAAAATCTATATGGGTTGCACAAACTAAAACAACTGCTAATGGTTTACTAGCTTCTACAGATTGGTATGTAACAAGAAAGTCTGAAAGTGATGTAGCAATACCATCTACAATAAGCACATATAGATCAGCCGTTAGAACTGCTAGTGGAACAATAGAAACTGCAATAAATGCTTGTGCAGATTTAGATGCTTTTAAGGCATTGTTTGTTGTGCCAACTGATAGTGATGATAATCCTACAGGAAACGCTGCAATTTATGATTTTCCAGATGAAATTTAAAATATGTTTAAATGCTTTGTCTTTATTTGTGCTATAATCAATCCTAATAATTGTATGCAGTTAGAAGATATTCAAGACCTATATAAGACTGAAGAAAGATGTTTTGAAAGAGCATTAGAAATAGCAAGACAAGTTCCTTATTATTATCCAAATTTTAAAGCAATAAAATATAGATGTAAGAAATTAAATAAAGGGCGATTAACATGAATAAAACACCGATAGATATGACGGCTGCTACAACTGCAGGTGTTTCTTTATTTGGTATGTTACCAGAAGTTGCAGCATTGATAGGTTCAGTATTATCTATTGTTTGGTTTTGTATTCGCATTTATGAAACTGATACAATCAAGAAAATTTTAGGAAAATAATGGAGACCTATTATAGACCCAGTAACTATATCATTAGCAGTTGGAGTTGCATCAAAAGCATTTAATGCAATCAAACAAGGTTTTGCAATAG
>Ga0316202_10002698_pt1 | contig 11338 bp, 18 predicted proteins | sample 3monrhotite_MG_FD_204934 | JGI IMG/M metagenome (GOLD analysis project Ga0316202, IMG submission 204934) | Microbial mat bacterial communities from mineral coupon in-situ incubated in ocean water Damariscotta River, Maine, United States -... | ecosystem: Environmental > Aquatic > Marine >...
ATGCCAGCAGGCCATTGCCGCCCTGGCTATTATAATTGAGTGAGAGACTTGGCTGCATGCCATTAATGCCGGGAGGCACTTCAATCGGAATCGCATAGGTGGCAGCCCCACTTGGAGATACGCTTACTGCGGCATATGTTGATGTTGAGCAGAGCGATAGCGCTGCCAATAAAATGATGATGTATTGCATGGTTCCCTCCCCAGGGATAATGGGTCATATTTAAGCTGTCACATTCAGCGGCAACTGTAAGCCATGAAATGAGCTGTTGTCATCATCAATATTGATGATAAACCGCACTTTTTTGCATTTATTTTTAGAGAATAAGAATGAATTTTGAAATCAATCACGTCTTGATGCCTGAAACACGATGCACATTGTATATTTAGGCCTGCAGAGATGAGCACAGCCAGCACCTTTAAACCCAGTACCATTCGCAATACCTAGCAGCCAAAGATAACGCCCGAGATTACGTGATCGTTATAGAGGAAAAAATAGCATAAAAGACCTACTTCGAGGACTCACACAGAGGCAGATAAATGTTGAATTCACTGCCTTCACCTACTCTACTTTCAACGTCAATAAGGCCACCTATCTTATTGACCGCACCATATGCCATTGAAAGCCCCAAGCCTGTACCTACACCAGCATCCTTGGTGGTGTAAAACACCTCAAAAACTTTATCCAACTGATCTTCTGCAATACCGTAGCCATTATCTTTCACCGAAATAGATGCATATTGTCTATCTGTCATATTTGTGAATTTGGCTCTGAATTCCGGCGTAGTAGTAAACAGTGACACGCTCACATGCACGCCAGGATCAGTGACTTCTGCAACGGCATGCACAGCGTTGTTAATCAGATTAATCATAATCTGCTGGGCTTGAGCGTCATTCCACCTCACGTATAGAGGTTTCTCTGAAATAGAACAATCCACTGAAACCGGGATAGATATACCCAAGGACGCCATCTCACAGGCTGACTCCATGCACGCATTCAAACTGATCACGCCCATCTCCAGCTTCTCTTTTCGCACAAAACTTAATAGCTGCCGAATATGCTTGGCAGCAAGATCGCACACCTCATCAATGGCTGATGCCCGTCTGATTACACTCTCAGCATCAGTTGGTTTCGATTTCAACATATGTGCATTGGCCTTCACCGCAGCCAGGGCATTGTTGAAATCATGCGCAATACCACCTGCCAGCATGCCTGCAGTCTCAAGTTTTTGAGACATATGCAAGCGCTCTTCCATCGCTACAAATTGGCTCATATCCTCCTGACTGGCGATATAGTGGGTAACCTGTTTATGCCGATTAATAATCGGAGATATGGACATCACAACAGGGCATATTGAACCATCTTTCTTACGGTTCCATAACTCCCCCCTCCAAACCCCACCGTCAGCAATCACCTGCCATAGTCTTTGATAGTAAGCATCATCCTGACTTCCAGAATTAAGCATTGAGGTTTTCTTGCCAACGACTTCAGCAGTTTCATAACCAGTCAGAGAAGAAAAAGCTGCATTCACATATTCGATACTGGCACGGGCATCCGTAATCATGATTGCAGAGCCGGCATGCTCGAGAGCCTGTGCCAGCTTCATGCTTCGTTCAAATTCAACCGCGTGTGCAATCCGGCCAATCCTTAGCAGGTTCATCATCAACAGCAGGGTCAGCAACCATACCGCGAAAATCACACCAAAAAGAGTGGGTTGTTGATCAAGACTGGCACTAAACTGCTTGTGTATCTCATGGTCAAATTCAGCAGCGGCCCACTCAGCTTCTTTAAAATAGTCATCATGAATCTCGTCTTGTTCAACCAACGCTTCCAGTCGATCATGGTAACCCAGCAGGTAAGATGTCAGCTGATCTACAGTAAGTTTTACTTCATCATTCTCAATTTGTAGATAAGACGCTCTGGATACAGTGCCTGATATATCCCCCATTTGAACATAACCTTGATGTATGGAGTTCGCATCAACCTTGATTTTATTAATCAGCGCGATGACGCTCTCTTTTTCTATCGCTTGGTGGCCTTCAACATATTCATGAATCTGTGAATGTGTTCGTGTGATATCTACACGCAACTGCATAATTGAATCTACCAGAGGAATTTCCTGTGACAGGAACCGGTTACCTGATTGATAGGCCCAGGCAAACAGCATCAGCGGAACCAAGACACCTGCTGAAAGGAATATGATTTTACTTCTGATGTCGAAATAAGCTTCACTATCTAGCATCTATTATCCTTATGCTTCCGTTTAGCTTTAGTAGACAGCAAATAAGATGCCAATACCGGATCAATTACGCCTACTAATATCATGATACTATCATATATTTCTAATTTGGCTCAAAAAAAAGGCCCCGCCGAAGCGGAGCCTTTTAAATGAATAGAGTGTTAGTTAAGCAGCTTCTTCTTCAGCTACAGTACCAACCTGATCAACCAATTCGATGATTGCCATAGGAGCAGCATCACCAGCACGGTAACCAGTTTTAACGATGCGGGTGAATCCACCAACACGATCAGAACAAGCTGTTGCTACATCACCAAAAAGGTGATCTACGATTGGACGATAACGTAGTTTTGCAAGCGCCTGACGACGAGCATGCAAATCACCACGTTTACCCAGTGTGATCAACTTTTCTACGTAAGGACGCAAAACTTTAGCTTTAGTTTCAGTTGTTTCGATGCGGCCATGGGTCAACAATGCTGTTGCAAGGTTTGCCAATAGTGCGCGGCGGTGGCCAGAAACCAGGCCTAGGGAACCACGATGTTTACGATGTCTCATCTCTCAATCCTCTTCTATCTAATTATGTGAAACTTAAGCTTCCAGCACTTCCGCATCATCCTGCGGTGGCCAGTTGGTTAGTTCCATGCCGAGTTCAAGGCCCATGTTTTCCAACACTTCTTTGATCTCATTCAACGATTTACGTCCAAAGTTAGGTGTACGCAACATTTCCTGCTCATTGCGCTGTACCAGATCACCAACACGGAACACATCATCAGACTTCAGGCAGTTCATAGAACGCACTGACAGGTCCAGGTGTTCGATAGGCTGTGCAAGCAACGTTTCCAGACCATCATCAGCATCTTCTTCAACAACTGCCTGATGTACTGCCGAGAAATCAACAAATACTGCCAACTGCTGTTCAAAAATAGCAGCCGCTGCATTGATCGCTTCCTGCGGAGTCAATGAACCGTTTGTTTCAATTTCCATGATGAGTTTGTCGTAGTTGGTACGCTGACCAACACGAGCAGAATCAACACGGGTAGCTACACGGCGAATAGGTGAGAATGACGCATCAACCAAGAGAGAACCAACGGTGCGCTCTTCAATTTCACGTTCGCTTGCCGCATCATAACCACGACCTTTTTCTACAGTAGCTTCAACTTTAAGGGCGCCATCGTTGTTCAGATGCGCTAAAACCAGTTCAGGATTTAGAATCATCAGACCGGCTGGACACTGAATGTCGCCAGCAGTAACGATAGATGAACCTTTAACGTCAAGCGTGATCGTAGAAGCAGCATCACCTTCCATGCGAATATCAAGTTCTTTCAGTGTAAGGATGATGTCCATGACATCTTCACGTACACCCTTGATAGTATCATATTCATGCGCCACACCATCAAACGTAACAGATGTTACAGCTGCACCCGGCAGTGATGACAACAGCATACGACGCAGACTGTTACCAATCGTAGTACCGTAACCACGCTCTAATGGTTCAAATACGATCTTTGCAGATCGGCCAGGAATTTTCTCTTCAACGCTGATATTACGCGGATTAATCAATTGCATGAAAGGATCCTCAATGATTACTTAGAATATAGTTCGACAATCAGCTGTTCACGGATGTTCTGATCCAGCTGATCACGAGCTGGAAGCTCACGATATGTACCCTGACGTGTTGGAAGATCTACATCCATCCAATCAGCAGTACCACGGTTACCTGATGCTTCAGCAGCTGCAGTGATACGAAGATGCTCTTTAGCACCATCAACAAGCTCTAAACGCGTACCAGTTTTCACGCTAAGTGAAGGGATATTAGCAACGCGGCCATTAACTTTAACCAGTTTATGACGAACAATCTGACGTGCTTCAGTACGTGAAGAAGCCAGACCCATGCGATAGATAACATTGTCCAAACGCGATTCAATCAGCTGCAGCAGGTTCAGACCGGTAATACCGTCCATGCGATCAGCTTCTTTGAAATAGCTCAGGAACTGTTTTTCCTGCAGACCATAAATACGTTTTACTTTCTGCTTTTCACGCAACTGCAGGCCGTAGTCAGATACCTTGGTGCGACGGTTTTGACCGTGCATACCAGGTGCATAAGGACGACGCTCCATCGGACATTTATCCGAGTGGCATTTGCTGCCCTTAATATAAAGTTTTTCGCCTTCACGTCGACATAAGCGACATTTGGCTTCCAAATAACGTGCCATCTAATAAACTCCTAAACGCGGCGGCGCTTAGGCGGCCGGCATCCATTATGTGGGATCGGGGTAACATCACGAATAGTAGTTACGTTGATGCCAACAGCTGCAATTGCACGCAATGCTGACTCACGACCGCTACCTGGACCACGAACCAATACAGAACAGTTTTTCACACCATGATCGATTGCTTTGCGAGCGGCTTCTTCAGCTGCAACCTGCGCTGCAAACGGAGTGCTCTTACGTGATCCTTTGAAACCGGCAGCGCCACTGGTTGCCCAGCAGATTGCGTTACCCGCATCATCAGTAAATGTAATAATTGTATTGTTAAAACTTGCTTTGATATGAACAACAGCGTTAGCAATATTCTTGCGTACGCGTTTCTTGTTCGCAGCAGCTTTAACAGCTTTTTTAGGTGCAGCCATGCTTTATCCCCTACTTCTTCTTGCCAGCAACTGTACGGCGAGGGCCTTTGACAGTGCGAGCATTTGTTTTACTGCGCTGACCGCGAACTGGAAGGTTTTTACGATGGCGTAAACCACGGTAACAACCCAGATCGGTCAAACGTTTGATATTCATAGTTACTTCACGACGAAGGTCACCTTCAACATTGAAGTCCGTATCAATGACGCTACGAATTTTATCAACATCACCATCGGTCAGATCTTTCACGCGCATTTCTGCACTGATGCCTGCCTTGGTTAAAATCTGCTTTGAACTGGTTAGTCCAATACCAAAAATATAAGTTAACGCAATTTCAACGCGTTTATGAGTCGGAATATTTACACCGGCAATACGAGCCACTTGAAGCCTCCTTAACCCTGACGCTGTTTATGACGTGCGTTTTCGCAAATAATACGAACTACGCCTTTACGGCGAATAACACGACATTTATTACACATTTTTTTAACTGATGCACGGACTTTCACGCCTGGCACCTCCTACAATCACTAAATCGGAAACCGATTATTTTTGTGGCAACTATTTTTCGCGGTAGCTAATACGGCCACGCGACAAATCGTATGGTGAAATTTCCACCGTCACCTTGTCACCAGGCAGTATGCGAATATAATACTTACGCATTTTTCCAGAAATCGTGCACAATAGTTCATGCTCGTTTTCCAACTTAACTTTAAACATAGCATTCGGAAGTTTTTCAACAACTTCCCCTGACATTTCAATAATATCTTCTTTTGCCATGCTGTGTCTCTACCACCTATATGTTTAAAAAATCTTTCTTAAACAAGCTTTTTCAATGCAGCATACACCACATCCATTTCGCCACCCGCATCAAGCTTAAAAAAACCTTCCTGATGTTGATAGTAATCCAACAACGGCTTGGTCTGCTCTTGATACACATGCAAGCGATTGGCGATCACATCTTCACGATCATCTTCACGCTGATACAACTCACCATTACAGCGATCGCAGCACCCTGTTTTTAGGGGCGGCGAATACTGCCTATGAAATCCAAAACCGCAAGCCCTGCAAATCAATCGGCCACAAAGGCGCTTAAGCAGGTTCTCTTCCGGCGCATCCATGAAGATAGTACGGTCAATTTTTAAGCTGTGTTTAGCCAGCATTGCAGCCAATGCTTCAGCTTGTGCGACGTTACGTGGAAAACCATCAAGCAAGAAGCTTGCGCCTTCACCAGCAACAATTTTATCTTCGATCATAGCTACCACGACAGCGTCAGGAACTAACTTGCCAGCATCCATGAATGACTTCGCCTTCAAGCCAGCGTCGGTCTCCTCACGCACAGCAGCGCGCAGGATGTCACCCATTGCAAGATGGGACATGCCCTTCTCAGTCGCGATCCTCTCGCCCTGCGTGCCTTTACCGACACCCGGGGGGCCAAACAGAATAAGATTCATCACTTACCTGTTTTGAGGCGAGCTTTTTTCATCAAGCCTTCATACTGATGGCTCATCAAATGCGATTGAATCTGTCCCATGGTATCCATCGTCACCACCACAACAATCAATAGTGATGTACCACCAAAATAGAACGGCACAGACAATTCAGAAATCAACCATTCAGGCAACAAACACACTAGACTTACATATGCAGCACCAACAACAGTGATACGTGTGAGCACATTATCTACATAATCGGCAGTCTTTTTACCCGGGCGAATACCTGGAATGAAACCACCATTTTTCTTCAGATTATCAGCGGTATCCTTAGGATTAAAGACAATCGCTGTATAGAAGAAGCAGAAGAACACCACAAGACCGGTGAAGATCAACATATATAACCATGCACCAGGTGAAAGGATTGCAGAGAGATCACCCAACCATGCAAAGCCTTCAGTATTCTTGGTAAACTGCGCAAATGTCGCAGGCAACAGGATTAATGAAGAAGCAAAAATTGGCGGAATCACACCGGCAGTATTCACTTTCAATGGCAGGAATGAAGACTTTCCACCGTAGAGACGGTTACCAACCTGTCGTTTAGCATACTGAATAGGTATACGACGTTGAGCGCGCTCAAACCAAACAACAAGGGCTGTAACCAACAGGGTCATTGCAAACAGAGACAACACTGTGAACGGTGAATACTCACCAGTACGTGCCAACTCCAGCGTGCCACCAACAGCAGCAGGCAGACCCGCAGCGATACCAGCAAAAATAATTAATGAGATACCGTTACCAATACCACGCTCAGTAATCTGTTCACCAACCCACATCAGGAACATGGTACCAGATACAAGTGTGATAACCGTCATCGCTCTGAACGCAAGGCCCGGATCGATCACTACAGATTGTCCACCAACAGTAAACTGCTCCAGACCGATAGATATACCGATAGCCTGGAATGTTGCTAAAAACAGTGTGCCGTATCGAGTGTACTCAGTAATCTTGCGACGTCCTGATTCACCCTCTTTCTTTAGCTGTTCAAGCTTTGGAGAAACCACAGTCATCAACTGAATAATAATTGCAGCTGAGATGTACGGCATGATACCCAAGGCAAAAATAGTCAGCCTGGAAAGCGCACCACCAGAGAACATATCAAACATTCCCAGCAATGAACCTTGAGCCTGACTGAAGAACGCCGCCAGAATACCTGCATCAATACCCGGTACCGGAATATGCGCTCCAATACGGAACACAATCAGCATACCCAGTGTGAACAGGATTCGGGTTTTTAGCTCAGGAATTTTACCAATATTTCCAAAACCGCCCATGGCGCCTGATGCCGAATTGGCCATTACTTACGCCTTAGCCGATTGTTTAACGCTACCACCAGCAGCTTCAACTTTAGCAACTGCACTTGCGGAAGCAGCTGTAACTGAAACAGTCAGATTCTTAGCAGTAAGCTCGCCACCAGCCAAAATCTTGATGGTATCTACTGCATTGCGGACAAGACCTGCTTCATACAAAGCTGCAGCATCAACATTTGAACCGTCAGCGAAGCCATTCAACTTATCCAGGTTTACAACCTGAAAATCGTTATCTTTCAACGGGGTAAAACCACGTTTAGGAACACGACGTATCAATGGCATCTGGCCGCCTTCGAATCCACGCGCAACTTTGCCGCCTGAACGAGACTTTTGACCTTTATGACCACGGCCGCCGGTTTTACCGTTACCCGTAGCAATACCCTGACCTTTACGCTTGCGCGTAAAACGAGAACCTTCGTCTGATTTCAACTCATTCAAATTCATCGTTACTCTCCAGTTTCAATGCGTACGAGGTGTTTGATCTTGTTAACCATACCGCGTACTGAAGGGGTATCTTCAAGCTCTACAACCTGGTGCATACGGCGTAAGCCCAAACCCACCAATGTAGCTCTTTGATCTTTGGCATATCCGATGCCGCTTTTAATCTGACGGACACGAATAGTATCTTTGCTAGCCATCTCTAACTCCTAATTCTGTTGGGTGCTTACGCAGACTTGCCACGACGAGCAGCAATCTGCTCTGGGCTCTGTAGCGACTTCAAACCATTAAATGTAGCACGAACAGTGTTCACTGCATTGCGAGAACCCTGTGATTTAGTCAAAATATCTTTGATTCCAACAGCATCAAGTACAGCACGCACAGCAGAGTTAGCAATAACGCCAGTACCTTCAGATGCAGGTTTGATCATGATGCGACTTGCATCCTGAATACCGGTAACCTGATAATGGATAGTGTCACCTTTACGTGGCACATGAATCAATGATTTTTTAGCAATGTCACATGCTTTACGAATTGCTTCAGGCACTTCTTTTGCCTTCGCATGGCCAAAACCAACGTGGCCGTTACCATCACCAACAACCATCAAAGCTGAAAAGCTCATACGACGACCACCGGAGGTAGTCTTAGCAATACGGTTAATGGTGATCAGTTTTTCTGTCAGATCCAAATCTTCTGCATTGATCATCTATAATCTCCTAGAACTTCAGGCCGGCAGCGCGAGCGCCTTCAGCTAATGCCTGTACACGGCCATGATATGCGAAACGACCACGGTCAAACGCAACAACACTTACACCAGCTTCAAGTGCACGTTCAGCAATCAGCTTACCAACAGCTTCTGCGCCAGACTTATTTCCGCCTGCCTCAACACTTGCATCCAAGCTGGATGCTGCTGCCAAGGTTGTGCCATTGGCATCATCAATCACTTGAGCATACACATGGCGTGCCGAGCGAAAGATGCTCAAACGCAAGCGGCCACTTGCCTTTACACGCGAACGTACTTTACGCGCACGACGCACAGCACCATTGTTTTCATAACGTTTTAGAGCCATTTACCTATCTCCTGCTGATCCTGAATTCATCAGAACCAGGAACAATAAATCTGTAATGCAAAGAAAGCTTACGCTTTCTTACCTTCCTTCGATGCTACGTATTCACCAACATAGCGTACACCTTTGCCTTTGTAAGGCTCTGGCGGACGGAAAGCACGAATTTCTGCAGCCACTTGGCCAACTTTCTGCTTATCAATACCAGTTACGGTAATAATGCTTTTTTCAACTGCTGCATTTACACCATCTGGAAGCGGGTACACAACAGGATGAGAGAAACCAAGAGACAGATTCAGGTTTGAACCCTGAGCCTGAGCACGATAACCAACACCGCGCAATTCAAGCTTTTTCTCAAAACCGGCAGTTACACCAATAATGTTATTTGCAATCAACATACGGGCTAAACCATAAAAAGACTTGGTCTTTTTGGTTTCCAAGTCAGCACATAGTACAGACAGTGTAGTGCCTTCCTGCTCAACAGTGATATCCTTGAACAGTGGTGAACTTAGCTCACCTTTAGCACCTTTAACAGTGACGGAGTCACTATTCACAAGCACTTCAACACCTGTGGGAATAGTAATAGTTTCTTTACCAACGCGTGACATATCTTACCTCAAAAGACCGTACAAAGAACTTCGCCGCCAACATGTGCAGCACGAGCGTTCTTGTCAGTCATAATTCCCTTCGATGTACTGATCAATGCAATACCATAACCATTCTTAACACGAGGAACTTCATCAGCAGGTGCATATACACGACGTCCGGACTTGGACACACGAGTGATCTCCTGAATAATTGCCTTGCCTTCATCATCATAACGAAGCGTCATGCGAAGAAAACGATGACCTTTATGGTTATAGGCCTTTACTGCGCCAATGTAACCTTCTTCTTTAAATACTTCTGCCATAGACAAAAGTGTATTACTTGCTGGCATTTCAATGCGTTCAATTCCAGCTTGTTGTGCGTTGCGAATACGCGTCAACATATCGGCTATACGATCCATCATCATAATATAATTCCTCTCACCAGCTCGACTTGACCATGCCAGGAATTTCTCCGGCAAGGGCGTGCTTACGCAGGCAGATACGGCACATGCCAAGCTTACGATACACTGAATGTGGGCGACCACACAGTTGGCAACGCGTATAAGCGCGAACTTTGAATTTTGGTTTGCGATTGCATTTTGCAATCATTCTTTTCGAAGCCATGCTTATAGCCCTCTTAAGTGCGGAACGGCATGCTGAATTTCTTCAACAACGCACGTCCTTCATCATTGGTATTGGCACTGGTACAAATAGTGATATCCATACCGCGTACTTTGTCCACTTTATCATATTCGATTTCAGGAAAGATAATCTGTTCCTTAATGCCCATAGTGTAATTACCACGGCCATCGAATGCTTTAGGTGAAACACCTTTAAAGTCACGGATACGCGGCAATGCCACATTCACCAGACGGTCAAGGAATTCCCACATCTGATCGCCGCGCAATGTAACACGACAACCTACAGGCATACCATCACGTAGTTTGAAGTTTGCAATAGACTTGCGTGCACGTGTAACCACTGGTTTCTGACCAGTGATTGCGGTCATGTCAGTCAATGCGCCTTCAATCAACTTAGAGTTCTGAGAAGCTTCACCACAACCCATATTCACAACAATCTTAGTAATTGCTGGAATCTGCATTGGATTGGTATAAGCAAACTCTTCTTTCATAGCTGGTGCTATGGTGTCTTTATATATCTCTTTCAAACGAGCCATCGTTGAATCTCCTAGCTATCCAGCACTTCACCGCAAGCGCGGCAGGTGCGGACTTTACGGCCATCTTCAAGCGTTTTCACGCCAAGACGTACACCGGCTTTACATTTGGAACAAAAGTACTGCACATTAGAAACATCCAATGCAGCTTCTTTTTCAATAATGCCACCGCTGCTGTTCTGGGTTTGACGTGTGTGACGTTTAATCATGTTCACTTTAGATACCAGAACGCTACCGTCTGATTTCATTACACGAATCACTTTACCGCGAGCGCCTTTGTCACGCCCTGCAATCACTACCACTTCATCATCTCTGCGTAGTCTGGTTTTCACCATATCAGTCATCTCTCTATCGCCTCACTTATCCGCTTACAATACTTCTGGAGCGAGGGAGACAATTTTCATATATCCCTTG
>Ga0316202_10002700_pt1 | contig 11335 bp, 8 predicted proteins | sample 3monrhotite_MG_FD_204934 | JGI IMG/M metagenome (GOLD analysis project Ga0316202, IMG submission 204934) | Microbial mat bacterial communities from mineral coupon in-situ incubated in ocean water Damariscotta River, Maine, United States -... | ecosystem: Environmental > Aquatic > Marine >...
TTGCATCAGGGTGTCCAGGTTCGAATTTCATTTTTGGTTCTCTATCGTCTCTTACTACTTTATCGACAAGAACACTCATAATTGAGGGTTGTGGCTTAAGGCCAAATTCCCCCTCATCTAATGGATCAGAATATTCTAACATATTATTGTTTTGCCCGAGCTTTTTATTTAGCATCTCATTGAAGTCATGAGATTTAAAAACAAGTTCTCTACGTCTATAGGGACCACCTTCATCAGTACGAGTTGTTTGAGCATTGGCAATATTAGAACTAATAACATTAACACGCGCACGTTGTGCAGAAAGGCCATAACCGCTAATATCAAAACTAGATAAAAATGCTGACATCTATTTAATTCCTATTGTTGTCGTGATGAAGATTCTATGACACTTTTAAACATGCCAGAATCTTTTTTCATTGCTGCAACTAATGCGTTGTACATTGTTGAGTTTTTAGTCATTTCTGTACTCTCAACATCTAAATCAACGCTGTTACCATCATTCCTTGCTAAATGACCATCTCTAAAATAAACAGTTGCTTTATCGTTATAAACATCTGTTGGCTGGATATGTGCACCATCTGTACCAGCTAATTTTAAAGTTTTACTCTGCGTGCCATTAAAAGTATGGTCAGCCTGAGAAGCAAGAACTTTTCCAAAATTTATATCTTTTGGACGATAAAACGGAGTATCTACGTTAGCTAAATTACTAGAAATCAAGTCTTGACGGATTGAGCGGTAGTTTAACGCTTGTTCCATTAAATTATGAGATCTACTAATTTCCATCTGCTAACTCCTTTTGCAGTTTAGAAGCAATTTTTATTCCAAAATCTTTATATTTTTTTAGGTTAATCAATTTAACTTATATGCTACAATTTCACTTTAGTGCCTGATATGCCGAGGAGAAGTATGATTAATATTAATTTGGTATTAGAATTTTCAAAAGATTTGACAGTATTGTATGTAGAAGATGACGATGCTGTAAGAGGGGATACTGTTGATATTTTAGACGAATTTTTCAAACAAGTTGATACTGCGGTAGATGGACAGCTTGGATTAGCGAAATATCAAGAGTATTATAATAAGAATGGCACATATTATGACTTGATTCTAACTGATATAAATATGCCTAATAAAAATGGTATTGAGATGTCTCGTGATATATTAAATATTAACGATGAACAAAAGATTGTTGTTATCTCTGCACATAATGAATCAAACTATTTACATGATTTAATTAATCTTGGTGTAGCGGGATTTTTACTCAAACCAGTTGGTATGAGTAATCTATTGCAAACACTATTTAGTACAACTCAAGCTATTAGTGATAGAAAAGCGGTTAGAGCATATTATGATGAAATTGCCCAACTTAATGATAATTTAGAAAAAAAATTGCGATTATTAAAGACTAATCATAAAAAAACATCTTACTTAGCAGAAAAAAAGACAGCTCCCCTAGAGGTAAAAAGTAAACAAGTAGAAAAAAAACCTAACAATTCACAAAGCGATGAAGATAAAAAAGAGCTTTTAGATGCCGTGCGTTATGAACTACCAGAGTTAAATGATATTTGCGTGGAACTTGATGTAACAATTATAGATTTAGTAACACATGAAGAGTATCAGCAAATTTCAAAAATTTCAGATCTTTTTTCTAGGTTTACTACATCTTTATCGGCATTTCATACTTTTACTCCATTAAGAGATGCTATTTTAAATTTAATAGATGCATTAAACGGTGATATGCCAGATGATAAACGTACACTGAAAAATGGTTCACTTCTTTTAGAGAGTCTTATCTATTCATTGAGCATGTGGGTAGAAGAGCTAGTAAAAGCAGATCCAGACAATATTAACTTTTATGACGCATCTATTATTACAGATATTCACTCTATTGTTAATATTTGGACTGAACATGAGGATGATGACGATAATGAAATGGAGCTTTTTTAAAACTAATGAATGTATATACTAGAAAATTTCGTACAAACATTACAATAATATTTTTTGTTGCTGTATTTTTTGTAGTTTTGATATTTATAATGAGAAATATATATGAAAAAGAGCAACAAGAGAGTATGCATCTACAGCACAAAATTTTGGCTAAAATTGCAAATAGTTCTATAAAGTCAATTGGCGCTCAATATGTAATAGCACTAGACCATATAGTACATAATAAAGATTTATTAAGAGCATTTAAAGATGAAAATCGAGAAAAATTTGCACAATTGGTTAAACCAATTTATGATAATTTAAAAGCTGATAATAAATTTGTAAAAATTTTAACTTTTAGAACAGCTGAAGGTAAAACCTTTCACAGAGCACATAGACCAGATTTTTTTGGTGATTTAGTTTCAAAAGATAGAAGATTAATAGCAGATGCGTTAAATGAGAGACAATCATTTTTTGGATTTGAAGTTGGAAAGTTAGCTATAGCTTATAGGGTGGCTAAACAGGTAATTATTGGTGGCAAGGTGGTGGGTACAGTTGAAATTGGTATAGATCCAAAATACTTAGAAGAACATCTTAACGAAATATTACCACTCATCAATGTAGGACTTCTGTTAAAATCTAGTAAAAAAAATATTTCTCAATACACTATTTATGAAGAAGGCGATTTTTTTAAATCATTTATGCATTATAATAAATTAAATGATATTTCAGATTCTCTATATAAAGTTAATGATAAAAATTATTTAATTGAATCAGATGTCTACCTTTTGAACCATAAACAGGAGAAAATTGGTACTGTATTACTTTCTTGGGATATTTCAAAGAGTATTAATCGTTATAGTGAACTAAAATTAAAAATTAGTATTCTAATTTTAATAGTTGGGTCAATGGCCTTTTTCTTAGTAAACTATACATTAAAGAAATTTATCTCATTAATTGAGGATTCTAATACTCAATTGAATGACCTGAATGGCTCTTTAGAGGAAAAAGTAGCTCTTAAAACTGAGGAATTGAGTACTCTAAATAAAACATTAGAAGAGCGAATAGCAAAAGAGGTTGGTGATAATAGACAAAAGGATATTCAATTAATTGAACAATCAAGACTCGCTCAAATGGGTGAGATGCTTAGTATGATTGCTCATCAGTGGCGTCAACCACTTGCTGCAATCTCTTCAGCCGCAAACTCAATGGGTGTTAAGATTGCTTTGGATAAATACAAAAAAGAGTTTTTTGAGGATAAAATTTCAAATATAGTTAATTACTCAACCCATCTCTCTCAAACAATAGATGATTTTAGAAAGTTCACTCTATGTGATACTAAATTAAAAGAAAATAGTACTCTTGAAGAGATAACTAATAGTTCTCTTACGATTGTAAGTGATGCATTAAAAAGTAGAGGTATTTCACTTCAAACAGAATATTCTTGCAATGAGCATGTATTTACATATGCGAATGAATTAAAGCAAGTTGTACTTAATTTTATTAAAAATGCAGAAGATGTTTTACGAGAAAAAAATGTTGAAAATCCAACTATATTTATAAAAACATATAAAACAGATAGCGCATATTTCTTAAGTGTTAGTGATAATGGAGGTGGGATTAATGAAACAATTTTACCAAAGATATTTGACCCATACTTCTCAACAAAAGACAAAAAAACAGGTACAGGTTTAGGACTTTACATGTCAAAAACAATAGTTGAAGAGCATTGTGGCTGGAAACTTAATGCTTACAATAATGAAGATGGAGCAGTATTTGAGATAGAAGCATCCTTAGAAATATGATATTTTATTCTCATTAAATATGATATTTTTAGCAAAATAATTTATTAAATAACAAGTTTAAATACTCTATAATAGTTTTATTTAGGAGTAATGGTATGAAAAAAATCGCACTTTGTATTAGTGTTTTTATCTTATCATTACCTTCTGTTGCTATGGAAACAGACAACTTAAGCGATTGGTTTCTAAAAGGAAGTAGTCGAGCTAATATAAAGTATTACTACATTGAAACTAATAAAGAAAACAGTGCTACAGATCTATCAAGTAGTGCTCATGCAAACTCAATAGGTGCAAAGTTAAACTATACAACTGCTAATTTTCATGGTCTATCTATGGGCTTTACTTTGATGACAACAAATCCATTTTCTCTACCTTCTAGAGTTGATACTTCAGTTATAGGACGCGATAATGGAATTCGTTTAGATAGTAGCGTTAGTTCTAAGACTGCAAAAGATGGTTTTTCTATTTTAGGGGAAAGTTTTATTAAATACAAAAATGAAAATTTTGAACTTTTGTATGGGCGAAAAGTAATAAAAAGCCCATTAATAGATGCAAAAGAGGTTAGAGTGCTTCCTTCAGTAGTTGAGGGTAGTACCGTTTTATATAATTTTGAGAATGGTGTTACTCTAGGAAGTGCCTATTTTACAAAATTTAAACAACGTACATCAAATGTTTTTACAAATATAGTTGAACATGCATTGGGCTCTAAAACTAAAGAGTTGATAGGCAAGAGTGGTGGTAGTGTTGCTTCAATTTATTTGACAAACAATTTTAAAAATTATAAATTTCGCATTTATGACTATTTTGCGAAAGATTTTATGAATTCGATTTATTTTGATGTTGATAAAAAGGGCAAAATAGGTTCTAATATTTCATATACTACCTCTATTCAGGGAATTTATCAACGAGGTGTTGGTCATTCTATTGATACTATGAATAACAATATAGATACTTATGGCGGTAAAATTAACTCAAGAGCATTTGGTGTAAAGTCAAAAATTAATTATGATAGTAGTACTTTTGAAGTCTCTTTTACAGATGTACTTAATTCATCAAATGGTGAACACAACTCTTTAGTGATGCCTTGGGATGGTACACCACTTTTTACAAATACGATTACCTCTAGTAACCTTTTTGGCTCAAACTATGGTAAAGGCCTAACAAGTAGCGGTGGGTATATCTCAGGTACGCAAGGTGTAAAGTTTTCATATGTTCAAGAATATAGTAATAGCTTTAAATCTTTAGTCTCATATTCACGTTTTAGTAATAAAAATTTTGACAAAACTCAAGAAGATATTAATGCTGTTATATCTTATAAGATAGGTGACTTTTCAATATCTTTAAAAGGTATTTGGGTAGATAACAGTACAACAATAGGTAGCAGTGATAGCAAAGATAGTATTTCACAAATTGATAGCCTGAGGCAATATCGTGTTATTGCAAACTATCAATTTTAAAACAGTTAAAGGAAGGAAATATAGATGCAATTAAAATATAAAATAACTATAAGTATTATTATAATATCTCTTGCTATTTTGAGTTCTGTATCATATATATACAGTAAATTAAGTTATGCTAGTATGATAGATTATCAAAAATTAAATCTTATTGATCACGCTAGTGAGACATCTAAACATATAGAAATGGAGCTTTTAGATAACCTTTCAAGTGCATTAACAATGACAACTGCACCAATTGTGCTAAATTCACTGAGAAAAAGTAATTTAGAGTATGAAAAATTTACAAATGATGAAAAAAAATCTCATATAGATGAGTTAAATAAAAAGTGGATGTCAACTGATAATGGTAGCAATGATTTTATAAAAAAGTATTTAGAGAATTCTCTTGCACTCTTTTTGAAAAAACAACAGAGTGTTTTCCCTGGAGTATATGGTGAGATTTTTATTACAAATATGCACGGTGCAATGATTGCAACAACAGGAAAGTTAACGACACTAGCACATGCAGAAAAATATTGGTGGAAAGCTGCATATGCTTTTGGGAAGGGAAAAATATTTATTGACGATAGAGGTTTTGATGCAAGTGTGAATGGTTATGTAATAGGCATAGTTGTGCCAATAAAAAGTGATAATGAAATTATTGGTATATTAAAAGTGAATATTAATACAATGAGTACCTTAAATGATGCTGTTAAAAGTTTTGCGCTAAGAAATCATGGTGAACTCAAAATTGTAAGGACAAAAGGTTTAATAGTTTATGAAGATTCATTTGCTCCACTTTCAACTAGAATAAATTCAGTTATATTAGATGAATTAAATAATAGAGAGATAGGTGCAGGTGTTATAAAAGACTTTTCTAAAGAAGTTTTAATAGCTTATGCACCAATAAAAATAAGATTTAATGCTAATGAGATTACTTTTGGAGGAAAACCAAAAACATCTGGTAGTCAAAAAGGAAATGAAAATGAAATTTGGCATACAGTAGTTACATTTGATAAAGAATTAGCATTAATAGAGACCAAAAAGACAAATATACTTATTATCTATATTGGATTATTTGTTACATTTTTATCTGCCATTATTGCATATATAGTTGGTCGATGGATAAGTAAACCAATTGATGAACTTCATATCGCAAAACAAAAGGTTATAGAACAAGAGGAGATGCTTATTGCTCAATCACGTCATGCTGCTATGGGTGAGATGATAAGTATGATAGCACACCAATGGAGGCAGCCAATTAGCATAATATCTATGGAAGCAAATAACATGATTGCAGATATAGCTTTAGAAAGTGTTGATATGAAAAAGTTTGAAGCACATGCTGAGAGTATAATAGATAAATCTCAGGAATTGTCGAAAACAATAAATGACTTTAAAAACTTCTTCAGGCCAGAAAATAGTAGTCAAGAAATTACAATTGAAGATGTTTTTAATGATGTATTCTCAGTTATTGGTAAATCACTACATGCTAATAATATTGAGTTCATAAAAGATTTCCACTCTACTAAAAGAATAAGTACTTTTTCAAGAGAGTTAATGCAGGCAATAATTAATATAGTTCAAAATTCAAAAGATGCTATTTTAGAAAACACGTCTAAAGATGGATTAATCAAGGTAGGTACTTATGATAAAAAAGATGGAGTGTTAATAAAAATAATTGATAATGGTGGTGGTATAAAAGATAATATAATTGATAATATTTTTGATCCATACTTTAGTACAAAAAATAAAAAAAATGGAACAGGTATAGGTCTTTATATGAGTAAAACTATTATTGAAAAACACTTAAATGGAAAAATAATAGCTTATAATAATGACGATGGTGCCTGCTTTGAGATAGAGTTACCAGATACTCTATAGAATTTGTCTATTAACGTTAAATTTATCTAATAATTTCTTTCACACTAAATGTTTGGTAAAATTATCTCTTATAAAAATTAAAGGTAGCTAGTGCAACACGCCAAACAGCAAGAACTATTTATTGCAGTTTCACTGTTAATTACTATTGGCATTGTATTTTCGTACTCTTTATCATCTTACATTGTTCTGTTATTTGACTATAAGCCCTATCATTTTGTACTTCGTCACGCTATTTTTGGATTAAGTGCTATTTTAATTATGTGGTCTCTCTCTCATGTTAAAAGTAATCCATGGTTGCACTTATTTGGTATGACAATGTTTATAGGTGGCTTTTTTGTTATGCTGTTTATGCCATTTATGCCAGAAACTTGGGTTGTTGATGTTGGTGGTGCAAAGAGGTGGATTAACCTAAGATTCTTTTCAATAGCACCAGTAGAGTTTTTTAAGGTGGGTTTTGTATATTTTCTAGCGTGGAGTTTAGATAGGAAATATAAAATAATTAGTGAAAAACAGCCTCTTGGACGAGAATTTAATGCAATATGGCCATATCTTTTTGTTTTTTCTCTATCTGTAATTTTAATAGCAGTTGTGCAAAATGATTTAGGTCAAGTTGTTGTTTTGTCTCTTACACTAATTGTTATGCTTATGTTCAGTGGTAGCAGTTACAAACTATTTGCAATTTTACTCTCTGTTGGTATTGCTACTCTTGTACTGTTTATAGCAATTGCAGATCATAGAATAATGCGTGTTAAGTCTTGGTGGATGGGTGCGCAACATTGGTTTTTGTCATTTTTACCAGAAAGTATCGCATCGAAACTAAGAATTGGTAGTGGTTTTGAAGAGGGTTACCAAATAGCGCACTCATTAAACGCTGTGCATAATGGTGGACTCTTTGGTGTTGGTATGGGTAATGGAGTCTTTAAGCTTGGTTTTTTAAGTGAAGTTCATACAGATTTTGTATTATCAGGTATTGCAGAAGAGTTTGGATTTTTAGGGGTTCTTGCAGTTTCATTGTTAATGTTATTTGTATTGTATAGAATCTTAGTTTTAGCGCGTACTAGTATTGAAGAATCTAAAGTTGATGAAAGTGGCTCTTTGGTTGGATTTTTATTCGGTGTTGGAGTTACAATGTTGATTGCTGGAGCATTTTTAGTGAATGCCTTTGGTATTAGTTCTATTACTCCTATCAAGGGGATTGCAGTTCCTTTCATCAGTTATGGTGGAAGTAGTATGATTGCTACTGCAGTTGCAATTGGAATGGTAATGATGGGAACTCAAAGAGGAGGTAAAGGTTGAATATATTAATTACTGGAGGAGGCACTGGTGGGCATCTGCGTGTGGCTCAGTCTTTGGGACGCTATTTTTATGAACAAAAACATATTGTCTATTATATTGGCTCTGTAAATGGACAGGATATTCAATGGTTTGAAAATGCAGATTTTGTAAAAGCTTCATACTTTTTAAAAACATCTGGTGTAGTAAACAAAAATTTTGCAGGTAAAATATTTTCATTAGGTAAAATTGGTACAGCTACACTCAAAGCTAGAAAAATTTTAAAAAACAGAAAAATTGATGCTGTAGTTAGTGTTGGAGGATTTTCAGCAGCAGCAGCATCTTTTGCCGCTGTGACACTTGGAATACCATTTTTTATTCATGAGCAAAATGCACGTATTGGTCGTCTAAACAAGCTTCTTAAACCATTTGCAAAAGAGTTTTTTAGCTCATATGATGAAATAAACCCTGTTGAGTATCCTGTTGAAAATGAGTTTTTTTCAACCAGAAGAATACGTGGTGAAGTTAAAAAAGTTATCTTTTTAGGTGGTTCTCAGGGTGCTAGCTTTATAAATGATTTTGCTATAGATATTGCTCCTAGATTAAAAGCTATGGGGATTAAGATTGCACATCAGTGTGGCAATGCTGATTTTCAAAAATTGATGACATCATATAAAAAAATGGATATCGATGTAGAGCTTGCTCCTTTTTGGACAGATTTACCTAAGCGTTTAAGCGAAGCAGATATGGCAATTTCCAGAGCTGGAGCAAGTACACTATGGGAACTATCAGCTAATGCTATTCCAACATTTTTTATTCCATATCCTTACGCAGCAGGTGATCATCAGTACCATAACGCTGCATTTTTAGTTGAGCAAAATGCTGGTTGGATGGCTAGGCAAAGTGACCTTAAAGAGGAACAGGTATTAAGTGTTTTATTGGGTGATGTTACTGAGCAAAGTCAAAAACTTGCAGAACTTGTACAGAAAAATGGTACACCTATAATTGCTCAAAAAATATTAGATAGGATATCTTAATGTTACGATTTATATTTCTTTTATCTTTACCAATCTATATTTTTGCAGAAGTTGTGGCATATGACTTGATGAAAGAGGTTGAGGGAATAAATAAAGTCCATTATGCAAAAAATGTAATCATAAAAAAGAAAAATAGAAAATATTCAGTTACCGCAAGACGCGCAAAGAATACAAAACCATTAATTTTACTTGCAGAGCGTTATTTAAATAATGATTATAGTGATGGTGTAATTGCTTCAAAAGATTTAATTATTATTCGCTCAGGAAAACTAAAAGGTACAGGTGTTTTAATTAAAGAGTTTGTAGATAGTTCAAAATCTCAAGAGTACATGTTATGGTTACCAGCTTTGAGAAAGGTTAGACGTATAGCTCAACCAGATGGTGATGGTGGTCTGTCTGAGGTTGAAGTAGCATTTATTGAAGAGACAAAACTTAGGACTGTTGATGATGAAACACATGCAATAGTTAAGAAAGAGCCCTTTAGCGCTACGATGGGTGTGATGACCTTTAAATATAAAAATAGACATTTAAAAGATATGCCAACATCTACTTTAGAGATTAAAGATAGGGAAGTTTATGTTGTAGAGAGCAGGCCCAATAAATCTACTTGGTATGATAAAAGAGTGAGTTATATTGATAGCACTACATATGTAGATTATAGAAATGAATATTTTTTCAAAGATAAAAAAGTAAAAATAATAGATAGACGATGGAAGAGGGCAAAAGGTTTCAATAACATTCATGCTTACTATTGGTACTACTGGTATCTTAAAAATTTAGAAACTGGTTATGAGACTGCCACATATGTTCCAGATGAGATTATTAGTTTTAATCAAAAAGTTAAAGCTTCGTTTTGGAGTAAGAGAACACTTAGTAAAATTAAGAGATAGCTATAATCAAATTAGTTATAAATTAAAATTATGATAAAATAATTTTATGATTTTTAAACAACTATCATTAACACAAAGTTATATAATTGCATTTCTTGTTATTGCGATGTGGGCGACGTTTGCATTTTTTACAATGAACTCTTTGATTGAATCACATAAAAAATATGCCAACTTAATAAATCTTAGCGGTAAGCAAAGAATGCTTTCTCAAAAAACTGCACTTCATGTAACTCACTACGTGATGGAGAATAAAGCAAAATACACAAGTCATGAAAAGAAACAACTCGAATATGTAAAATCTTTAGCTATTACAATGAAGTATGATCATTTATACATAGTTGCTAACTTAACATCAGAAAATATTAAAAGTATATATTTTAAGCATAATGGTTTAAATGACAATGTACTAAAGTATATTAAGTCATTAGAAAGTTTTTTAGAGACTCCATCTGAACAATATCTTCATACTATAATAGATGATAGCGAAGAGCTATTAAAACAGTTAAATACTGCAGTTCATGCTTTTGAAAAAGAGAGTGATGAGGTAGTTGAAGATTTAAACCAGCAAGAACTGTTCATATTAATTGGAACAATTCTTACGCTTATATTTGAGGCACTATTTATTATAAGACCTGCTGTTGTTTTTATTAATAATTATACTAAAAATTTAGAAGAAGATGTAAAAACTCGTACTAAAGATTTGATTATTTTTAATAAAATTTTTGAAAACTCTAATGAAGGTATGGTAATTACAGATTCTAATGAGAATATCTTAGATGTTAATAGTGCATTTACAACAATTACTGGATACGAAAAAAGTAGAGTCTTAGGAAAAACACCTAGAATATTACAATCTGGAAAACAATCATTAGAGTTCTACAAGAATATGTGGGACGAAATTAATAATAATGGTATATGGCAAGGGACAATTATTAATAAGGGGAAGTCTGGTAAAAATGTATATGAAGATTTAACGATACTAAAACTTATTGATGATGAGACTAATGATATTAATTATGTTAGTGTCTTTTCAGATATTACAGAGCGTACTGAACTTATAAAGAGGCTTGAATATCAAAAATCAC
>Ga0316202_10002702_pt1 | contig 11325 bp, 12 predicted proteins | sample 3monrhotite_MG_FD_204934 | JGI IMG/M metagenome (GOLD analysis project Ga0316202, IMG submission 204934) | Microbial mat bacterial communities from mineral coupon in-situ incubated in ocean water Damariscotta River, Maine, United States -... | ecosystem: Environmental > Aquatic > Marine >...
CAAAGGTTCAGTTATGCATTGTACATATGGTGCGTAATTCACTGCGTTTTGTATCTTGGAAAGAGCGCAAAGAAGTCGCGGCTGATCTTCGCAGTATTTATCGATCAGTCAGCGTTGAAGAAGCTGAATTGGAACTCGATAGCTTTGCTGAGAAGTGGGATGACAAATTCCCGACTATCAGCCAAATGTGGCGCAGACATTGGGATAACCTGATTACGTTGTTTGAATACCCTGATGATATTCGTAGGGCAATTTACACCACCAATGCCATTGAATCACTGAACAGCGTGGTGCGTAAAGCAATCAAAAATCGCAAGCTGTTTCCAACGGACAACTCAGCTTTGAAGGTCGTGTATCTAGCCATTGAATCAGCTTCCAAAAAGTGGACTATGCCCATCCATCACTGGAAAGCTGCACTGAACCGTTTTATGATTGAGTTTCCAGATCGGATGCCTGAAAAATTTTAGGCAATGAATTTACACAGACAGATTTACAGGCTCATAAAGAGACTTAAGTATAAAGCTTAGTTTCTTATTCATTATACTTAAATAATGGCAAGTCTTTCTTGACCATTTATTTGAAGATACGCATCACTGACAGAATATACGCCAACTATTGGTGGAAAATATTCTGTTAATTCTCGTCCATCATTATCTAAAAAGGTTTCTGACATTGTGAGATGTAAATCGATATGCTTTATCTTTCCTGCATTAAGCCTAAGAAAAACATTCTCAACTTCACACCAAATATTTTCGTGAACCGCTAATTCAATATTAACTAATGGAGCAGGTTCAGGTAAAGAGCTTATCGTAAAGGTTGAATAGTCACCATCTTTACTCAACACTGCCTTGACTGCTCTATTATCAAACACCTCCGTATACATTGAATGAGCACTGCTGGCTAACAATACCCATGCATTATCACCTTCCTCAACTCTCTCAATAGATAACTTGAATTTGTTTGGCATATCCCCCTCCCTTACTTTTACACTAAATTACTTTCTGCTTCTTTAAGCATTTCTTGCAGAGACCGTGTGTTTCTTTTTCGTTAATCGGCTCAAATGCTCTAGGACAACCCTCCGTTTTACAGCTTGCTTTTGGCGGCGAACCAACCTCTGGCATCTTCAAAACCTTCTTCCCCTTTTTTATACTCATCATTTTTTCTGCCCCACGGCCACAACGATTGGTTCCATGTGGAAGTAATCTTCTGACTCAAACATGATTTCCAGCTCTTCAAGTGCATTCTCGAGCCACTCTAAATCCTTCTCTAATTCAGATTTCTTTTCTGGAAATGCTTCCATTGCTCTTTTGACATAATTGGGCCGCCATGAAAAGTTATCCTGGAATAACATCAGGCGCTCATCAATGCTCTTACCAACAGTATCAAGCACTTCATAGTACATGTTCAAACTGCGATAGCCTGTCTTCCACATTTCATTGTATAACTTCCGACCATGCTCTCGACTGGACATACCTGGAATACGATCCGAAAGTTCAAAAATCTTATGGACTATTTCTTTCTGGTCCGGATACGAAGCTGAAAGTTTATCATCAACAGTTCGAACTATAATGACACCATTTGGATTCAATAATTTTCTGAGTTCACGTAGCACTTTTATTGGATTTTTCAGATGGTGGAACACATAGGCCGAAAAAATCACATCAAATCCAGATACCCCTTGCTCATTCAGAGCATTTTTTAGTGTTTCAATGCCATTTCTACTCTCTAAATCAGCCGCATAAAAGCTGTAACTTCCTTCATAGCCATTGACTTTAGCCTGTTCGATTGCTTCCTTACTTTTATCTACACCAACCACATGCTCAAACATTCCAAAAGAGCTAAACCTTTCGTGAGTGACAAAACCTTCCGAACACCCTATATCCAACCCTATCAAGCCTTTCTTTTTATCCATTAAATTTAACGCATACTTAAAAGCTCTCAAATCAACTGCTTCAACCAGTTTACACTGAATGCGTAATCGCTCTAATTCATCAAACTGAACAGGTGAATAAGAAGACTCCCCAGCTTGGGTCTTTTGAATCAATTCTTTAACTGTGGAGTCCTCAACATCAGACTTAGGCTGAGGAGCTGAATATGATGCCGAAGCACCCACATCTTCATTCAACAACACTGCCCCAAACCCTTGTATAATGCCTTGAACGGCCTGATACAAAATCTCAGCTTCAAATTGCGATGCATCTTCAGCATCATGTGTAAGTTTGATTCTAATTTCATTTAAAGCATCAAAGTTAATCATCTTAAATGCACTCAGGTTAGCCCCAGTCGAAGCTTCCCAAGCATCATTAAACTTTGACTTTCGAAGCACAGCTAACATGTGACCTAAGCCAAAGCTTTCAACACCTTTTTCCCCTTTGCCAATTTCAAGAATAGCCTGCATTACTTTCAAGCGATCTTTATCAGAAACTAGTGCTAATCCATCCACCAATATTTTCCTGAAAGCTATTTCGATCACTTTAACAGCTTCACCTGCAGCAACAGTATAAGCCTGTGCATCTATATTATTTTTAATCCTGCCAATTTTAGACTGTAAACTCATTCCTTCTCCCGTATAGAGGGCTAGACCCTTCAAACCTTATTCAACAGCTTTTCATCTTTTCAATCACATCATCCAACGACATCACCGTCACACCTTGCTGCACTGGATATGCAACATCCACTGGCGCAACCACAAAGCTGTGGGTTGGCTGCAATGTCTCCAGGGCACTCCAGTTTCCTCTGCCTAATTTGGGGCTGGTGGAGACCTTAATTTCAATCGCCACGCGTTTCCCTGCTTTTTCCAACACAAGATCAAATTCAGCTCCGCTTGATGTACGGTAAAAGCTTGCCTGCCAGCGTGGCAGTTGCGTCAGAATATTTTCAATCACAAATCCTTCAAATGATGCCCCGTACACGGGGTGGGCAAACAACTGTTCCATCGATTCAATATCCAGCAAAGCATGCAACAGGCCTGTATCCCGAATATACACTTTGGGTGCTTTGATAAGTCTCTTCTTCGTGTTTCCCGACCAGGGCTGCAATGTTCGGATCACAAAGGTCTGCTCAAGCAAATCGATATACTTTCTGATCGTGTGCCCACTGACGCCCATCGAATCCGCCAGCTTGGATGCATTCAATGTCTGACCATGGCTATGTGCCAACATGCGCCAGAAGCGACCAAGCGTGTTGGCCGGAATATGAAAACCCAGTTGTGGAATATCACGTTCAAGAAATGTGCGGATATAATCTTCACGCCATTGAAAGGAAGCTTCATCATCGACAGTCAATAAACTGCGGGGATAACCACCGCGAAGCCAGAAGCGGTTGATATCCAGATCCTTTGCTTCTATGCGATTGAACGGTGTGATTTCAAGATATGAAATGCGTCCGGCCAATGATTCGGAACTTTGTTTGATCAACTCCCTTGATGCTGAACCCAGCAATAATAACTGCCCGTTTCGCTTGTTGCGATCAATCACGCTACGCAATACGGCAAACAACTCAGGCGCACGTTGAATTTCATCCAGACAAATCAATTTATCTTGAAACTGCTGAAAAAATGCTTCCGGGTCTGCCAGTTTGTTCATATCCGAAGGACGTTCCAGGTCCAGATACATCGCATCGGGAAACTGCTCAATCACCATTTCTGCCAGTGTGGACTTACCAACCTGACGCGCCCCAAGTAACGCCACTGCAGGGTTTGCCTGCAATCGCTTTACAATATCGGCAAAAACCAATCTTTCTCTATATCCTTGCATATCGGAAGTATAGATTCATATCTGCAATAATATCAACTATTCTTTATATAATTTCTTACAATGTTTTTTACTTTCATCATTTGCAGCACTGTGCCACCTCTTGGCGAATCAATAATCGTATAGTTATGCAAAGGTGAACGACCATCATACCAAGGATCTGGAGAATCATACCCTGGCCGATTCTCTCCCTTCCTTACTTTGCCAAGTTTCTCTCGCTTTTCTGTTTCGGCCTTCTCTAATAGTGCCCCGAGACCTTTCAAATACACATTACTGGATGGATTTACACTCAGGATAAAGCGATGATCACTTACCTGGATGCCAAGGAATATAAAACCCTGATCATTGTCGGCGGACTCTTTGTCCCCTCGGGTCCATGACTTAAACATGGCCGACTCAGGCCTTGCTATCCAGAGGCCCGCTACCTTTTGAAAACATGTTCCATCTTTCTTGGGAAGATAGCACTCCATTTTTTCAGCCCTTTCCAAGTCTTGTTTGTATCGCCCCAGATCATCAGCAATAGCTGACACCTCATCAGAAAACATCCGGCTTTCCTTCAGTGTGACTGGATTGTTGAGGTTGCCACCCGATTTCATCCATTCGAATATACTCTCAATGAACTCGAAGCCAGCTTGCAGCATAGAAGTACTATCAGCCGTTCCACGTTTCCCAAGAAGCTGCATCCGCATCATAAACAGACTGTAGGGTGTTACTGGCTGTTCAACATCAAGCGTGGTAAATCCCTGATCGATACGGCAGACATATTCAGCCCATTGATGGTGCACCTTCTCTATTGGATCTCCATTGGCATGCATGCGGACGAAAAATGCTCCTGTAATGGCATCCAGGTCTGGATACTCATGCGGGATAATCGTCAGATGATCATCAACGGACTGGCTTAAAATGTACTCGGGATGACTCAGGACAAGTTCAGCAGTACAAGCGTCCGGCGCATCCGGATGGTGGTGATCCAAGATACCCGGACAAAAGGCATTACCTACATCAACATAAACTTTACCGGTTTCCGAAGCTGCAACTGTCCCCGCAGGAACAAATGCAAAACTAAATTTCATCGCATCAGATCCATGCGTAAAAAGCTTTCATAATAGCCCTTAAACTTCCTGACTCCCCAGTCGCGAATTCTGACTGCCCAGGATACACGTTTGTAAAGTGCAGCCAGGAACCCCAGCACAACAATCAGCAATCCCAATATTATCCACCAGCCATTTGGCACACTGGAAAGGGTGCTAACAACTGACCAAATTGCAATAATACCTGCAGTACTTGCAGCCCACTTCTCGCGAATATAGGCATTGACGGTGTCGACTTCATCCTTCACAGCTTCGTAAGCGCACTCGACTCCAATTCCGACCTTCATCTTTTCAAAAACTTCCCGCCCAAGAAAATCGGTCGTAACCTCATGAAACCAATACTGATTTCTGAAGCGAATAAACTTCTCTCTCAATTTGCGGCTTTTAATCGCATCCGACAGATTGGAATCAATCAACTCCTCAGACATGCGATCCAGCGAATAACGCAAGTGGTAGGTCAAAATATACAAAGGGTAATAGCGCGTCTCAGCTTGCCCGTATTTCTTTGGGTGATTCCCATCGACAACCAGGGGCATTTGACTCTCAAACGAGAGCATTACACATGAATCTCTCAACATCAGCGCATTCCAGTGCTCCCACACCTCGACAAACTGACTGTCGATCATCTCTCGCACATACTCAGAAGAGTACTGAAAAGTTTTATCGTTATTCCACCCCAGACTTGCCCCCTCATCACTGACAGTAGCCAATTCAAACAGCACCATATCACGAACCGTTGCGTAACCTGATACGACAGCTCCTCGAACCGCTGCCAGCGTCGTGTCCCACGCACCTGTTGCAATTCGATTCTTATGCTCAGTGTTCAACAAAATGGGGGGATCCATCAAAGGCCGTCCCCACGCAAGCGAATATTCATCATTCAAGGGGGTTTCAAATTGTGCTGCCATCAATACTTTGGCATTGCGCTGATAGGGGTCGAACAGGCTGCCCACGTCACTTTCCTTAAGTCCAAGACATGTTCCATGTTGTAGTGATTCATTCAAAATAAAATCACTCCACAAATTCACCGGCTCAGCTTCAGATGCTTGCCCGACAAGTGATACTTCCGCTGCCTGCGTATCCCTCAAATGTCGGTGAAAGACAGCGAGGCTGGAAATATTTCTATCCCCTTTCAGATCAGCCTTGAAAGAGATAATCCCGGTGCCATCTGCAAAGAGCCATAAATCCAGCCAGAACAGGTGAAACGTATACAGGTTCTGATCTTTGTCTTTAAAGCTGTAATCTGTCCCTATATTGTTTCTTAATATAATTGTTTCAGCCGCATGTTTTGCACCTTTAGCCGAATCAAGTCTGGATTCGATAAAATGGTGACAATCAGCACATGCATCCTGCCCCAATACTGGAGAAGTCTCCCCATAGAATGAGGCATCAACCTGAGGAGTAAAAATTGAAAACTTTTTTGTCGTTGGAAGCGCCTGCATATCTGGATGGATTTGCCATCCCCCATCAAACAACGCCTTTGAAATCACCTTGTTTTCAGTATTCACCGTATCTCGATTAACCTCATGGCTGAAGGCCATGCAAAAAAACGTATATTGATCTGAAAATCTAACTGCTTCCGGATAACCATCTGCCAACATTTGTATTTCCGTATTTACTTCAGGCTCCATCTTTACTCCCTCGTTGATTTCCCGATCCGGGTATCTCATAAATTACCATCGATATAATTATTTCTATTCTGAGTTTCACCAGCATGCCTAACCAAATGGACCTTAACTTGAAACAAACGGAACGTATACGCTTAACCTGAGGACAAAACCCTGGCAAATGCATAAACGCCATGCAACCTTGCATCCTGCAAGCGTAGCTAATCATCTATGTTTTCTCTCTACCATAGGGTAGAAATCAGGTTAATTGAAAACATACCAATTTTGTCCCAGTAGTATTTAACGTTGAGCAAAACTATGAACCGGAGGATATACATGACGGGTATAACAACATGATCAGCGAAGTATCCCGCAATGTTTTGTTGATAGCGCTAGCAGTACGCCTTCAGCGCATGGTAAAACACCTTCCTAACAATCACATATCTGCCGAACGTATCTCCAGAAAGAGTCTGGCTGAGGCCTACTACTCAGATGACATCTCTAAGAGCGAAGAGGCAGCCAGAAAGAAAGCCGGACGATATATGGAAGAGATAGATCGTATATTTGGACTGCGTGGCACTGAAAGCAGTGGTTATGTCATGAACCAGAAGTTTGCGACGTTCCGGGAAATGTTTGCATTTTGGCTTGATGCCATCAGCCCACCAGGCAAGGATGATAAGCGATTGCACGTGATGCTCAGTGGCCTTATCCATGCCATCGACAATGCATTCACTGAAGATCCTATTGTGATCCCTAACTTGGCCAAACAACTCAAAGAAAGGTATGGCAACAAGAACATCAGGGATACGAAAGAGCCACTTATCGAAATGTTTGATAGCTACTATATTGGCAGTTGGTTACAACTGATAGAGATGGATGAAGAGACTCTTGCTATTGATACTGAAATGGATCCTCTGCTACTGCGACAGAGACCCCGCTCAGAGACTGGAGAAAATCGTGATATTTCGATCAAACTAGCAAGACCAGGGCGCATCCATGTGATATTCGACAGTGCTATCTCAGACCTGGATCATGATTCAATCAATAGATGTCGAGAGGTTGCCAAAGCAGTTCATAACTCCGAGGTGTGGCGGCTTAATGAACAGGAATATCTCCCCTACATCCTCTATCGCGAAGGCAAGACCGGGCCTGTTCTCCTTACCCTGAGAAATCTGACACATGACCATTTTGAAGACATGTCATTGGAAGCTATCGCTTCATCAAAGACTACACAGAGAAACTTCACACCCTACAACCTTGACCCCGGCACTTGGGCAAGCTTCAGGCAACTCGTAAATTAATGCTGCTAATTCAATGGAGTGCCATTGCGATAGCAATGATTGCTCTGCTTTTAACATGCAGGCTACTATGGGCTTGGTTCCGACTTAGAACTCACCCTCATGTAGAGTCCTTTGAAGTTGCTCATCCAGAGATAGCTAGTCAACTAAACCTGCTTATTGAGGATGTGGCCAAGACAGTTGGAATTGCCACTCCATCTCTATTCATCAGAAGAGCGGCGCTGCCCAATGCATTCGTGGCAGCCACAATTTTCAGGCCTGAGCTTTATCTCACTGATGAGCTTCTTGAGCACTGCAATTGTAATATTGATGGGCTAGAGCAGCTTACCCTCACGCTATGTCATGAGATGACGCATATCCGACGTGGCGATGCCATCCCTCTAGGCCTGCTGACCTGGGGAGAGCAGTGGGCCTCAAGCCTTTCACTGGTGACCCTAGCAGGATGGTTTCAGAATTCGATTGCACGCATAGAAGAAGAAACGGACATTGAATCCAAAGTGCACTTCAAGCAAATGAATATTACGGGATAAGCAGGAGAATAGTTTGGACTGTAGACTGGCGACTCATGACGATATTTCTGACATCATTGTAATGAAACTTGCTATGTTTCAAGAGGCTGGTGTTGAGATGGGAGCAAGCAATGAAAAGCTGATCGCGCTCTATAATCGATACTATGATGAGTGCTCGGCCTTCCACTTCATTGTGGAAGAAGATGATCGTGTAGTCGCCATGGCTGGCGGATTTCTGAAAGATGATTTTCCTTTCTGCCTGTATCCAAATCCTATCTATGGATTTATAGGGGATGTATATGTCCGCCCCTCACACCGACGAAAAGGTTATGCCAAAGTGCTGAGTAACAAAATTATTCGAAAGCTAAAGCAGGATGGTGTGAAGACTGTACGCCTTCTGGCATCGGAGGCTGCCAAGCCACTCTATGAACAGCTCGGATTTGAACAGGCCGATATGATGGCCATGCAGATCAAATGAATATCAAATGAATACTCACTTTCATTCAGCTTTTCCTTCAATGAATCCCAGAGCTTCTCGCTACCTTTAGTAATTCGCTTATTTAATGAGAATACTTTTTCTTTGGGAATATTATTTTCTTTCCAGCCATGACCGTTACCATAAATGTTGTGTAATAATGGCGGAACCCTATCTATTGCCTTGGCATACATGGCATCTACAGTTTCACCTTGCTCAAACTCATTCCAAAGCACCAGATACTCATCGGCTTTTCCTTTAGGGAGTATCTCAAAAATGCGCTTAATACCCGCAGCCTCTTTTTCTTTAATTTCTGGCGTTTCACTATCATAAATAATGGTATCGCCTGCATCAATTTCACCAAGGTCATGAATCAATAGCATTTTGATTACACGATCAACATCAATTTGATCGTTTGCATAATCTTTTAACATCAAAGCTGAGAGACAAACATGCCAGCTATGTTCAGCAGAGTTTTCATATCTATCAAGTCCAACGGGGCGAGTCTTACGATGAACATCTTTGAGCTTTTCAATTTCTACGATGAAACTTAATACACTTTCGATTGGATTCATTCCATACTCCTGATCTAGGCATAGTAATCCACAGGTGGACAAAAATTGTATGGCCATACACCACCTCAGAATTTATTATCCACATCCGTTAGTAAAAACTATCTAATTCCATTGCAAGCCTGTGCGCAGCACAGACCCTCTAATCATTAGCAAGCTCATTCATACCTTGTTCGCCAACCGTTGATTGAGATCGAAATGAAAAATGTTTTGATACAGGTTTTGTCTATTAACGCAGGAAGCATCAGCAAAATGAACATTTCTGGGCAACCAGGAAAACAACTTGGTTTTATTCCAGAGGATTTAATGGGAGGGGAGAGTTAATGATTACTAAACGCATGGACCCAAAAGACTTGGATAGTGCGGCAACTATCCATTCAGAGGCTTTTCCTAGACAACGATTATCACACGATTGGCTTTCGTGTTCCCTTAAAGCATTCCCACGAACTCTTTGTTTCATCATTGAAGAAAAGCAGCAAATCCTAGGATACATTATTTGGAGTCAAAAAAGTGGGTTCCGGCCAGAAGTCGTGCTTGAACTGGAACAAATAGCTGTACTGCCAAATCATCAAGGGCATGGGGTTGGGGCACAATTAATCCGGGAATCGTTAGCTTTAGTAAAAGAGCAGTTGAGTTCAGTAGGAAGTAAGCTGAAACATATCGTGGTAAGCACAAGGTCTGACAATCATGCACAAAGGCTTTATCGGAATGCATTAGGAGCAGAGATTGAGGCAACAATCAGCGACCTCTACTCTGCCGATGAGGTTTATATGATCGCCAGAGACATTGGGAATCGCATATGAACCTGGAGATCAAATAAGCATGTATATCGTTCGCCATGGTGAAACTGAACTCAATGTCATTAAAGCCTTTCAAGGCCATACTGACTCTGCATTAACAGCAAGGGGCAAGAGGCAGGCCAGAGAGAATGCCAACAGGCTCAAATCAGCCGGTTGTCAGCAGATAATCTCCAGTGATCTTCCCAGAGCCAAACATACCGCCGCCATCATCAGTGAAATATTGAATATACCAGTACAGACCGACTCTAATCTGAGGGAAGTCTGGTTCGGTGGCTGGGACGGCATGGCCGATGCTGACATTCAACAACAATTCCCCGATTTATGGCAGCAACGGATAGAACTTAAATGGCAGTTTAATGGTTACGATGGAGAGTCCTATGAGGCTGCTCATGAGCGGGCCCGAACGTGGCTCTCCGAAAACTATGCCCACAACCAGCTTATCGTTTGTCATCGCACATTCGGAAAAATCCTCAGAGGTGCTTATGCAGGCCTTTCACCAAAAGGGATTATGGCCACCGATTTCCTGCATGCCGAGATATACAGATTGAATCAAAATAATGTGACTCAACTGGCATAAGCACTATTCATAAACATGCAAAGTTACTCTCCTGATTGCACGTGACATGAAATCAATCATTAAAATAATCCGGTTTTAATCCCTGTACTACCTGTACAATGAAGGTGCAGAAAGCGTACATCATTTGCAATACATCCAGAGCGATGTTCGACAACAACGATTAGAAGGGTGATTTTCATTGGTTTAGTATAGCCAAGAGGTATTAAAAACCACGTTTCTGGAGACTGTAAATTAGATTGTGTATCTGCTTATATTCCCCTAGGAGATAAGCCCGATGAAACAATCAGAAATAGAAGCCTTCGCCCGCAAAGCGGCGAAAGGCATTAAGACAGAAAAAGATTTATGTAATTTCAGCCGAATATTGAAAAAGGTTGCGGTTGAAACGGCCTTAAATGCGGAGCTTGGTGAGCATTTAGGTTATGACATGCATGACCAATCTAATAACATCAACAGTCGCAATGGCTATTCCAGTAAAACCATCATCACCGAAGATGGTCAGTTTGAGGTTGCCATTCCGCGTGATCGTGAAGGCTCCTTTGAACCAGAGTTGGTGAAGAAGCATCAAACACGCTTAACGATGATGGATGACAAAATTCATTGCCTTTATGCCAAAGGCATGAGTACCCGAGAAATAGTTGCTACAT
>Ga0316202_10002703_pt1 | contig 11315 bp, 15 predicted proteins | sample 3monrhotite_MG_FD_204934 | JGI IMG/M metagenome (GOLD analysis project Ga0316202, IMG submission 204934) | Microbial mat bacterial communities from mineral coupon in-situ incubated in ocean water Damariscotta River, Maine, United States -... | ecosystem: Environmental > Aquatic > Marine >...
TGATGTGCAAGTCAAGTCGTTCCTGTGACATGAACCACCAATTGGTGTATGCGGGCCACTCATTGGAACACTCGGTTTCAATGAGGTACTCGTCCTCACCTGTGATGATTATTTCTTTGATGATTTCGTGGCTCATGTTCATTCCTCCTTACAGCATGTGTAATCTTCGTCCTTGATTTCCCCACATGATTCGCAGTACAGCCACAACCCGAAGTCTCCGTCTTCCCAGTTCCAGTAGGTGTTGGGTGGTCGCTCTGTGTTGTCGTTGAGGTAGTGAGTTACATCGTCCATCTCCCACACGATAGCATCAATGTCCTCTGAGTCAATGTCTTCGGGGGTGTAGCCGTGTGAATTGGAAGCGAACTCAAGCAGTCGTTGAGCGTTGTACTCAAAGCCGTAGGCCCCGTCAAAGTAGCAACCCAAGTCTTTCATTGTGTATGTCATGTTCATTCCTCCTTTCGTTTGTATCTGTATGTTGTTATCCTCATGTTGAATAGCGGGTAGTCGTAGTTGTGTGCTTCAAAGAATACCAGTTCCATGTTCGGTGCTTGTGTATCTTCTGTCCAGTCATGCAAGGCATCTTGCCCTGTTAGTTCCCAAGCGGAACCATCGTTGTCCACTATTCTGTATATGTCTATTGTTTGTTTCATTTTGCTCCCTCATCTTCTTTATTGTCAGTTTAAAAGGACTTGTCCTCAGTCCATCGGTTCAGTATTCGCCCATCCATCCAAGGCTCTCTCGGTTCTTGAGTGTAGTAATCAATGCCTCTGCATTCATTTGGTCACGGTTGTTCCAGTCGTCATCACGCCCTGAACATGCATGGTCACAGATAACAAAGGTACCTGCATCCCATTGGTTGCTGGCTTTCATAGTCCTGTCCTCATTGTCGTACCAGTCAATTTTACGGTGGATGCTGAACACGGCGGGGTGGTGGAAGCCACCGATGCCGTCGTCACCATCTCGTAGGTGGTAGCATGTAAGGAAGAACTCACTGTGTGGTCTGTGTATTTTCTCAGCCCCACTTGCAAACGACTGGCTGTAGTAGATGTGGTTCGCATGGAAGTACCTCATGAACAAACCAATTGGTAAGGATGGATGGTACAGTCCACCTTCGCTTCGTATGAACCAGCCGTGCATGTCATGCTCTATGAGGTCGTGGAGATTGATTGTCGTTTGCTCTGCTTCTTTCAGCATGGGTAAGAGTTTGTCAAACCTTTCCGTTAGGTACTCAGGCTTGAAGGTCTTCCAATCACTTTGGTCGGCGTGTAGTACCTTGCCTTGAGTGGTGAGTATTCCGCTTGCTCTGTTGGCCCACCAATACTTACCTTCGTCGTAGCATTCACCGCATGAGAACTCAACATGGCCCCAGTGAGAGTTGTGTGTTGAAGCCAAGTCAGTTAGGCATTTGGTGTGGTATGTACGGTTGCAGTCTTCGCATGAAATCCATCGGAAGTTCTCCTTTATCTTCGTGAGGTTTGATTCACGGTTATCCCACCAAAGGTCACCTCGTAGGTGCTTGCAGTAAGTCCCGTCAGGTTCTACTTTCGGTAGTGCTTCTTTCTCGTTGCATTCTTCGCAGTGTAGTTCTTCTTGTGCTTGTATCATTTCTTTCTCTCCTTGTATAGTTTGTATGCTTCTGCGGAACTGTCAATGTCTCGTTGCTTGACTTGCTTTCCACCACCGCCACCCTTGGGGGCAGTGTTCTTTTTCTTTCGTTGTCCTTTCTTGCGAGGTGGTGGTCGTTGTCTGCTCCGTGCAATCCTGTCCTGCTCTTGTCGCTTTAGTCTCATCCGTTCTGCTGTGGACTTGGGCTGTGGTATTCCTGTGACCAGTGTGATGAAGTGCGACATAGTATTGTTCAGTTCCCTGTTGAAATCATAGTGGTTGTTTCGGTTGGTGTTCATGAAATCGGATAGGAATCGCTTGGCGTTTTCGTTGCCGTGACTGTGAGTCCTTATCATATCCACGATGAAGTTAAACTCATCCCACATGTACTCGTCCATTTTCCAGTCCATGAGTTGATAGAGTTCTCGCTTCTTATCGTAGTCCCGTGCTTCATTGGGTGTCATGTATTCTTTCAACATACCCCTTAGAAGGCGGGTGTCTTTGAGTAGTCGTTCTCTTGTGAGTTCTGTCATTCAATCACCTCCACTGTGTTCTCTGTGCATGGCCCGCCGCCACAGTTATGACAGCCTCCATGTGGATAGGCTCGTGAAGGTTTACCAAAGTAAGCGGTGCGTAGAAGTGCTTCCCACTTGGGCCTACCATTAGTCCACTTGTCAAAGTCTCCCCGTTTCCAGCGTCGTTCAGTGCCCAAGCACATGTATGGTTTCGGTTTGTTTTGTTCTTGCATGGTATGCAGTCTCCTTGTTTCTAATGTTTACATTGTATACAATGGTCTACTGTATAATAATAGTATGATGTTATGGTGAGCCCCTAATATAATAATAAGATATAGTATAGTGTATACATTGTAATAATCATAATAATACTATACTATACTATACTACTTGCTTGCAGTGATGCGGTTTCCTTATGCGTAAGGAGCCGCTTGAATGTGAATGAGAAATGCCGCAGGTAAGGTGAGGGTACTGGTTGTACACGGCTCTCTGCGGGCTTGGCGTTTCGTAAGGGGTCAACCCCCCGATGGGGAAGTGACCCCCATGAGGGTGACAGGTATCTTTTCTGTACCACTGACCACGCAATCCGTGTTGGTGTTACCCCGACCTATCGGATACCTACGGATGCTTGCGCTGGTGTGGTGTAGGCATTCTCAGCCCTCATACCTGCCCCTCATGGGAGCCAGTTCTTTTACTCCGTATATTTTCCTACCCGACGGAGTTCGGGTACGGTGTGGCCCTACTCACAGGCCGAAGCCTGTGAGCAGGGGCTGTTCACAAATCTGATGATTCGTGGAAGTGTGACAAGTGGTCAGGTGACCTACTCACTCTTCGGGTGCAAGGGAGACGAAGCCCTCAGCCTTGACCATCCATGTGGTCTTGTTCACCTTGTCAGTCCACCATTCGCCCTTGAGCGGGTGGTTGTTGCGTACCCAAGCCTTGACCGCTTTGGAGCGTTCAGCGAAGACACGGTTCGCACCGTCCTTAGCCACGACACCCTCAGCAATGTAAGCGGTTCCGCTTGAGACAGCGGACTGTAGCGCAACCGCTTTCTCAGCGGCACGGTCAGCACGGCGAGCATAAGCGAGGCCCTGCATGACTGCGAGAACTTTCTTGCCCTTGTTTGCTCCACCTGCGAGTTCCCACTTGGTCGTGAGAATGGCCTTCGCACCTGCTTGGCCTGCTTTGGTTGGTAGTGTTGAGCATCCTGTCATGTGCTTGGCGGCTCGTCGTGCGGCTTTCGCAAGCCCGTTGTATACCTGAGTACGGGTGAACTTGTTCAGCGTGTAGTTTGCAGTGAACTCAATATGCCCTTGAGCAAAGCCCGCCTTGTCAAGCGGTAGTTCAATGTGCGTAGCAGTACCTCGTACAAAGGTGTGCATTACCTGTGCAGTGTTCGCATGTTGCAGAGCGTATGAGACGCCCCTGTCTGTGTTATTCCAATCGTGTGTTTTCATGTGTTTTCCTCCTGTTGGGTTTGTGTCGGGTTCCGACAACCATCTCCTTTGTTGGTCTATTATAAGGACAAGTCCTCAGTCAGTCGTTCTCCCCCTGAGCCGTTACCACGAAACAGTGGCCCCAACCCACACCGTAAGCAGTGTGGGTTGGGTGCTTGTCTCTCCAAGGGGAGGAGAGGTTGTCGGAAACCGACGACCATTTCCTTTGTTGGTCTATTATAAGGACTTAGCCTCAGTCCATCGGTTTTCTCTACAGGTAGAATGTACATGAGGAGTTTAGGCGACATGGGTTTAGAGCGTGTAAGTATTGTAAAGCACCTGCATGTACCACCCATATGTGTGGGTTGAGGGAAGCCTCCCCACGACCGACTCACATACACGAATGCGAGCGGGGCCGGTGAGACTTACAGAAGGCCCACTGAGAGACAGAGACACAGCCCACGCAAAACGAGCCCGCCCGCTGACATACGAGAGAGGCGCATGGCTCACGCAATACAGGCGGGCCCGCTCACACTGGTAAGCGTACGCATGGGGCTCGCCAGTTTAGTCGGGGCGCAGTACCACGGTCTATAGACTGTCTATAGAACGGGCCACAGCAGTTTAGACAGCGAGTTTAGCCGCCCAGTTTAGCCGGAGAGATGGAGTTTAGGCGGGAGTTTAGCCTCCTTTAACCACACACGGCGTTCCACAAAAAAAATTTCAGGAAAACTTTTGGTGTCACAAAGCGACCGCTGGCTTTTTGACCTAATGCCTCTTGGGTTTAGTCATGCGACCTTTGGAACTTGCTTGGTCAGTCCTCAAGGCTAACCCCGACGCTCGTATTTATGACGGTAGGTTCAAGGGCGGATATAGTGGACCTGATGGTACTCGTCACCAAACATTACATCCGGGCGCACTTGCTTACATGCGCCGAAGCGGGACTGAGGGGCCCAAACGAAATGCTCATATTGTTGGCGGGCCAACCATGATGACCACTGTTGGTACCCCCGAAGAACGCTACGGTCGCATGGATTCCGAGGGTTATGTTGTACCAAACACTAACCGCACAGTCATGAATTCTGTCATGGCGGATGACCCGCAGTACAACTCACGGGGACAACACTCCTACCCTAACCGTTTTTATGACGAACTGTCAGGACTTGGGTTCGGGCATGCAAACCATCGGACTTTGCAGGATGCTTATCAAGCCAAAACTCCTCATGAAGCAATGATGAATTTACTAAATATGCCGCAAGAGTTTAGCCCCGAAGAAGTGGCCGGTATGCCTACCTTCCAAGACTCCATAAGACCCCGAATAGGTAATCCTGATGGTGTACAAATGTTGCCGGAAAACAATCAATTTATTCCCGACTACCGATAAGTTTAATTTCCACACCGCACTCGCTCTGCTTGTGATGCTCCTTACTCTTTTCATTCTTTCATTTATCGCTGGCTTCTTGACACTTTGGTTGGCGTTTCCCACTGTGAGTTCAACTGACACCATGGTTTACATTGAAGACGAAGAAGCGTTTCACCAAGCCTGCTTCCAAGGGATGCGGAGGGGAATTGAGTGAACATTTCCGTCTACGAGGTCGGCCCTCGTGACGGACTACAGTATCTTGAAAACATCGTCCCGACCGAAGAGAAAAAGAAACTCATTGGCCTTCTGTATGACAGCGGGCTTGCTGAAATAGAGGAAGTCAGTTTCGCTCATCCAAAGCGTTTGCCGCAGATGGCTGACGCTGAACAAGTGTTTAGTGGCGTTGGAGCGGGACTTGTTATGAATCAGCGGGGTTTTGTGCGAGCCCAAGATACAGGCATTAAGAAAATCAACATCGTGTTCAGCCCGTGCGAGACCTTCAACATGAAGAACATGGGCAAGACCCGTTCCGAAATAGTCACGATGTACAAGGTCATGCTCAACAATTATCCCAAGCATTTGGTTAGAGTTTACTTGAGTATGGCTTTTGGAAGTCCTTACAGTGGTGTTCCGAAGTTGACGACGCTTATTTCTTGTATTCGTGACGCCAAGATGTTTGGAGACACGGTTGTGTTCTCTGACACGGTGGGCGTAGGTACGCCGAAAGAAGTGAGCGAACTGGCTGAGTTAGCGAAGAACGAAGACATGAACTGCGCCTTGCATCTTCATCACAAAGATGACGAGGAGGGGGCCTTGCAGTTAGTAAGAAAAGGCTTACTTTCCGGTATCACTCAGTTTGATTCCAGTATCGGGGGACTCGGAGGCTGTCCTTATGCAGAAGGTAGCGGTGCGAACCTTAGTACCGGTACTTTGGTCAGACACTTACATGCTTGGGGATTTGAAACGGGAGTAGACGAGAGTACACTCAGGTCGGCTGAATCTTTCGCTAAGCATTTAACCTATGACCTTCTGCGATTATCATGACCGCATTCATGCAGGCGTGGAATTTACTGAAAGCCTTTGAAGAAGACAGAGGCTATTACGGTACTCTTCCTCCTGCAATCAGGCAGATGTTAGAGCGACGGCGAGCCGCCGCTGGCGAAGAAGGTCTTGGTGATGTCCAGCACATGCGACGACAAATGCCCGCTCAGTTTGATGGAACAGGTGACGACCGACAGATGGTATCACCAGTTCGTGAAGTAAGCATGCCTTCTGAGGCTGGCGACATGCGAGAGATGCCCGGTGGAGAGATGGAGCAATTTTCACCCGAACGACTTCCTAAGACCAACATGCGTGTTGCACGAGACATGAGTCCACTTCAAGAGATGCGACCGACCATGACAGGTCATTACGCTGACCCCGGACCTGCGAACCCCGAACAAAAAGAGTCAAAAATCTTCGGTAATCAAACCAGTATGGCCAATGTGCGTGGGTACGACACCATGCCCGAAGAATCTTTTTACACACCAAGAGAACAAAGACTTACTCGTGAAGGAATGGAGCAGTCCGCAGGCCGTCAGTTGACTGGAGGTCAGCGTGGCGGACGAACCGACATCACAGGAGGCGGTCGCTCCGGTCTTTTCCTCCCAATGAGAGGAGAGAAAGACGGTGGACCTGTCTCGCAGGATATACGAACTCCCCGTCGTGGCGGTGAAAGAATGAAATACACTCGTCCTCGTAGACAAGCCACTCTTTCCAATGTAGAGGGTGTCAAGACAGGAGCACAACTGGGTGGCGCAAGCAGTCAATTCGTTGATGAGCCGGAAGATGCTCCTAAGCCTACACAGCAAGAGAGAATCGCTGACCTGTTGTCAGGTATGGCTATGGCTAATCCTATGGGTGATGACAAAGAATCCCGTGAGCAAGGTGGCTCTTTTGAGAACCTCGGCGGAGAACCAGCCAAAGAAAAGAAGCCAGTCGTTCCAAGGAACGAGCAACTCCGCCCTATGAGCAACCGTTTCCGAGAAAACCTCGCACAAGTACGACAAGGTGAAAAGCCTGACTTGGATTTCCCTATGGACGAAGAGACCATGGGTATGTTCCGAGGCGGTGCTATGCCTCCGGGTATGAATGAACGACTTATGCGCTTCGCTCAAGAGAAAGGAAAGGCCGATGGCTCAGAGTCGCAGAACCAAATTGACCGTACTGCTTGAATAGTGACACCAAAGTTCAAGTATTGAGCCTCAGTGGGAGGCACATGGTATGGGACATTGTGTTTGTCATTGTTCTCTTTTGCGCTGTCGTCTATACGAAAATGATGAGAGAGCGACTGAGAGACTTGGAACATGATGTGAGGACGCTCAAGTCCTTTAACCATGCTATGCGCTTCAAAGCGTTGCGTGGTATGGAGAGAGGTGTTTACTTTGGCTGGGAAGAGGAAGAGTAAGATTTGCGAACATTGTAAGCATCACCCTACAAGAAGGGTATATCTAAAGTTACAAGGGGTGTTTAGGGGCATTGCTTGGTACTGTGAACTGTGTTCTTCGTTCACACTTGACGAGTAATGTTCAAATATAATTGAGTAGAGCAGTAACTGGTCGGTGGGTTACTACCTTCGTTTGTTTAGTTTGGGCTCAAATCTTAGTGTGTTTCTACTTTTTTTTCGCCCACCGGCCACCCTAACGCTTTTGGCCTTGAGGCTACTGCCCGTATCATGAGCGGAAGCCCTGTCTTTGAATCGGCATGGCGTTTGCTCAAAGACTACGACTTTGTTGGTCATCTCCCTCAAGAGTATTACAATACACTTCCTGACCGCATGGCCCAACTCATGGAGAGTGGTGAGACACTTGAGCATGTCAATGTCAGACCTACTGAACATTACAACGAGCGCATACGACAGCGATACAACTCTGACCAAGCACTACCGCCGGAGTTTCAAAAGAGAGGAATGAGGAAGTACAGGTTTACCCTTGAGTCCATATTGAATTTCATGGCCAATGATTTGGCTCGCAACCATCCTGAACTTTTGGAGGCCATGAACGAGCCCAAGCGAGCAGGTGACCCAAAGTTACCTGACATGCCTCCCAGTATGATGTTTGACGCTATGTATACAGATGACCCTAAAGTAGACGAAAGTGAGAAACAAAGAGGTCTATCGCATCGTGTCAGTCCTCATTTTGTGTTAAACGATGAAGGTAAGTTACAACTTGCAACTGTAGGTCATGGTAAGTTGAGCGATAAAGAGAAGCAGAGTATACAGGTTGTCCCGACTACGAGCCTACTCAATGACATGCACGACAACTCGGCCATTGACGAGCGGCTACCGAATCGCTTTGATTTCTTAGACCGTGGAACACCTGATATGCCTGAAATGCCGGTTGAAGAAGAATCACCGTTACCTCAGACCTTTTCGCCACAAGAGAAAGATTACTCTAATCTTCCGCCTGCATACAGAGAAGCGGCAAGGCTGGCGGACGAACAGAAGAACGCCAGCGAACCAATGGACATCGCTATGCGGTTGTTAAAGGAAGAAAGTCAAGGGCAATTGTACAATGAGGACTTGTTTGAAGGCTTCTTGGGTGCTGACGACCTCATTCATTATGATAAAATGAACGATAAACAACGAGCAATTATTGATGCTAAAATGGCTTTACCTCCCCATCTTTTCACCGAAGGTAGTGAAATGGGAGAATACATGAATCCGTTTTTGTTTTCTCGGTCAATGTATAACAAAATACCCGATTATCATTATGATGATGAGTTGGAATACTTGCAACATTACAAGGATGCTATGGAAAGTGGAAATTTTGTCAACGACAATGAAAAGACCCGATTGCTTGATGGAAATGAAAGCCACCCCGAACATCCTCACAGCGTAGCCATGTCTCGTATGCACCCCGATTTTAAAAACCGAATAGGTACGATAAATCGGTTGTATAAAGCCAGCGAACCAATGGACATCGCTATGCGGTTGTTAAAGGAGATGGTAATATGAGCCAATCTATAGAATGGCTAACTGAGGCGGATGTCGTCGGTAAAACCGATTGGTCAGATGTATCGTTCTGTGACTGTTGCAGTCCGATGGAACTCAGCCTTGCCGTTATCAAGGCCAAGAAAAAGTCCAAACCTTTCCATGGTTACAATCCAAATAAGCATAATCGTAAGGGCGGTCTGAACGCCAAAGGTCGTGCCGCCGCTAAGCGTAAGACGGGTGCAAACCTCAAGCCGCCTGTTACCAAGAAGCCGAGTAAGTTGAAGCCCGGTAGTAAATCCGCTAAGCGTCGTAAATCATTCTGTGCCCGTATGTCGGGTGTCAAAGGTCCGACCAGTAAGAAAGGTAAACTCACTCCCAAGGGAGCATCACTCAAGAGGTGGAACTGTTGAGTGAATGCGAGTGTGGTCACTGTGTCGGTATCGGCAGTGCATTTGATTTCTTAGAGAAGAAACTGTGCCCTGCTGGTAAAGCGGCGGCGAAGCGTAAGTTCAAAGTTTATCCCTCAGCGTATGCTAACGGATGGGCTGTACAGTACTGTAAAGGTAAGTTCAAAGGAAAGAAGGGGAAGAAGAAATGAATCTTGAAGCCCTTGAACACGCTTGGCTCGTTATCAAAGCCAAGGAAGATGCGCCCAATTATCGCAAAGCCACGGGGCCGAAAAAATGCGGCAACTGCAAGGCTTGGGATTCTTCAAAGACCGATGACCCCATGACGGGGTATTGTGAGTGGTACGACTTTACATGCCGTGCTGACCATGTATGTGATGCTTGGGCAGGTGAATAGATGTCCACTTGTACTTGCTATGATACACTCGTCGTTAAGGACTTGAATCGTTGGTTCAAGGAGAAGTGGGTGGATGTATCACGCAAGGACAAGGACGGTAAGCACCCGCCGTGCGGAAGAAGTAAAGCCAAGAAAGGTAGCAAAGGTTACCCCAAGTGTCGCCCTTCGGTCAAAGTGTCCAGCAAGACTCCCAAGACCAGTGGCTCCATGAGCGAAGGGCAGAAGCGAGCCGCTACCGAACGCAAGCGAAGCAAAAAGCAAGGAGTTGGCGGCAAGCCGACGATTGTGAAACAGGTAGCGGTAGAGCCCGAATTGTCAATGGTTGACTTTTCCACCGAAGAGCATCCGTTCATGCCTCCTATGTACCCTTGCGAACATAGACTGTCGGGTTGTCAAGGCGTCACAGAAGTCTCAGGGCCGTCAGATTTGCGGTACCCCAACGACAACTGGATTACTGCGTGTCGCCCTTGCTATGATAAAATCACGAGAGGTTATGATGGAGGGCTGAGTGAACCCATGATTGCTACAGGCGAACCAATGGACATTGCCTTCCAATTGCTCAAGATGCCTTTACTTCCCGAATCAGTCAAGCGAGTATCGGATAATCGTACAGAAGCACAATTCCAAGACCCTAAAACAAATCAAGTTTATCCAATGGTAGCCGAAAAAGACCCTAAGTTTAGAACTATGAATGTAGGGATATATCCTAATCAACCCGAACAGAATCTTGGTGCGCCTACGGCACTTGACGCTATGGATTTAACAGATAAGGACATAGATGATGATATTAAAGAACAGTTAAATCTTGGTTTATCTAATGCTGAATTAACCGAAACAAATGAAGATAACCCATATTACGAATCGGATATGACTTGGACTGACCCGGAGAAAAGAAGGAGAGGTTATGCTTCTGCTTTGTATGACCTTGTAAATCAATTAGGTGAGCAAAAGGTAAGACCAAGTGATAATCAAAGTTATGAAGGAAAGCAATTATGGTCAAAAAGAATGTTACCCAAAGGCGAACCAATGGACATTACCTTCCAATTGCTCAAGAATCCCGTCAGTCCCGAAGCCAAGCGGCACAAGTTGGAGTACGACAAGCAGTACGAATCTAACCCTAAGCGTGTCAAGTACCGAGAAGAACTCAACCGTGAACGCAGGAAGCGTGGAATCTACGGTCACGGCGGTCCCGACATGAGTCACACCAAAGACCACACACTTGTTGCTGAGAGTCCTCATGCGAACAGGGCTCGTCACTTCAAAGAGCGAGGTACACTTAAGTCAGAAGTCGTCTTGGTCAAAGTGAGGCTTTGACTTGCAGGGTTTTTGGGACGACTTGTTTGCTGAAATTCTCAAGGTCAGCAAGTGGAACTTGGAAAAGATACAAGATTTACAAGACGGAAGTCAAGAAGCCATGTGTCTTTTGATTGAAGCGGCAGAGCATTATCAGTATCTCCAACAGGCTTATGACGACAAGAGACCTGCGAGTATACATGTCGGAGTCCACTTTAGCGATTGACCATGCTTGGTCGGTTGTCAAGGGTGACCCTGACAAGATTGAGAAGGTTCTTCCTTTAATTGCGGGATTGGGAATGCTTGGATATGGTGGTTATCAAGCGCAT
>Ga0316202_10002704_pt1 | contig 11311 bp, 7 predicted proteins | sample 3monrhotite_MG_FD_204934 | JGI IMG/M metagenome (GOLD analysis project Ga0316202, IMG submission 204934) | Microbial mat bacterial communities from mineral coupon in-situ incubated in ocean water Damariscotta River, Maine, United States -... | ecosystem: Environmental > Aquatic > Marine >...
CCACTATCGCGGTATTCCTCAAGCATAGCTATAATATCGTTAACAGTCTTTATATCCATGATGTATATGTGCTTTTGTTATTATTGTGGGACTTGTAATAGGCGTCCTTGAAGTCTCTGAGTTGTTGTAGGATGGCTTCTTCCTTGCGTTCTCCTATCTTAGTGTCAGCATCTTGGGCCATCTGTTGTGTCCAGTAGGAGACTCCCATAGAAAGGGCATCAAGTCTATCATCATGTGTAAGGGCCCCTTTTTCTCTTGTAAGGCGAGATAGCTGGAACATTAGCTGATACTTAAGCTGTGTCTCGATAGGATACTTCTGGGCGGAGTCGTAGTCGTTCTTGATGACCTTAGGGTCGATAACAAGGCGATGTTGGTTAAGGACTGGTTCCAGGGTATCTACTATTCGCCGTTCCTTTTGGACGTTATGTCGGATTTCCTCGATGGTGCAGGGGTAGATCTTGGTGAGATAGGGCTTAATGATCTCCACAAACATGCCGTCACCGAAGTTACTTTCCACCACAATAACATTAACCTTGTTCATCTTGGCCTTCATTGTTAAGACCTTAAGAACCTTTTCGTCGTATCCTCCTTGCATACCACCGGCATCAGTAACATACAGGTAACCATTAAGCATCTTGACGACAGCCCAAGAGGTCTCGTCTTTACCACGGCCTGATGGGTCAACAGCAAGGACACTTCCGGTATAAGGCACGTGGTCACCTACAAGCTTCATAGGACGAAAGAAGCGATCCCCGGTGAACCCGACGTTAGGCACAGTGCTGTCCCAAGCGTTCTCCGGGACTTGCGCCCACACAAGCTTTTCGGGTGCCGTCTCGTTATCAAGATCCATAACAATCAAGTCATTGATCTTTAGGGGATAGCGGTCCAAGTCAGACAGCTTAGGGTCCAGCATGAACTGCATGGCGAACCCTGACTTACCATAGGATGCTTCACGTTCGGCTAGGTCGATGTCACCAAAGCGTGTGGGTTCGGTAGGTTCCCCTACATTGTCATCATCAATACAGGAGTCAGCTATGCTTCCCTTGTAGATCTTTTCGGACTTATCTTTTGTTACCTTCTTTGCGGGCCACACGCGCATCTCGTAGTCACGCTCAAGCATCTTGTTATAGATACTGTCCTCACATTGGGGTGTCCCAAGGAAAAGGATGCGACTGTTGTCCTCAGGCTTAAGGATAGCTTCGAACTCCTTGACTTGCTCTGAGAGCTTGTCACGCATCGACTGGGTGGCTGAGTTGTTAGGGACTTCTACGTCATCAGCAACAATGATGTCAGCACGGGAGCCGGTAAGCTGGGATGTTATACCAAGGGACTTGACCGAGGGAGCGTGGGATGCTTGGGCTGGTCCGACATCAAAGGAGATCTTAGAGAAGCGTTGTTTGTCTCCGGGCATCAGGTGAGCCAACACGGGCATCTCATGGATCAACCTAAGGGTGAACGTGGAGAAGTCATCAGCGCGGTTCTTGGATGCTGAGACAACAAGGATGTTCTTTTGTGGATCTAGGAGTAGTTGGTGGACTACAAAGGCAGAACAGATCCATGACTTACCGACACCTCGGAACCCTTGGATAACACCTCGTCGTGGGCCGTTTTGCATCCACTCGGCTATCTCGTATTGGATAGGTGTGGGTGCGGGTAGCGAAAGGTGGTTCCATGTCATCCAAAGGAAGTTACGGAAGTCCTTAAGCTGTGGCGGAAGGTCACTCATTCATTAACAACTTTATCAGTCGCATCTTCGAAGGGAAGCAAATTTACAAGTGCCTCCAAGGGTGAGTCCTTAGTGATGCTTGCAGTGATGTTATTGTCCTTAAGTAACTGACGTGCAGCGTTTAACAAGGCCGGAGGTGCTTCACCGCTGTTGATTTGGTCGATGAATGTGTCGATGAGAAGGTCTTGTAGACCCTCCATCTTTATGCTTCGTTTTTCGTCGCTCATTTTTGTTTATTCTTTAAGAGGTGTCGTATCTTTATTAACATATAGATCAACGTGGAGAGTCCTACTGCAATAGCCACAGTGGTGTTAACTTGTTCAAGTGTTATATTTGCAATCAATCCGGTGATACCTACTAAGGGTGTATTGACTGAGGAGTTCATGTCTTGTGTTAGCTAAGGGTGCTTCCGAAGACAACGAAGTCTAGGGATGATCCTGTCTCGTCACCCGGCGTTCCGACAAATAAATTAAAACCAGAGACGCTCTTGTTTGAGACCATTACGGCATTGCTTTCAATGTTAGTCCCGACAACTCGCGTTGCGATTACTACATAATCTGTGCTATCAAGGGCTGTCGCAAAGGTAATAGCCCGCACGTTTGCTGAAGGTTCGGTTACCGATGTCACGTTAAAGGAGCCGCTTGCAATCGTTGGTGTGTTTCCGTCATAACTTATTGATCCATAACATCTTGGAGAGAATGGACTATACCTAAGAACGTCAGGTGTTATTGGGCTGGATGCTGCTTCCGTCTCTACGGCGGCTTTAACAGCCGAAGCTGATGCGTTTGAGATCTCGGTGTAACCAATACTATTGTCAGCTATCTGTGCGCTTGTGACTTGGTTAGCTCCGATCTTCGCTGATGTTACACAGTTAGCTGCAAGTTCATCTGATCCCACCGTGCCATTCTGGATCTTAGCGGCGTTAACAGCATTGTCTGCAATCTTTGCGTTAGTGACTGCGCTGTTTAGTATGCGTGATTCAGTCACAGCGTTTGCGCCTATCTTTGTTGCGGTCACGGCTCCGGTCTCAAGCATATTTTCAGTAACAGCTTGAACCCCTGCGCTTGTGGCGGCGGCATCTTCAGCCATCTCCTGTGCGGCAAATAGACCTTGCTTATAGGCGGTGTCGAGATCTCCTTCACTTAGCACAGCACCTGACTTGAAGTCAATCGCAGGCACCACTGAGGTCGTTCGGTAGATTCTTATTTTTGCTCCCGAGTCGCTGAGTTGGCTGATCTTTGTTAATAGACCCCAAGAGGAGCTAGTGCAGGTAACGGTCTTTGTATCAAGGTTTAAGGTGAAATCGCTGTCCTTTACAAGGCTGACTCTTTGGTTGCTGGTGTCGATTCCGACAACCGATAGATCATCAACGCTTAACACTTCAAACCCATAGGTAAGACTCTGAGGTGCGGTTGATACGGCTTCGGATAGATAGAATGATAGTCCACTTGTGATAGGCATGGTGTTTTATAAGGTTGGGATAGGGTTTCTAAGTTGTCTTGTCTGTTGTTTCAGTGTGCGAACCTTTTGTTCTAGTTCTGGGAATTCAGGTAGAATTTTACGGCGAGCCACTACACGGTAACGAGTGATGATCTGTTTTGTTAAACGGACTCTTGGGTCTTCAGTTCCAGTGACACCGGCTTCACGTCCGGCAAGATAATTCTGTTCAACTGCTTTAAACATCTTTGACTTAAACAAGCCTTTTAATGAGTCTCGTAGATTACGACCTCCAAGTTCAAGAGTTGAAGTTTCTTCTAGGAATCGGTCATAAGCTTGTCTTCCGTCTTCGTTATAGAAGTCCCTCATATTAGTGTCCTTGTGGTTAATGAAGTTATGAGGAGGCATTGAGAATCCGTATAACATATCTTGGATCTTAGCATCGACAATGTCGTTTCGTTTACTTGAGATGTAGATTGGGTTAGCAATACCGGCAACTCCCAGTGGGTTCTGTTTGTAAACGGCTTCACCAAGGAAGGTCCGTTTGGGTGGTATTTGTTCACTTTTAATTGGAAGCTTTCGTAGAATTGCGTCAACAATAGTTCGATTCTCTCGGATCAAGATTTCGTTATCGTAGTTCTTCATCTTATCGATAAACATCGGAACTGCCATACCGGCTCCGACATCTTTAAGAGTCTTTGGTATGTAAGTCTCTGGATCGGAAAACACATTAAGGACGTTGTTAAGTCCTCTAAGGAATGACTTATCGGTCATGTTTTCAACTATAGCGTAAGACAGGCCGATCATGGATTCACTAAGTTCTCCTTCGCTTTTTGGGTTCATGTCGGCAAACTCGGCAATATCAGCAACAATCCCAATCATCGTGGCAAACGGATCTGCTCTTTGGTAGCTATAGTAAGTGTTATTGCCTTCTTCATCAGTTGTAACAAACGAGTAAGGTTGCCATCCCGTTGCTTCTAATGCTTGACGTTCGGCGGGGTTACGTGGTCCTCCTCCTGTTACGGCATCCCGGTTACTACTAGCGTAATACATTAACGCACCTGAGGACGCAACAGCCGTTGCAAGTCGTCCCCTGTAGGCTGCCTGTTCAATCGGGCCTAGTTTAGCAAAGTCTAGTCGGGCTTGTTTTGTGCCTTTGAAGATTCTTGGCGCAATGTCCTGTAATATGACACCGGGTAATGTCCTTCTCCAACCGAAATTCAACACTTGCATAGGAGTGTTAACAAAAGGAAGCAGGAACTTTGTTACTGGAATGTGGTCTCTTAATTGGTTAAGGATGTTAGTTATAGCTCCAGGTTCTCCTGTAAATGTAGTTTCCCGTGCAAAATCCTCCGCTCGTCTTGCAAGTGTGTCCATCTCGGTGAGGTCGTTTCCAATCTTACCCATCTCCTCTTGCATGTATTCTAGGTGCTTCCGTCCTATCGCATTCGGGTCAGTCTCATCAAATCCTTTATCAAGAGCTTTCTTTGCATAGGCTTTCATCATCCGCTCTTCTGAAAACAATGAACCATCTTCGTTATACATCTTACGAACATTCTTATCAATGTATGCAGCCAGTTCGTCACCTCTTAAGTTCTTTCCGATCCCTTCCATCTTGTAGTGAGTGTTAAGGTAGTTATCGACCGCAAAGGTTTTGTTAATAACATCAACCCCTCCGTTAATTCGGAATGGTAGCCGAGTAAGAAAGTTGATGGTATTCATGATAGGGACCATAGGCTCCGCAGAGAAAAAGCTGTCTTTCTTAAAGTTACTTGAGTGGAAAGCTCCTAAGGATTCGCCTGTGACTTCTGGGTCCATTGATCTGGCTCCACCAAGTAACGTCTCTGTGTCGCTTTTAATAGACATACCTCCCATGTGTAACGCTTTGCGAACACTGCCAAACATCGAGTCCATGCTCATTGTTGCTTTTAACAAATCCGTGTTTCCCGATAGAAGTGCGCCAGTTGCTCTTTCAATCTTCATCAAGTTACGCGACAAGACAGGGGAAAGACCGTTCAAGACAAACGACGGGGGACCGCTAAGGATGCTTCCCATAAACCATTGAAGTCCTGCGTCTAGGAATTTCGTCCACCCAGAACGCTGTGTAAGCTTTGCTGCCATGTGCATCACCGCGTCTTCTCGGCCCTCTTGTGCGGCAAAGTAAAGCCTTTTGGCAAAGTCCCGAGCGCGTTTAGATCCAAGATTCTGGTCAACAAACGTGTCATACAGCTTCTTGGTTGTTACCTCGCTTATTTTAATGCGCTCGTTGAGTTCCGCTGCTTTCTGTTTTGTTTTCGTTTTGAGACGAGTAGTAGCATCTGTGATGTCTTTACCTTTGCCTTTAAGACGTTTAATCTCGGCTCTAAGGTCTTTGAGTTCTTGAGCGTCTGTGAGATCCTTTTCTTTTACCTCAAGTTCTTTCTTGATTGCGTTAGATCGAGGGTCATCAGCAGGTTTAGTTTCGAGGTCTTTGATTTCCTTTTGCCGTAACTCTAAATCTTTTTTAAGTTTGTCGATCTCTGCGGCCTGTTCATCAAGTTTCGTTTGGTCAGCATCTATCCGAGTTTGTAGGTCTTCACCGGAGATGATGTCTAACTCCTCGTCAATGTCAGTTTTAAGGTCTTTTGCATCGGCTTCTAGTTTAACACGTGCATCGGCATTCAAGTTGTTTTCTTTAAGGAACGCTTCGCCATCCAAAGATGCTTTGTATTTATCTCCGAGCTTTGTTGTTAACAGATCAAACGCCTTGCCGATGTTTGTTGATTTACGTTGAGATAACAACTTACTTGCGCCAGTTCCTAAGACCGAGTTGTAAGCCATGTAGTTACGGAACTGTGCATTCGAAGTAGTCAACTGCATCTCCAACTCTTGGATTCTTACTTCATCTAAACCAGAATCAACTCCATCAGAAATCTGCTTGGCAAGGGAAACTTGTTTATTCTTAGCCGCGTGCATCCCGTGCATTGTTACCTGTTGTCGTAACATTAGGTTACTAAAGGTTGCCATTACTTCGGGATTGTTAAGGTCAGCCGTCTTTAGGATGTTAAGGTATACATCAGGATCTCCTCCGTAGATTGTTGACCTTGCAATAGCTTCCGCAATCTGTCCTTCGATGTCTTTGGATGACATGAATTGAGGTTGGTTAACTTGCAGTTGGTCAGCGGTTTTCTTTACTAACGCGTCGATGTCGGCGAACTCTGAAGCGTCCCCGAGTTCTTTAAGGATGCGTGAACTGCTGTAAAGTGCCTGACTTCCTCCGATAGCGCAGGGATCTGTTGATTTCTTTTCTGGCATATAAGTTATTCTTTAAAGTTTAATTAACAATCAGGGCGGTTAGGAAGGGTATCTGTTGGATCAAGTTCGGTCCGTCCTCCTCCTTGTTGATCAATTTTAGAATTTCTCATTTCATTTATCACTCGTCTAGTCGCGTTAGGAAGCAGTTTATCTACGTTCATCTTTATCTCTATTCCTTCCTTTGTTGCGATCCCGTTCTCAATGAGAGCATCCTTAAGTTCCGAAGCGGAGCTAGTGTATTCATTAAGAGCTTCATCACTTCCATCTAGCTTGCGACCTTTCTTCAAAGTCTTTGCTCCTTTAATTAACACCCCAGCAACTCCAGCTAATGCTCCACCCTCAAGGACGTTCTTCATCCTTCCCTCAAATTCGTTGTCGCTTTCGTCGGACGCTAGGTATTGTGTTATTGCGTTACGAGTAACATCATGGGATGCTAGGAAATCACTCAAGCGTTCTTCGTGTGCATCGAATGATATAAAGTCAGCCGTGACTCCTGTGGTAACTGTCTTGGTAGTCTTTAATAGTTTATCGGATACGTTCAGAAGTTTAGCACCTTTACCAGCCAATCCAGCTACTCCAAGACCTGGAATTAAACCTAATCCGAACTGAGTGATGCCTTCAACAAGACTTCCTACCATACCGTCCGGTCGTTCTACAGTTCGTTCGGACCATTCGTCAGGTAACGCATCACCTAAGGCAAAGTCTGCTAAACCGATAACAGATCTACCGAACCCTTCGAAACCAGAGGCTACACCAGTAAAGAGATCTTCAAAGAATCCGTTTTCTTCTTCATCTGTGTCGGCTGCGTGTTGGTCTAGATGTTCGTAATCAGGATCTACATCCGAGTAACGTAAAGGCGGTTGAGGTGTAGGAGCAAGGAACCGCGTTTGAGCGAACAGTGATTGTGTAGGAAAAAGACTCATGTGTTATTTAATTAAAATATATTCTATTTGGAATCCACTGGTTGTTCTACAGGTTGATCCACTGGACCTCCCTCTCTCGGCTCAACATCATCAACAAACTGTATTCCTTTCTTCTTAAGGATACCGTTATAGCGTTTCATTTGTTTATCCGTTAAGTCTCTACCGTAAGGTATATCATATCGAAATTCCGGCTTTGTCTTGAAGGCTCCTCCAGTATCGTGAACAACAGCCCTTACGTTACGTAGGGTCTTTTTGGCTCCGGTCTTAGGGTCTTCGTAAGGAAGCTCAGGTATAATATACGATTTATTATAAAAAGAAGGACTACCTGCTAGTGTTATATATGCCGATGTTCCGTTAACATAGTCTTGGACAGTTCGAACTAACGCCTTCCCATCAGGACCAGGGCGTGACGACGGATAACCACCCTCCATTTTATCTCCTCCTTTTTGTGGAGAGTATATAGTAATATCACCTTCGGTGCCTGTTATCTTAGCTTCTACGGACTCCTCTTCCTCTTTAAGGTTCGGAGCTACAGTTGCGCTAACAGGAGGACTGCCTTCTTCTTTAGGAGGATCAGTGATTGCTGAGTTCTTATAAAGCTCCTCGTAATCCTCTAGTGTTTTCTCTTTAAATTCTAGCGGCTCAACCAAATCCATGTAGCCACGCTCGGACACAAGTTTCTGCTGTTTCTTCAAGAATGATTGAATCTCGGGTGAGTTGACACTTGATCCTTTTGGAGCGTGTCCGTATTCGGTTGCGATAAAAATTAGGTCTTCAAAGTCGTTTTTTCGGACAGCTTTGTGAACAGCGTTGACATTGAAGATACGTGTTTCCGGTGCGTCCTTCTTTATAAGATCGTCCTCGTAATCAATACTAAAGGGCAATTTCTCCCCTCGGAAACCAAAAAACCCCGACAATCCCCCCACTTCACGGTAATAATGTGTGGCGCTACGTCCTCGGTCGGTGCGTAGGATTTCCATTGGAAGACCTGTGGATCGGCTTTGTTGTATCTCCCAGATTTTAGCTGGAACGTGTTTTGCTTGAGGTTTTTTCATTATTGCAGCTGCTCGGTCTTGTTTCGCTTGTTTACTGTATTTCGTAGAAAGCCAAACCCGATTAAAGTCTAATCGTTGTGTTTCTGTGTTGTTAGCTTTTAATACCTTAACCGCTGCTGGGTCGTTGACCATTTTCCAAGCATTCGCAGTATTTACTGTTTTGGTGGTTTCGTCAGTAACATCCCCTGAGAACGCATTAATAACCCTTTCTGTTTTTGAGTCATATGTTAGCTTTCCGTTTTCTTCTAATGGGTATCCGGATTCCGCTATTTTACGCCTCTGAGCCTCTTGTTCTTCCTCTGGTGACATACGTCCGACTGTTTTATCAGTTGGCTCAACAGCAGCTCCCTTAATAAACCCGTTGTCTCCGGCAATCTTTTTGAATTTCTCGGTGTAAATTTCTTCGTATTGCTCGTTATAGACATCGCGAATCGCTTGAATTTTTTCTTGTGACGAAAGATCTAGGGCTCCATCTTGTAGCTCTTGAAACGGTTTTTCTAAGGCTATGGCCATAGCTTCGTCGTGTGCCTGTCCGGGTAAGGAAGATACGTCGTAAGGCGCGTAGGCATATGGTTTCCCTGACACCTCATCGGCCCCTTCGGTTATTAAGGACTCCATTGCATCCGTAAAGCCATACTTTTCGGCGCGCTCTCGCATGGTAGAAATGGAATTATTGGTCTGTTGATTAACAAAATCCGCTAGACCTAATCCGGTTTGAATCTGAAGTTTCTTATAGTCCGGGCTGGACTTCATTAGCATTGTGGTGCTTAAGAGCCCGTTTCGCGATTGTTCAAGAGAAGTAACTGTGTCTCCTATTGTAGCCAGTAAGTGTTCTATTTCGGTAGACGTGAACTCCGACATTAGCTGTCCTTCTTTGTCTGTTAACGCCGTGCGGAAGGCATTAAGTTTCTCAATACCCGCTTGGAAATCAGCCGGTGAAGAATTCGGGTTGGCGTTAATAGGGGCGGTAATTTGACGAAGGTTTCCCACTATCCACTTATCAATCTTCTTTCTGTTAAAGTCACCTCGCTCGTTTTCCCGTGCTAACTTATCTTCGTATTCTCCTAAGGCCGCTTCAGCGTAAATAAGTTGCTTTATGCCTTCTGGGGATTGCTCAAAAGGTTTGCCGTCAATTTTCAAAGAACCATCCTGCATGGCGTTTAAAACTGCCCCGTATATATCGGTGTCTTCTTGTTCAAGTAACAACCCCATCTTCGACCTAAGTGCATCTACGGCGATCTTCATTGCCTTATCTCGGTCTTCCGTCGCTATGTCTGGGTTTTTTAAAGAGACCTTTAGTGCCTCTTGGACGTTAGCTACATATGCATCAAGTTGTTCGGTTCTGAATTTCTCTGCGGCTACTTTGTGTTGGGCGTCTTCGTGGTTTTCCTTACGCTCATAATCAACAATATCGACATCTACTAAACTAAGAATATCAGTGCCTACATTACTCAACGCCGAGTCCCGTGCAAACTTCTGCTTTCTTGCTTCCGCTGTGGCCGCTGCTTTTGCAGTGAACTCAGGGATAACACCTTCCATCGCTTTGTTGTGCAGGCGAGCGGTGTGAGGGTTAGCGGCTATCTTTTTAAGTAGATCTTGATCTCCGCCGGTAATTGAACTGACAAGTAGGTTTCTCGCGTTCTCCGTAAATACGTCCCCTTCGCCCATCTCAAGAAGTTCTTCGGGGCTTTTGTTATCTATCTGACTGGAGGCGTTTATTATTGATGCTTTAATTGTTGAGTCAAACCACCTCTGATAGACCTGTTCAGCAAACGCTTTGTCTTTACCAAACTGCGTAAGGAATCCTTGAGCTTCCAAGTCGCCTTTCTTTAGTCGGTCAATTACTTGCTCTGTTGTTAACTCGTTGGCTGCTTGTTTTCCTGCGGTCTCTTGGATGTTACGGGCTTGGCCTAATAACTGAGGCATCTGTGCAAGCGCCGATGAAAGCTCGGTAGCTGAGTTCCGGTTTGAATAACCAGGCACTACTACATTGTAGTTACCCATGCGTCCAATAGTAGGAGATACAGGAACCTGACCTAAGTTAAGGTCTACAGGCTGTCTTCCCTCGTTACGGAGAGCGTTGATAAGGTCTTGATTCTTCATGTGTAATTAGTTAGGAAGATCTCCATCGAGTGGTGGTATAAGGGTCTCTCGTCCATTAAGAGGAGCGCCGCTCAGTCCTGTAGATGTTGCAGCGGGTTTAGGAGTAAATGACGGGAAGCCGGGTAACTTAAAGTCCAACCCTTGCATCACCTGTGCTGTTCCTAAAGCTGTCTGGACTCCAGTAAGTCCGGCACTAAGTAGGCTTGCTTGTTGTATCGGCTGGTTGATTCTAAGCTGGTTCATTCGTGATCTAAACGCTTCCTCTTGCATACCGAAGGTGGTCTGTTGTTGTGCTAATGCCTTCTGTCGTTCCTCAGAGAATCCATAACGCGCTTCTTCAGCCCGGAGTTTTCCAAGGGTAACATTAAGCGTCTGTCCCGCTATTCCCGACTCTGTAAGTGCTACTAGCTTGGCCTTAGACTTAGCCTCCATGCCTTTGATCTGTGCGACCTCTTGGCGTTGTGACCTTGCAATTCCCTCCTGTGCTTCTCTCAGTCGCATTGACGTATTAGCACGTTGCGCTCTAACTTGTTCAGCAGCAGAGGCTTGTGCTTGAGCTTGTTCTTGGGCGCTTGCTGCAGCCTGTTGCCCAGCATAGGAGGATACAGCACTTGCTACACCCATAACGAGAGGATTACACATAATTGTTATTTATAAGGAAGAGGGATTGATTTGGAATGAAAGGAAGTCGGTGGAGTCATCATCGGAGAACTCAGCACCACACCACTTAAGCCATCGAATAGCTGTGGTGTTTTGGACGTGGACGTGGTTGA
>Ga0316202_10002705_pt1 | contig 11309 bp, 6 predicted proteins | sample 3monrhotite_MG_FD_204934 | JGI IMG/M metagenome (GOLD analysis project Ga0316202, IMG submission 204934) | Microbial mat bacterial communities from mineral coupon in-situ incubated in ocean water Damariscotta River, Maine, United States -... | ecosystem: Environmental > Aquatic > Marine >...
CCGAACAATCGCCAGCTCCGGACAACAATTTTTATCCGATCAGACTCAATCAACATTGCTAAACCTACCGAAACAGGGCCAAATTGTTCATGAATCAAGCCGTCTCTCTTGGTTTTGTGAAGTCGTTGTATACTTTGAAATTCTTTACCCGCAAAATTCCGTGTCCAGAGTTCCTGATCACCTTGTTTTTCAAATGAAACGGTTACCGGCACTTGCTCGCCCGCGTTGGGAAACCCCAATATCCCGGCAACCACACGTGATAAAAGGCTTTTTCCCCGGACAACCCTTGCCGTACCTTGAGCCGTCAAACGATCTTTCAAGTTATGCATTTCTCTCAAACTATGTGGTAGCTTTGGCCATTGGTCGCCAAGGGTCTGTTGATACAACGGCTGGTTTACCGTTGCCGAATTTTGAATCCGAAACCCCGAATATATACGGCGGTTCTCGAACAGCTTTTGGTAGGCATCCAGCTCAATTTCAGTGGCTGCCGAGCGTGCCCCAGGCTCTAAAGGTTTACCATCAAGAATACGCCGGATAAGAATTTCCAACGCCATGGACGGAATGAACGGGCCGTCTTCCCCTTCCGCAACCATATGCCAGCTTCGGGTTTCTGTGGCACCCGTCTCTGTCTTGCCAACGACTTCGATAAACATCCCGCCGCGATCATCGCCCCATCGAAAATGATTGATAACCTGATGAAAGAGCCAAGCCAATGGGCGCAAGCTTGGCAGGAGGCGCAGCCGAACGAGCCATGCGAGCCCTATTAGCATCCGATGATAAACTTCCGGGACTGGTCCAGCTCCCATCCACACTGTACGAAGACCCGGCCACAAATTAGGCAAAACTTGCAGGTCGGGAACGTCAACAAGGGAAAAGAGCCTGCGACGTAGGGGAGTGTAGCCGGGAGGTGCTATGGTATAGGAAGTGGTTTCCGTTAATCCGAATGTTTCTATCTTTTTTGCGTTCCGCACAAGAGAAAGCGGCTTGCCAGCGTAGGACGTAATAGCCTTGATCACGTTCAAGCCGACTCCTGCGTAAGGGGACGGCGCAATTCCACCGCGCACCGTAAAGTCCGGAGCTAGCCCAGAGGTTAATTTGCGCAGGACCGCTGCCGTCAAGACTGGGAAACTACTCACACCGGATCGGATACAAACGCCTTTTTGTTTGGCTATGGCGTCAAACGTGGAAACGTTACTTACAAACTCTGAAGCATCCGCAAAGTCCAGATAAGTAATACCCAAATCTATACAGGCCCTGACCAATCGGTAGGGATCCTCGCCGTATATTTGATAGGGGCCACTGGCGTCAATGAGTACATCCGGGTTTTGGGGCTTTAGCTGGTCAATCGGGCTTAGGTTACGATCAAACATCAGTGGCGTGATCGTGGCTTTTGCCTGCTCTTCTAGCCGGGTACAAAAATCGATAGCTTTTGCACGCGAGCGCCCGGCAACAATCAGATTTAGACGGCTTTCATCGGACAAGAGTTGGATAAGACGCCCACCAAAAACCCCGTACCCGCCTAACACAAGAACGCGTAGACTTTTCATTGCGTATTTCTTAAATTTCTAATTTTCTCAATGCCCATGAGCCAAAGCATCACGCTCCGCACTCCTTTGAAAAGGGGATAAAACAATCGAGACAGAAGTTTCGACTTAAACAGCGTTACGTTCATCCGGTTAAACCAGCCCGAAGAGCTTCCAATCAGTGCCATGACATGCAGAGCTTCTCTTCCATGATAGAGCCGGTCATTCCACTTGATAACCATGCCCTCATCAAGATTGAGATTCTGGGATTTGATTTCATTTAACAGCAGATGCGTCGGATCGCTGCGGCCATCAACAAATATCAATGTGCCAACCGCTTCACGAATTTTGAAAACACGAGTGGTCATCCTGCATAACGGGCATTCACCGTCATAGACAAACCAGATTTCCGATCGTGTTGGCATAGAGCAGTCAGCCTTTCTATTAGTTGCATCAATTGTAGCAGCAATCCGGCGCAGTTGAAACACGCCGACAAAGCATTAAGGTAAGGTTGATCATGCAAGCATTTTACGTGATAACCAAAATGGGCATCTGAATTTTCACCCGACCTCGACAAGCCAACCACCGGAGCCACGACCTTGAATTCACCATTTCCTGAAAGTTTTGAAGACCTTGAGCGCAGTGGCATTGGTAAAATTGCCATTCAGGGCCTCGGTATGGAGGGCGTTTACCCGCTTTGGTTTGGTGAAGGAAGTGAGCCGACGCCGGCGATCATCCGTGATGCAGCAATTGCGGCGCTTGATGCGGGAGAGACGTTTTATAACATTCCACGCGGCCGACCTGATCTGAGAGCGGCACTCAAAGTCTATCATGACAAGCTCTATGGCATTGATCTGCACCCAGACCGGATTCACGTGCCCGCGTCAACCATGCTGACGGTGATGATCGCCGCCCACATGGTGATCCGGCCGGGTGACCATGCCGTTATCGTTACCCCCCATTGGCCCAACGTGGAAATGGCCCTGAAATGGGCGGGCGCCGAAATTGGTCATTTTCGCCAGCATTCGCAAGAAGGCAAATGGGCGCTCGATTTGGACGGTTTGATGGCGGCCTGCCAGTCCCATACAAAGATAATTTACCTAAACAGCCCGTGCAACCCGACCGGTTATGTGATGGAGCGGCCTGACCAGGAACGTTTACTCGATTTTTGCCGCGACCGGGGCATCATCTTGCTGTCTGACGAGGTCTATCATCGCAGCGTCTATGATCGCGATTTCGCGCCGTCATTTCTGGAATTTGCGGGCGACGATGATCCGCTGATTGTGGTCAACGGGTTTTCCAAGGGCTGGGCCATGACCGGCTGGCGGCTGGGTTGGATGGTGACGCCCAAAGGCTATGAGGAACAAATGGCTGTTCTGTGTGAAATGTATAACACGGGGGCCCCGAGTTTTGTGCAGATCGGTGCCATCACTGCTTTGGAAAAAGGCGAGGGTGTTTTAAATGAATTGCGCCAGGGCTATGCAGAAAGCCTTGCCGTCGCCAATGATATTTTGGGCAATCACGCCCGCATCGATCATACCGCACCGGAAGGCGCGTTTTATGCGTTTCCGCGCATTAAGGGGATCGACGATGGACTTAAATTTGCAGAAGGCCTGTTATTCGGCGCAAAAGTCGGCGTCGCACCCGGCTATACCTTCGGCCCGGGAAATGAAACCCATCTCCGCCTGTGCTACGCGATGAAGGCAGACAAACTGGAGCAAGCGCTTCGGGCATTTACCAACTATCTGGACAACAGCTGATCCCCCAAACAATTAAACGCCGTTCACATTAATCTATTACTAAGTCTTTGAATTTATTCAACGATGGGATAGCCTCGTTGTTAAGTTGGGGAGCGCTATCCAGATAATGTGAATAAAGGGAGTAAATCGATGGCCGGCAGTGACGCTAAGACTTCTGATTTGATTCGTAAAATTGCCAATGAAGCGAAGAAAAAGCTGAATAAAGCGCGAGCCGCAGAGGCCCAAAACTTTGTTCAACTCTATTTCGCTAACTCCCCATCCAGCGACTTGAACCCCTTCAAACCGGCCGAGCTTGCGGCAATGGCGATGCACCATTTCAGTTTCGCCGGCACCCGCCGATCCGGCAAGGCGCTGGTTCGCGTATTTAACCCGACGCTAAAAACCAACGGTTATGAATCCGATCATACGATCATTGAAATCTGCAATGACGACATGCCGTTTCTTGTGGATTCCGTCGCCTCTGAGATTTCCCGTCAGGAACTGGAAGTGCACCTGCTGGCCCATCCGATTCTTCGGGTACGGCGGTCAAAAGCCGGTAAATTCATGGATTTTGTGGAACCGGGAACCGCCGGTGCCATCAGCGAATCCTTTATTCGCATGGAAATCTCCCGCCAGTCGGGCAAACGCCTTGACGAGATCAAATTGCGTTTCGATCAGATTTTTGCCGATATCCGTTGCGCGGTCGAAGACTGGCGTCCCATGCGCGAGCGCATGGGTGCGATCATCGAGGAGTTTCTATCCGCACCGAAAGGGATGCCCACGGACGAGGTTACCGAAGCCCGTGATTTTATGCGCTGGATTCATGACAACAACTTTACCTTTCTTGGTTATCGCGAATACGATCTGAAAGGCAGTGGAAAACAGACAAAAGCCAGTTTGAATAAAGCGGCCGGCCTCGGTGTTTTGCGGAGTGAAAAAGTCGAAGTCTTTGACGAAATTGATACGTCGCAAACCCTGCATATGGAAGTTCGCGCATTTGCCCGCAATGCATCGCTTTTGATGGTCACCAAATCAAACCTGCGATCTTCCATCCATCGTCCTGTTCACATGGATGCAATCAGCATTAAGCGCTATGACGAAAAGGGCAATGTTACCGGACAACGGATCTTTGTCGGCCTGTTTACCTCTGGCGCCTACAACAAAGCCCCCAGCGAGATTCCGCTGCTGCGCCGCCGGGTCATGATGACCATGGACCGCTCCGGTTTTGCAGAGAGTTCGCACGACGGCAAAGCCCTGATGAACATCCTCGATACCTTCCCGCGCGACGAGTTGTTCCAGATCGATGATGATCAATTGTTTGAGACCGCCACGGGTATTCTGCATCTGCAAGAGCGCCATCGGACGGCTCTGTTCATTCGCCGTGATGAGCTGGAACGATACTGTTCCTGTCTGGTTTTTGTTCCACGCGACCGATACACAACCGAACTTCGCTTGCAAATTCAGGAGATTCTGGCGGAAGAACTCGACGGACGGATTGCCGCCTTCTTTACGCAATTGGGCGAGTCGGCGTTGGCGCGTTGTCACATCATCGTTCCCATGCTTAACGGGCGAGTCCCCAAATACGACATCGCGAAAATTGAAGAGCGCCTGGTTCAGGCGTCCCGCTCCTGGGCGGATCATCTGGGTGATGCCCTCACGCAAAGCCATGGCGAAGAAACGAGTCTGCAGGTGGTTGGGCGCTGGGCCAAGGCATTCGGGCCTGACTACGAACAACGCTATACATCACAAGAAGTGATTACTGATATTGAGACCCTGGAAGACGTCCAGAAATCAGATGACGTCGGCATGAACTTATTTCGACTGGATGATTCGGCCAAATACAAAGTCCGCTTTAAAATTTACCGTAAAGATGAACCCATCGCACTTTCCGATGTTCTGCCTATCTTCGAGGATCTGGGGTTCAAGGTTATCGATGAGGCCGGACCCCATCGCGTTGAGTTGAAAGACCAGGCCTTCGTCATTCACAACTTTGGCCTGGAAACCCGTGACCGTTCCGACGTCAATCTCGCCGCAATTCGAGATAACTTCCACGCCACCTTCCTAAAAGTATGGAAAGGTGAAATCGAGAGCGATGGCTTCAATGCCCTTGTTGCCCGCACCGGCCTCGCCTGGCGCGAAGTCGTCATTTTGCGCGCCCTGTGTAAATACCTGCGCCAGACGGGAATAACCTTCAGTCAGGAATACATGGAACAAACAATGGCCAATAACCCGCGCGTTGCGGCTGATCTGGTGGCCTTGTTCATGAACCAGTTTGATCCGAAGATTGGCAAGCAGCGAGCGTCTAAATCAACGCGCCTTGCTTCGAAAATTACCAAAGCCCTTGAGGACGTTGCCAGTGCTGATGAAGATCGAATTTTACGCAGGTACCTGAATTTATTGCAGTCCATGCTGCGTACAAACTTTTTCCAGTCCGACCAGAGCGGTTCGAACAAATCTTATATTTCGTTTAAATTTAACGCCCGCAATCTGGACGAACTTCCCTTGCCCAAACCGCTGCGTGAAATTTTTGTCTATAGCCCGCGGGTTGAAGGTGTGCACTTAAGGTTCGGGTTCGTCGCCCGTGGCGGCTTGCGCTGGTCTGATCGGCGCGAAGATTTCAGGACGGAAATTCTGGGCCTTGTCAAAGCCCAGCAGGTGAAAAACGCGGTTATCGTTCCGGTGGGCTCTAAAGGTGGGTTTGTCTGTAAAAAACCGCCGCGCGATAACAGCCGTCAAGCGTTTATGGATGAAGGCATCGCTTGTTATAAAATCTTCATCGCGGGCCTGCTCGACATCACCGACAACATCAAAGGACCCCGGATCGTACCGCCTAAAAATGTTGTGCGGCTTGATGACGACGACCCTTATCTGGTTGTTGCCGCGGACAAGGGAACAGCAACCTTTTCCGATATCGCAAACAGTGTGTCCATTGAATACGGGCATTGGCTGGGAGATGCTTTTGCATCCGGTGGCAGTCAGGGTTATGACCATAAAAAGATGGGAATTACCGCGCGCGGCGGATGGGAATCGGTAAAACGCCATTTCCGCGAGATGGGTAAAGACATCCAAAATGAAAACTTCACCGTGGTCGGCGTCGGCGATATGCAGGGAGATGTGTTTGGCAATGGAATGCTGCTTTCCAAACACATCCAGTTGCTGGCTGCCTTTAATCATTTACATATTTTCGTCGACCCCAACCCGGATTCAGCGAAAAGCTGGGTTGAGCGAAAACGGCTGTTCGACACACCGGGACTGGCTTGGTCTGATTACAACACAAAGCTGCTTTCGAAAGGCGGCATGGTCTATGAGCGTAGCGCCAAGTCATTAAATTTGACGCCGGAAATACGTGAGCGCTTTGGTCTTACCAAAACGACGGTTACCCCGAACGAACTGATGGAAGCCATTTTGCGGGCGGAAGCTGAACTGCTTTGGTTTGGCGGCATTGGCACATACATAAAATCCAGCAACGAATCACATCTGGACGCGGGCGATCGCGCCAATGATGCGATCCGGATTAATGGCGAAGATCTCCGATGCAAAGTGATTGGTGAGGGTGCCAACCTGGGTTGCACCCAGCGTGGCCGGATCGAATTTGCGGAAAACGGCGGCGCCATGAATACGGATTCTATTGATAATTCTGCAGGCGTCGACTCATCCGATAATGAAGTCAACATCAAGATTTTGGTCGACAGCGTCATGCTTTCAGGTGGTCTTAACCAAAAGCAGCGCAACAGCCTGCTTGCGAGCATGACCGACGAGGTTGCCAAGCTGGTTCTGGTTCACAATTACCGCCAGACACAGGCGTTATCGTTAACTCAATCGCTAGGCGTTGGTGCGCTGGACAACCAACAGCGCTTAATGAAAAGGCTTGAACGCGAGGACCGACTGGACCGGGCCGTTGAGTACTTGCCTGACGACGAGACGATTGCGGAGCGCCAACTGACACAAACCGGTCTTTATCGACCGGAACTTTCTGTGCTGATCAGTTATTCGAAAATCTGGCTCTATGATCAGATGATTGCCTCAGATATGCCAGATGACGCCTATTTGGAAAAGGATCTGGTTGAATATTTCCCGACACCGCTCCGCCAGAAATACCGTGCACAAATCGGCAAACACCGGTTGCGCCGCGAGATCATCGCAACCCGCGCAACCAACTCCCTGGTTGATCGGGCCGGCGACACCTTCGTTACAGAATTTATGGAAAGAACCGGTAAGTCTGCGGCCGACATCAGTCGCGCTTACATCATCTCACGGGAAACTTTCCAGCTTCGCGATCTTTGGGCCGAAATCGAGGCGCTCGACAACAAAGTCCCGACGCAAACACAAACAGCGATGCTTCGCGATATTCACAACCTGCTCGACTGGGTCGTTTTGTGGTTCTTGCGAAATGGCAAGGCCGGCCTGGATATGAACGCACATATTGAAGAGTTTAAAGTTGGCATTGCCGAACTTTCATCGGGCATCAATAAGGCGCTACCCGCACATTACGTTACCGACGCCAAAAAACGCGCGAGCCGGTATATCGAGAAGGGGGTTCCGGAAGCCCTTGCCTTGAAAATTGCCGGACTTGTCAATCTTTATTCGGGATTGGACGTGGTGCGTCTGGCCGCGCGCCGCAAGTGTCCGGTTCTCGACGGCGCGCGCATTTATTTCGCCGTGGGCACCCGGTTCAAGTTGGGCAGGCTCCGGGCCGCAACCGATTCCATGGGGACGGAAAGCCACTGGCAACAACTCGCCATTGCTGCGTTAGTCGAAGAGATCTATGCGCATCAGTTGGCGCTGACCAACCTTGTCATGAACGCTGGCAGTCCAAAGCTGGAGGCGAAAAAAGCCGTCGAAAACTGGATTACCAAACATCACGATGCGGTCGGGCCGACGGAACAACTGCTCAGTGAACTTTGGGCGACCGATGTGAACGACCTGTCGATGATTGCTGTCGCCAGCCGTCAGATCAAAACCATGACAGAGGTTAGCGGCTGATTGTGGAACCGCAGAACACCCGTCCATCGCGGGAAAACAGGCTTAGCCTGACGGCGTGGTGTCTTTATGACTGGGCGAACTCCGCGTTTCCAACGGTTATCACCACTTTTGTCTTTGCTGCCTACTTTACAAAAGGTGTTGCCGTTGACGTGGTGTCCGGCACCGCCCTTTGGGGCTGGACAGCGTCCATTTCGGCGCTCGCAGTTGCAATCATTGGCCCTGTGTTGGGGGCCATCGCGGATCATTCCGGCCCGCGAAAGCCATGGCTCCTGGTCTTTACCTGCCTAACCGCCATTGCCTCCGCCTTGCTGTGGACCGTGACCCCGGAAGAAGCCTCAATCACGCGAGCCCTTATCCTGGTTGGTATCGCCACCTTCGCCTTTGAACTTGGCATGGTTTTTTATAATGCCATGTTGCCTGACCTGGCTTCGCCCGACAAATTGGGGCGGTGGTCCGGCTGGGGCTGGGGATTGGGATATATGGGTGGCCTCAGTTGTCTGGCGCTTACCCTAGTCGGGTTCGTGCAAACAGACACCCCTTGGTTTGGCTTAAATCCTGATGCCAGCGAGCACTTGCGCGCAACCGGGCCGCTGGTTGCGATCTGGATGATTGTCTTCGCTATTCCCCTGTTTTTGTTTACGCCTGACCGCAAAAAAGGGCTTGGTCTGGTCGCCGCCAGTCGACGCGGTATTGAGACGCTGATTGCGACGTTTAAACGCATCCGTGACTATGCAAATATAGTGAAATTTCTCTTTGCCCGTATGATCTACACCGACGGCCTGAATACCCTGTTTGCCTTTGGCGGCATTTACGCAGCGGGGTCCTTTGGGTTCTCGTTCGAGGATTTAATCCTGTTCGGGATCGGTATCAATGTGACAGCCGGTATAGGGGCCGCTCTGTTCGCCTGGGTCGATGACTGGATCGGACCAAAACGGACAATCCTTATATCGGTCACCGCGCTCGTTCTTTTGAGTAGCGCCCTGCTGGTCATCGAAAGTGTTGCTCTTTTTTGGGTGTTCGGGTTGGCGCTGGGCGTCTTTGTCGGACCCGCCCAATCGGCCAGTCGCTCGATGATGGCCCATCTGGCACCGGCTGAAATGCGGACCGAAATGTTCGGACTTTACGCGCTGTCGGGAAAAGCCACAGCCTTTTTGGGCCCGGCGCTTTTGGCCCTGATGACGGAAGCCTTTGCCAGTCAGCGGGCTGGCATGGCATCCATTTTGTTGTTTTTTGTCATCGGTGGTGTGCTGCTGGTATTCGTTAAAGAAAAATAGACATCCTCCTATTGAACCGACCGATGACCTCACTCATTATGCGCCCATGACATTTCCCGATCAAAAGTTTCTCAATGCATCGGCTTTTACCAAAGCCTATTTCGATCAGCTGGCAAAAGCTGCAGCGACTCTGGATGAGACACGCGTGGATATGGCAACAGAACTGTTATCCGTTGCCTATGAAAACCGCAAAACCGTCTACGCCTGTGGCAACGGAGGCTCCGCTGCTATCTCGAACCATCTGCATTGCGATCACCTGAAAGGCGTCCAAACCGATACGGATTTACGGCCCCGCGTTGTCAGTCTCAGCGCAAACCTCGAGACCATCACCGCCATTGCCAACGACATTTCCTATGATGAAGTGTTTTCCTACCAGCTCCAGACACTGGCCGAAGCAGGCGATGTTCTGATCACCGTCAGTTCATCCGGCAATTCGGAAAATATCGTCAGGGCGGCTGAATGGGCCAAAGAAAACGATCTGATTGTCATTGCCATGACCGGCTTTGATGGCGGTCGTTCCGCAAAGCTGGCTGACGTTAATTTACATATCGACGCTGATAACTATGGCGTCATTGAAGATGTTCACCAAAGCCTGATGCATATTCTGGCTCAGTACGTGCGCATGATCCATATGCCCGATGAATTAATTGAAGAGCGAAAATTTTAGCGACCCTTCTCTAGGAGAAACAAAATGACTTCTCCCACCCGCGGTGCTCTGTATGTGGTTTGGGGCACCTATAACAAGACAGCGCTGGAACGATCGCTCGCTTCGCTGAAATCTTTTCATCCGGAACTGCCCATCCATATCGAAACACTTCCCGATACCGCGACCTTGCTCGATAAGGCGGCAATGTTCGAGATGACGCCCTTTGAGGAAACTGTGTTCCTTGATGTGGATACCCTTGTTATGGGAAATCTGGATTTTGGATTCGAGAAGGCGCGCCACAACGGGAGCGCGGTTTGTATTTGTGAATGCCCCTGGGCGCGCCGTTATGGGGGGCTCGACGGCGATATGATCGAATATAACACCGGCGTTATATTTTTTAATGGTGCCGCTAAGACCTTGTTTGAGGCCTGGAAGGATCTGGTCGCTAAGGTCGATTCTTCAATTCACTTTATTGTCGACGGTCAGCGCGGTTTGATGCCTCTGAACGATCAAGCGGGTTTCGCTTTGGCTGTTGAGAAGACCGGTCAACAACCTTTTGTTTTACCCCACAACTGGAATTTTAGGCCGAAGTGGCAAAAAAGCTGGTACGGCCCCATCAAGATTTGGCACGACTATGGCGACCCACCCCAGGCCCTGGTTGACCACAACAACCACCAAGCCGATCCACAGAACCTTCTTGTATCCACAAGCCTGGTTTGAACCTAATAACGACCGCCCTAATGTTGCCGGGTTTCCGTGTCAGCTTTACCCGGCCTGTGGAGTCGGATAGATAAGAGCGATGAAACATATGATACCTCGATTGTTAGTTGGCCTGACCCTGGTTTTGGGGTTGTGGATCGCCACGCCTGCTGTCGCGGTTCTTGCTGAAAACCTGAAGCTCAGCAAACAGGAAACCACCGGTTTGATGCGGGTTCAGAAACACTTGAACTCATCAAAAACCGTGCGTGCGCGCTTCCTTCAGATCTCATCCAACGGGGAATATGCGGAAGGCGAAATATACATCCAGCGACCCGGTCGTTTGCGCCTGATTTACGATGACCCCAATCCGTTGATGGTCGTGGCTGATGGCAAGCACATCTCGTTTGTCGAGCGAAACATCAATACCGCAACCACATTGTATCTA
>Ga0316202_10002706_pt1 | contig 11303 bp, 9 predicted proteins | sample 3monrhotite_MG_FD_204934 | JGI IMG/M metagenome (GOLD analysis project Ga0316202, IMG submission 204934) | Microbial mat bacterial communities from mineral coupon in-situ incubated in ocean water Damariscotta River, Maine, United States -... | ecosystem: Environmental > Aquatic > Marine >...
GCCTGGCATGCGCTTCCAGTTTGTTCCGTCGAAACGCCAGATATTCTCGCCGGTGGCAACGGCCCACATGCCCCTTTGGGGGTCAGTCGCAATTCGGTAAATGCCACCGCCTCCGACTTTCACCCAAGCCTTGCCATTCCATCGCCAAGCCGCGCCATCCGCCCCCGCTATCCAGGCCGCACCGTTGGCGCCAACACCGATATCCGCCGCCTTGCCGACGACCTTTTTCCACGGAAGCTTGGTGGCGGCGGTGGCAGATGGTTTCGGACCCGGCTTCGCTGCACTGGCGACCTTCGGTGCTTTCTTGTAACTGGGTGAACGGCTATCAACGTAGATTTCCTTGCCAGCGTTAACCGCCCAGGGAAAGCCCTTTGGGTCAACTGCAATGCCGGAGATACCACCCACATGTTTCTGCCAGTTTTTTCCATCCCAACGATAGGGCGCGTTGTCGGTGCCGACGATCCATACGGTTCCGTCACCGCCGATACCAACGTCCTTGGCCCGGCCCGGTAGTTGCGTGAAGCGACTGCCCGTATAACGAAAGATCACATTGTCTTTCTTCACCACCCAGGCGTTGCCTTTGGGGTCAACAGCGACGCGCGCAATGTCTCCGCCCCCGACCCGGGTCCAATTATTACCGTTCCACCGATAAGGTGCAGCGTTAGTGCCGACAATCCACACCGCACCATTGGCGCCAACGCCAATATCCGTCGCCTTGCCTGGCATGCGCTTCCAGTTTGTTCCGTCGAAACGCCAGATATTCTCGCCGGTGGCAACGGCCCACATGCCCCTTTGGGGGTCAGTCGCAATTCGGTAAATGCCACCGCCTCCGACTTTCACCCAAACCTTGCCATTCCATCGCCAAGCCGCGCCATCCGCCCCCGCTATCCAGGCCGCACCGTTGGCGCCAACACCGATATCCGCCGCCTTGCCGACGACCTTTTTCCAGGGAAGTTTGGTGGCGGCGGTGGCATTACCAATGTCGAAACTCACTACAGACCAGATAAAAAGAAGCAGGAGTGTACCGAAGCGTTTGAAAACAGACATTATGTTGATCCTTTTTGTTGGTCTTTTATCTTGGGCGATTACATCGTGATTCGTTCACGGTTCTCCTATTGATGAGAAAATGGAGATGGTCACTTACGGCAATTGCCAGAAAACTGATTCCGCGCACTGCCTCGATCATCGCCTGGCCGATTGCAACCAGATGACGTCCCCGAGGGTCGGGTGCTGCTGGCTTTGAGTGAACGGCTATCGACGTAAATCTCCTTTCCATCGTTGGCGGCCCAGGGGTACCCCTTTGGGCCAACCGCGATTTGGGCAATGCCACCCGTGTGTTTCTGCCAGTTTTTGCCGTTCCAGCGATAGGGCGCGCCGTCGGTGCCAACAATCCACACCGACCCGTCGGCACCAACGCCAACATCTGTTCCCCGGCCCGGCAATTGTTTGAACCCCTGGCTTGTATAACGAAAAATCACGTTGCTCTTATTGACGACCCAGGCGTTTCCATTGGGGTCAACGGCAACACGCACGAGGTCACCCCCGCCTACCCTGATCCACTTTTTATCGTTCCACCGATAAGGAGCCGTGTCCGTACCAACGATCCAAACCGCACCATTGGCACCAATGCCAATATCGGTCGCCTGACCGGGAAGGTGGCGCCATTTCGCACCATCGAAACGCCAGATCTGTGTGCCGTTGGCAATGGCCCAAATGCCACTTTTCGGATCAGTTGCGATTCGTGTGATGCTGCCGCCGCCGATTTTCACCCATGTCTTTCCGTTCCAATTCCAAGCCGCACCGTCCGTCCCTGCAATCCAGGCTGCACCGTTCGCACCGACACCAATATCTGTCGCCTGGCCGGGAAGTTTTTTCCACGGAATATTAGAGGCGGCGTGACCTGTATCTATCTTGAAAATGATCGCAGATAGGATTGCTAGAATCAGAGGAGCGTTAATGCGGTTGAGACCAGACATGTTAAAATTCCTTTTTGTCGCCGTTTTGTTGACCTCACCGGGATGGTGAATACCACCGGTGAATTCATTTAATGAAGGTCAATAAAGCAACACCTATGCCAGTTGCGCTGTCACGCTACCAAGTCATTGGTTTAATTATATAAAGTCAGGAATTTCATATAAAAACACAGTTTTGAAATGTGCTCTTATTTGATCATCATGCTCATATATGAACATTACGCTCATATATGAACAGGTTAGCGGCTACCTTTTTCAGCGCCCAATTTACGGTAAACCTTATTGCGATCGATCCCCAGCAAGCGGGCCGCCGCCGCGATGTTTCCGTCTGTGTGTTTGATGGCTCTTTGAACCAGTAACGTCTCGGCCTCGGCAAAATCGAAGGGAAGGGTTTCCAGCAATCCATCGGCGGTCGTCACCTGAACAGGTTCCGCTTCAGATGGTGGGAAGATGCGTAAATGTTCAGCTAAGATGTCATCACCGCCGCTTTCGATCAGAGCTCGCTCGACGACGTTTTTCAGTTCGCGTACATTGCCTGAAAAGTCATAGGACCGCAGCCGGTCGAGAGCCGACGCGGCAAAATGCGGTGTGGGCAATCCCATTTCGGCGGCGAACATGGCGAGAAAATGCCGGGCAAGTAGCGGGATGTCATCTTTGCGTTGGCGCAGTGGCGGAACATCAACGGTAAAGCGAGCAAGACGAAAATACAGGTCTTCACGAAAGGCACTATTGGGTTCATTGGTCGCCGACAGAATGCGCACATCGACACGACGATCATCTTTGGCCCCCAGCGGACGGATGTATCCATCCTCAAGAACCCTCAACAGTTTGGGTTGTACAATAGCCGGCATTGTACCGATTTCGTCGAGGAACAACGTGCCGCCATCGGCCATTTCAAAGTACCCGGCTTGATCACCAGTCGCGCCCGTAAATGCCCCCGCCCGGTGACCAAATAGCAAAGATTCCGCCAGTTCGTTCGGAATGGTCGCGCAGTTGACGGTAATGAAAGGGCCGTCGGCTCGGCTTGACCCGGCGTGGATAGCGCGGGCAACGAGTTCCTTTCCAGTTCCGCTTTCACCTTTAATCAAGACTGACATGGAATTTGCATTTTTCAGCAAACTTATATCACGGAGGATTTTATTCATTGTAGGGCTTTGCCCAATGATACCATCTACATCCCAATGCGCGGCTTCCCGCCTTGAGATCATGGTCAAACGATTATCAAGGGCCTGTCGTTGTTTGATTTCATCTTCAAGCTTCTCTGTTTTTTCAATCAGCTCCCGGTTCTTCTCTCTCAACGCGCGGGCCAGAAACCTGTGTTCTAGATGCGTACGCACTCGAGCCAGAACCTCTTCATGGCGAAACGGTTTGACGATATAATCAACAGCACCAACACCGAATCCAGCAATGACCTGTTCCGGCTCATCAAGCGCAGTCAGAAAAACAACCGGAATATCAAATATCGATTTTCCTTCCTTTAATCTGCGGCAAACCTCAAAGCCGTTCATCCCTGGCATGGCAACATCGAGCAGGATCAGGTCTGGTTTTTCACGCAGCGCGATCTCCAGCGCCCGCTCTCCAGCGGTTGCAACCAAAACGGAGTACGCGGACTTCTCCAGCGCTGCGATCAGCACATCAAGATTGGCCGGAGAGTCGTCAACCGCCAGTATTTTGGCACCGCTTAGGTCAGGCAGAAGTTCAGTCATGGGGTATCTCTTCCAAGGCAGACGCGATGGCGTCCAGATTGTACCCCTGACTAAGTTCCTTCAAGTGCGCAGCAAGGTCACGTTCCCCGGGCCCGAGTTGTTCCAGTTCGTTGATATGTTTTTTCAATAACGTAATGTTTTGACTTTTTACTGCTGCTATCAATTCCTGGTAGAGCTTGAGATCAAGGATGCAGTCTGCCTTACTTGCGGCGTTAGGGGAATCTTGGTTTGGTTCAGAATCAAACACATAGCGAATCCCAAGCACCTTAGTGAGGCACGGGTAGATTTTTGACATTTGAACGGGCTTGTCGATAAAGGCATCAAACCCGCCCTTAAGATACTTCCGTCTCTCATGGGCAAGAGCTGACGCCGATACAGCAATAAACTTTGTCGTTTCAACCCCGGTTTCGCGGCGCATCAGATGCAGTGTTTCGATACCCGAGAGGTCGGGCATGCGAATATCGAGAAACACAACGTCAAAGTATTGATTTTGAATTTCAACTAGCGCCTGCTGGCCGCTGGCGGTTTTCCGGACCTCAATTCCTGCCATCTCCAGGATCCCACTTAGCACATCGCGGTTTTCCTGAATATCGTCAACCACCAGCGCATTAACACTTGCGCTCGCTTTGAGACCCGCAACCCTCAGCCAATCCGCCCTATGACCTGAATTATCGGCGCTTCGAGCCTGCGGGAGAGTTAGAGAAAACTTGAAACATGTTCCACGCCCTGGCTGAGAGGACATGTCAAGCATGCCCCCCATCATCCGAATATGGCGGTGAGCGATGGCAAGCCCCAGACCCGTTCCACCTTTTTCACGCCCGTCACTCTCTTGGCGAAACGGCTCAAAAATACGACTGTGTAGATTGGTCGAAATCCCCGGCCCTGTATCCTCGATTTTGAAATCATAGCGACCATCATCCCCTTGCGTAACAGTGAAGGTAACCGTCCCGCTGTCGGTAAATTTTACGGCATTGCCCAGAACATTGGTCAAAACCTGATGGAGCTTTGTCGAATCGCCCGTGACGTCTCCATCTGAATCTATCTGAAAATCCGTATGTAAAGAGAGTGCTTTTTCAGAGCACGGCAAGGAAAACACCGTCGCGATTTCATCTAGCAATCTAACTAGACTAAATGTCGCAACATTAAGCTCTTCACGTCCGGCCTCAATTTTGGTCAGGTCCAGGATATCATTAATTACCGATAACAGATGGTTCCCACTGACATTGATCGTGTGCACGGCCTTGCGTTGTTCTGGCATCAGTGTTTTGTCGGATTCAAGAATCTGTGCATATCCCAGGACGGCATTCATCGGCGTGCGAATCTCATGACTCATATTGGCCAGAAATTGTGTTTTGAATTTGTTTTCCTGCTGTTCCTTGTTGCGTTCATCAATTGCTTTTAGGGAACTTAAAAGTCGAAAGGATAACTGCTTTGCCACGAAGCCAGCGCCTGCACCGCCGACAAATAGAAGCATGGATCGGGCAACATAGTACACCGGCGATGAAAACAGCGGATCAAGGCCCATATTAGCTGGAAGATAATAAAGCGTGAAGACAACAAGGATCAGGTATTCAGCTGCAGCAACGGCACCGGCAAAAAAACATATTCTGAAATCAAGATGCAAGGTCGAAAGGATAATGAAGATAAAATAGACAGCAACACCTGGGGCCGATAACGCGTATATAGGGCTTTCAAATGCGTCGCGGACCAATATGAGAACGATGGTTACCGTGGTTATTTCAATTAACGAATGAGTATACCAGACCCAATTTTTAAAGGGCAGCCCGGCATGAATCCTACGGTTTATCAATTGGTGCACTGAATATTCGAACACCGCCATACCAGCCGTGACGGCGAGAACAACAAAGGGGACGACTTCTTCTGTGTGGTTATCGCTAAAGTAGGAAACCACATATGACGCCACAAGGAAAAATGCGGCAACCATAAATACACCCGCAAGGATCGCCGTTCGCAATCGCTGACTCATCAGCATTTCGCGAGAAAGCTGATCCTGGAACTGTGACGCCAGACCCTTCTCAGAAGGCGTTTGGACACCATCGGATACAGCGTACTCCATAAGGTGCCCCTTCATGCAGTTAACAAATAGCACTGAACAACATAATTAATTCTTTTTAAGACATAAGAAACAGTATTTTCACCAAGCCTCCAAGAACCGCAGCTATTGGTTTTCTATCCTCAGGGTTTTGGCACTGATCTACCCATAAAAACTAGGCCCGCGAAAGGGAGAGATGCTCTCCCCAGTTTCGTACCACTGAGAAGTTAGTGATTTATGCATGTGAGCTGCACCCCTTGCTTGGACCACCCGGCTGGGGATTTTCCGAGGGTTTGAACTCATGGCGTAATGCCGGCCATTGACGCCGGGCGGCAGGCCGCCCGTGAACGATTTCGTCCAATCATGCTGACCTCGCTGACCACGCTAGCGGGTGTATTGCCACTACTCACCGAGACAAGCACCCAGGCTCAACTCCTGATTCCACTGGTCGCCAGTTTGGCGTTCGGACTGTTGACCGCGACGATCGCGTCGCTGCTTCTGGTTCCGGCTTTTTTTAAAATGGTAGAAGATATCAGCCCAGCACAACGACGGGGCTGAACGGTTCCAACACTCTACGCAGTTTTCCTACCGTGTGGCTCTCGCGTGGCAAACTGGCCAATGTCCAAGCTAAGAAACCTTTCAAAGAAACAGCGATCAGATTGAGCAGAATATCCGCCTTGGTCACTTGAACAACAGATTGGCCTTGATCTCATGTCGATGTGCGACTTTCGCTACAAATGTACCTGGATATTCCGGCATCCCAAAAATCGGCAACTTTTCTATATGCGTCCACCTGCGCCAAATCGGCTTTGGAACCCAATTCTGACCGCTTTCCCCCGGAAGCAGCCAACAAATTGTACCAGGTTACTGAATTTTAAGTGAACTTCCTAATGGCCGACTCTGGCTATTTTCGCTCGAAATCCACTGCATCAGATTCCGTCTGTAACCCAAGGTTACTGCGGACATTTTTAGATCAAATTTCAATTTCCCACAAATATTGACTGCTGGTGTGCCGATAGGGGGCGGTTTTTCCAGGTGAGCAATTCGGCAACCGTTGACCCAAGGCGGACAAGTCAGCCTCGTTCGGGAATTGCGATGAATATAGCGGCGTAATGGTAGGGCGGAAGCTTGATCACCGATCCCAGCTGAAATCCCGCCGTCTCAACGACCTCACTGACATCTTCCGGCGACATACGCAATTTGGTGCGTGGGCCTCTCGGCTCACCGAGAACAAAGGTTTCTTCCCGAGGAGTAACATGCCAGTTGATGACAACAAACGTTCCTCCTGACTTAAGAATGTTCCTGGCACCACGCGCCAACTCTGTCTGCTCCGTCACACCGTGAAAGGTGTTGGCGATCAGAACAGTATCAACTTTTTCAGGAATGAGGCGCACCATATCCCTGGCGTCACCTTCAACCCAATTGCAGGGTGGTGCGCCGGTTGCTTCAGCGGTCTGTTTTGCAATCGTCAACATTTTCGAGTCCAGGTCCACCGCATAGACCTTGCCGTCGAGAAGAATAGACATTGGCGCTGTAAACAGCCTATCACCACAACACAGGCCGACTGCCGTCATCCCTTTCTTCATGCCAATTTTCTTGAGTACCTCAAGCGGATCAGGCCACAAAGCCTGCCACCAGTCGGAATCAGGCATTGCAGTAGCTGGAAAGAGGTTTTCTAGTGCTTTCATAATTGGGATCTCGATAAATAAGGTTACTCTGTTGTCGCTGATCGGGCTACATATGTCGATAGGTTCGATAAACTTTAATTTGTCCTGGCCCAGGCATTCCACTTAATCAAAAGACCATAACCTTGTCGGCAGCGGCGGAAGCTTCGGCGAGCTCGGACATGGTGCTACGTCGTGCCCCTTTTACGAGGCCCTCATCAGACAGGCCACGAGCGTCCAAACAAGTTCCACAAACCATCACCTGTCCGTCTCCGGTAGCGACGCCTTTTACCATGCGTTCGATGTTGTAGGCCCCGTCTGGCGTTTTCTGGCCCGTATTGGCACACAGTACGGCATCGCCAATCAGGAAGACCGTTACCGAATTCACACCCTCCCGCTTTTTCAAGGCCAACGCCAACCGAAGGCCGTTGTAGCTCCGTTCGGTTCCGTAAGGAGGATCATTCAAGATAATCAATGTGTTCATTACGACCTCGCTTTCATTGAGCTTTGAGAAACCTATATGGGCTGGTTAGGTTTCCGTTCTGTAGCGTAGCCACGGTTCTGCCATCCCACCATGCCGTCGTCGACCAGCAAGACACCGGAAAAACCCTCAGCGCGCAGCCTATGAACGGCTTTGCCCGACTTCCTGTTGGTACGGCAGACGACCGCTAATGGCTTGTCGCGCCAAGGTGCCAACTCGCCAATGCGATCTTCCAGTGCTGGAAGCGGGATGTTCAGCGCTCCGGGGATATGGCCCCCATTGCCGTTGAAGTCTTCCGCATCCCGGACATCGAGAACCGGCATCTCACCGTTGTCCTTGAGGGCGTCGTTCAGCGCCCGGGTGGTGATGCAGGCTCCCTTGCGGAATTTGGAGGCCAACCGGGGGATGTACGCCACCACGGCCAACAGACCTAAGGCTAGTAGCCCTTTCTGAACGGCCTGTTCGCCCCCTGCAACAGCCTCTCGCCCGGCGTAGCCGAGATAGGTATAGGCGATGGTGCCAGGCAGCATGCAGCCGGCGGAGGCCGTCACGTATTGCGCAAACGGGATGCGAGTTAGACCAAGGGCATAGTTCAGCAGGTTGAACGGCACCATCGGTACAAGGCGGGCCACCGCGACGAACCGCCACCCCTCATTTTCGACACCCTGCTTGAGTTGGTGCATCCGCCCGCCAGCCTTGGCCTCGGCCCAGTCAGAAAACACATAGCGCGCCGCCAAAAAGGCTAGAGTCGCGCCGACGGTAGCGCCGGTCAGGTTCCACACTACACCCCAGACGGGCCCAAAAAGGGCACCGCCCGCGAGCCCGAATGCGGCACCGGGCAGGAACAACACGGTCGCGGCGGCGAATACGGCGGCGAACACCACAGGGCCGAGCCAACCGAAACCGGCCAGCTCAGCGGCGAGTGTTTCGACATCAAGCGCTTCCCGATACTGCGCGGCAACAGCGATGGCGCCTGCCAAGGCGACGATCAAACCGATGCGGAGGATAGTCCTGGTCTTCTTCGAGTTGCTCATCGGCCTACCCCTCAGAACCGTCGCTGGCATAGGGCGCACCGCTGGCCGTACCCCGAAAAGGCTGGATCAGAAGCCGGTCCAGGCGCAAATCCTGGCCTTCGCGGAACTGCTCAATGCCAATTGTCATCCCTTCGTGGCCATCTTTCGGCTGGTCGCGGTAGGTGCCGAAGAGGCGGTCCCAGATCGACAGGCAGAAACCATAGTTGCTATTGGTCTCCACCGGATCCGCCGAATGGTGCACCCGATGCATATCCGGGGTGACGATCAACAGCCGGACCGCTCGGTCGATGGGGCCGGGAATCCTGACGTTACCGTGATTGAACATGGCAGACGCATTGAGAACGAGCTCAAAGATCAAGACCGCAAGAGGCGGCGCGCCAAGGGACGACACCACCATCAGCTTGAGCCCCATGGAAAAAACAATCTCGATGGGATGGAAGCGAGCACCCGTAGTGACGTCGTAATCCAGGTCGGCATGGTGCATGCGATGAAGCCGCCACAGCACGGGAACAAAATGCACCAAGACGTGCTGAAGCCAAATGGCGAAATCCAACGCAACAACGGCCAGCACCACTGCAAGCCAGTCTGGCAAGGTGAGGATGTTGAGAATCCCCCATCCGGACTGCTGAGCGGCCACCGCCATTCCGACGGCGGCGATGGGAAACAGCAATCGCAGCATGACCGTGTTCAGCGCAACGATTCCGAGGTTGTTGGTCCAGCGTAAAAGGCGGGAGAAAGCCAAACGTCGACGCGGGGCCACGACCTCCCACAAGGCCATGATAGCGAAAACGCCCAGAAAGGCGCTGAGACGAATGACCAGTTCGTAAGATTGGATCGTCTCCCACATGGTGTATCTCTCATTCTATTCAAAAAAATACTTGAATAATGTATAGAGTGCGAGTTTGAGTCAACAGTCATTATTTGACCTGCTATGCATTCCCAGATAAAAAGATCAAATAAGCATTTGAATGGGATGGCCGTGGCGATCAAACAAAACCCAAAAAAGGCTCTGTTTGGGCACTTGGCAGATATTGCCAAGGCTCTTGGGCATCCGGTGCGCCTGGAACTGATTGAGCAACTTGGGCAGGGTGAGCGCAGTGTAGAAAATCTCGCCGGAGCGGTCGGGCAGAGCATCGCCAACACATCGCACCATCTACAACTGCTGAGGCGCACCGGTCTGGCCTCGGCCCGGAAACAGGGCAATCACGTTCTTTATAGGCTTTCAGGGGACGATGTTGTCGACCTTTTTAGTGCACTGCGTGTAACGGCAGAACGTCACCACGAGGAAGTGGCGAACGTCCTGTCGGGTTATTTCATGAGCCGTGATGATATGGAGCCGCTGTCTCGATCCGAGTTGCTGCGGAGGGCGAAAGACGGCCTGGTCACAGTGCTCGACGTCCGTCCTGTTGAGGAATATCAGCAAGGTCACTTGCCGGGGGCATTGAATATTCCACTTGCCGAGCTCGACGAACGGATGGGCGACTTGCCTAAAAACACTGATGTCATTGCCTACTGTCGTGGCGCCTATTGCGTTCTTTCATTTGAAACTATCGCGAAGTTGAGGAAAAACGGCTTCCGCGCTCAACGCCTTGAGGACGGTTATCCAGAATGGAAAGCCGCAGGGCTTCCCGTTGAAGCATGACGGTAATACGCCCATTATTAGGGGTCTCTGCAAGTAGAATGTTTTAAGCTGCCATGGGCATGCCCATGGCAAGTTTTTGTTTTGGCGTTATGCCCCCGATGGCCATGTTGGGCCGTTCATTATTGTAAGTCCATAGCCATGCTGTGGCTGCTTCCTGCACCTCCTCAATTGTTTCAAAGATATATTGGTTCAGCCAGTCATACCTGACCGTCCTGTTATAGCGTTCGACGTAAGCATTCTGCTGTGGTTTTCCAGGCTGGATAAATTGCAGCCCGATCCCTCGCTTCTCGGCCCAGGTGGACAGTAATTCACTGACATATTCCGGGCCATTATCGCAGCGAATGGTGTAGGGCGTTCCGCGCCACTCGATGATCTGATTAAGCGCCCGGATAACACGGGTTGCAGGCAGAGAAAAATCGACCTCAATGCCAAGCCCTTCCCGATTGAAGTCATCAATGACATTGAAGGCCCTGAAACTACGACCATCACCGAGTTGATCATGCATAAAATCCATCGACCACATGTCGTTGATCGTTTTCGGCACAGCAAGCGGTTCTGGCTTTCCCCGATATAGCCGCTTCTTCGGCTTGATCCGCAGGTTCAGCGCCAGTTCGCAGTAAATCCGATAAACACGTTTGTGTTCCAGCCAAAGCCCCTGACGTTTCGCAGGTACAGAAAACACAGTTTGAAACCCCAGTTGCGATGACGCCCGGTCAGCAACACTAGCCAATCAGCGATCTCGGCATTCTC
>Ga0316202_10002707_pt1 | contig 11300 bp, 9 predicted proteins | sample 3monrhotite_MG_FD_204934 | JGI IMG/M metagenome (GOLD analysis project Ga0316202, IMG submission 204934) | Microbial mat bacterial communities from mineral coupon in-situ incubated in ocean water Damariscotta River, Maine, United States -... | ecosystem: Environmental > Aquatic > Marine >...
TAGGCTTATAACCGTAACGTTTTTCAAATGCCGCGATTTCACGAGATTTCATTTTACGGCTCATTGGTCCTAAATTTGATGTGGCTTCGGTTAATGCTGGTGGCGCAGTAGAAGAACCAGCAGCTTGAATTTGAATATTAACATTTGGGTAATTACGTTTAAATTCTTCAGCCCAAAAAGTCATCATATTAGCTAAGGTATCTGATCCTACTGACGATATATTACCCGAAATACCACTTACTTTATGGTAATCAGGTAGATCAGCACTTTTGTTTGCGGCAATTGTCGGTAAAGCAAAAACACTTGCTGCTGTTAAGCTTAATACACCAACAATACGTTTCAAGTTTGGTTTAAATGTCATCATTATCTCCAGTGATAATTTCACCCAGCAATTGGGTTGTTAATTAAATATTCGACGTTAGTATCTTAAAGATATGTGACAATTATATTTAACTTATATGACAGTTGTATGACAACTGTCTTAAAGTTGAAATAAAAATATAATAGAAACAAATAACGAAATAAAAGGGGGAATAAAAAAGTAATCGTTAAACGATTTTAACGATTACTTTATAACTTTGTTAACCTTTGCTGAATAAAGGTTATGGAAAATATGCTACCCTGCCCAAAAACAGATTCTATAGTTAATTTCGCTTGATGGCGTTGTAATACATGCTTAACGATTGCAAGTCCTAACCCTGAACCACCCGTATCACGAGAACGAGATGAGTCAACCCGATAAAAACGCTCCGTTAATCTATTAACGTGTTCAGTCTGGATACCTACACCATTATCTTGAACTGAAAAAACTGCAATGCCATCAATTCGACGCCATGAGATTAAAATTTCACCACCGGAAGGTGTATAATTTATGGCGTTAGCAATTAAATTTGCACAGGCACTTTTAATTTCAGATTCGATACCTGAAATATCTAAGGATCCATCGATATTACTAGTAATTTGGTGTTGCTTGTCTTTATTTAACCATTGAGCGTCATCAATTAAATGTGAGACTAAGCTGGGCATAGCTAATGACAAATGTTGTGCAGAATGTTGAATAGCTTCAACACGAGAAAGTTGTAATAATTGTTCTACTAGATTATCCATTCTAGAAACTTGCCCTTCCATACTAGTAAATGCACGTTTCCAAGTAGGGTTTTGTTCATCGTTTCCCATTTGAAACATTTCTAGATAGCCACGTAGCACCGTTAATGGTGTTTTAAGTTCGTGGGAAACATTAGCAACAAAATCACGCCGCATACTTTCTAATTGATGTATTTGCGTAATATCACGCGCTAAAAATAAAAATTGATTACGCCCATATGGCATTAATCTAATTTCTAATTGCATATTTTTATTAATCGGGGAAACAATACTCGCAGGATTACTATAATCGCCAGTAGCTAAATAATGAGAGAACTCTGGTGTTCTAATTAAGTTATCGATGCGCTGCCCAACGTCACTTGGATGGCGAATACCGACATAATTGGCCGCCTTTCGATTAGACCACAAAATAACTAGTTCATCAGTGAGTACAACAGTACCGTCGGGCAATGCTTCCGCACCATCAAGAAACTGCCTAACTTGAACTGTTAATGCTTTTTGTTTTCGTCGCTGTTTACGTATTTTTTTATTTAAATTGTCAAATATTTCCCCCCATAACCCAGAACTTTCAGGAGGTGAAATACTTTTTCCTTGTAATAACCAATCAGCACATATAATCAACTGTTGGTATTGCCATATAAGCAAAAATAAAACAATAGCAAACAACAAAGGCCAGCCAAAACTAAACCAATAGTCAACAACAAAACCAAGTACTAAAAAAAAGCATAATTTTAAAAAAAGTTTATATGTTGATTCTTTTAAATGCATAGATAAAATTTATCAGAAATATAGTTTAATTGATATTGCAAGAAAAACGGTATCCAGAACCTCTAACTGTTTGCACAAAGTTTTCGTGTCCTGCGCCCGTAATAGCTTTTCGTAGTCGCCTAATGTGAACATCTACTGTACGATCTTCAACATAAACATTAACGCCCCAAACATTATCTAACAATTGTTCACGAGAATAAACTCTTTCTGTATGAGTCATAAAGAAATGTAGTAAACGAAATTCTGTTGGCCCCAAATCCAAAGGCTTACCATTAATACCAACGCGATGAGCAACAGGATCAAGCGATAAACCTTTAAGCTCTATCACTTCTTCTAATGATGTTGGTGAAACTCGACGAATAACCGCTTTAATACGAGCAATTAATTCTTTGGGTGAAAAAGGCTTAGTCACGTAGTCATCAATACCGGCATCAAACCCCTTTACTTTATCATTCTCATCACTACGAGCAGTGAGCATAATAATAGGGATGTTACGAGTAAATTCATTACGCTTTAATTCTTTAGCTATTTTAACGCCAGTACCGCCAGGTAACATCCAATCAAGTAAAATTAAATCTGGATAAGGTTCTTTTATTAATGAAAATGCTTGATCGTAATCTTTTGCTTCAATACTATTAAAACCATTTTGCTCTAACACAAAAGTGATCATTTCTCTTATAGGTGTTTCATCTTCGACAACCAAAATTTGTCTATTCATTTTAACTTCCAAAGTAATACTTAATTTTCTATGGCTAAAATTTAACTTACTTTATTCTGCACAATGTACATGACGCTTTTATGACAAAACCCCTGTTTATATAAAAATTATAGTACTAAAGAAAATTTGCAGTTACCATTACCCTTGGTAATATTAATTTTAGTAAAATAAAGCAACCACAGACAAGGTATTTTATATGCGACTATACGTCTTTATAGGAATATTATTCTTTATTTCGTTTAATTCAATTGCAAACGATAAGTTTGTAATTATCATTAATAGTCAAAACACTCAAAAAATTGACAAAAAATTAATCAAAAACATAGCATCCGATATTATTTCAACATGGAGTAATGGGCAACCAATAACGCTTTATTTCCCTAAATCACAAACAGAAGTTAGGCGTAATTTTACGTTAGATATTTTGGGTATTAGTGCTAATCAAGATGCGATTAATTGGGAAAATAAAAAGATAACCAATACCCTCAATAATAAAGCACCCAAATTATTAAGAGATAAAATGATCATTAGAATGGTTGCTAAGCACCCGAATTCTTTAGGATATGTTTCTCCTGATGCAATAAAAAATAACCCTAATATCAAAATAGTGCACTTAAGATAAAACGACACTTAACATAACATCTCATTTGATTGGACGGAGAAATACCATGACAAATACCTTGCGGTCATTAAAAAATAAAAATATATGTTTTAATAAGATTAAATATATACCTTTAATCGCATCAACATTAATTTCCCCCTTAACAAACGCACAAACAGATAATAGCCAAGTTGAAAAAAAAATAGCGGCTATAGAAAAACAGTTAGCTGAATTAAAGAAACAATTAAACGCGCAACAAACTATTGTTGATGAAAACACAGAACGAGTAGAAGATGTTGAAACTAATGTCTACGAAACCCACGAATCCATTGATAATTCATTCAAAATTAGCAGCTATACTGATTTAGAGTATACTCAAACCAGTAAAACCAATGCGACAGAAGGTGTTAGATTACATCACTTTTCAATTTTCCTTGAAAAACAATTAACCCCAACACTCAAATTTTTCTCCGAAACAGAATACGAAGATGCTCCTTTTTTTGAAGGTCCGTCAATCAACGATGGTAAAATTTTTGTTGAAGCAATCAATTTAACTTGGACAGTAAATCAGCATTTAAAAATACGGGGAGGACGTTTCTTTACGCCTTCCGGAATTTGGTCTGAATACCACTACCCACCTTATGTACCAACGCAAGATCGTCCATTATTTATACGTAAAATATTTCCTCAAGTTATTGATGGTGCATCAGCTTACGGGCAATATGCTTTAGGTGAAAATTTCATTAATTACACCCTATATTCAGGCAATGGTGAAGGTAATAATGGTCATGGTGACAACAACTCAACAAAATCTTTAGGGCTTAGAAGCCAACTAACTATACCTGCATTGAAAAATTCAATAATTGGATTAGATTATTATCAAGATACCTTAAATAACGGGCTAGATAAAAAAGCTTATGGGGTTCATGGTAAATTTCACTTAAATAACGTCACCATGCAAGCAGAATATTCTAAAGGTGAAATTTCAGGAAACACCTCTTTTAATCAAGATATGTTAGGTTATTACGTTCAGGGAATTTATGACTATAAAGATTTTTCTTTTGGTTATCGTTATGATTTTTTTGATAAAGACGAAGCCGCTAATGTAGATCATAAAAAGCATAATTATTTTATTAATTACCACCTTAACCCAAACATTATTTTAAAAGCAGAATACAATGACAACACCATTGAAAATAAAGAAAATTATCAAGCATTTATTTTATCTGTAGCTGCATTTTTACGATAAAACATAGTAGATATCAAAAAAAAGGGGAATACTTAATGTATTCCCCTTTCTATTCAAATAATCGTATTATTAAAATTTATACTCAATACCTGCTGCTAAATATTTTTGATCTGGATTGGTATCAAAGTTCAAATTAGTATAAAAAGTATATAACTTAGTGTTTTTGGCTAATTTGTAATCAGCGCCAACGGTTGCACCTTTATTCGTATCACCACCATTATGATCTGCTACTTGATATTGACCTTTAAGGGTTACTTTTCCCATTTTATATTTAGCTGAAACCATAGCGCCATCCATCTTATCACCAGAGGCTAATTTTTCTTGTGTTTGCACCATAGCGCCCAATACAAACCCTGCTACTTTGCCTTGTACCGTAGCACGTGTTACATCATAGCCTTTAACTTCTGAATCGGTAGCAATTGAAGCAAATATTTTTGACTTCTTAAGTTTTTTATCACCATAAACTACTGCTAAAGAATAAGCACTATTGGCATCGAGACTATCAGCAGCAATATAAGTAGCACCTAACTGAAAGCCATTCATTTTAGGTGATTTATACGTAACCGTATCAGACATACGATTCTCACCTTTCCATAAATGTTTTATATCTCCGTTTAAATCACTAAAAACATCAGTTTTTCCTTGGGATTGTTTTAATACTGTGTCATTTTTACCAATTAACACTTCACCAAAACTGCCTTTAATACCAATATATTGATTACGGTCAGTAATGCTAGAACCTTTAGGGCTATCACCATCCATATCAACCTGATACTCTAACTTGTAAACTACCTCTAGACCATCATCTAACTTATGAGTACCTTTAAAGCCAATACGTGAAGCATTACTTTTCACTTCAGTAAAAGAGCCTGCACCTTCATCACTAGATTGCAAAGAAATATTAGCTTTGCCGTATATATCAACATTAGCAGCCATGCTTGGTAAAGTAAAAGTAGAACAAATTGCTAAGGCAATGGTGTTTTTTAATAATTTCATGTTAAACCTATAAATAGTAGTTTCTGTTGTTTTGACTTTGCCTCAAATGACGAACAAATGACGAACAAATGACAATGTGATTACGTTTTGATGGCATAATTATGACAAACAAGTGTGACAGTTTTGTTACAGTAGTAAATAAATCTATTATTTTTATAAAATATTGTATCGATAAGCATATTTTCATACCTTGAAAAGTGAAAAATATACTTATTTTACTTGGTGGTACTAATTTAAGGAGCTATGTATATAAAACGGTTTAATTTAATCACAAGAATATTTGAATCAATCATTCAACATAGTGCCTGCTTGCTTTGAATTGGTATAAATTCAGAAATATGAAAAAAAAGCTGTTAACATTCAATAAAATGTCTAAAATTAATACAGCATTAGTCGTTTGAATATTCACATGAAGTGAAGCCATTCTTAAATTAAAGAAATTAAATGAAAACAGTCAGCATTTCTCGTAAATTATTAACTCGCGTTTTATCGGTATATTTCATACTGACTTTTATTGTTACCTGTGGACAGATAGTTGCAGAATACTTTAATACTAAAAGCCATATAACGAATGAATTACTGACGTTAGAAAAAACATTTACAGGTAGTTTAACCCGTGCAGTATGGGAACTTAATACACAGCAAGCGATTGATATTGCTGAAGGATTAATCGCTATACCCATGATTCAAGGTATTTCAGTTACTGATGAAAACGGACAAGTTATTGCTCAACTTGGTCGCACAACTGAAAAATCAAAGACACAACACAATGATAATGCTTTAGCCGGTCACCTATTAATTAGCTCACTGACAGATGGTTTGTTCGGTCATTCCTTTCCATTGATCTTTGAATTTTCAGGACGAACCACTCGCGTTGGCACCGTTGAATTATTATCTAGTAACGGGGTTATATTTGATCGAATAGAAATAGGTATTTACTTTTTAATCGGTAATGCTGTGATTAAAACAGCCTTTTTGGTGTTTTTATTTTCATTAGCATTTCAGCGGCTACTAACCACGCCATTGCAAGAGTTAACAGAACAAATAAAACGTTTTGATATTGATGATCCTGAACTTTCAAAACTCAATTCTATGTCTTATGAACATAATGAATTAAGTATTTTAGAAGACGCATATAACAACTTGATAGACGAATTACTCATCTATAAAGAGCAACTAACTAAAGCTCAAAACGAAGTAATAAAAACGAATAACCAACTTGATGAACAAAATTTATTACTTGAACAAGAAGTTGCTCGTAAAACGTCATCATTAAGTAGCTCGATGCTTGAATTACAGCGACAAAAACAAGAATTATTACAACACCAAGAAAAGTTGCAGGCTGAAAATAATCACCGTAAAAAAACAGAATCTACTCTTATACAAACAAATAAAGATTTAAAATCATCCGTTTTAGAACTTAAAAAAACTCAAGACTTATTGCTAAACACTGAAAAAATGGCAAGTTTAGGTAGTTTGTCTGCTGAAATTTCACACGAAATAAACACACCGATTGGCGTTAGTATTACCTCAACTAGCTACTTAGCTGACATATTGCAAAAAATCACTTTAGAGGTTGAAGAAGACAAGTTATCTAAGCGTCGTTTTCTAGAGTTTAGTCAGAATGCTAACCATAGCATTGAACTATTACTAAGCAATTTAAGCAGAGCCTCTGATCTGATTGCAAGTTTCAAACAAGTAGCAGTAGATCAAACCAGTAATAAATTACGTAAAATCACCTTAGCAAAATATATAGATGAAATAATTCAATCTTTGGAACCAAAGCTAAAGAAAACTCAGCATAAAATTAATATCAATTGCTCTGAAGATATTATTATTTACACCCATGCTGGTGCGATTGCTCAAGTGCTAACTAATTTAATTATTAATTCAATTATCCATGGTTTTGACAATATTGAACATGGTCAAATTAACATAACAGTAACCAAACAAGCCAAGCTAATTCATTTACACTACAGTGATGATGGTAATGGTATAGCAAAAGAAAAGTTACCCTTACTCTTTGAACCTTTTTATACCACTAAAGCTTCTTCAGGTGGTACCGGTCTTGGAACACATATTATTTATAATTTAATTACCGACACCTTAAATGGCTCTATTGATGCACACAGCGATGAAGGCAATGGACTTAGCTATGATATTAAATTTTTAGATATGGCAGGCGAATAATAGCTTATTACTTCAAGATTCTATTTTTCCAGTGCGCTGATAAAAAAATTTCGCTATGATAACCCTCTTTTTATTTTTAGTTCAGTGCTCATTAAAATCATTGGATCGAGGTCTTATCAATGTGGTTCAAAAACCTATACTTTTTTACATTCACACGTGCATTTAACTGCTCACAAAAAGAATTAGAAAAACAACTTTCAGAAAACACTTTTACACCTTGTGGCTCAACAGAATTATCACACTTTGGCTGGGTAAATGCTTTAGGAAAACATGGTAGCTCTATTTCTCATATCGCTAATAATAATATTTTACTTTGTGCTCGCAAAGAAGAAAAGATATTACCTGCAGGTGTTATTAAAGATCAGCTTGACGAAAAAACAGCTCAATTAGAAGCCGAAAACAGTCGTTCAGCTACAAAAAAAGAAAAAGAGCAGTTTAAAGAAGATATTATTTTTGAATTATTACCAAGAGCTTTTTCCCGTTATACTGATACCTATGGTTACATTAGCCCTGAACAAAATATTATCGTGATTAATGCTAGTAGTCGCGGTAAAGCAGAAGACTTTTTAGCGTTATTAAGAAAATCATTAGGTAGTTTGCCTGTAACAAGTTTTTCTCCTGAAATTGCCATAGATGAAACAATGACGGACTGGTTAACAGGCAAAAACTTTATTGGTAACTTTCAGCAAGGTATGGAAGCTGAATTTAATGCGTTAGGCGATGATGGTGCTGTCATTAGAGTTAAAAACCAAGATTTATCTAGCGATGAGATAAAAGCGCATTTAGATGCAGAAAAATATGTTGTTAAATTAGCTCTTGAATGGGATGAGTCATTATCATTTATACTCTGTGATGATTTATCAATTAAACGTATTAAGTTTTTTGATGTTATTTATGAACAAAATGATGATATTGATAGTGATGATGTGGTTGCAAAACTTGATGCAGATTTTGCTTTAATGGCAGGTGAATTAAATCGTTTTATTGTTGATTTACTTGCCGAGTTTTCGTTAAAAACAGATGATTACTTAGAAGCCTCTTAATACACATAATTAATAGACTACACTATAGTTCGCTAATTCCCGCAGTAATAAATTGCTGCGGGAATTATATAAAGATTAGGATAAAGTGTAGTTACGCAAACATACTCTTAACATCGGCAACCATTTCCTCAAACTCTTCACTTTCCATATAATCTTCTGTCGGCAAAATATTTTTATCAACATAACTTTTTAACAAAACTAAACGTGTCGACTCATTTTTAAATATTTCATGATAAATGGCACCAGCTCGAATAAAATCAATATAGCTCGCTTCTTTCGGTAAAATAGTTAAATCACTCCAATCAGAGATAATTGAGGTAAATTCATCCGAAAAATCCCATGCTTGTGACACCGCAGCACCGACTTTACTTGATAATTTAATAATGGCTTGTTGTAAAAAGGTTGGATTAGCAAAAATATCTTGATGATGTTCTGCTTCGGTTAAAATAGGCAAAACGCCAATATTATGTACTAAAGCCGCTAAAGTTAAGGTATCGAGTGCTAAACCATCATGCTTATGAGATGCTAAATATTTGTTCATTAACGCAATAGCAACAGAGGCAACATTAATGGTTTTATCCCAAGACTTTTTCATAAAAGAAGCAATAAATTCATTATGAGATACAAAAATTTGTTCAAGTGCCATGGCTGTTGCAATGCTTTTAATTTGCCTTAAGCCAATACGAGTAACAGCTTGATTGACGGTTTCAACTTTAACTCTTCGACCAAACACTACACTATTAGCCACTTTCAACATACCTAAAGATAAGGCAGGATCTTGACTAATTATTTCTCCCATTTTATGCAAATTAGCCTTGGGATCATCAGCCGCTTGACGTACTTTCAAAGCAATTTCAGGTAAGGTAGGTAAAACTAAAGCATCTTGTCTTATTTTTTCCACAAGAATCATATATAAGGCATTTTCAGTCGCCATAAAAGTTTCCTTTTGTTTTTATTTTACTAAAATTTTGATTGTGAAAACTCAGGTAGTTTTTGCTTTGTATTGCATCAATTTAGTAAGCCGTTTAATGTAAACTGCTTACTAAATAAAACATAGCACAATTAATCTCTTTTTCCTTTAAAAATATCCTACTACAGATGTTTTTTTGCTGTGTATTCACGTCAAACTATAGAATTAAGTTGGTTTTTTACATCATGCAGGAATATATTCATTTCACAAACTAAATAAGAGACATTATTCATACAAAAAATCAGCAAGAGCAGACATTAAATCTCAGTAAGCAATTATTCAAAAAAAATAAAAAAATGAATAGCCATTTACTTCAACAAACGAAATTGTCAAAATAAATCGCATATAAAATTCGCTATTTTCAGATAAGATGTTTGGATTATTTATGTAATTCTTTAGGATCTTTAATTTCAGCAAAATTAACCATATTACGGCCAGAGTTTTTAACTTGATAAAGCTTTTCATCAGCGCATTTGATTACCGTATCTAAATTTAGTTGTGTTTCCGGCATTATCTGAATGGCACCAAGGCTAATCGTAATAAAAGGTGACACTTGAGAAGCTTTGTGTTGAATTTCCAGATCAAAAACACCATCAAGGCATTGTTCTAAAATATCAATTACAGGTTTACCTTTACTAACGGGTAAATAAAAATAAAATTCTTCACCCCCACAACGATACAGATCACCGTTAACAGAAAATATAACTCGTCTTAAAATATTTGATACTTTTCGTAAAACAATATCTCCCTGTTGATGACCATATAAATCGTTATAGCGTTTAAAGTAATCGATATCAATAATACCAAAAACCAACCGTTGTTGCTCTTTACAAGCTAATGTCCATTGTTCTACGCTATCATGTTCCCATTTCCGCCTATTGGGAAGCTCTGTTAAACTGTCAAAATGAGCAAATTTATCTAATAAATTACGCTGTCTAATTAATTCTAAATGCGTATTAACTCTTGCTTTAACAATACCATTGTTAAAAGGTTTTTGAATATAATCACATGCCCCTAAAACAAGTCCTTTTTCTTCATTTTCATTATTTTGCAACCCCGTTATAAAGATAACGGGGATATGTTTTAATTCTGGATGCGCTTTTAGTTTTACAATTAATTCAAAACCATCTTCATTGGGCATAACCACATCAAGTAAAATTAAGTCAGGAATAATTTCTAATGCTTTAGTTAATCCCTGCTTTGCAGATTTACTAGCTACAACACGATAATAATCTTTAAAAATAGACGCTAAAATTTTTAAATTTACCGCTTCATCATCAATACATAAAAGAGTGAATGATTTATCACAACCTCTTCTGTGATTCTCTGTGAGAGTGATATCATCCATATTTAAATTTCTCCTTTAATATTAAATTGAATTATCATTATTTTTTATCGCGTTATCTAACCTTACTAGATCACTTAACGCCTCTTCAAAATCAAAATTATTTATGTGTTGATGTATAACTTTAATTTGTTGACAATATGCTGTGTTTTTTCCAAGTTGATACAATGCACTAGAAGCTTCTTCAGCTTGTGTATCCCCTAATTCTAACAACGGTTGGAGTGTATTTATTAACCTTTGCGCGGTATCAATATCAAGTGTTTCATCTATTTTTTTTACACTATTTATTGTATAAACTTCTTTTAATTGCGCCATT